>ERZ724507.1164-NODE-1164-length-11476-cov-3.415288_pt1 | contig 11476 bp, 6 predicted proteins | sample MGYA00376040_ERZ724507 | MGnify/ENA primary metagenome ERZ724507 (study PRJEB28724, sample SAMN07190883) | activated sludge metagenome | isolation source: activated sludge of sewage treatment plant in Hong Hong | place: Hong Kong | collected 2016-03-17 ...
TCCTCGACGTGCCGATCTTCGGTTCCGTCAAGGAAGCCGCCGCCAACACCGGTGCCACCGTCTCCGTGATCTACGTGCCGCCCGCGGGCGCCGCTGCGGCGATCTGGGAAGCCGTTGAAGCCGACCTCGACCTGGCGATCTGCATCACCGAAGGCATCCCGGTGCGCGACATGCTGGAAGTGCGCAACAAGATGAAGGCCAAGGAAGCGGCCGGCGGCAAGAAAACGCTGCTGCTGGGCCCGAACTGCCCCGGCCTGATCACGCCCGACGAAATCAAGATCGGCATCATGCCCGGCCACATTCACCGCAAGGGTCGCATCGGCGTGGTTTCGCGTTCCGGCACCCTGACCTATGAAGCCGTGGCGCAGCTCACCGAGATTGGCCTCGGCCAGTCCAGTGCCGTGGGCATTGGCGGCGACCCGATCAACGGTCTGAAGCACATCGATGTGATGAAGGCCTTCAACGACGATCCGGATACCGATGCGGTGATCATGATTGGCGAAATCGGCGGCCCGGACGAGGCGGACGCCGCGCGCTGGTGCAAGGCCAACATGAAGAAGCCCATCGTGGGCTTCATCGCTGGCGTGACGGCGCCTCCCGGCAAGCGCATGGGCCATGCGGGCGCGCTGATCTCCGGCGGTGCCGACACGGCCGATGCCAAGCTGGCAATCATGGAGGAGTGTGGCTTCAAGGTCACGCGCAATCCATCAGAGATGGCCAAGCTGCTCAAGGCATTGCTGTAAGCAATACTACGAACCGGCGGGGCGCCGCAGCCCACTACACTGCGGTCTCCAAATAAAAAAGAGAGGGCGCCCAGAACGGCTGTTTGGGGCGCCTTCTTCATTCATAACACTGGAGAACTGAATGGAAATGCTGCAAGACGCCGACTTCTGGATCGGCCTCCTCAAGATCATCTGGATCAACATCATCCTGTCGGGCGACAACGCGGTAGTCATTGCCCTGGCAGCGCGCTCCCTGCCCCCTGAACAGCAAAGAAAAGCCATCCTGTTTGGCTCCGGGGCGGCCGTGGTGTTGCGTATCCTGCTGACAGTGGTCGCGGCCAAACTGCTGGAACTGTCCTACCTGCAGATCGTGGGCGGGGTCCTGCTGCTGTGGATCGGCGTGCAACTACTGGGTGAAGAGGACGACAACGACGGCGAAGCCAGGGAGGTGGGGGGCATGGCGGCTGCAATTCGGACCATCCTGATCGCAGACCTGGTGATGAGCCTGGACAACGTGATCGCCGTGGCGGCTGCGGCCAAGGGCAGCATGGTGCTGCTGATCCTGGGCCTCGCGATCAGCATTCCGCTGGTGATTTTTGGCAGTACGCTGATGATCAAGTTGATGGAACGCTTCCCCATCATCGTGATGCTGGGCGCTGCGCTGATCGGCTGGGTCGGTGGTGAAACCATCGCAAGCGACACGGCCCTCAAGGGTTTCGCTGCGGCCAATCCATGGCTCCACTACGTGGCGGCGGCCGCTGGTGCGGCGGCGGTGATCGGGATTGGCAAGTTCCTCCAGGGACGCGGAAAACACGCCTGAATCACACGGCCGCAACCCTGTAACTGCGCCGTTACAGTGCTACTTATTTGCAACAAATGGTAGCGTGGCCGTGACAAAGTGCCTTGTCCGGCGCATGCCCGTCTGTTACCTTCGACTCTCGCGGTGTTCCGCCCGGCGTCCCGGAAGCGCCATGTGGTGGCTCACCCCCAAGAACAAGGGACGTGGTCTGCGAACTGGACAAGGGGCGGGAAGTGAGCACATCTTCATCGGCAAAACGCGGCCAGTTCTGGCGGACTGACTGGTTTGTTGGCGTACTGGTCATCGTGGCCGTCGTCATCCTGCATCAGGCGACGGACTTCATCGGCACGCTGGAACGCCGCTTCTACGACTTTGCGAGCACGAGCAGCGCGCGGCAGCCGTCAGACCGGATTGCGGTCATTGCCATCGATGACCAGAGCATCGCCAACATCGGACGCTGGCCGTGGCCACGTGACATCCATGCCCAGCTGATTGACCAGCTGGCGGCCGCGAAGGCCAAAACCATCGTCCACACGGCTTTTTTCTTCGAGCCCCAGACCGACAGGGGCCTGGTGTTCATCCGCAAGATGAAGGAAGCACTGGGGCCTGCAGCCGATCCCGCCAACGCCCAGGGCGGGCTGAGTGAGGCGCTGGCAAAGGTGATCGTGGAGGCGGAGCAGGCGCTGGATACGGATGCAAAACTCGCGGCCAGCATGCGCAAGGCCGGCAATGTGCTGGTCCCTTCGGTTTTCCTGCTGGGCGAGCCCCAGGGTAAACCAGACAAGCCCCTGCCGCCTTATGCGCTCAAAAGCGCCGTCGATGAAGGAGCGGGTTTTTCGGTCCCCGCCGTCAAGGGGCAGCAGCCCATTGAGTCGATTGGATCGGCTGCGGCCGGCATTGCCCACCTCAACCAGCTCAATGATGTGGATGGGGCGGTGCGTGAGGAGCCGATGCTGGTCAACTACTTCGGCAAGGCAGTCCCTTCGATGGCGTTGCTTGCCGCAGCGCACAGCCTGAATCTGGGCCCGTCGGATATCAAGCTGAATGCCGGTGAATCGGTTCAGATTGGAAAGCTGAGGGTCAAGACCGACGAGTTTGCGCGCATGTTGCCCCAGTTCTACAAGGGCAAAGAAGGAAAGCCGGCGTTCGCCGTGGACTCTTTCTATGACGTCATTAGCGGCAAGATACCGGCGGCCAAATACGCCGACAAGATCGGGCTCATTGGTGCCACGGCAGCCGGCGTGGGCGTCCAGTTTCCGACTCCGGGCTATGCCGGCCTGTCGCCGGCCGAGATGATCGCCCATATCACGTCCAGCATCCTCGGCGAGCATTTCATTGTCCAGCCCGGCTGGGGCTCCTGGGCAGCCCTTGGCGTGTTTCTTCTGATCTCCGCCTATCTTGTGGCCGCGCTTCCGCGCCTTTCAGCGGGCAAGGCGGCCGTGGTGACGCTGGTGCTGTTCATCGGCCTCTTGGTGGCCGAGTTCGGGTTGCTGGCGGGGGCATCCATGTGGCTCAAGTTTGTTTTTCCGGCGACCCTTCTGGTGCTCGGACATCTTGCGCTGACGACCAAGCGCTTCCTGATGACCGAAGCCGGAAAGCTCAAGTCGGATGAGGAGTCAGCGGAAACCAACCGGATGATGGGCCTGGCGCTGCAGGGGCAGGGGCAGCTGGACATGGCCTTTGACCGGTTTCGCCGGGTTCCGATGAGCGACGCGGTCATGGACAACCTCTACAACCTTGCGCTCGATTTCGAGCGCAAGCGGCAGTTCAACAAGGCGCAGGCGGTTTATGAGCACATGGCCGCGTGGAACAAGACGTACAAAGACCTGCAGTCCAAGCTCAACAGGGCCAAGAACCTGTCCGAAACCGTGATTCTCGGTGGCGGCGGCGCCCATCCTGGCGGCACCATGCTGCTGGATGGCGGTGCCGTTGAAAAGCCCATGCTCGGTCGCTATCAGGTCGAAAAGGAGCTCGGCAAGGGCGCCATGGGGGTGGTCTATCTGGGCAAGGATCCCAAGATCGGGCGGGTGGTGGCCATCAAGACCATGGCGCTGAGCCAGGAGTTCGAAGGCGAGGAGCTGACGGATGCGCGCGAGCGGTTTTTCCGTGAGGCCGAGACCGCTGGCAGGCTGCAGCACCAGAACATCGTGACGATTTTCGACGCGGGCGAGGAACATGACCTGGCCTACATCGCCATGGAATTCCTCAAGGGCAAGGATCTGGTGGATTTCTGCAAGGACGGGCAGCTTCTGCCGATTCCCAAGGTGCTGTCCATCGTGGCCCGGGTCGCCGAAGCGCTGGCCTATGCGCACAAGCAGAATGTCGTCCACCGTGACATCAAGCCGGCCAACATCATGTATGAGCTGGAGAGTGACACCGTCAAGGTGACCGACTTCGGCATTGCACGCATCACCGATTCCAGCAAGACCAAGACCGGGCTCGTGCTGGGCACGCCGAGCTTCATGTCGCCCGAGCAGATCGCCGGGAAAAAGGTCGACGGCCGCTCGGATCTTTACTCTCTTGGCGTGATGCTTTTCCAGATGCTGTCAGGTGTGCTCCCGTTCCGCGGTGAGTCCATGGCCGAGCTCATGTACAAGATCGCCAACGAGGATGCACCGGACATCCGCATCATCCGCAAGGAGATCCCGGAACGTCTCGCACAGGTTGTGGCGCTGTCGCTGAGCAAAAAGCCCGAAGCGCGCTACCAGGACGGCGACCGATTTGCGGCGGATCTGCGCGCCTTGCTCGATGCAGTGCCTGCGACTGCACCGGCTCAGGCGCCACAGCCCACTGGCGCGACTGCAACAGGTCCGTCGGATGTGCCGGAGAAGACGATGGCCATGTCTGCCGCGCCGGCTGGCAGTTTTGAGGCCACCGTTGCGGCGGTGGCTGTTCCTGCCAGCGATCAGCCCGGCTATGATGCCACCCAGAAATTGGATGCAGGTGCCATCGACCCCTTTGCCAAGACGGCTGTGATCAGCAGGGACGGCGCAACTTCGCATCCGGGTGGTGACACCGACGCGAAGGCATAAGCCCAGGCATTTATGAATTACGAGTTCTGTACACGCACCGATCCGGGGCTTGCCCGTGAAAACAACGAGGACTCTGTGGCCGTCGATGAAACCACGCGACTGGCCATTCTGGCGGATGGCATGGGAGGCTACAACGCCGGCGAGATTGCCAGCGGCATGGCGACAGCATTCATCAAGTCCGAGCTTGGGCGCTGGCTGTCCCAGGCAGGCCGGCATGCCAATGCCAAGGAAGTGCGCCGGGCAATGGAAATCTGTGTGGACAACGCGAACCGGTCCATCTTCAACGCGGCCAATTCAAATCCGCAATACAGCGGCATGGGCACCACGCTGGTGATGGGCGTGTTCCAGGACGCGCGCCTGATGTTGGGCCACATCGGCGACTCGCGGTGCTATCGCTTGCGGGAAGGTGAGCTGGTGCAGATCACGAAAGACCATTCGCTGCTGCAGGAGCAAATGGACGCAGGGTTGATCACGGCCGAGCAGGCTGCGACGTCCACGAACAAGAACCTGGTTACCCGCGCGCTGGGCGTGGAAGATGCCGTGCTTCTGGAAGTGAATGAGCACCGGGTGGAACCTGGGGACCTGTTTTTGATGTGCTCCGACGGCCTCTCGGACATGGTGGAAGACGGCAGCATTGCCGAAGTCCTGCGTCACGACGTGCCGCTTGAGCAAAAAGCCGGGCAACTCGTGGATGTGGCCAATGCGAATGGCGGCCGTGACAATATTTCGGTTTTGCTCGCGCAGGCGCAGAGTGGGTCAAAAAAGCGCGGCTTGATTTCCAGATTGCTGGGAAAATAGTCTTTGGTATTAATTTCCCGGAAACGTGATTAAAAACAGGAGTCGACCATGCCGAAAATGATCGTTTCGATCGACGGTGTTGTCATCAAGGAAGTGCAGTTGACCAAGGACCGTACCACTCTGGGACGGCGACCGTACAACGACATCGTGATCGACAACCTGGCTGTGAGCGGCGAACACGCCGTGCTGCAAATGACGGGCAATGAGGTTTACCTCGAAGACCTCAACAGCACCAACGGCACCTACGTCAATGGCAAGGCCGTCAAGAAACAGTTGCTGCAGAACAACGACACGGTGGAGATCGGCAAGTACAAGATCAAGTACATCAACGAAGCGGCCAGTGCCGGTTTTGAAAAGACCATGGTGATCAAGACCGGTGGTGCAGGCCTGGCCGTTCCCGCCCCGCCGCCAGCGGCGGCAGCCCAACCGTCCGCTGCGCCCGCCCTGGCTGACGGAGCCGGACCCAACGGGAGCATCAAGGTGTTGTCCGGCGCTGCCGCCGGGCGCGAAGTTCCCCTGGTGAAGGTCGTCACGACCATCGGCAAGCCTGGCGTGGCGGTGGCGGCCATCACCAAGCGTCAGCAGGGCTTTGTGGTCGCCCACGTGGAAGGCGCGAACAAGCCTACGTTGAATGGCGCACCTATCGGCGGCGAACCGGTTGTCCTCAAGAATGGCGACCTGCTGGAGCTTGCCGGCACGCAAATGCAGTTCGTGCAGGCTTGAAAGCGCCAACACAGCGCCTGCGCAGCAGCGCACAACAGCGACCTGGGTGACGCATGGGATTACTTGCCAAGCATTGGTCGCGAATCGCGGTAACGTTGATACCGCTGGTCTTCGCGTTGATGCATGCCAGCGGCGTGCTGCGAATTGGCGTGCTTCAGCGGCTGGATGACATCATCTACGACGCGCGACTGAGGGCTACCATGCCCAGGACGGTGGACGACCGCATCGTCATTGTTGACATCGACGAGAAGAGCCTTGCAGAGATTGGGCGTTGGCCCTGGGGAAGAAACAGGCTCGCTGAGCTTGTGAATGACCTGTTCGATCGGCAGAACATTGCCCTGCTGGGATTCGACGTCGTTTTTGCCGAAGCTGACGAAAGCTCGGGCCTCAAACGCCTGCGCCAGCTGGCGCAGAGCGAGCTCAAGGATCAGGCGGGCTTTGCGGACCGGTTGAACCAGTTGCAGGTGGTGCTCGATTACGACGCGTCGTTTGCCAAGGCCTTGGAGAAGCGGCCGGTCGTGATGGGCTATTACTTCACGAGCGACCGGGACGGCCGGACATCTGGCGCATTGCCCGCTGCGGTCATGCAGAAGGACGCATTGCAGGGGCGTCCCATCAAGTTTACAAGCTGGAACGGGTACGGCTCGAACATCGAACAGCTTGCCAAGGCGGCGCCCATGGCCGGGTTTTTCAATTCCATCACCGAGGGCGACGGCGTCGTGCGTTCCATTCCGCTGATCGCGGAGTACAAGGGCCAATACTACGAATCGCTCTCCATGGCCATGTTCCGCATGCTGGTGGGGCTGCCGACGGTCGAGCCGGGATTTCCGCAAGAACGCTTCATTTCCCGCAGCTACCAGGGGCTCGAAAGTGTGCTGCTCAAGCAGGGTCAGCGCACGCTGGCGGTCCCGGTAGATGATCGCGTGGCGACGCTGGTTCCTTTCAGGGGGCCGGGCGGCGTCAACGGCGGGTCCTTCCGCTACATCTCTGCCGCTGATCTGCTTTCAAAGCGCATCCCGGCCGGGGCCCTCAAGGACAAGATCGTCCTGCTGGGTACCACAGCACCCGGGTTGCTGGACTTGCGCGTGACGCCGGTCGGTGAAACGTATCCCGGCGTTGAAACGCATGCCAACGTGATTTCCGGCCTGCTGGACGGGAAGATCTTCGTCAAGCCAGACTATGCCGTGGGGTATGAAGTCGTGATTCTGGTGCTGGCTGGACTGGTCTTGGCGTTCACCCTTCCGCTTCTGACCGCGACCCGCGCCGTTGCCTTGAGTGTGGTGGTGATCGGCCTGCTGGTGTCGCTGAATTTCTGGCTCTATCTCGGCTACGGTCTGGTGTTGCCTCTTGCGTCTGCGCTGGTCATGGCGCTAACGGCGTTTGCCCTGAACATGAGCTACGGCTACTTTGTTGAAAGCCGCTCCAAGCGTGAGCTGGCAAACCTGTTCGGAACCTATGTGCCACCCGAGCTCGTGGATGAAATGGTGAAGGACCCCGACAGTTACAGCATGAAGGCCACGAGCAAGGAGCTGACCGTCATGTTCTGTGACATGCGGGGCTTCACCAAAATGTCGGAAAAGATGGAGCCGACGCAACTGCAGGAGCTGCTCAACGGGGTTTTCAGCCGGCTGACGGACCTGATTCGTACCAATCGCGGGACCATCGACAAATACATGGGCGACTGTGTCATGGCCTTTTGGGGGGCCCCTGTGGAAACGCCGCAGCATGCCCATTTGGCAGTCAAGACGGCCATGGAGATGGCCAATGCGGTACGCAAGATCAATGAGGAGCACCGCGCGAAGGGGATTCCGGAGATTGGTATCGGGATCGGCTTGAACACCGGCACCATGTGCGTGGGAGACATGGGCTCGGATATCCGGCGCAGCTACACCGTGATCGGGGATGCGGTAAACCTTGGCTCCCGGCTGGAAGGGTTGTCCAAGACCTATGGCGTGGACATTGTGGTGAGCGAATCGACCCGCAAACTGGCACCGAACTTTGCATGGCAGGAGCTGGACAAGGTCCGCGTCAAGGGCAAGGAGCAGGCAGTGGCCATTTTCTGGCCACTGGCGCCCGCCGACCGGCTCGAAAAGGCCCATGCCGACGAACTGAAGACCTGGGCCACCGTCCTGAAGGCCTACCGGGCCCAGGACTGGGACCAGGCCGATGTGCAACTGCTCAACCTGCAGCGCATGAACGCCAAAAAATACCTTTACGAACTGTATGCGCAGCGTGTAGCCTCAATGCGGTTGCTGCCTTTTGACCCTGAGTGGGATGGCGCAACCAACTTCGAGACCAAGTAAGGACATGCGATGAAGGTACGGGTGTTGGGCTGCTCCGGTGCCATTGCCAGGGACTGCCGGACCACGTCCTTCCTGATTGATGGCGATGTACTGGTTGATGCCGGAACCGGTGTCGGCGACCTTGCGCTTGAAGAGATGAAGGGCATCGACCATGTCCTGCTGACCCATTCGCATCTTGACCACGTGGCGGCACTGCCGCTCATGATTGACGCCATTGCCTCCCAGCGGTCTTCACCAGTGAAGGTTCATGCGCTGCCGGGAACCATTGCTGCGCTGAAGGCGCACATCTTCAACAATGTCATCTGGCCTGACTTCAGCCGCATTCCCACGCCGGAAGCGCCGTTCATCACGTTCCACGAGATCCAGGTCGGGCAAACACTAGACATCACCGGAAAGCGCATTGAGGTGCTTCCGGCCGTGCATACCGTACCTGCTGTCGGCTACGCGGTCACGGCCGGGCGGGGGTGTTGGGTGTTTACCGGCGATACGGAGCGAAACCCGGCGTTCTGGCGTCGTCTCAACAAGATGAACGTGGCCGCCCTGGTGATTGAAACTGCTTTCAGCAACCGCGAGAAGGATCTGGCGCGCCGCAGTCTCCACCTGTCGCCCCATGCACTGGCCGAGGAACTGGACTGCATCGACAAGGGCAAGAGTTTTCCGATCTTCATCACGCACACCAAGCCCGCCGAGACGGAGCTCATCATGGCGGAGATCCAGCGCTTCGACCAGACCCAGCCGTTTGGCCCGAACGTGACGCACGACATCCGCTGGCTTCGCGCCGGGCAGGAGTTTGAGCTATGAGTGCAGTATTGAAGCCGCCAGGCGGCGAGAAGGATTCCGAGCAGGCGTTCTTTGACTCCCAGATGCTGCCGCCTGACAAGCGCGGTGTGTCATTCGAGGCCCTGTTCTTCCGTCAGCTCCAGCAGGTGACGACGCGCATCCATGAAACCGAAAATGTCGACCAGATCATGCTGGAGGTCAGCCAGGACATCTGCAAGCTTCTGAATGCAGACCGGCTGACCCTTTATGCAGTCAATGAGGACCGCACAGCCATTGTTTCGAAAATCAAGACCGGCCTCAACACCAGCCGCGATCTCAAACTCCCCATCAGTGCGCAAAGCATTGCGGGGTACGTCGCGTTCTCGCGTGAGCCGGTCAACATTGCGGATGTCTACGATGACGAGGCCCTCAAGCGAATTCATCCCACCCTGAGCTTCCTCAAGGAGGTCGACAAGCGCTCCGGTTACCGCACGAAGCAGATGCTGGTGGTGCCGATTCTTGACGGCGATGCATTGCACGGGGTGCTGCAAGTCATCAACAACAAAAGTGACCAGCCCTTTGGCGAGCTGGAGGTGGAAGGCGCCGCGCAACTGTGCAAGACGCTGGCGACCGCGATTCGCCAGCGAATGCAGAAGGCCGAGGAAGGTACGCGCCGCAAGGCAACCAAGTATGACGGGCTCGTCGCCGATGGCGTGCTCACGGCCGATGAACTGCAGCAATGTATCCAGAGTGCGCGTGAGGAAGCCAAGCCGGTTGAACACATGCTGATGGCACGGTTCCAGATCCGGCCGGCGCAGATCGGCCCGTCGCTGTCGAAGTTCTTTGGCATGCCTTACGAGCCGTTCAACAGCGGCCGTATCCGGTCTGAAATGCTGCATGGGCCGCTCAAGCGTGAGTTTCTGGTGGAGCAGGGTTGGATTCCGCTGGAAGAATCGCCCGAAGGTCTCGTCGTGATGTGCATGGACCCTGAAGCGGTGCGCGGCTCCCGCATCGTGCCCCAGGTGTTTCCGAGGTTCACCAAATTCGCCTACCGGGTCACCACACAGACAGAGTTCGAAGAAACACTAAGCCAGCTTTATGGTGCCGGAGCCGAAGGCGGCACGATTGACGAGCTGCTGGCGGACCTGAGCGCCCCGATTGACGACGAAGGCGGCGATGAGTCCATGCTCGAATCCGCTGCAGCGGACAACGAACTGGTGAAGTTCGTCAACAAGGTGATCGTGGATGCCTACAACCTGAAGGCGTCGGACATTCACATTGAGCCATTGCCGGGGAAAGCCAAGACCGGCATACGGCTTCGCATCGACGGCAGCCTGCAGCCCTACATCGAGGTTCCCTCCCACTTCAGGCAGGCGCTGGTCACCCGCTTGAAGATCATGTGTGACCTGGACATTTCGGAGAAGCGCAAGCCACAGGACGGCAAGATCAAGTTCAAGAAGTTCGGACCGCTCGACATCGAACTGCGCGTGGCGACCATCCCGTCCGCTGGCGGAGTCGAAGACATTGTCATGCGTATTCTGGCCGCAGGAGAACCGATCCCGCTGGAGAAGCTCGGCTTGACACCGCACAATCGGGATCGCGTCGAAAAGACAGTCAGCAAGCCCTATGGCCTGTTTTATGTGTGTGGCCCGACCGGCTCGGGCAAGACCACCACATTGCACTCGATCCTCAAGTTCCTGAACACGCCAGACACCAAGATATGGACCGCGGAAGACCCGGTGGAAATCACCCAGAAGGGCTTGCGGCAGGTCCAGGTCAACAAGAAGGCGGGGATCGATTTCGCGCTGGTGATGCGGGCATTCCTGCGCGCGGACCCTGACATCATCATGGTGGGCGAATCGCGCGACAAGGAGACCGTGGCCATGGGCGTGGAGGCCTCACTCACTGGCCACCTGGTGTTTTCCACCCTGCATACGAATTCTGCGCCAGAGTCCATCACGCGTCTGCTGGACATGGGCATGGACCCATTCAACTTCGCCGACGCGCTGCTCGGCATCCTGGCTCAGCGCCTGGCCAAGCGCTTGTGCGATTGCCGGCAGGCCTATTCGCCGGACGGAGACGAGATCAAGACGTTCGTGGCCGAATACGCCGAGGATCTGCGGCACACACAGGCCTGGAAGGCGGACTATGCGGGCGAGGCCAAGAAGCTCTATGAAAGCTGGGTCAAGCTCTATGGCGACGGCGGAAAACTCAACTTTTACCGCCCTGTGGGATGCGACAAATGCGGCAAGACGGGCTACAAGGGCCGGATCGGCTTGCACGAGCTTCTGATTGCCGATGAGGACATCAAGAAGCTGATCCAGGAGCGGGCGCGGGTGG
>ERZ724507.1165-NODE-1165-length-11475-cov-6.295622_pt1 | contig 11475 bp, 9 predicted proteins | sample MGYA00376040_ERZ724507 | MGnify/ENA primary metagenome ERZ724507 (study PRJEB28724, sample SAMN07190883) | activated sludge metagenome | isolation source: activated sludge of sewage treatment plant in Hong Hong | place: Hong Kong | collected 2016-03-17 ...
CGCGCAGACTTCGCCGACCGGCGATTCTTCCAGCGCCGGACCACCGCATTCTTTGTGGATTAAGATCAACATGGTTATTCCTTCACCACCAGCCGCCGGAATGTGTCCAAATCCTCCGGACTGCTCAGGCGATGGTCGCCGGTTTTGAGCAGCAGTTCAACGGGAAACTCCGGATCCTGCGACAGCACATGCTGCACGAAGGCCCAACTGCCTTCCGGCTTGATCACCGTATCCTGCAGGCCATGCAGAATGGTTGTCTTGACGCGGCGCGGCATGGTGAGGCGGCGGCGCCAGAGCGTCTGGCTGTCTTCTACCCAATGCCAGGGAATCGGCGCCTCTCGATGCAAGGGTTCATCATCCCAGGGCATGGAGCCGGCCGACTGCCATTGTTCGCGCCGCTCAGCAGAGATTTGCGCCGCTCGCAGGTCCATCATGTTGAAGGCCGGGGCGATCAGAATGAGTTCCTCAACGGTCGGTTGCTCCTGCGCAACGAGCCAGGCCAGCCAACCCCCGAGGGAGTTACCGACGATCGTCACTGGCGGACCATCGGCCAGCAGATTCGTGACGGCTTCCGCATCCTCGAGCCAGTGGAGCAGGCGATAGTCTCCCCACTGCCCTTCGGAGTCACCCCAGCCGCGAAAGTCGAAACAACAAAATCCCCATCCTCGGTCCTGGCACCATTGCGCGAGTGCCTTGCTCTTGTTGCCCCAGCGCTTCGAGAGAAACCCCGTGATGAACAAGATCTGGCGGTCTTTGCCTAGAATGCGGTTCCCGCGCAGGCGCTTGTGATCGGTACCCTGTAATTCAAACATGGTGGCATCAATGGTCATGACGAGAATCCGCCGCACGTGTCAGAGCCAATAATAACAGTGCCGGACAGCCGAGCCGATCTTTCCACGCCTCCCGGCGGGCGATGAGTCGCTCTGTCACCGGTGGTTCCTGCAGTTGCTCGATCAAGAGCCCTGCCTCCTGAAGGGCTGTGATAATGGCGGCCTTCTCGTGGATGGTTCCTTCCGTACGATATTCACGCCCTGCGGCGGTGAACCGCACCGTCGGCCCGGTTTTCCGTTGCATCTCCGGATGAACCGCCGTCACGATCGCACGCCCGCCTGGCCGGAGCATGGTCCCGATGCCCCGGAAAAATTCCGCCAGGTCGTGAACATGATCCAACACCAAACCGGAGACAATACGGTCGAAGCTCTCTGAAGTAAACGGGATGCGCTCAACAGACCCTTGCACCCAGGTCGCTCCAATGGCCGGTGGTGTCTGGCGCCTGGCGCGTTCCAGCATGCCTCGGGACAAATCCAGACCTGACTCGCGAAACGAAGATAGCGACCGTTGCCGCACTCCAGATCCAGAATTCGTCATCCTGCAAAAGGCTGGAGCATGGACAGAAGAAATGGCTGATCGAGAAGAACGGTGGGATCCCCGTCATCATAATCCTCGGCCCATTCATCGTAGGCCGACTGGGTGGAGAGGTACTCTGTCCTGCTGCGATCATGTGCCATCATCATCACCATATAGGACCCAGCGGCACCCTTTCAGCAGACGGCTCCATTCGGGAGGGGTTCGGGATGCAATCAGAGACGGTTTTCCCTAGAGCTTGCACAATGTGTTACACGAGCGTTTTCAGGATGAAGCTTCCGAGACGGCGCAGAATGGGCTCTGGAATTTCATGCCCTCCCCGGAACGGCTGCCAATCGACGACCAGGCCCGCCAGATGGAATTCATCCCGCAACCGCTCGGCCATGGTGAACGGCAGAATGGGATCCTGCGTGCCATGACTCTGATAAAGCGGCAGCCCCTTCCGTTTCGTGAGCAGAGGCGCCCATTCCTGCCTTGCCACCAGCGTGCTTGAGAGTTGGATCAGCCCGGCGTATGGAAGCGTGCTATGCAGCAGCGCATCACAGGACAACATCGCGCCTTGGGAAAATCCTCCCAGCAGAGTCCGCGCAGGATCAGCCCCGAGTTTCTTATGTACATCCTCCAGCAAGGCTTTCACCCGCTCACGGGCTTCAGGCAGGCCACGCGGGATTTCGCCTGACATGTCGCGGATCTTCCCCGCCGCCCGATCGGCCTGAATGCGGGCCATATCGATCATCCACCAGGCGCGCGAATCGCCAAAGCCCATCGGAATGGGGATGGGCGCTTCGGGAAAGAGAAACCGCGTGCCTGCAGGCGCGTCGAGATATTCGCTGAGCGGCACCAGGTCATCGCCCAACGCGCCGAATCCATGGAGCAGCATGACCCATGGGCCATTGCCGCCGCCCTTGCCGTCTGTTCCGCCTGTTAGACGAACCGTCAGGCCGCCGAGTTTTTCAAAACGCATCACATGCCCTCATCTTCCTATCAGAGAACGGGTCGAACCGGGTCGGTCAGGACGAGCAGCTCACACTGAGATGCTTGCCCCAATTGGGCGGCGCGGCTGCGTAGGATTCCATGCCGGGATGGTCTCTATACGGATCCTGAAGAAGGTTCAGGAGGCGGTCGATCTCAGAATAGTCTTTCTGCTGCGCCTTCTCGATCGCCGTTTGAGCCAGATAGTTACGGAGGACATACTTGGGATTGATGCGATCCATTCCTGCCCGTCGCTCTTCATCGCGACTCTGTTCGCTGTGCAGTCTCTCACGATACTGTGCAGCCCAGACATCGAAGCGGTCCGGATTGAGGAAATGCTCCCGCAGGCGTTCGTTCTTCGCCGCAGGATCGGATGAAAAGGTGCCGAGTTCGCGCCAGAAAATCGTGTAATCCACCCGACTCCCCACCATAAGCGACTTCAATTCCTGGAGCAGCGCCTCATCCTCTCCCCGATCTTCTCGCAGGCCGAGTTTCTGTCGCATGTGATCCCGATAATACCGGTCGACGGTAGCCTGGTAGCCATCGAGCGCCGCTTTCAAGTCTTCCTTGGGCGCGAGCGGCAATAGGGTTTGCGCAAGGCAACTCAGGTTCCACAGCCCAATGTAAGGTTGTTGATTAAACGCATAGCGTCCATTGTAGTCGGAATGGTTGCAGATGAAGCCCGGATCATAATCGTCCATGAAGCCATAGGGCCCATAGTCCAGGGTCAGTCCGAGGATCGACATGTTGTCGGTATTCAACACGCCGTGGGACCAGCCGACCGCCTGCCACTGCGCGATAAGTTTCGCCGTGCGCTCGACCACGGCGGCAAAAAAGCGGACATATTTGTCGGCAGCCTGCGCAAGATCAGGGAAATGCATCTCGATCACGTAATCGGCCAATCGCTGCAGGTGCTCATGCTGCTTCCGGTAATAGAAAATTTCGAAGGTGCCGAACCGCACATGCGAAGGCGCCATGCGGACGATGGTGGCGCCGGTTTCCACCTGTTCACGATAGACCTTGTCGTCGCTGCCGACCAGGCAGAGCGCGCGTGTGGTCGGGATGCCGAGTCCATGCATCGCTTCGCAGCAGAGATATTCACGAATGGCCGAACGAAGGACGGAGCGTCCGTCTCCATCGCGGGAGAAGGGAGTCATCCCAGCGCCTTTCAAATGCAGATCCCACCGCTCCCCTCGCCCGTTGACGATTTCCCCCAGAAGAATCGCACGGCCATCGCCGAGCTGGGGCACGTACACCCCGAACTGATGGCCGGAATACAACATCGCCAGCGGCTCCATCCCCGGCACCAGCAGACTGCCGCCGAAGACTCCGGCAAATTCCGGTCGCAGCGCTTCCTGCGGGTCGAGATCGATTAATTCCATCGCCGCGGGATTTGCGCTGATCAAAAACGGCGCGGCGCGAAACGGCGTCGGATTCACCTTCGCGTAGAACACTTCCGGCAGGCGTGCGTAACTGTTCTCGAACGTGAGGGACTCCAGGCTGTGTTGCGTCATTGGCTTTTGCACCCTTCCTCACCTCACCGAAAATTGGCCTCGAGATCGGATTCCAAGGTGAAGACAAAGATGCGCTCACCGACCACCGTATCGATGTCGGTGAACAACGCCGTGATTTTGGCACCGATGAGATCCGCCACCTGTTCACACAGTCGTTCACGCCCCTGAGCGATCAGGTTCTGACGCAGCCGCTTGACCATATCGACGCCTTCGGCCGTTTTGGCCAGTTGTCGCTCAGCCGGCGTGAGCACCCCCTTCAGCCGCACGACCAGCATGTCCCGCACTATGAACACACGGACCTCGTCGGGGCCGCGCCCCAGAAATTCCTGTTCGAATTTGATGATCGCCGTACGAACGGCGGCTTCCTTTTCTCCCTTGCTGGGCACCGGCACGGTCATCTTGCTCCCTGGTGATACAGACATGGACGACCGGATTATAGTCAGGGCCGCCGCAGGACTCCACCCCCATGTGACACCCCGACACCCGGCAATCCGAGCCGCGATCGAGTGTGGCGCGCCCATGCGGCCGGTTCGCCTGCGCGGACTTTTCTCTTGCAATTGCGTGGGTTTCACAGATACATCTAACCCAGTTTTCCGGTGGTGCCGACGACAGGCCGTGATTCGTGCGCGGCCCGGACCCACATCCATTGATGTACTCAGACAGGCAGTAGGGTCTTGCCGGTGTTTCCATTGCGGGAAAGGCCGGGGACAGTGCAGGCCAGTCGTTGGTTCCTTGTGTGAAGGACCGTCGGCTGGCCTTTTTCTTTTCATGGCCAGCAGGGGATTCGCATGTCCTTCTTAGCCCTCGTTCCGCTGTTGCCGTTACTCACGGCCTTCATCGTGATGACCGGCGATCGTGCGGACCAGGAGCAGAATGCCCGATCCGGCCTGTTCCCCATCGCCGCCTCTTTCCTGGGCTCGCTCATCATTCTGATCGTCGTGACGTCGGATGGCCCGATCATGTTCCAATTGTATGATCCGGCCGCCATCGCCAATCTGGCGTTCCCCATCGGCGTCTACATCGACCGGCTCAGCGCCGTCATGATGGTCCTGATCACCGGTGTCACCACGCTGATCTATCGCTATTCGATGGGGTACATGTACCAGGATCGCGGGTACCGCCGGTATCTGGGTATGCTCGGCGTCACCACCAGCGTCCTGCTGTGCATGGTTTCCAGCGCTAATCTGGTGATGCTCTTCATCTTCTGGCAGATTCTCTCCTGGCTGTTATTTCTGCTGGCGCACAATCACGGGCATGCGGCGACATTGTCCGGCGCGTCCAATACGTTTACGACGTTACGACTGAGCGATGCGGCTTTTCTCGCGGGCATTGTCCTGGCCTACTCGCTGTACGGCACGTTCGAATTTCAGACGCTGTTCACACGCGCTGCCGAGACGCCGGTGACCTTGTCGATCTGGCCTGAGCTCGGCTGGACCATGGACGGCGTCACCGCGGTGACCCTGCTCATCTTCGGCGGCGCCATGGGAAAATCGGCCCAATTTCCCATCCATACGTGGCTGCCGCGGTCCCTGTACGCGCCGACTCCGATCCACGCGCTGCTCCATGCCGGCATCATCAACGCCGGAGGATTCCTGCTGAACCGGCTGGCCCCGCTGTATGGCCTGAGCCCGACGACGCTGCATGTCGTCTTCGTGATCGGCATGCTCACCGCGATACTCGGCGCCACCATGATGTTGACACAGAATGACATCAAGAAGACCCTAGGATTTTCCACCATCGGGCAGATGGGCTACATGATCATGGAATGCGGCCTCGGAGCCTTTTCCCTTGCCGTCTTCCATCTGATCGCGCACGGGCTATTCAAAGGGACAGTGTTCCTGAACTGCGGCAACGTCATCCATAAGGCCCGCCAGGAACCCTCGTTCCCGCCGATCGACCGGGAGACGGAGGAAAGCGAATTCTCCAACCTGACCTGGTCGACGGGGTTCTTCACGACGCTGTTGCTGCCCCTGGTCATTTTGTTGGTCACTCACGGCGTGTTGAGAATTCCGTTGCTCGAATCACAAGGGACGGTGATCTTCCTGTTCTTCATCTGGGTCACGTCTTCGCAGGCGATCCTCTCGCTGACGCGCATTCGCGCCGTGGCCTCCTGGAAGGTATCGGCCGCCATGCTGGTCACGCTGGTTATCGTCGTCTTCACCTATCTGTTTGCGGTCGAGAGCTTCACCCATTTTCTGTACCCGAATCCGGAAGAGGTGGCCTTCTATTTCAAGGCCGCCGCGCTGCCCGGACGGCTTTTCGACAGCCTGGTGATGGGCACGACGCTGTTGACGATTCTGAGCTGGGTCTATCTGTATGCCCATGCTCACGGACGCACCATCACCATCCCCGGATGGATCGAAGCGTTCCTCGTGCGCCTGTATGTCCTGTTCATGAACCGGTTGTATCTGGATCAGCTGTACCTCAACATCGGCCGCGTCGTCACACAGGTCGCGCATCGTCTGGAGAAACGGCTATCGTGACTGCATTCAGACTGCGCATGTCTCGCCGCGCTGCTGCGTCCGTGATCGGAGTCCAGCCGTGATCGAGAGCTGGATGACACCCTGGCTACTCCTGGCCGTTCCGCTGTTAGGCGCAAGCCTCGCCCTGCTGATGAGAGCCGCCCTTCAGCGCATGAAGACGGTGGCCCTGACGACGACCGGGCTGACTCTGCTTGCCGTCATCGGCACCTCCCTGGCACAGAACGAAGCGACTGCCGCCATGTCGTTGTTGTGCCTGCTCCCGGCAACGGCGTTTCTGACGCTGCTGGGGCAACCCTTGCACCGGGATAACAGTTCAGCCTGGGTGATGACTCTGATCCTGCTCGGTGTGGCACTAGGCATTCTCACGAGTCACGCGCCCACCCACGAGCTCTTGCTCATCCTGCTCCTCGGTCTCGTCTGCGGCTTGCTCTATCGTCATCAACCGGGCACTGCGCCGGCAGCCTGGCGAGGGATGGCTTCATTCGGTCTGGGCATCCTCACGGCCTTGCTGGCGCTGGCGCTTCCAGCACCAGCCGCAACGATCGCCTCGTTGGTCACCTGCGCCACGCTGCTGCCCCTGCTGCCCCTGCACAGCGGATTCGTGGCTGCACTCAGCGGACTGCCGGGCAATCTTCCCGCGTTGTTGGCGTTTATTCTGCCGACCGTTGGATTCCATAGCCTGTACCTGTTGCTGCCGTCACTCTCCGGGACAGTACTCCAGACGGTGGCCCTCCTGGCGTTGGCCGGCGCCGTGTATGGCTCGCTGCGGGCCTTGATTCAGTCGCATCCCCTGCCGCGATTGGGCTATGCCTCTTCGGCATTCTTCTGCATGCTGTGGTGGTATGTGGCCGATACGGGAACCGCGCCGGTCCAGGCCCTGGTCTATCTCAGTGCCGTGGGGCTCACCACCAGCGGACTTCTGCTGGCGTGGTATGCCATCCGCGCACGGTACGGGGATGTCGATTTCCGGGCCCTCGGCGGGCTCGCCTATCCCATGCCTCGTTTCAGCACTCTCCTGGCGCTGCTCGGCCTTGCCGCCCTCGGCATGCCGCCGTTCGGGGTGTTTTCCGGCTTCCTCGGCATGCTGCTCACCCCCGCGTTTGCGCCGTCCGGGCCGTTCGCCATCATCATGCTCGTCTGGCTCACGGCCTCGTGGTACTACACTGATCTCATCCAACAGGTGGTGTTCGGTCGGCCACGCCTGGACATCCGGCACGAAGATTTGCGACAGACGGAATGGATCTCCCTGATGCTGGTGTTGCTCTTGCTGCTGATCCTTGGGGTGTCTCCATCCCGGATGTTCGAGTCGCACGCGGCTGCTCCCTCCTCCACGGTTGCCATGAAGGGGGAACCGTGGACCCGATGATTCGCACCGACGAGCCCGCCGATCTCGAACCGCGCCGCATGGAATTGCGCGGCATGATCCGGCTTGCCAGCGAAGTCATCGCGCAGTACTGGCCCATGCGAACCTTCGTGCACCATAATCCGCTGCATAGCCTCGAGTATCTACCGTTTACTGAAACGGTCCGCCGCGGGCAGCAGTTCCTTGGCGGCCACGGCTACCTGCCCGGCGACCTCTACCGTCGATACGTCAAATCAGGGCGGATCCTGATTCGCCACATCGACGACGCGTTGGCCGCTTTGGCGAAGGATGAAGAAGTCGACCTCGGGTCCTGCCGTATTTCACAGCGGGAAGTCATGCGTGCCTGCCTGACTCATGGACTGTCTCGCCCGGCCGAGGAACCTCTCGACCGGCTCATGGAATGCGAACCGAACGAGGAACAGGTGGACGTCTTGGCCGAACGCCTCGTCGCCTTGTCCGTGCCGACCGTGCAAGACCAGATGGCCGCCGCGGTGCGCGAAGATGTGGCCGCGCTGGGACGGGACCTTACCTTATCGAACTGGTGCGACCGGACTCTGGGCACCCGGATCGTGGATCAGATCAACGGCGAATTGATCAAATGGTGCGAAGCCTTCCTCGACGAAGGCCATGCCACCTGGTCGATGCCGGGACGGCGTCAGGGGCTGTATGCAGCGTGGAAACAGGTGGCCGCTAATGAGTGGGCGACCTGCGGCATTGCCGATAGCCGTCGAAAAATTGCCGCGCTGCCCGAACATCCGGAAGACGCGGTCTTGGATTGCCTCGAGGCGTTGGCGATTCCGGCAGAATTCCGGCAGGACTACCTTGGCCTTCAGCTCGCCGCGCTGCCCGGTTGGGCCGGCTTCATCAAATGGCGGGCCGAAGAAAACGACTATGCCTGGCAACAGGCCTACCCTGTCGGTCTGGTGAAATTTCTCGCCGTGCGTCTCTGGTATGTGCGCGAACTCGTCGAGAAAGTCTGTCAGGAGGAATTAGGCATCGAGGGAAACTATCGCGCGGTGCTGCGGTTTATGGACCAGGAGTCGGCCGGATACTTCATGCGCAAGGAATGGGTCGCCGGCCGCCTGCCGGCCGCCTATGCCGATCGGGTGGCACGCCTGCATGCGCAATCGGGGAGTCAACACAACAGGGCGGCTCTCTCCCGTGAATGGGAACAACTCACGCATCATTATCAGATCGAATTCGGCCCGCGTCGCGAACGGGCTGCGCAGCGGGCTATGGCGCGTCGTCTGCTCACGCTCGCGCAGGCACTCGACATTGTGCCGACCCTCTTGATGGACGCCCATCCAACCGCGCTTCGCCAGCTCTTGGATTGGATGGCTGCCTTTCCGGAATCGGCCCATGGCCCGGTTTGGCTGAAGGCGTTTGAGGCAGGCTATCAGGATCATCTGTTCGGCCTGCTCCGGCGTGCGCCAACCAGGCCGCAACCGGCTGCCCCCGACGGTCAACCGCCGGTCCGCCCCCAGTCCCAATCGGTCTTTTGCATCGATGTGCGATCCGAACCGTTCCGCCGTCATCTGGAGTCGACAGGCGCCAATGAGACCTACGGTTTCGCAGGATTTTTCGCCGCCCTCATCCGATATCGCGCGTGGGGCAAGGAGCATGATACGGAGCAGTTTCCCGTGATCATGCGCGCAAAGAACGAAGTCCGCGAAATCCCGCGCAGCTATTTGGACCATTACGTGTCCAAACACCAGTCGCGGGCGAAGCTGGTCCATGCCGGTCACACGCTCCTGCACGACTTGAAGGAAAACGTCGTCACGCCCTATGTGATGGTCGAATCGCTCGGCTGGTTTTACGCCCTGCCCATGATGGGCAAGACCTTCCTGCCGGCGCTGTACAAACGCCTGACCAACTGGATCCGGCGGTTGTTCGTGCCGCCGATCGCCACCATTTTAACCGTCGACAAGCTGGCGCCGGCGGAAACGGAAGAAATGGTGGTCTCCGAGCAACGCGCCCTGATCTGGAAAGCCCTGCGTGACCGGCTGGGCCTGCACGGTTCGCGAGTCGAGGCGGAATTTGTCGAGGCGTTGCGACGTCGGGCCCTGGACGAGGATGCGCCAGTGGAACCATTCCTCAGTGAGGCCGCCCGCGCAGTCGATCTGTCCAACGAACAACTGACCACCTTCCTTGATGAACTGCGGCGGCACTATCGCATTAATCGACGTGCGGCCTCGCGCCAGAAAGAACGCATCACCCGCACCGGTTTCACACTCGACGAGCAGGTCCTGACCCTCGAAACGGCCTTGCGCATGATGGGCCTGGTACGAAATTTCGCCCGGCTGGTACTCTTCTGTGCCCACGGCAGCACGACGGAAAACAATCCGTTCGAGTCGGCGCTGGACTGCGGCGCCTGCGGCGGGAACGAGGGCAAACCGAATGCCCGTGTGCTGGCCGCGATGGCCAACCGCGCTCCGGTGCGCGAACGGCTGGCGAAACGCGGCATCATTATTCCTGCGGATACGCATTTCCTTGCGGGGCAGGTCGATACCACGACCGATGAGGTACAGCTGTTCGATCTCGAAGACGCGCCCCCGACCCACCGCAAGGATGTCGCCCGCCTGTATGACGATCTGCGGGAAGCAGCCCAGCTTACCAGCCAGGAGCGCTGTGCCAGATTTCCCGACGTCGGGGCTGTCCTGCCCTTGGACAAGGCAGCAGGTCATGTGGCGGCACGAAGCGCGGACTGGAGTCAGGTGCGCCCCGAGTGGGGCCTGTCCGGGAACACCGCCTTCATCATTGGCCGGCGGGAACTGACGAAGGGGCTGAACCTGTCCGGGCGCATCTTTCTGCAATCCTACGATTATCGCGAGGACCCGACCGATCGCTGGCTCGAAGTACTCCTCACCGCCCCGCAAGTGGTGGCGCAGTGGATCAACATGGAACATTATTTCTCAGCCGTAGACAACGACGTGTATGGCAGCGGGAGCAAGATTTATCATAACGTCGTCGGCCGCATCGGAATCATGTCAGGCCCCTGGAGCGATCTCCGTCTCGGCCTGGCCTGGCAGACCGTCATGAACGATGAGCTGCCTTATCATGAGCCAATGCGCCTGATGACGCTCGTGGAAGCCTCGCGCGCGAGGATCGAAAAACTCATTGCGCGGCATGAGATCCTGCAGCATTTCTATCACAATGAGTGGGTCCACCTGGCCGCGTTGGATCCTGAGGACGGCACCTGGTACCGCTACATGCCGTCGGGCGTATGGCGAAGGGTTCAGCATCCGAGCGAGACCACACAGGTAGGGTAACCGCTCACTGTCGCAACCGACGATCATTTTCAAAGGAGTCGAGACATGGCCGCACTCACATTGCATCCCATGAAAGAAATTCGTGTCATTGTGTCCGGGGAACATCGGCCGTACGTCACGGAATTGCTGGACAAGGTCGAAGCGACCGGGTACACGATCATCGGGAACATCTCCGGTAAGGGACACCATGGCGTACGCGAGGCGCACTTCATGTTCAGTGAGCAGGAAAGCCTGGTCATGATCATGGCGGTGGTGCCGGAAGAAAAGGTGGAACCGGTCTTGGCCGGATTGCGGCCGCTGTTCGATCGGCACTCAGGAGTCATGTTCGTGTCTGATGTGTCCGTCAGCCGGCGGGAATATTTCGGAAAGAAGAGCGGGAAGCCCTGACCGGGTAGCCGGGAAGCCACGGCTGGCGGGGCCGCAGGGCCCCAGACTGACCTTGTCTTCTCATGAGTGATTGTCTACAATGTGCCCCCGTTGGCTTGTAAGAGGAAGGACGGCACGTGAAG
>ERZ724507.1171-NODE-1171-length-11438-cov-6.825002_pt1 | contig 11438 bp, 9 predicted proteins | sample MGYA00376040_ERZ724507 | MGnify/ENA primary metagenome ERZ724507 (study PRJEB28724, sample SAMN07190883) | activated sludge metagenome | isolation source: activated sludge of sewage treatment plant in Hong Hong | place: Hong Kong | collected 2016-03-17 ...
CGTGAGGTCTGGCTGTATGCCGATCCGCTCGCACCACTCGGGATGGCGGCGCGACTTCTGTCGAAAACCAGCAGCGAGCCGCTTCGTCCGTCGCCAATCTTGCAAGCGCCCGAGACAGCCGCGTCGCGTGCCGAGCCCTCTCGCAACAGCCAAGTGTATGTCTACGGGCTGCTGCTGTATTCGCTGCTCACCGGGAACCTGCCGTCGTACGGCGTGCCGAGTCAGAAGCTGGCCGAGCAGGCGCCACCGCTGCCCGCGCTGGTTCGCGATCTGCTGTTTGAGCTGCTACTCGACGATCCCGATCGCCGTCCCGATCCGAATCATGCGCAGCGCTGGCTGGCCGATCTGCGCAGCGTGCTGGCGAACCAGCAGGAACCGTGAAGTCCCGCCCAGATGCTCGACCAGTAGTCATTCGCGCCCCGAGTGATGCATGCTGCGATCATGAAGACCTCACACGGGCGATTCCTTCTCCTTGTAGGACTTTTTTTCGGCTGCGAGGCGGTTCAGACGACACCAGGAGCAACCGTCGTCGATAGTCCATCGATGGTCGATCAAGCCGCCGCACTGACGATTCATATGGTCGATGTCGGTCAGGGCGACGGAATGCTCGTAAAGACCCCAAGCGGTGTCGTGATTGCCATCGACGGAGGCCCCGATCGCAGCGGCAGCTACGCTGACTACATCAAGAAGCTTGGCATCACCAAGATCGACTACGTGATCTTGTCGCACGCGCACTCGGACCACTACACCGGGCTCGGTACTGCGATTGGACTGCTCCCGAAGGACTGCGAGGCGCGCGTGTTTGATCCAGGGCTCGCGCGGCCCGACATCACGGGCTATCAGTACATTCGCGATACGGCGGGCTGTCGCTATCGCAGCCTCACGCTCAATCAGAGCCTGCTGCTCGACCCGAAGCTGGAGCTTTCGGTGATGGGCGTCTCGGATGTGCCCTATCCACAAAACGATGGCACAGGAATCAACAACACCTCGGCGGTGATCAAGCTGCGCTACGGAAGCTTTTCGATGCTGTTTACCGGCGATGCGCAGACGGAAGCCGAGAAAAACTTATATATGAACTTCTCGATGCAGCTGGCCGCGAATGTGCTCAAGATTGGCCATCACGGAAGCTGCAACGCGACGGGAACGAGCCTGCTCAAGGCGGTGTCCCCGACGTACGCGCTGATCAGCTCCGGCGGACCGACGGACCCCAACATGTTCGGACATCCGCACTGTCAGACCCTCGACAAGCTACGCACCAGCGGCGTTCACTACTATCGCACCGATCAAAACGGCGACATCTCGGTGATTTCCGACGGCAAAGTGTTCGCAATCACGCCAACGCGCGGTGCCGTCGACGTAGCAGCCTGTCCCCGAGCCTGCGCCCAGCCGTCCGACTTCTAAGTCCTTGACAAGAGCCGATTCCTACATTCAGACTGCGGCCCTTACTGCGGTTTGTGTCGCCGCACACCTTCGAATTTCAAACGGGAGTACTCCGATGTCGAACACCACCAGCACCAAAGCCCGTCGCAAGCGTGCCCACCAGAAGGCCGGTCAGCGCCGCAAGAAGATTGAAAGCAAGCGCTCGACCCTCAGCTCCGCCGAGCTCTTCGCTGGCTTCGGCGAGCCCGGCCAGCCCGCTCCCAAGAAGTAGTTCTCCCTCTTTCCTCCTCTCGTAGTTGTCTCGTCTTCCTGTCGTTATTGGCATCGGCAACCTACTGCGTCGCGATGATGGCGCAGGAATCTTGGCGGCTCGCCAGCTTCGCACCGCGCTTCCTTCCGCTGTCTCTGTCTACGAGTCCGCTGCCGATGTCAGCGAGCTTCTCGAGCTGTTTTCACGCGCTGATCACGTCATTTTGATCGATGCAGTCTCAGGAATCCCCGACGGAGACATCTTGTATCGACAGAGTCCTGACCTGGCACTCCCGAAACGCGCTGCAAGCTCTTCACACATGCTGTCGCTTGCACAGATCTTGGATCTGGCTCACGCGCTCGCTGTACAACCGCGCACCGTCAGCGTGTATGGAATCGGCGGCAGTGACTTCGGTATCGGAGAAGGAGTCAGTGATTCCGTCGCGCGCGGCATCGAAGCCGTGGTGAAACAGATCTGCGCAGCACTCCAGCAGACCGATTCCCACGTTCAATAGGAACCGCATCAGCATCGGAGCTAGAAGCTCGCGGTGTTCCGTATCGCGCTGATTCCTAACGCAGCCAAGACGGATATTCGAATGGCTCACAATCAAGCGGCGCATGCAGCAGTTCCAGAAGCTGCGCACGATCTTGGTCCGACGCCAGCATCGACTGTTTCCACGGCAACGGACGAGGCGGAACGGAGCTGGAAGGAGTCACTTTTCCATCCCCATCTGCATCCAGCCAGATCGGATTTGTAAACGCCATTGGCAGCGCGCGTCCTGCATTCACCGCACCAATCACATCGGTCGGAAGCGGGGCATCGCCAAGCGCCAGCGCAACAATCCATCCGTCGCTGGGAACATCGACATCGACCTTCGTAGACAGCGCTGGATGAGACCGACTGGTGATCGGAATCTCGGTAAACAGCACACCGTTTCGGTAGATCTGAAGCCGCGTCAGATCAACCCAGCCTGGTGCATCCGCAGTGATCGACACAGAGACGTTGCCGCTCTGTACCTTCACCGTGTCTCCGATTCCTTTTCCTTCTGCGGACATCGTGACAAACGGACCATTGCTTCCGACCGCGCGCATCGACAGCAGCGCATCACGCAGATCAGACGGAATCACACGGGACGGCTCGCTCGTCGGAAACTGGAGCCACGTTCGCGGATATCCTGCGCGCAGCCAGTCAATCCGATGCGTATCGCTGTTGCCAAGTCCGGTCACACGCAGACCTTGATTGAGCAGCGTAAACCAGTCCTGAAGCAGCTCTGCCACTTCATGCGGCTGCATCGCATAGCCGTTTAACACTTCCATCGCGTCAAACAGTCCCGCCGTTTTGAGCGGCATTCCGGGACGCCAGCGAATGTTTAGGAAGTAGCCCAAGTCCGGCGGCAAGCGCGGATGATTGATCACGATCAGCGGACTTCCTGCTTGCTGATGAATCAGCGGAAAGTACGTCTCTGGATCGGCCATGTTGGGCTTTGGCCACTCTTGCCACGGAGGCGCTCCCAGAAACGGTCCGTTTGGATCAAACACCACCGGATAGATTCCTGCGTGCCCACCTTGGAAGTTGTACTCACTGCCCGGAATCGACACCGCGCGCGATCCGTAATCCAGCGTCTTGATCAGATCACTGAGGTCGTAGTGATAGCCATGCTCCGTCGGAACCAGCACTTGGATTCCTGACACCACTTCCGACACCACCCGGTGCGCCGCCAGCAGCTTCGAGTCAAAGCTACGCCGACTGTGAATGTGCATGTCCGCAGCGAGCCAGCCCTCTGTCTTCACCGTATGTTCCAGCGTGACATCAACCTGCGTGACAGCGTCGGCGGTAACACTCACTGTCTTGCGAACGGACTCGTACTCTGTACCTTGCAGCAGGATCAGATCATACGTCCCAATCGGGAGTCCGATCGTCGCATCTCCCGAAACGAGCAGGACTCCTTCCGGGGCTCCGATCACACCAGGAGCCAGCACCGAAGCCGTCGCACCATCGCTCTTAAAGTCCGGCTTGGGAGTCATTCCCACCGGATAGATGATCGCGCGACCTGGCATCGGCATCATGCTGTCGCTGTCTCGCAGCACGATGTGAATCGCCGGAGCAGAAGGAGCCACCGCCGGAACCTCTGGAACGACCACGTAGGAAATGGGCTCGTCCCCACAAGTGGCCCAAAGGAGAAACAGTCCCGAAAGCCAGCGCCGCGTCGACATGATTGGCAGGTTAGCAGATCTGCGAGCGGCGGCGGAAGCGAACTATTTGCGCGAACTATTTCGACGAAAGACCCAAGTCCATGTCGATGGTCTGATAGCGACGCAGCGCAACCTCACGGAAGGTATCTGTCTTTCCGTTTGGCCAGCGCACCGTCACCGTCGCAGGACATGTTGCATCAGCCAGCCCAAACACCAGCGCGCGACTGTCCGCAGAGTTGTACGTTCCGCGACTGGACTTTAGCTCTCGCACCACTTTGAGACCGCCAACTTCGACGGTCACTCTGGCTCCCAGGGCATCGCGATTGACTGTCTTTCCGTTGCCACGCAGACGGATTCCGAGCCACGCATTTTGACTTCCGATCTTGTTGCGGAACAGGAAGTTGGGACGACCACCGCCTTGATCACGTCCACCCACCAGCAGGTCCGGCGCACCGTCGAGATCAATGTCACTCCAGGCATGATTCTGCGCCCCTTTCATGCGCTTCCACATCGCCGTTTGGGAGTCGTCATTGATGCCGCTCTTGTAGCCAACACTCTCGAACTTTCCGTCGGGAAGCTGATGCATCAGACCGAACCAAGACTTCTGATCGATGCTGGAAAACGATCCTTCGTACTTGGTGTCGCGCGACATCGCCATTTCGAAGCGACCATCGTTGTCAAAGTCCACCGTCGAGCCATCGACGTCTCCTTCGTTGTACGGAAGGCCGCGCTGCAAAAACTCATTCACAAAGGAATACTTCCCGAGCGGTCCTTGGTTGATAAGGAGCAGCGAGGGATCGCTCCACTTGCGGCTGTATTCCGTTTCGGAAGGATGCGAGATGTTGGTCTGGAAAATGTCGGGATATCCGTCGCCGTTGATGTCCTGACAGTCCAGTCCGAAGCCGTTTCCGCCCATGTAGGAAGCGGCATCCTTTCCGGGCTCTGACATCGTTCCGCGTCCAGTGCTGTCCTGCCAGTAGTTTCCGGTTGCTTGCGCAGCAAAGCCACGCTCCATCGCAACGTTTCGGAAGACTCCTTTGCCGTCGTTTTCCCACAAGATGTCGTGTCCTAGCTCGACGCTGACACCGTAGGTAGAGACAAAGATGTCGAGATCGCCATCGCCATCATAATCGCAAGAAACCAGACCGTTTGTGGGTCGCTGCGGATTGGTTCCTTGCAAGTTGGTGGCGGTCACTTCGCGGAAGGTTCCGTCTCCGTTTCCGAAAAAGAGCTGATCCGCAGCCAGGTATCCGGTCTGTCCGTTTCCCAGGAACAGATCCAGCTTTCCGTCGCTGTCAAAGTCCGCAAAGATCGCATTTCCAGTTGCTGTGGTTGCTGCGGATTCGACTCCTGCGCTGGTCTTTGCTGTAAAGTGACCTTTGCCATCGTTTAGCAAAACCTGATGATTCTGTCCGGTGAGCGGAATGTCTAACCCGGCAAAGGCGTCTTGGTCTCCGTCGTTGTCGATGTCTCCGAACGCAAAAAATCCGGCCTGAACGTTGCGCAGTCCCGACTCATCGCTGGCATCGCGAAAGGTTCCGTCTTGGTTGTTTAGGAAGACCAAGTGCTCAAACGGAATCCCTTTCTGCGGGTTCGGAAACAGGCTGTGCATCACGATGTCGTCGTAGCCGTCTCCGTTCAGATCTGCGAACGCGAGCCGACTGTGATCATTGATGGGAATCGCCATCGGCGGCATCGGTGTGTAGTTGGAAACGCGAATCCCGCTCTTGTCGGAGATGTCTTCGAAAAAGGAATCCCCGACCTTGGCCACTTGCCCCGATCGACACGTCCGCTCCGGCGGCATCATGTCGAGCAGAGACGGCTCAGGAGGCGTCACCGAATCGGTCTTGGACGTACAGCCGATCAGCGTGCCAACAGCCAGCGAAAGGAGCGCCGAAGCACACAGCGTCCGTCGCAGAAAGGGAAAGCGCAGAGACACAGGGGCGAGGTGAGGATTCCGCATGAGCGGGACCATAACACTGTCAGCCGCTCGACTTGCCAGAGATAAAAGCGACGGCTCGGCTGCGGACAGCGAACGTTCCGCAGCGACGCAAGACATCGTAAGACTACGACATCCCAAAGTGGAATGCAGACAGGTGTGCGCCCATCATCGGACCGTGATATCCGACTGACGCGCGATCCTCACCAGCCGCACCAGCCACCACCATCAGCGGCAGCAGGTGTTCTTCACGCGGATGAGACAGACGCGCACCCGGCGCACTCGACCAATCGGACAGACGCTGATTCCGTTCACGCGGGTCGAGCGTCACAGACTGTCGCAGCCACGCATCAAACGGCGCAGACATCTCTGAAACACGCGGCGACCGGAATCCGCGCATGTTGTGAAAGGACATTCCGCTCCCAATGATAAACACCCCTTCGTCGCGCAGCGGTGCCAGAGCCTTTCCCATCGCCAGATGCACACGCGGATCGAGTCCAGTGACCAGCGACAGCTGCACGGTCGGAATCTCTGCGTTGGGATACGTAAGCTTGAGCGGCACAAACGTTCCGTGATCAAACCCGCGCTGAGGCTCTGTCTTCGTCTGAAAACCGGCACTCCCAAGCAGACTTTGAACCCGCTGTGCCAGCTGCGGATGTCCGGGCGCGGGCCACGTTAGCTCATAGGAAGCAGGCGGAAAGCCGTAATAGTCGAACAGAAGCGGCGGCTTGGCCCCGGTCATCACCGTCGGTTGCGCTTCTTCCCAGTGTGCAGAGATCACGAGCAGCGCACGCGGCGTCACCTTCGGCAGCGCATGCACCGATCGGAGATATCCCGCCAGCGCTTCCACTTCCTTGCGGTCGAGTCCCATCTCGACAAACGGCCACGGACCTCCCCCGTGTGGCAGAAACACCACCGGCATCCGGCTCTTGCGATCTCCTGTGCTTGAAAGCCCTGTGCTGCCCTGCTCTACCGTCGTCATAATGGACTCCTTCGGTCCCTCGATTCTGTGAACCTGCTGAAACCGGAGCGCTGCCATCCCGCTCCATGCAGCCTATTCTAACTTGTCATCAAATCTGCACCAGTTTGGATGAAGACAACACACTGTTTCATTTTTGATACCAATCAAGGGACTCACAAGGAACCATCCATGGCGACGGAAATGATTGATCTAAGGTGCGATTGTGCAGGTCGTCATCCAATCTCGTGTAAGTCGATTCTGCGGGCTCAGCATAGAATCCGCGCAGCACAAACCCCAAACCGCTTGGCGCACAGACAACCGGAGGCTCTCCGTGGATCGGCATCCCCCTCGCACAACCAGCGACGAGATCGACCTATACATTCGCACGTACTTTTCCCTGCTGCGCAGCTCGGGCGAAGTCCGCGTTCGCGCGTTTGAAGAAGCCCACATCTATTCCAGCTCCAGCTTGCACGAAGGATGTCGCGAGCCAGCGCCCGATGTAGCGGCGTTTGCGTACAGCGCAGGAAGACTCCCATCGTGCATTTTTTCGGTACGTCGCATTGTCCTTGGACAGTCCCACGAACACTTTGAAGCGGCAGGTCTGCAAGTTCGGGAATGGCAGTCTGTTTCAACCCGTGGGCGACGAAGACCGCTGCGCTACGATGGTGGAGAAACGCTCGCAGCCTTTGTCACCAGCATCAGCGACATCGATGATCTGATTCCGATTGTGACCGCGTTTCAGATCGAGTGGAACAAGATGCATCTGCTGCTTTCCCAAAGTGATCTTGGCAAGCAGCTGGCGCTCGCTGGAGCGAATACACAGACAAGCGACGCTGCGATCGATCTCTCTGCACTGGCGACGGCCTTGTCGCTGGATGCGAGCGGAATGAGGACCCTCAAAGCAGCGCTCGGGGACTCTCTTTCCATCGGTCTGCGCGAGATGGCACAGCGAGAGCTGGATCTCAGCGTGCGGCTACTGGTCGGTTCCTATTCGCAGTATCAGCGCGCAGCCCAGCGGTGGTGGAGCGGAATTGAGCCCCACTATCTGCGTCCCACGCATCCGCGCAGACCGCCCGTCTACTTTGTGTCGTCGAACTCGCACTCTGTCGTGAACCTGCTGGGAGGCTACGCGCGCCTTCATCGTGGTCAGCTGATTCAGTTTGCGCACAAGCGGAATCCTGAGCAGCTTGCAGAGCCGCTGGCCGAAGCAATTCAGCGAGGCAACGAAGCCAAGGCAGACAACCTGCTGTACTACCTGTTGCGATCGTTTCTGCATGATCCGCTGGGTGCGTCCCATCGCGACAGCGTGCGCGAGTTCGATAAAGAGAGCGGCATTCAGTCCGTCGAGAGTCCCGGTCGCATCGATGTCAGCGCGCAGCTTGTACAGATTGGATCGCTCAAGCAAGACAGAGTCGATCCGCGCCTACTTCCGCCCGATGTTGCACGTTCTTTTTCACGGCTTTCCCAAAGCGACGCAGTGATTGTGAACATTGACTATCCGCTCGGAATGGCGGCCTATCACCTGCTGTCACGACTCGCACAAGGGGTCGGAGAGCTGCGCGGAATCTACGTGATGGGAAAGGCTGCAACGCTCAACGGTCGCGTCGGAGATGTCATGATTTCCTCCGTCGTCCATGATGAGCATTCCCTAAACACCTATCTGCTGCGAAACTGCTTTGCGTCGAGCGATGTGCAGCCGTATCTGGAACACGCAACGGTGCTCGATAACCAAAGAGCGCTGACGGTGCGGAGTGCGTTTTTGCAAAACCGTGCCTACATGGGGAGCTTCTATCACGAAGGCTACACCGTGCTGGAAATGGAAGCGGGTCCGTATCTGTCCTCAATCTATGAGATCGTGAATCCCAGCCGTCATCCCAAAAACGAGATCGTGCATCTATCGAACAGCACTCCGTTTGAAGTCGGACTGCTGCACTATGCGTCGGATACGCCGTATTCTCGTCGGCAGAGCCTGCTGTCCAAGAGCCTCAGCTACTTCGGTGTAGAGAGTACGTACGGCTGCGCGATCGCCATCCTGTCTCGCATTCTCCGCAGCGAGATCGCACGTCTGTCCAGCGCCTAATTCCTTGTCTGTTCAAGCGACGCGATCCACACTCTGGGGATGCCCATTCATCCTCAGATGCAAACGTTCTTGGACATGCTCGTCGCGTCGCAGCTTCCGCCTTATGAGGAGTCCACCGTTTCAGCGGCACGAGACCGGATGGAAGCGATTGCGATGCTGGAAGCGCCAGCGGACTCTGTTGCGGAAGTTCGTGATCTCACGATCCCTTCACCGCAAGGAGACATTCCGCTTCGGCTCTATCATCCACAGCCGGGACAGACGCTGTCTGCACTCCTTTACTTTCATGGCGGAGGCTGGGTGATTGGTAGCATTTCCTCGCATGACAGACTGTGTCGCGCAATCGCATCATCGGCTGGCTGTGCTGTGATCTCTGTTGGGTATCGCTTGGCTCCCGAGCACAAGTTCCCCGCCGCTGTGATCGATAGTGATGCCGCGTTCCGCTACGTCATTGAGCATGCAGCCGCGCTGGGAATTGATGCACACCATGTCGCAGTGGGTGGGGACAGTGCAGGCGGAAACCTCGCAGCGGTGGTGTCACTTCATGCCAAAGCGGCGGGTGGAATTCAGCCCAAGGCGCAAGTGCTGCTGTATCCCGCGCTGGCCGGTGCGGAAGTCACAGAATCGAAGAAGCTGTTCGCCAATGGCTATCTACTGACGGCGGGCGCGATGAAGTTCTTTTCTGAGCACTACCTGCGAAGTGCAGAAGATCTGCGCAATCCCGATGCGGCTCCGAGTCTTGCGGCGGACCTGTCAGGACTCCCAAATGCCTACATTCTGACCGCAGAGTTTGATCCCCTACGCGATGAAGGAGAAGCCTATGCAGCGCAGCTTCATCAGGCCAAAGTTCCGGTTACTCTCCGTCGCTGGGATGGGATGATTCACGGATTTTTGCAGCTGACCGGAATTGCTCCGGCGGCGCGTGGCGCGATTGCCGAGCTGGCAAGCTGGCTGCGCACTGCACTGCTGCGGGTGTCTGTTCAGAAAGCCGCGATCGAATAAGCCAATAAGAGGCATTTTCTATGTCTCTTATTGCGTCGTAACCCAGCCTGGCGCTTGGTCAGGCTGTTACGAGCTACGCGACGCGAACTTCGGTCCAGTCTTCGGTGGAGGCGTGTTTTCGCTGGTCGCACCGGACGTGGCCGATGGACTGGAAGAGGCAGGCACGGGCGCGCGCTCACCATGGCTGCTGCGAGCCGGTGGCGTCATAGGCACAGTGGAAGCGCTTCCTTCCGAAGACTCGACCGCGTTACGCAGTGGAGGAATCGGCGGATTGTGGCTGCCACCGCGTCCGCGATGAATCAGCGCCGCAGCGACGATATTATCCGTTGGCAGCATGTATCCCATCGACACATCGGGACACAGCGCTTGCTGCTCTGCCGCCGTCAGGGACAGACCCGCAATCGGCTTGAAGTTGTGAATGTTGGCGATGATGAGCGGATAGTTGGCACCGCGGTTGGCATTGGTGCGCCAGTAGGCTTCGGCTTGCTCGGCGGAAAATCCGCAGAACTGACGCAGTGCCAGCGCCGATACCATGCCCGCATAGTGCAGTCCGTTCCAGCAGTGGACCAGCACCGGACCCTTATCGGGATTGCGGATGCTCTCGAGCACATCGCGGAAGATATTGGGCAGCGTACGCAGACGCGCAGACGGGGCCGACCGCCACTCAATCGAGCGCGGCGAGCCTTCGCTTTGACAGCTGCGAACGTCTCGTCCCGTCCGCAGCATGCTCACGTTGCGCGGTCCGGTCTGGGTCGTGTGCTCACCATACAGCGAATAGACGCGCTTCCAGCCGCGCTCACACAGGTGCGACAGCGCCGCTTCACTCGGCGTTCCCGATCGATACATCGCGCCACGCAGCACGGGCCGAAGCCGAGGCAGATGATCGAGCGGCTCTACTGTGACTGTCGGCTCGCTACGGCTGGCCCGCGCATCACGCGACCCACCATGGAGCGCAGTGTCCCCGAGTGCCACTCGCTGCTGTGCGGAAGCGCTTCCCGTGAAAAGCCCCAGCGCAGCGCCACAGATGGTTGCCCCCCAGCGGATGATGTTGACGTGGGTCTTCATTGGCTCCCGACGAGAAAGGATCACAATGCGCAGATTATACAGCGTTTTTTCTGCATCTGTAGACACAAAAAATAACTTCTTACTGGAGTTATATAAGATCGTGCCGCGAAGCGCTCGCGAAGAACTGCACAATCGTGAGGGCTCGTCGCGCTTGTGTCCGCGCCGAGAAAAAGCGACCCAGCAGGTGTGAGGGGATGCGTAGGGGCCGTGCAGGAGCTAGTCGGACGAGAACTGACCCGCGGCGAACGGCAGACCATTGCGCTGGCACAGATCGACCAGCGTCCGACGTGCATCGGGAGACTTGAGGTTTCGGTATGCCGTGGTGGCAAGCGAGGCTTGACGGTTTGAGCACGCGGCTCCACCGACGAAGCGCCAGGCATTGGCTGCATCTTCGCCACCGCGTCGCGTCACACCGAGCGCCATTGCGAGGGCTTGCTGACGGTCGCCTCGGATGTAGGCCTGCTGCGCGTCGCGAAGCATCGCTTGGCCTTCCGGTGTCGCCGCTGCCGATGGAGCCGGCTTGGCCGCAACCGCAACTGGCTTGGCCGCAACCGCAACTGGCTTGGCCGCAA
>ERZ724507.1172-NODE-1172-length-11426-cov-5.541377_pt1 | contig 11426 bp, 6 predicted proteins | sample MGYA00376040_ERZ724507 | MGnify/ENA primary metagenome ERZ724507 (study PRJEB28724, sample SAMN07190883) | activated sludge metagenome | isolation source: activated sludge of sewage treatment plant in Hong Hong | place: Hong Kong | collected 2016-03-17 ...
GGGTGGCTGAGACCGAGTTGCGCCGGCGCGATGGCAGCCGGCTGCCGGTCGAAGTGCGCGTCCACGACGTGGCGGACGGCGCGCGCGGCCTGCAGGTTGGCATCTTTCGCGACCTGTCCGAGTCGCGCCGCATCGCCGCGGCGCTGCGCGAGGGCGAGCGCTACTACCGCCATGTGATCGACAGCGCGATAGACGGCTATTTCGCCATCGACGCCCAACGCCGCTTCATCGAAGTGAACGACACGCTGTGCCGACTCTTCGGCTACGAGCGCGAGGAATTCCTCGGGCGCACGCCGCTCGACTTCGTCACCGACGAAAGCCGCATCGACCTGATGGCGCAAATGCAGCGCATCGAGAGCACCGACCGGCGCCGCTACCAGCTCGTCGCGCGGCGCAAGGATGGCGGCACCTTCCCCATCCTGCTCAACAACACCACCCACCGCAACGAGCGCGGCGAAGTGGCCGGCTCCTTCGGCTTCATCACCGACCTGACCCCGATCGTCGATGCCCAGCGCGCCGTGGCCGAATCCGAGCGGGAGCTGCGCGGCATCCTCGACAACATGCAGGACACCTACTACCGCACCGACGCCCAGGGCCTGGTCACGCGTGCTTCGCGCTCGGTCAAGCAGTTGCTCGGCTACGAGCCCGAGGAATTCATCGGCCGCCGGCTTGCGGACTCCTACTGCACTCCCGAGGAGCGTGCGCTGTTCCTAGCCCGCATGGTTGCCAACGGGGGGCACATCGTCGGCGGCGAGTCGCGACTGCGTCACAAGGACGGGCGCGAGGTCTGGGTACGCACCACCGCGCATTTCATCCGCGACGACGCTGGCAACGTGGCCGGCGTCGAAGGCATCACGCGCGACAACACACAGCAGCGCCGCGCCGAGGAGGAGCTGCGGCTCGCCGCCAAGGTGTTCGAGTCGAGCGGCGAAGCGATCATGATCTCCGATGCCGCCGGCACCATCATCTCGGTCAATCGCGCTTTTACGCGGGTCACCGGCTACGAGCCGGGCGAGGTGATCGGCCGTACCACCGACCTGCTCTCGTCCGGGCGCCACGACCGCGAGTTCTTTCGCGCCCTCTGGCGCAGCATCCACGAGGTTGGCTACTGGAACGGCGAGATCTGGAACCGCCGGCGCGACGGCGAGGTCTTCCCGATGTGGCTTTCGGTCTCGGCGGTGCGCGACGAGCGCGGCCTCACTACCCACCTGGTCGGCATCTTCGCCGACATCAGCGAACGCAAATCGGCCGAAGCGCGCATCGCCTTCCTTGCCCACCATGACACGCTGACCAACCTGCCCAACCGCCTGCTGCTGCGTGACCGCATGCAGCAGGCCATAGCGCACTGCGAACGCAGTGGCTGCCGCGTTGCCCTGCTGTTCGTGGATCTGGACCGCTTCAAGGCGGTCAACGATTCGTTCGGCCATCCGGCCGGCGACGCATTGCTGCGCGACGCCGCGCGCCGCCTCGAGGACTGCGTGCGCGACTCCGACACGGTCAGCCGCCATGGCGGTGACGAGTTCCTCGTCGTCCTCACGGAATTGCAGGATGCCGAGGTCCCCGCCCGGGTGGCGGCCAAGATCATGGAATCGCTGGCCCAGCCCTATCGCATCGAAGGGCACGAGGCAACGCTGTCCGCCTCGGTCGGCATTGCCGTCTATCCGGAGGATGGCGCCGGCTTCGACGAGCTGTTGAAGAAGGCCGACATCGCGATGTACCACGCCAAGGAGAGCGGGCGCAACGCCTTCCGCTTCTACACCGAGCGCATGAACGCGGATGCCCAGGAGCGCCTCGAACTGCATGGCCTGCTACGGCGCGCGCTGGAGAGGAAGGAGTTCCGCCTCCACTTCCAGCCGGTGGTCGACCTGGCGAGCGGGCGCGTGGTGGGCGCCGAGGCCCTGCTGCGCTGGCAGTCGCCGGAGCGCGGGCTGGTTGGTCCCGGTCAGTTCATTGCCGCGGCCGAGCACGGTGGCCTCATCGTTCCCATCGGCGAGTGGGTGCTGGGCGAGGCCTGCGCCGAACTGGCACGGTGGCATGCCGGCGGTGCGGGCGAGCTGACCATGGCGGTCAACATCTCCGCCATCCAGTTTCGCCGCGGCGACGTCGAGGATACCGTGCGCCGGGCACTCGAGGCGTCGGGCGCGCCGGCCGCCGCGCTCGAACTGGAGCTAACGGAGTCGATCCTGATCGACGGCGCCGAGGCGGTGCTGGCCACCCTGCGGCGGCTGCAGTTCCTCGGGGTGCGCCTCGCCATCGACGATTTCGGCACCGGCTACTCGAGCCTGGCGTACCTCAAGCGCTTTGCGGTCGACAAACTGAAGATCGACCAGTCCTTCGTGCGCGACATCGTCGCCGACCAGGAGGATGCCGCCATCGTGCGCGCGGTGATCCAGATGGCGAAGAGCCTCAACCTGAGCGTCCTCGCCGAAGGCGTCGAAACCGGGGACGTCGCCGCGGAACTGCGCCGCATGGAGTGCGACCTGGTGCAGGGCTACTTCTTCGGCCGGCCGATACCTGCCGACGAGTTCCGCGCACTGCTCGCCGGCCGCAGCAAGGCGCACCGGCCCGCTATTTCGACTTAGCCCAGGAGTCCTTCAGACCCAGTGTGCGATTGAACACGGGTGCGCCGGGTCGGGAATCGACGCGATCGGCAACGAAGTAGCCATGCCGTTCGAACTGGAAGCGGTCTTCGGCGGAGGCCTCCTTCAGCGAAGCTTCGAGCTGGGCGGCGATGGTGCGCACCGAGTCGGGATTGATGTCCTCGAGGAAATCGCGTTCTGCGCCGGGATCGGCAACCTTGAACAGCCGGTCGTAGAGGCGCACCGGGGTCGAGTAGGCATGCCGTGCCGCGACCCAGTGGATGTTGCCCTTGACCTTGTAGGTGTCGGCGCCCGACGTGCCGGATTTCGAATCCGGAAAGTAGGAACAATGCACCGCGACAACCCGGCCTGACGCATCCTTCTCGCAGCCAGTGCACTCGACGACGAAGCCATAGCGCAGGCGCACGCGATTGCCCGGGAAGAGGCGGAAATACCCCTTGGCAGGCTCTTCCATGAAATCCTCACGCTCGATCCAGAGCTCCTTCGCGAACGGAACCGTGCGTTTCCCCCACTCGGGCTTCTGCGGATGGTTGGGCGCCTCGCAGGCCTCCTCCTGTCCGTCCGGGTAGTTGTCAATAACGAGGCGCAGCGGGTCGAGCACGGCGATGCGGCGCGGCGCCGTCTCGTTGAGCACGTCGCGCTGGCATTCCTCGAATACCGAGTAGTCGATCAGTGAATCGGCCTTGGAAACGCCGATCATCTCGGCGAAGCGGCGGAAGCCTTCCGGGGTGTAGCCGCGGCGGCGGGCGCCGACCAGGGTCGGCAGGCGCGGATCGTCCCAGCCGTCGACGTGCTTCTCCTCGACGAGCTGGATCAGCTTGCGCTTGGAAAGCACGACGTAGGTCAGGTTCAGGCGTGCGAACTCGATCTGCTGCGGCAGCGGCGTGTTGACGCAACCGAGCTCGGCCAGTCGCGCCAGCAGCCAGTCATAGAACGGACGCTGGTCTTCGAACTCGAGGGTGCAGATCGAATGCGTGATGTTCTCCAGCGCATCTTCGATCGGATGGGCATAGGTGTACATCGGATAGACGCACCACTCGTCGCCGGTGTTGTGGTGCTCGGCGTGGCGGATGCGATAGATCGCCGGATCGCGCAGGTTGATGTTGGGCGAGTCCATGGCGATCTTCGCCCGCAGCACGTGGCTGCCATCGGCGAACTCGCCCGCCTTCATGCGGCGGAACAGGTCGAGGTTTTCCGCCGGCGCGCGCGAGCGGAAGGGCGAGTCCCGGCCCGGCTCGGTCAGCGTGCCGCGCGCAGCGCGCATTTCCTCGGCGCTTTGGGAATCGACGTAGGCGTGCCCGGCCTCGATCAGCCGTTCGGCGAATTCGTACATCCAGCGGAAGTAGTTCGAGGCGTAATAGAGGTCGTCGCCCCAGGAAAAGCCGAGCCAATGCACGGCATCGACGATGGAATCGACGTACTCCTGCTCCTCCTTTTCCGGGTTCGTGTCGTCGAAGCGCAGGTGGCAGGCGCCGCCGTAGTCCAGCGCGAGGCCGAAGTTGAGGCAGATCGACTTGGCGTGGCCGAAGTGCAGGTAGCCGTTGGGCTCCGGCGGGAAACGCGTACGTATCCTCGGCGCGTCCGGCGTGCCGGCCCGCTGCTGCGTCGCCGGCCCGGGCCGGCCCGACCAGTGGCGGCCCGCGTACTTGCCGGCCTTGAGGTCGGCATCGATGACGTGGCGGATGAAGTTGGAGGGCTTGTCGGCGTCGGCCATGGCGGGCGGGGCTTGCGGCAAAGCCGCAATTCTAGCGGCAGCGTAAAATCGCCACAATGAACGCTTCCGCTCTCGTCGCCATCGGCGGCGGCGCCGTGCTCGGCGCCTGGCTGCGCTACGCGCTCGGGCTCTGGCTGAATCCGGTACTGCCGGCGATGCCGCTGGGTACGCTGGCGGCCAACCTGGTCGGCGGTTACCTGATCGGCGCCGCCGTGGCCGTATTCCACATCAACGTCGAGCTGCCGGCGGAGCTCAAGCTCTTCTTCATCACCGGCTTCCTCGGCGCGCTGACCACGTTCTCGACATTCTCCGCCGAAGTGGTGCACCTGATCCAGAACGCCCGCTACGGCTGGGCGCTGGGCGTCTCCTCGGCCCACCTGTTCGGCTCGCTGCTGATGACGGGCCTTGGCATCCTGACGATCCACAAGCTGGCACAATGAAGTTCGATGTCGAGGCGCGGCGGGCGGCGCGCCCCGCGATCGCCTATGACGAGGCACTTCCCGTCAACCAGCGTCGCGGCGCGATTGCCGAGGCCATCCTTGGGCACCCGGTGGTGGTGGTCTGCGGCGAGACGGGTTCGGGCAAGACGACGCAACTGCCCAAGATCTGTCTCGAACTGGGTCGCGGCCTGGGCGGCCTGATCGGCCACACCCAGCCGCGGCGCATCGCGGCGCGCGCTACGGCGACGCGCATCGCCCAAGAGCTGAAGTCCGAGCTGGGCCGCCATGTCGGCTTCAAGATCCGCTTCACCGACAAGGTCACGCCGTCGTCCTACATCAAGCTGATGACCGACGGCATCCTGCTGGCCGAGACGCAGACCGATCCGCTGCTGCGCCAGTACGACACGATACTCATCGACGAGGCGCACGAGCGCAGCCTCAACATCGACTTCCTGCTCGGCTACCTGCGCCAGCTTCTGCCGAAGCGTCCCGACCTGAAGGTCATCGTCACCTCGGCCACGCTGGATGCCGAGCGCTTCAGCCGGCATTTCGCGGTCGACGGCAGGGACGCGCCGGTGATCGAGGTGTCCGGCCGACTGTATCCGATCGAAACGCGCTGGCGGCCGTTCGACGAAAAGAAGGACACCGATCTCAATGACGCCATCGTCGATGCCGTGGACGAGGCGCATCGTACGGGGCCGGGTGACGTGCTGGTCTTCCTGCCCGGCGAACGCGAAATCCGCGAGGCCGCCGAGGCATTGCGGAAACACCATCCACCCGGCCTCGAAGTGCTGCCGCTGTTCGCGCGCCAGACCGCGGTCGAGCAGGCGCGTGTGTTCGCTCCGCACCAGGGGCGCCGCGTGGTGCTGGCGACCAATGTTGCCGAGACCTCGCTCACCGTGCCCGGCATCCGCTATGTGATCGACTCGGGCCTGGCGCGCGTCAAGCGTTACTCGCATCGCAACAAGGTCGAGCAGCTGCAGGTCGAGCCGATCTCGCGCGCGGCGGCCAGCCAGCGGGCCGGGCGCTGCGGCCGCGTCGCGGCGGGCGTCTGCTTCAAACTCTACGACGAGGAGGACTTCGCCAAGCGCCCGGCCTACACCGAGCCGGAAATCCTGCGTTCCAGCCTGGCCGGCGTCATCCTGCGCATGAAGTCGCTGCACCTCGGGGACGTCGAGGATTTTCCCTTCCTCGAAGCGCCGGCACCGCGCATGATTGCGGATGGCTATAACCTGCTCGCCGAGCTGGGTGCCCTGGACGAGAGCACCAAGGAACTGACGCCGGTCGGTCGCGAGCTGGCGAAACTCCCGCTCGATCCCAAGATCGGCCGCATGATCCTTGCCGCGCGCGAGCACAACTGCCTGCGCGAGGTGCTGATCATCGCTGCGGCGCTGGGCACCCAGGATCCGCGCGACCGGCCGCAGGAAGCTGCCGGCTCGGCCGACCAGGCCCATGCCAAGTGGAAGGACGAGAAATCCGAGTTCCTTTCCTACCTCAAGATGTGGCAGGCCGCGGACGAGGTGTGGAAGCACGAGAGCAGCAACAAGCAGCGCCAGTGGTGCCGCCATAACTTCCTTTCCTGGCTGCGCCTGCGCGAGTGGCGCGACGTGCATGGCCAGTTGATGACGCTGTGCCACGAACATGGCTGGAAGGAGAACCAGCTGCCCGCTTCCTACGAGGCCATCCACAAGGCCCTGCTCACCGGCCTGCTCGGCCACGTCGGCCTGATTGCCGAAGAGGACAGAAACTACCTCGGTGCGCGTGGCATCCGCTTTTTCATCCACCCCGGCTCCAGCCTGATCAAGAAGGCCGGGCGCTGGATCGTCGCCGCCGAACTGGTGGAGACTTCGCGATTGTTTGCACGATGCATCGCCCGCATCGAGCCTGAATGGCTGGAACAGGTCGGTGCCCACCTGGTGCGCCGCCATGTCTACGAGCCGCACTGGGAAAAAGGCCCGGGGCAGGTGGTGGCCTGGGAGCGCGTCACGCTGCACGGCCTGATGCTGCACGCCAAGCGGCGCGTGCATTACGGACCCATGGACCCCAGGCTGGCGCGCGAGATCCTGATCCGCGAGGCCCTGGTCGAAGGCCAGATCGGCGAAGACTGGGTGCGCAAGTGGCGCTTCTTCCAGCACAACGCCAAGCTCATCCGCGACATCGAAAGCCTGGAGCACAAGTCGCGCCGGCCCGACGTACTGGTGGACGCCGAACTGATCCACGCCTTCTACGATGCCAAGCTTCCCGCGGGCATCGTCACCCTGGCCGCCTTCGACCATTGGCGGCGCGAGGCGGAAGCTGCCGACCCGAAGCTGCTGTGGCTGGAGAAGGATCAACTGATGCGCCACGAGGCGGCCGGCATCACCACCGATGCCTTCCCGCCGGAGCTGAAGCATCGCGGCCAGGGCTACCGGCTGGCCTACCACCACGACCCGGGTGCGGCCGACGACGGTGTCACGCTGACCCTGCCGCTGGCGGCGCTGAACCAGATACCGGCCAACCGCTGCGAATGGCTGGTGCCCGGCCTGCTCAAGGAGAAGGTGGTGGCGCTGCTGAAGACGGTGCAGCAGAAATATCGCCACCGCCTGCAGCCGCTGGATGAGTTCGCCGATCGTTTTTGCGATGCCGAACACGACCCGGACGAGCCGCTGGTGCGTGCCCTCACCCGCGCCGCCGAGGAGCACATGGCGCAGAAGCTGCCGCTCGACGCCTTTCGCACGGGCGAGCTGCGTCCGCACTTGTTCATGAACTTCCGCCTGGTCGATGAGCATGGCGGCACGCTGGCGATGAGCCGCAACCTCGCCGAGCTTCGTGCGCAGTTTCGCGACCGGGTCGAGCAGGCCTACGCCGCCGCCGAGATCCGGCACGATGTGGCCGAGGCTGCCGACCAGGGTGCCGGCTTTACCGACTGGACTTTCGGCCCGCTGCCCGAGCTGCTGGAAGTGAAGCTCGGTACGGGCAGCACGCTGGGTTTTCCGGCCCTGGTGGACCAGGGTGCGAGCGTGCGCCTGACGGCCTTCGACACCGAGGAGAAGGCCCGCACCGAGCACCGCAAGGGGTTGGCGCGTCTCTTTGCATTGCAGCTCGCGGCCCAGGTCAAGGCCATTGAAAAGCTGCCCGGCCTGCGCGATACGGCACTGACCTTCGTCGCGCTCGGCACGGAAAAGGAGCTGCGCGAGCAGTTGCTCGCCGTGACTCTGGAGCGCACCTGCCTGATGGAACCGTTGCCCACGGATGCGGCGGCATTCGCCGCGCGGCGCGAATCGGCGCGCGGCCGCTTGTTGCTCGTGGCGCAGGAGATCCTGCGCCTGGCGGGGACGATACTCGCCGAATACGCCATTCTGAACAAGAAGCTCGCTGCGGCGCAGAAGGCCTTCCCCCAGGCCGCCGCCGACATTGGCGCGCAACTGGCGGAACTCATGCCGAAGAAATTCATCCTCGCCGTGCCTTTCGAGCGCCTGCAGCACTACCCGCGCTACCTCAAGGCCATCGCCATGCGGCTGGAGAAGGCGAAGAACGACCCGTCGCGCGATGCGCGGCTGATGGCCGAATGGCAGGCCCTGGGCCGGCCCTTCGAGCGCGAGCGCAGCGCCCTGCTCAAGGGCGGGCAGGCGACCGATCCCTTCCTCGACGAATTTCGCTGGCTGCTCGAGGAGCTGCGCGTCGCACTGTTCGCCCAGGAACTCAAGACGTCCTCGCCGGTCTCGGTGAAGCGCCTGCAGAAAATGTGGGATAGTCGCGAGCGACGGTGACACCGATGATGGAACTGCTTTCCGCTTTCAGCCGCGCGTTGCGCGACCTTTCGCGCGGCGACGTGCTCTGGCACGCCCTGTGGCCGCCGCTCGCCGCGCTGGCGCTGTGGGCGACGCTCGGCTATGCCTTCTGGGGCGACGGCCAGGCGCTGATGGCGCGGCTGGTTCCGGCGTTGCCGTGGAGCGGATGGGACTGGGTAACGCGTTGGGCCTCGGTGTTCCTTATGCTGGCGGCACTCGCCGCGCTGACCTACACCACGGCCACCGCCCTCGTCGCCATCTTTGCGTTGCCCGGCCTGTTGCGCGTGGTCGCGGCGCGCGATTATCCGGACCTCGGCCGCCATGGCGAGAACGTGTTCTGGGCCAGCCTCGGCAATACGCTCGCCGCCGGCGCCATCTTCCTCAGCGGCAGCCTTGCCATGCTGCCGCTGCTGCTGGTGCCCGGCGCGCTGCTGGTGCTGCCGCTGGCCTGGGGCGCCTGGCTCAACCAGCGCACCTACCGTTTCGACGCGCTTGCCGAGCACGCCACGGCGCGCGAGATGCAGCGCCTGGCGCGCAGCCACCGCGGCCGTTTCTACACCGCCGGCCTGGTGACGGCGGGTGCCGCCCACCTGCCGCTGGTCAACCTGCTGGCGCCGGCCTTCACCGCGCTGGTGTTCATCCACCTGGGCCTTGCGTCGCTGCGGCGATTGCGCAGTGAAGAAGGCATACAGTTAGGTGACTTGCCGGGGTGAATCATGAGTGAACCGCTGCAGGGCATCGGCGCCCTCATCATCGGTGACGAGATCATCCTCGGCCGGCGCCAGGACAAGCATTTCGCCAGGATCGTCGAACTGCTCGCCGCGCGCGGATTGCGCCTCGACTGGGCGCAGTACATGGGCGACGACCGGGCGCGCCTTGCCGCCTTCCTGCGCGCCAGCTTCGCCGGCGGCGACATCGTGATCTGCTGCGGCGGCATCGGCAACACGCCGGACGACCACACGCGCCAGGCGGCTGCGGCTGCGCTGGACGTGCCGCTCGAACTGCATCCGCAGGCCGAGGCGGCGATCCGCGCCCGCTACGCCGAGGTCGGCCGCGAGGTCACGGATTTTGCGCTGGGCATGGGGCGTTTCCCCGCCGGCAGCCGCATCATCCCGAACCCTTTCAATCGCATTCCGGGGTTCTCCATCGGCGACCACCACTTCCTGCCGGGTTTTCCGCAGATGGCCTGGCCGATGATCGAATGGGTGCTCGACAGCCACTACGCCGATCGCTTCCATGCGCGGGCCGAGGCCGAGGCCGCGCTGCTGGTTTGGGAGGGCATCGAGAGTGCGCTGACGCCGCTGATGGTACGCATCGAAGCCGAGTTCGCCGGCGTCAAGGTATTCAGCCTGCCCTTCCTCGGCAGCGAAACGCAGCGGCGGCACATCGAGTTGGGCGTGCGCGGCGATCCGGCACAGGTGGGGCCGGCCATGGAGCTGATGCGGCGCGAGGTTGGCGCGCTCGGCTACGCCTGGGATGAAAAGGCACCGGGCGGCGCACGGACCTGACGGGCCTGCACAATTCACGGCGGATCACGACATGAACGACGACGAGATATTCGACAGCTTCAGGTCCCTGCAGGGAGAGTTGTCGCGACGCGGCATGGAGTCGGAGGCGATTCGCCTGGAGGCCGTGCTGGTCAGGCGTCGCAGCGATCCCGGCTGGCCCGGGCTGGCCGCCGACTGGCTCGCCTGGCTGCGCTCGAACCATCCGGCGCCTTGCGAGCGTGTCCTTGCGCCGGCATTGCAGCGCTGCATGGATGCGCTGCGCGCGGCGGGGATCGCCTGCCGCTGACATCCGTGCGGATGCCCGCGGCGGGATGCGCTAGCCCGTCCCGCCGACGGTAAGCCCGTCGATGCGCACCGTGGGTTGGCCGACGCCGACCGGCACGCTCTGGCCTTCCTTGCCGCAGGTGCCGACGCCCGAATCGAGCGCCATGTCGTTGCCTATCATCGAGACGCGTGTCATCGCCTCCGGCCCGTTGCCGATCAGGGTCGCGCCGCGCACCGGTGCGGTGATGCGACCGTCTTCGATCAGGTAGGCCTCGGCCGTGGAGAAGACGAAGCGCCCGCTGGTGATGTCCACCTGGCCGCCGCCGAAATTCGCCGCGTAGAGCCCCTTCTTCACCGAGCGGATGATCTCCTGCGGGTCGTGGCGGCCGCCCAGCATGGTGGTGTTGGTCATGCGCGGCAGCGGCAGGTGGGCGAAGGATTCGCGCCGGCCGTTGCCGGTCGGCGCTACGTTCATCAGGCGTGCGTTGAGCGTGTCCTGCAGGTAGCCGGTGAGGATGCCGTCCTCGATCAGCACCGTGCGCTGCGTCGGGTTGCCCTCGTCGTCGATGGACAGCGAACCGCGCCGCTCGGGCAGGGTGCCGTCGTCGACCACGGTGACGCCGCGCGCGGCCACGCGCTCGCCGACGCGGCCGGAAAAGGTCGAGCTGCCCTTGCGGTTGAAGTCGCCCTCGAGGCCGTGGCCGACCGCCTCGTGCAGCAGGATGCCGGGCCAGCCGGGGCCGAGCACCACGGTCATCTCGCCGGCGGGGGCCGGCTGCGCGCCGAGGTTCACGCGCGCCTGATGCACGGCACGCTCGGCGTAGTCGCGCAGGATGGCGTCGCTGAAGTAGGCGTAGTCGAAGCGGCCACCGCCACCGGCCGAGCCCTGCTCGCGCCGTCGCCCGCTGCCTTCGCCTTCCTCCATGATCACCGTGATCGAGACGCGGGCGAGCGGTCGCACGTCGGCGGCCATGCGGCCGTCGGCGCGCGCCACGAGTACCACTTCCCAGGTACCGGCGATGCTGGCCATCACCTCGGTGACGCGCGGGTCGGCACGCCGGGCGAAGCCTTCCAGGCGCTCCAGCAGCGTCACCTTGGCGGCGGCGTCGAGCGAACCGATCGGATTGTCG
>ERZ724507.1188-NODE-1188-length-11345-cov-5.380514_pt1 | contig 11345 bp, 10 predicted proteins | sample MGYA00376040_ERZ724507 | MGnify/ENA primary metagenome ERZ724507 (study PRJEB28724, sample SAMN07190883) | activated sludge metagenome | isolation source: activated sludge of sewage treatment plant in Hong Hong | place: Hong Kong | collected 2016-03-17 ...
GTCGCGGCAGCCAGACCGTCCTGAGGTAGCGCGATGCCCACGCCGGCCATGCCTTTGGCCTTCATGCCATATCCGTGCGCGAAGTAGCCATTCGTGGCCATCGCCGGTACCGACAGGGCACCCAGCGCAATTACTGCAGCGATCTTGTTGAGCTTCATTACGTCCCTCCCTTGGGAAATCTTTCGTTTCAGACAGTTATTAATTGAATCTCAGGTGATTCTTCAAGTCCAGAGATTATTGGCTCTGGAAAGGTGTCGTGTTGCAGTCGCGCTACATGAACAGACAGACATCGGACTTCTGCGCGATGGGCAGGAACGTGGCGGCGCCAGCGTAGTCGAGCCCGTCAATGAAGTCATCGTGGGTAAAGCCGAAGAGATCCACCGTCATCTGACAGGCGATGAACTTGACGTCGGCCTCGCGGCTCAGGGATCGAAGTTCCTCGATTGATGCCACGCCGTTGTTCTTGATCGTCTGCTGCATCAGCATGGTGGCGACCGATTCGAAACCGGGAATGCCGGCCTGCAGGAGATTGGGGATGTTCCAGTTGATACCTTTGAACCAGTCCGGGCCAAAAGGCATTTTCATGGGCATACCCGGGTTGCCGAGCGGACTTACCTTCAGGTCCGAGATATCCTTCTTCAGCAGGTTCAAGCCATAAAAGGTAAAGAAGATCTGCACATCCCAACCCAAGGCTGCAGCCGTTGAGCCCAGGATGAAGGGCGGATACGCCCAGTCGAGCGTTCCCTTGGTGGCGATGATGGACAGCGAAGGGGTCTTCGCTTCCTCATGCTGGCGCAATGCCTCTTCCAGCTTCTTGGGCAGGAGTTCCTCGAGGCGACGGTTGATCAGTTCGTCGATGTTTGCAATCTCAGGTGTAGCGCCCATGTGTCTCCTCCTCGTCGGCACGGCCTAGACAAGCATGATCGGACATATCGCGCTGCAACAACCAGCACATTCTTTCTATGTCCCCATAGTAGGTGGTGATAACCAGACACCAGCACAGCCGGCGCATCGTCAGCGCCGGGTTAGCCCGCATTCTGCAAAAGAGCCGCCCGGCTCCCTAGATCCGGGCTGGAGCAGCGGGAATTACTTGCGCTTGAGGAAGAACTCGAATTCCTTGTCCTTCTCGGCGCTGCCCAGCAGTTCGTTTCCGGTCTGCTTGGCAAACGCGGCGAAATCCTTCACCGAGCCCGGATCCGTGGCCATGATGCGCAGCACTTGTCCGGGTTGCAGCTCGGCCAATGCCTTCTTGGCACGCAGGATAGGCAGCGGGCAGTTGAGCCCGCGGGCGTCGAGTTCCTTGTCGAAATTCATGTTCTGATCCTCTCTCGTCTAATGGTTGCAGACCAACAGATCTTGTAATTAAGCGAACGATGATATATCGGTTCGCCCCCACCGATCATCAAGCGATCGACTGATAGTATAAGTTTTGCGGATGGTTCGCTTGGGCGAAGAAGTACCAGCGCTCCGCCAGCAGCCCGAGGTACTGGATCAGGAAAGCGGTGGCCAGTATTCCGGTACTGCCCTGCGTGCCGAGCAGCAGCAGCGGCAGGGGCAGGACGAAGGATGTCGCAAGGAAGGACCACTTCACCACCTTCAGCATCGCCTTCGGGCGGCCGTGGAAGAACTCCCCGGTATTGAAGTTCCCGCCCATGAAGCCCTGTGCCTTCTGCACGATGCGCGGATGCTTCACCCCGATCGCCGTTTGCAGCGTCGATTTCGGCCGCAGCCGGGCATTGCGGTGCAGCGACGCCACGCGGCCGATGAAGGCCAGAAGCGTAAGAATCGCCGCCCAAACGGCGAGGAATCCCACCAGTTCGGGCGCCGTCGCCGAAGCAAACCCCGCGGCCAAAGTGAAGCCCGACGCACCACCGAGAAGGACGTAATTGACCACCGTCAGCGGCGAGTGCCATTCGGCGAGGAACTTGAGCGAGGCGTAGATCATGGCGGTACACAGGAACAAGGCGAACGCCAGTACGGTGCCGGCAACGCCGAGGATCGCGGTCGGGTCGACCGGAAGCCCGCCCGGCAGCGTCATCAGCACCGGGTGCCAGTCGAGCCAGTGTGCCAGTCCGTAGAGGAACACCAGGCCCATGAAGGCGGGGAGGACGATGACTTCGCGCGACAGCCACGAGGTGCGCCACTGCGTCGCGGCCCGCCAGGCGCGTTCCGGGTGCCCCAGATGGAAAAAGGATGCGCCAAGGCCCGCTGCGGCCAGTGTAAGCGAGAGCAGCGAGCCCTGGCCGTAGAACGCATGGGCGTCCGGCTGCGGCAGCAGCTTGAATGCCGAGTAGGACTGTGCCGTGAACAAGGCGAGGAACAGGCCCTGGGCGGCACCGATCAGCGTGGTGAGGAAAATGACGGAAAACGCGGGTTGCACGGCAGCTCTTACCAGGTAGTGACGTCGTCGAGCGTCGGCTCCGCCATGCCCGGCTTCGGCAGTTGGCGGTCGACCTTGAGCGGATTGTCGGCGCGCTCGAGTTCGTCCTTGTGGATCTTGATGCGGGTCTTGCGCCGCGGCAGGTAATGGTTGGCCGGATGCGTGCCCCACTCCGGCATCAGGGCAAAACCACCCCCCTCGCGGATCGCCACCGATACCGCGGATTCCGGATCATGAACGTCGCCGAACAAGCGCGCCGAGGTCGGGCAGGCCTTCACGCAGGATGGCTTGCGGTCGATCTCCGGCAGACTCTGGTCATAGATGCGATCGACGCAGAGCGTGCACTTCTTCATCACCCGCTGCTGCGCATCGAGTTCGCGCGCCCCGTAGGGGCAGGCCCAGGAGCAGTATTTGCAGCCGATGCACTTGTCGTAATCGACGAGGACGATGCCATCCTCCTTGCGCTTGTAGGACGCACCGGTCGGGCATACCGGGACACAGGGCGGTTCCTCGCAATGCAGGCAGGACTTGGGGAAATGCACCGTCTCGGTGTTGGGGAATTCGCCGACCTCGAAGGTCTGCACCCGGTTGAAGAAGGTGCCGGTCGGGTCGGCGCCATAGGGATTTTGGTCCCCCATCGGGCCGGCGCTGCCGGACGTGTTCCACTCCTTGCACGACGTCACGCAGGCGTGGCAGCCGACGCAGACGTTGAGGTCGATGACCAACGCGAGCTGGGTCATCGCGAGCACTCCCTGATGCCAAGTTGCGTCATTTCGCCTTGCCTCCGAAGAAGGCGAGAAGGCTGCTGCGCGCCTTCATGCCCGGATAGGGCTTCATGGCAGGAAACTGCGGTTCCGTCACGGCCACGGCGTCGGCCTCCGCCTTGCGTATGCGTACCCGGACGTCGTACCACGCGGCCTGGCCCGTGATCGGGTCGGAGTTCGATACCTGGCCGCCGGCGCGATCGGGCAGTTCCTCCGAAATCAGGTGGTTGAGCAGGAAGCCCTTCTGCGACTCGTTGGCATCGGGTGTCAGGTTCCACGCGCCGGCCGCCTTGCCGATCGCGTTCCAGGTCCACACGGTACCCGGCTCTACCGCCTCGGAATGCCGGGCCATGCACTTGACCTTGCCCCACTGCGACTCGACCCAGATCCAGTCGCCGTCGGCAATGCCCTGGCGCAAGGCCGTCTGCGCATTGACGTAGAGGTAGTTGTGGGTATGGATCTGGCGCAGCCAGGCGTTCTGCGAATCCCAGGAGTGGTACATCGCCATGGGTCGCTGCGTCACCGCGGCCAGCGGATACGCATGCTTGTCAGTCTGCTGTGCCTCGAGCGGGTCGTAGTAGAACGGTAGCGGGTCGAAATAGGTCTCGACGCGCTTCTTCAGGTTTTCCGGGGGCTTGCGACTGAAGCCTTTGCCCTGGGCAGACGCCCGAAAGCGTTGCAGCACTTCCGAGTAGATATGGATCAGGATCGGTTCGCCATAGCGCGTGATGCGGTTGCGCTGCGACCACTCGAGGTAGCCCTTGTTCCAGTTGCGCATGTACTGGTATGACTTGGGCAGTTCGTAGTGGAAGACGCAGTTGTTCTTCTTGTACATCTCCCACTGGTCCGGGTTCGGCTCGCCGCGCAAGGACTTTTCGCCGCCTTTGCCGCGCCATCCGGCCAGGAAGCCGATCCCCGAGCCCGGTTCGCTTTCCCAATTGACGATGAAGTCGGGGTAATCGCGGTACTTGCGCTTGCCCTCCGGCGTGACGAAGGCCGGCAGCTTGAGCCGCGTGCCGAGTTCGATCAAGACCTCCTGGAAGGGTTTGCAATCGCCCGATGGCGGCAATACCGGAACGCGCACCGAATCCACCGGGCCATCGAACTCCGAGATCGGCCGGTCGAGCATGGACATCACGTCGTGGCGCTCGAGATAGGTGGTGTCGGGCAAGATCAAGTCGGCGAAGGCCGTCATCTCGGAGTGGAAGGCATCGCAGACGACGAGGAAGGGGATCCTGTATTCGCCCTGCTCGTCGCGGTCATTGAGCATCTTGCGCACCTCGACCGCGTTCATGGTCGAGTTCCAGGCCATGTTGGCCATGAAGATCAGCAGGGTGTCGATGCGATAGGGGTCGCCGCGCCACGCATTGGTGATCGCGTTGTGCATCAGGCCATGCACCGACAGCGGGTATTCCCAGGAGAAGGCCTTGTCGATGCGCACCGGGCTGCCGTCGGGGTTGACGAACAGGTCGTCCGGGTCGGACGGCCAGCCCAGCGCCATGCCGTCGAGCGGCCGGTTGGGCTGCACGCCGCGCGGGTCGTTGGGCGTGCGCGCGCAAGGGGGAATCGGCCGCGGAAAGGGCGCCTTGTGGCGGAAGCCGCCGGGACGGTCGATGGTGCCCAGCAGGCTCATCAATATCGCCATCGCACGGATAGTCTGGAAGCCATTGCTATGCGCCGCCAGGCCGCGCATGGCATGGAAGGCCACCGGGTTGCCGGTGACCGTATCGTGTTCCGTGCCCCACGAATCGGTCCAGGCAATCGGCAGTTCGATGCGCTGGTCACGCGCGGTAACACCCATCTCGTGGGCAAGGCGACGGATGGTGTCGGCGGGGATGCCCGTGATCTGGCTCGCCCACTCCGGCGTGTAGTCCTTGACGCGCTCCTGCAGCAACTGGAAGGCCGGCTTCACGGGCGTGCCGTCCGGCAGCGTGAATTCGCCAAGCAGGTAGGGATCGGCGCCCGGCTTGTGGGTTACCACGGCGCGGCCACTCGTACGATCCCACCACAGCTTGTCCTGCGGCTCGTAGCAGGCCTCTTCGGTCGGCACCTCGGTACGCACGAAAAAGCCGCACTCGTCGTTGGCCTCGTCGACGTTCACCAACTGCCCGGCATTGCTGTACTGGACGAGGAACTCGCGGTCGTAAAGTCCGGTGGCTATGATCTCGTGGATGATCGCCAAGAGCAGCGCGCCGTCGGTGCCGGGACGGATCGGCACACATTCGTCGGCGATTGCCGAATAGCCCGTGCGTACCGGGTTTATCGATATGAAGCGGCCACCATCGCGCTTGAACTTCGACAGCGCAATCTTCATCGGGTTCGAATGGTGGTCCTCGGCCGTACCGATCATGACGAACAGCTTGGCGCGATCCAGGTCCGGCCCGCCGAATTCCCAGAACGAGCCGCCGATGGTGTATATCATTCCCGCGGCCATGTTCACCGAGCAGAAGCCGCCGTGCGCCGCGTAGTTCGGCGTGCCGAACTGGCGCGCGAACATGCCGGTAAGGGCCTGCATCTGGTCGCGGCCGGTAAACAGTGCAAATTTCTTCGGGTCGGTGGCACGGATCTTGGCCAGGCGGTCGGCCAGCGTGGCAAACGCCTCGTCCCACTCGATCTCCTCGAACTCGCCAGCGCCGCGTTCGGCGCCTCCCTTGCGCTTCAGTGGCTTGAGCAGGCGTGCCGGCGAATACTGCTTCATGATTCCCGAGCTGCCCTTGGCGCAGATCACGCCCTTGTTCAGCGGATGGTCGGGATTGCCGTCGATGTAGCGCACCTGGCCGTCGCGCAAATGCACGCGGATGCCGCAGCGGCAGGCGCACATATAGCACGTGGTGTTGCGGACTTCTTGCACTGGGGCGGAAGGCGCGTGGTCAGCGGACATGGGGGCGGTTCGGCACTTCAGGCCGAAACATTAGAAATTTCCGATATTCTGACGAAAAGCGCGCTTTCCTCACAAGGGAATAATTTCTATTTTTCGATAAGCAACAATGATTGCAGGCAATCGCAGCAGCGCTGTAGAGTGCGGCAACCTTCGTTGATCCGCGCGGTAACCGCAGCATGAGCATTCCCGATTTCACCGATACAGAATTCCAACTCGTCAACCAGATTCTGCTCGAGCGCTACGGCAAGATCGTGCCGCTGCAGAGGGTGGACGTCGAATTGCAGTTGCAGCCCGAACCGGCGCCGCCGACGTCGTGCCCCGCCTTGTACTGGAGCGCGCTCGGCGCCGAATTCATCGTCGCCAAGGCCGGCGACGGGCAGTTTCGTTGCCAGTTCTTCTATTCCGCCAGCGAGATTTTCGGTACCGGTCGCGAGGTATATGACAATCTCGGCGACTGCGTGACGACACTGCTGCGCCTGCAGGCCGATCATCATTCGACGCGGGCCGCGGGACTGCCCGCCGGGGCGGCATTATCGGCATCCGGCGAAGGCGACGACTACCTGCCGCCGATCGTTATATGACCCTGGACAAGGCGCGCCAGCTGCTTTCGACGCAAGTGGAATTCGGCGGCGGCTACAACCGCAACGGCGCGCGCCTGATCCTCGCCGATGTGATCCGCGAGCACGGGCAGGCTGCCGCCGATGCGCTTGTCCGCGAGTTCCAGCTTGACCGCGTGTTCGGCTTCCGACCGGGCGAGGCACCGTGAAGATCTGCATCCTGTCCGACAGCCACGACCGCGGCCCGCTGATGGCAGCAGCCGTCACCGCCGCTCGCGACGAGGGCGCCGAAGCGGTAATCCATTGCGGCGACATCATCGGCGGCAACACACTGAAGGCGTCGCTCAAACTCGGCCTGCCCATCCATGCCGTGCACGGCAATAACCTCGGTGATCCCGTGGCCATCGCCCGCATCGCCCACCAGTCGGACGAGCAGTTGCACTACCACGGGCAGGACGCGGCGATCAGCCTCGGCAGCCGCCGCATTTTCATCACCCATTACCCGCACCTCGCCCACGGCATGGCGTGCACCGGTGACTACGACCTCGTCTGCTGCGGCCACAGCCACGAGCCCGAAGTGCGCCGCCAGGCAAACGTCCTCGGCAGTCACACCTGGCTGGTCAACCCCGGCACGGTCGCCGGCCTGGGCGCCCCCCGCGCAACATGGATCCTTGCCGACCTCGGCACGATGGAATTCGAAATCCGCGAGTTGCAGACCCGCAGCTAAGCCAAAGCCGACTGCGATTGCCGACTGGGCCGGCATTCAGGTTTTCTATCAGAACATTGGAAGATTGCACCCGCCGGACAGGGGGCAGCCGATAGAATTCTTGCGCTCTGCAGCATCTTCCCGGCCCGGTGCCCGCGCGATGGGCGCCGGCCATCCACGCAACAACGTTCATTCCGGGAGCGCGATGTGACGGCTTCAATAGCAACCGGCCAGGCAATTCTGGTCGTCGGCGGCGGGATCAGCGGCATGACGGCCGCACTCGAGGCCGCCGAATGCGGCAAGCAGGTGATCCTGGTCGAGAAGACCCCCGTCCTCGGTGGCCGCACGGCGCGGCTCTACCGTTATTTCCCCAAGATGTGCCACCCGACCTGCGGTCTGGAAATCAACCTGCGGCGCATCAAGCAGAACCGCAACGTCCGCATCATGACGATGACGGAGGTCACGTCGGTTACGGGCAGTCGCGGCAACTACACGGTAAGCCTGAAGGTCGCGCCGCGCTACGTCAACGAGAACTGCACGGCCTGCGGCAAGTGCGCCGAGGCGGTGGCGGCGGAAGTGCCCAATCCATGGAACTACGGCCTGGACAAGCTCAAGGCGGCCTATCTGCCGCACAACATGGCCTATCCGCAGCGCTACGTGATCGATCCGTCGATCGTGGGCACGCCGGAAGGGGAAAAGGCCAAGGCGGCCTGCCCGGCCGGCGCGGTCGACCTCGACATGAAGGAAGAGACGGTCACACTGCAGGTCGGCGCCGTGGTGTGGGCGACCGGCTGGCGTCCCTATGACGCAGCAAGGATCCAGCCCTACGGCTATGGCCGCTTCAAGAACGTGATTACCAGCCTCGAGTTCGAGCGCCTGGCCGACCCGCACGGCCCCACGGGCGGCAAGATCCTGCGCCCGTCAGACGGCAAGGAGGCCAGGAACGTCGCCTTCATCCAGTGTGCCGGGTCGCGTGACGAAAACCACCTGCGCCACTGCTCGCGCATCTGCTGCATGGCATCGCTCAAGCAGACCCAATACGTTCGCGAAGCCTACGGCGACGCGGCCAAGTCGACCGTGTATTACATCGACATCCGCGCCATCGACCGCTTCGAGGACTTCTACCAGAACGTGCAGAAGGATGCGACGGTCAGCTTCGTCAAGAGCAAGGTCGCCCGCATCGCCGAGAACGCGGAAAACGGCAATCCGATCCTGCACGGCGTCAACACCGAGGGCTACAAGCGCTACGCCGTCGAGCACGACCTGGTGGTGCTGGCGGTGGGAATGGAACCCGAGATCGCCGGCGTCAAACTGCCGGAGGACGTGATCCTCGATTCGTCCAGCTTCATCGAAGGCAGCAAGGACCAGGGCATGTTCGGCGCCGGCGCCGCCGCCAGCCCGCTCGACGTCAATCGCGCCGTGCAGAGCGCGACAGCCGCCTCGCTGCGCGCGATCCAGGTGGTCGTCAAGACTGCCGCCGTGGAGGCATAAGCAAATGGCAGAAAACAAGTTCGCAGCATACATCTGCGCCGGATGCGGCATCGGCGACGCCATCAAGGTGCCGCAGTTGGAGAACATCGCCAAGCGCGAAGGCAAGATGGCGGTGGTCAAGACCCATCCCTTCCTCTGCAATGCGGAAGGCGTGCAGATGATCAAGGACGACATCGCCAACGAGGCGGTGACCCATGTCTGTATCGCCGCCTGCTCGCGCCGCGCCAAGACGGAGGCGTTCCAGTTCGACGGCGTCGCCGTCTCGCGTGCCAACCTGCGCGAGGGCGTGCTGTGGGTAGTGGCGGCCGGCAAGGAGCACGACGACGTGCGCCAGGAAATGGCCGCCGACTATGTGCGCATGGGCTGCGCCGAGGTCAAGAAGATGACGCAGCCGGCCGGCAACGTGAAGGAAGCCTCTTCAAGGACCATCCTCGTCGTTGGTGGCGGTGTGTCCGGGATGACGGCGGCGCTCGAAATTGCCGAAACAGGCTACGAGGCCGTGATCGTCGAGAAGACCGGTGCTTTGGGCGGCATGGCGGCAAAGCTGTGGAAGCGGCAGCCGTTCAGGGCCCCCTACTCCGGACCACAGCCCACCGGCGTCGCCGAACTGGTGGCGCGCGTAACGTCCCAGCCGAAAATCAAGGTGCACCTGAATTCGACTCTGGCGGAAACCGGCGGCGCACCCGGCCGCTTCACGGTCAAGATTGCACAGGAGTCCGGGTCGGTGACCGAGGCGACGGTGGGTGCCATCGTCCAGGCCACGGGATTCACGACCTACGACATCGCCAAGCTGCCGGAACTCGGCGGCGGCCAGCCCAACGTAGTCGATCAGGCCGGGCTCGAGGCCCTGGCCGTAGCTGCCAACGGCGGGCCGATCAAGCGTGCCGACGGCAAGGAAGTGAAGTCGGTGGTCTTCGTGCAGTGCGCAGGGCAGCGCGACGAGACCGGGACCCACCTTTCGTACTGCTCCGGCCACTGCTGTGGCACGAGCATCAAGCAGGCCAGCTACTTCAAGGATCAGAATCCCGAGATCGACACGGTCGTGATGTATCAGGACCTGCGCGTGCCGGGCATGGGCGAGGACTTCTACCGCGGTGCCCAGGAGCGCGGCGTGATCTTCACCAAGGGCAAGGCATCCAAGGTCACGGGCGGCGACAGTTGCAGTGTTACCTTCAAGGACCTGATTCTCGATGAAGAGAACACGATTGGTGCAGACCTCGTCGTGCTGGCCACCGGCCAGGTGCCCAACGCCGGCGTCGACCTCGAGAAGTGGAATCCCGTAGTGACCGCTGCCGAGGGTGGCGACGAGGCAGCCAAGGCGCAGCGCGATGAAATGCGCAAGACCTCGGTGCTCAAGCTGACCTATCGCCAGGGTCCGGACATGCCGCAGTTCAAGCACGGCTTCGCCGACTCGCACTTCATCTGCTTCCCGTACGAAACGCGCCGCACCGGCATGTATGCCGCCGGCCCGGTACGCCGCCCGATGGACATGCTGCAGGCTACGGACGACGCCACCGGCGCAGCCCTGAAGGCCATCCAGGCCGTCGAGAACGTCGCGGTCGGACGTGCCGCCCACCCGCGGTCCGGCGACCTTTCGTTCCCCAAGGCCCGCCTCGAGGGTTGCACGCAATGCAAGCGCTGCACGGTCGAGTGCCCGTTCGGCGCCATCGACGAGGACGAGAAGCGCTTCCCGCTGTTCAACGAGGAGCGCTGCCGCCGCTGCGGTACCTGCATGGGCGCCTGCCCGGTACGCGTGATCTCGTTCGAGAACTACTCGGTCGATACCGTCGGCAGCCAGGTCAAGGCCGTCGAAATTCCCGAGGAGGACGAGGAAAAGCCGCGCATCCTGGTGCTGGCGTGCGAGAACGATGCCTATCCGGCGCTCGACATGGCGGGACTCGCCCGCATGAACTACTCGGCCTTCGTCCGTGTCATCCCGGTGCGCTGCCTGGGCTCGGTAAACACCATCTGGATCACCGACGCACTGAATGCCGGCTACGATGGCGTGATGATGATGGGCTGCAAGAAGGGCGACGAGTATCAGTGCCACTTCGTCAAGGGGTCCGAACTCGCCCACTACCGCATGAGCAAGATCGGCGACACGCTGAAGCAGCTGGGCCTCGAGGAAGAGCGGGTACAGACACAGGAAGTGGCGATCACCGACAACGCCCGCGTAGTCAAGCTGATCAACGACTATGTTGCCGAACTCGAAAAGCTCGGCCCCTCGCCCATGAAGGGCTTCGGCTGAGCAGGAACTGGAGACGCGATTCATGACTACCGCAAATCAGACGGCCATCGAGCGCTACCGCAACAACTTCCTGCGCGAGGTCGAGGCCAACGTCGAGGAAGGGCACATGGTCAAGATGTGCATGCAGTGCGGCGTATGCGCCGGCTCGTGCCCGCTCGGCCCCCATTGGGAACACTCGCCGCAGAAGATCTTCATGATGATCCGCGCCGGCAAGCGCGATGCGGTACTCGGCTCCGACGCGATGTTCATGTGCACGTCCTGCTACAACTGCATCGTTCGCTGCCCGCGCAAGCTGCCGATCACCCACATCATGCACGG
>ERZ724507.1193-NODE-1193-length-11323-cov-4.197639_pt1 | contig 11323 bp, 8 predicted proteins | sample MGYA00376040_ERZ724507 | MGnify/ENA primary metagenome ERZ724507 (study PRJEB28724, sample SAMN07190883) | activated sludge metagenome | isolation source: activated sludge of sewage treatment plant in Hong Hong | place: Hong Kong | collected 2016-03-17 ...
AATACCTTCTAATGTAATAAATTTACCTTTTTGCATGCGCAAATGAACAATATTAAATTATGCTTAACTTGAACTATGATATGACTTGTTCCATCAATATAAAATAATGCTTAATCGATGAAAATTAATACAGCGGGTTACCTGCAAGACGCGATTCAGATCCCATCTCCTAATTTTGATGAGCGGCCACTCGGCACCACCATACGTTTATTAGTCATTCACAATATTAGCCTACCCCCCAATGTCTTTGAAGGAAATGCCATCATCGAATTGTTTACCAATCAGCTCGATTGCAATACTCATCCTTATTACGAAGGATTACGCGACTTGAAGGTTTCAAGTCATTTCCTCATCCGTCGCCAAGGCGAAATCATACAGTTTGTTTCCTGCATTAAACGGGCCTGGCATGCCGGTCAATCGTGTTGGCAAGGGACAGAACGCTGCAATGATTTCTCTGTTGGGATCGAACTAGAAGGATCCGATACGACCCCTTTTGAAGCGATTCAATATGTCCAGCTAATTGCCTTAACAAAAGCATTATTTCAGGCTTATCCCCTTGAACATATTGTGGGTCACGCTGATATTGCGCCAACTCGCAAAACCGATCCCGGCCCATTCTTTGACTGGCATGGCTTTCGAGAATCCATTCGAGCGTTCATTCCGACAACAGTGACTACTTTACCTGGTAATGAGCGATCAAGCTAAACTGACCCCCAGGTTGAATCAAAATAGTATCCGCTGCTGCATTGGTCGTTTCAACGCAAAGTAGACGTAGATAGTCATCATCCAATAAATCAGCCATCTCCTTAGCAATCTTTTCCCAAGGATTCCATACCACCGCAGTTTGGCTCCCTTGCGACCGAATGATGATTTGCCGATTCATCGCAGCATCGTGAATAGTTAGCTCATTACTGACATCCAAATAAATCCGATCGACCTCCGAACTGATTTTCACATCTCCCGATTGTTGTTTTTGTTGACCTGCATCGACTTTATCGAGATAGGATTTACCATCTAGTCCAGTCACGGTCGCACGATGAATATCCTTCACACCGAAATAAGTGTGAAATGCCTGCGTAATGGTAAATGCCTGATTGCCGGTATTATGGGTAATTAACTCCAAGCCCAATGTTTCGCTGATTGTAATCACTAACCTTAGTTGAAATGAATAGGGCCAGATTGCCTGTGTTTCAGGGGTATCATTTAAGCCAAGCGTGACTTTAACTTCACCTTTTGAATTAAGGTCGGTTTGGATGACGTCCCACATTCGATTCCGAACAAATCCATGGGCAGGCCGCCCTTTTCCTTCCGGATCAGCACCAAACCACGGCCAGCATATAGGAACTCCCCCTTTAATCGCTTTCCCAGCTTGGTAGTAAGCTTTGGTACTCAGAAACATTAAATCTGCTTCCTGACTCACCGGTTTAAAGGAAAGTACTTGGCCAGCATAGACAGAAATGAGTGCTTGAGCTTTATCTGTATGAATCTGGATGAACGGTAATCCCCCCTGTCCTTCAATAAACTTAACTGTGTTTGCGATTCCAAAATTCTGATCCAATTGCGCGATATTCATCTTTTTTTACCTTATTTTTTGTAGCAAATAGGATTGGAATGATAAACTCAAAACAAGACATCATAAACTAGGATTGATTACTAAAGCCATGCTTTGAGGTACATACTGAATGAATCACAATCTTTTTAATTCGCTTAAAACACTACAATTTCCCGGTAAATCGCATCAATATTACGCCCTGTCTGCCCTTGAAGAAGCGGGATTGGGTAACATTTCGCGATTACCAGTTTCAATTCGTATCGTATTAGAATCCGTACTACGAAATTTTGATGACAAAAAAATTACGGAATCCCATATCAAGCAACTCGCTGGATGGGAACCCAACGCAGCACGCATTTTTGAGATTCCATTCGTAGTCGCGCGTATTGTGTTACAAGATTTTACAGGTGTACCGCTGTTAGTTGATTTGGCTGCGATGCGCAGTGCCGCCATGCGATTAGGCAAAGATCCCAATCGGATCGAACCACTGGTTCCAGTCGATTTAGTGGTTGACCATTCCGTTCAGGTTGATTATTACGGTGATAAGCAAGCGCTTGCTCGTAATATGGAAATCGAATTCGAGCGCAATAAGGAGCGTTATCAATTCATCAAATGGGGTATGCAAGCGTTTGATACTTTCAAAGTAGTTCCACCGGGTATTGGTATCGTACATCAAGTCAATCTGGAATACCTTGCGAGAGGAGTTCATCTAAAGCAAGGTTTAATCTATCCAGATACATTAGTTGGTACAGATTCACACACGACGATGATCAACAGTATTGGTGTGGTAGGCTGGGGAGTCGGTGGTATTGAGGCAGAAGCCGGAATGCTGGGTCAACCCGTCTATTTCCTGACCCCCGATGTCGTTGGGGTCAACTTGACAGGGCAATTGCGTGAAGGCGTGACCGCAACTGATTTAGTACTCACCATAACGGAAATGCTTCGCAAAGCCAAAGTCGTTGGTAAGTTTGTCGAATTTTACGGGGAAGGTACCGCTTCATTAAGTTTGCCAGACCGAGCAACGATTGCCAACATGGCACCAGAATATGGTGCAACGATGGGTTTTTTCCCTGTTGATGATGCAACCATCGAGTATTTCAGTCATACCGGGCGAACTGCCGAAGAAATTCAAGCTTTTACAAGTTATTTCAAAGCCCAAGGACTCTATGGCATCCCCCAACAAGGAGATATCGATTATAGCCAGGAACTTCATTTAGATTTAGGCACCATTGTACCTTCATTGGCTGGGCCTAAGCGACCTCAGGATCGCATTCCCATTAATCAACTCAAAACCACTTTCTCAACACTCTTTAGTAAATCGATTACTGAAAATGGTTATGGTAAATCCCCTGAACTACTGGCTCAGGGCTTCCCCACAATTCATAAAGCGTTGAATCAACCGGTTGAGTTGCATCATGGCGATGTTCTTATTGCTGCAATCACCTCGTGTACTAATACTTCAAATCCTAGCGTACTGATTGCTGCAGGATTACTCGCTAAAAAAGCGATTGAGAAAGGATTATCAGTTAAGCGCCACATTAAAACTTCACTCGCGCCCGGATCAAGAGTAGTCACTGCTTATCTTACAGCTGCTGGGTTACTTCCTTATTTGGAACGACTAGGCTTTAATATCGCAGGCTACGGGTGTACTACCTGCATAGGCAATTCTGGCCCACTCCCTGAATCGATTGAAGAAAGCATCATCAAAGAAGATTTAATCTGCTCGGCTGTTTTATCTGGAAATCGAAATTTTGAAGCGCGAGTCCATGCCAATATACGCGCTAATTTTCTAGCTTCTCCCCCATTGGTTGTCGCTTATGCAATCGCAGGTACCGTATTAAAAGACCTTACCACTGAGCCGATCGGTATCGGTAATGGTAATCAACCTGTCTGGCTACGTGATATTTGGCCAACGAGTGCTGAAATTCATGAATTAATGAAATATGCCATGCAAGCGGATACTTTCCGTGAACTCTATCGTGATTTAACAAAAGATCACACACTTTGGAACAACATTACTGCTGTGTCCGGAAAGTTATACGACTGGCCCGAATCGACCTATATCGCCGAGCCGCCTTTTTTCCAAGATTTCTCGCTCCAACCGACTCAAACCGGTCGTTCTGCTGAAATAACAGGTGCACGCGCACTGGCATTCTTTGGTGACTCCGTGACAACCGATCACATCAGCCCTGCTGGCGCGATTAAAGATACTTCGCCTGCAGGTAAGTATCTATTAGATCACCATGTTACCAAAGCTGATTTTAATAGCTACGGCTCACGCCGTGGCAACCACCATATTATGATGCGCGGCACATTTGCCAATGTAAGAATTAAAAATTTGATGATACCGGGTAGCGAAGGTGGTATTACCTTATTTAGACAGGCGAAGTCGAATGAGTGTCAGCAAATGTCAATATACGATGCGGCCATGCGCTATATGGAGCAAGCAACCCCTACGCTCCTGTTTGCTGGTAAGGAATATGGCACAGGATCCAGTCGCGATTGGGCGGCTAAAGGCACCCAATTACTCGGTGTTAAAGCAGTTATTGCAGAAAGCTATGAACGCATTCATCGCAGCAACCTCGTGGGTATGGGCGTACTCCCTTTGCAATTTAAGGAAAATGAGAGTACCCAAACGCTTAACATTACGGGAGATGAATTCTTTGATATTAAAGGCATTGAAACGATTCAACCTCAACAAACGGTTACATTGGTCATCCACCGACCAAACGGCGAGCAAAGCCAAGTTCAATTAATTTGTCGAATCGATACAGCGATAGAGGTGGAATATTACTACCAAGGCGGTATCCTACCTTATGTACTCAGACAGTTACTCAATCATTAGCGCAAGCTAGAACAACAAAATTGTTGTTAATTTACAAGAAATACTACTGAGTAAAATTTAAATGGGGGGAGGTAAAAAAAGAGGCATCTTAAAGTCGAGCTAATCGCTTAAACTGTTAAGATGCCTTTGAGGAGGAAGGAAATAGCATTATTAAACAAAAGTCCTTTTTACTCACTGGTACGGTTTTTTTCAAATCAATCAAAAGTTAATTACCTCTATTAATGTATTTCAAAATGGCCGTCCATGAAATTCATGGCTTGCTACATCATCGTGCAATCTGCACCAAATTGTCAACAGTTTATCGAATAAAAATCTAACTGACTGTGAGAAAAATCACTTAACTACCGCATAATCAGTGCGGTTATATTTTTGCTTGCGAATTAACAATTCATATTGCATACTGAGCCTTCAGAAAAAATGGTATTTATATTTATCGCTAACCAAAGCTCAAGATGAAAAAAATACGAATTCTGCTGGTTGCTTTGTTGATGTTTTTTTCACCCATAGGAAGTGTTTGGTCTCTACCCTTCACAAGCATGTATGTCTTCGGTGATAGCCTTTCGGATGGAGGAAGTAGTCCTTCAGCCATGTTAAGTATTTATAAGCTATTAGGTGGAGATTGTGATCCTTTCCACCCATGCCCTCCTTATTTCGAGGGACGATACTCCAATGGCGCAGTTGCAGCTGAATATCTTGCACAACACATTCTTCCCGGTGGTACTTCAGCAAGTCATTTCTTTAATTATGCCGTTTCAGGTGCAACGACAGGGATTGGTAATTTTGGTGACAATGGCACGACAACGACACCCGGTTCGTTTGGGTTACCTGGCATGAATCAAGAAATCGGGTTATATCTCTCAAATGTAAATGGAATCGCCGATTCGCAAGCTTTATATTTTATCTGGGGAGGTGCCAACGATTTTTTAACTGGTAATGCACCTGATCAAGCAGCCCAAAATATTGCGAATTACGTGAGCACATTAATCTCCGCTGGTGCTGAATCTTTCTTTATCCCCAATCTTCCAGATTTGAGCTTAACGCCATTTGCGCAAATAGCCGGGATTGAAACCATCGCGCATGCTTTTTCAGTCGCATTTAATGCGCAGCTTGCTACGTTATTGGACAATTTAGCGTTGCAATTTCCTTTTGCGAATATCGTACAATTTGACATCAGTGCGGTATTGATGGAAGCGATACAGCATCCCAGTCAATTTGGATTTAATGATGCGCAAAATGCATGCTTACTGGTAATGTGCTCAAATCCTGAGACCTTTGTATTCTGGGATGATTTTCACCCAACGACGCATGCACACGCGGTTTTTGCTTCCTTGTTTGCCAATGCGCTCCCAGTACCGGCAACATTACTCTTGGTCATTATCGGATTACCGTTAATTCGCCTATTTCGTTCCTCGCGCTAGATCCATTTCTTTCTTCTGAAAAAATAAAGCATGGAAATGCCTAAAGCAATCATGATGATCCATATCAACAGATAACCATATTTCCAACTTAGTTCGGGCATATGCTCGAAATTCATTCCATAAACACCGGCTAAAAAAGTAAGTGGCATAAAAATCGTCGCGATAATGGTCAGCACTTTCATGATTTCATTAGTTCGGTAACTCACGCTGGAGAGGTATAGATCGAGCATGGTTGTGAGCATATCGCGATTAATCTCGATACTATCGATCGCTTGTACCACATGATCGTAAACATCCCGTAAATAAGGGATGGTTGAATCTTGAATCAACGACGACTCTCGTCTCAATAAAAACGAAATAACTTCGCGGAGTGGCCATACGGCTTTATGGAGGAATAGCAATTCACGTTTCAATTGATATAGCTGTTCCATGACTTCCTGACCGGGTTGTAGCATTAAGGCTTCTTCAAGCGCATCGATGGAATCACCGATTTTCTCCAGAATAATAAAATAATTATCAACCAGCGCATCCAATAAGCAATAAGCCAAATAGTCCGTTCCGCGATGTCGAATTTTGCCTTTTCCCGTGCGCAGATGATCGCGAATCAAGTGAAATACATCGCCCTGAATATCTTCTTGGAAAGAAAGTAAAAATTGATGCCCCAAAATCAAACTGATTTGCTCAGGAATAATTTTGTTTTCGTGCGCATCATAGGTCAACATCTTCAGAACGATAAATAAATAATCACCGTAATCTTCACATTTAGGACGCTGCACAATACTAACCAGATCTTCTGTCACCAGACGATGTATTCCAAATCCCTCCCCTAATTTTTCGATTAAATGGGGATCATGAACCCCATCGACATTAATCCAAGTAATCGTGGGTTTTTGCTTATAAGGTAGACAAGCATCAACCTGTTGCAGCAAACGCTCCTCATAATGAGTTGCATCATAGTCGATCAACGTCAAATTGATATGGTTCTTCCCTTTTCTATCACCGGTGTAGACCAAGCTTTCAGCGGGAAGGCCAATTTTCTTAATTCTGCGTTTCGATAAACGTGACATCGTGCTTTGTCCTGGTAAAATCTGAATGATCCCAGCTATTCTAGCGTAGCTGCTGCGTCACAATTTGATTTTATACAGCCAACTTACGCTATGAATCACGCTGTATCGGTGTTTAAATAGCGCGTCACTGCAGCGTAATCCGATACCGATAAATTTTCTGCTCTTGCACTTGAATCTAGTTTTAACGCTGCAAAATCAGCCAATACAAGATAGTTTTTCAAGGTATTGCGCAGCGTTTTGCGGCGTTGAGCAAAAGCAGCAGTAACTAATTTCGTGAATAAGGGATGTTCTGCTGCTGGCACGATTGGTGTAGCACGAGGAATCATACGAACAATGGCAGATTGAACTTTGGGAACAGGCATAAACGATTCTGCCGGAACAGCAAGCAATTTCTCCATTTCAAATTGGTTTTGCAGCATCACGGAAAGCCGCCCATAGTCTGAAGTAGATGGTTCGGCAACCATACGGTCAACGACTTCTTGCTGCAGCATAAAATGCATGTCGATCACCGATGTACTGTATTGGCTCAGGTGGAAAAGTAGCGGTGTCGAGATGTTATAAGGCAAATTACCGATAATGCGTAAACCCGTTCCCAATTGCGCAAAATCAAAGCGCAAAGCATCGGCAGCATGAATGGTTAATTTTCGCGCTGGAAATTCAGCGTGAAGCCATTGTACGATGTCTCGATCGATTTCAACGACATCAAGATGATCGAGTATTTTTACTAAAGGTTTGGTCAATGCCCCCATACCAGGTCCAATTTCTACCAATCGGTCACTACTTATTGGGTTGATGACATGAATAATCGCTGCAATGAGGTGATTATCGATCAGAAAATTCTGACCAAATCGCTTACGAGGATGATGGGACACAGAAATTTAGGTTATTGTTGGAAACGAGCTGCTCTCTCAGCAAGCGTGGATGCCATCATGATCGCTTGATGGAAACTACCGATATCAGCCTGACCCGTTCCAGCTAAATCAAGTGCAGTCCCATGATCAACCGATGTTCGAATTAGTGGAAGCCCCAATGTGACATTCACACCACTTCCAAAACTGGCATATTTAAGCACGGGCAAGCCTTGATCATGATACATCGCCAACACACAATCATAGCCTTGCAATTTTATGGGATTAAATAAGGTATCTGCTGGCAAAGGGCCGATCAGATTCATTCCTTCAGCGCGCAACTTCGTTAATAGTGGAATGATGATTTCAATTTCTTCACGGCCAAGGTGGCCTGATTCTCCCGCATGCGGATTCAGTCCTGCGACAGCAACACAAGGATGCTCAATCCAGAAACGGGTTCTAAGATCACGATCAATAATCCGTAATCGCTGTTCTAGCGCACTAGCCGTGATTGCATCGGCTACTGCGTTCAGCGGCAAATGCGTCGTAGCCAGCGCAACCCGCATCCCTCCCCCGACCAGCATCATAACCACTTGACTTTGTGTTAGGTCAGCTAGAAATTCAGTATGCCCCGTAAAGGGAATTCCAGCTTCATTAATCACGCCTTTATGAACTGGTGCGGTGACCATGGCATGGAATTGCTGCAACTGACAACCGCTGACCGCAATTTTAAGGGTTTCCAATACATAATCTGCATTCGCAGGGTCAAGCACACCAGGATCAACCGGATGCCGCACTGATACCGGGTAAATTTCTAAAGTCCCGGCTTGCTGAGGTTTCCACTCTGACTCAATATAAGGTACAAAAGTTAATGAACACCCCAATCGTTGCGCACGTTGTTCTAGCATTTCACGATCTGCAATCACGACCACTCGATAGGGAAGCGAATGCTGCTGAGCCCACTGTATACATAAATCAGGGCCAATACCGGCAGGCTCTCCTGCTGTCAGCGCTAACGTTAACATTGACTGCAATTAACTATCTTCTGTGCGATACTCAACATAGGTTTGATCTCGTAATTGCTGTAACCATTCTTGCATGATCATATCTGCCTTACGATTACGAATGGCTTGACGGGCAGAATGACGATGACGATCTAAACTCACATCCTGGGTGCGGCGCTCCATCACCTGAATTAAATGCCAACCAAACTGAGTTTGAACCGGTTGACTCATCTGGCCAGGCATCAATGCCTCCATCGCCCTCTCAAATTCAGGAACAGTATCGCCCGGCGATAGCCAACCTAAATCACCACCATTGTTAGCACTTGCATCTTCCGACATGCCTTTAGCGGTTTCAGCAAAATCAGCGCCTTTTGCAATGCGTTCTCTAATTTGTGCAATTACTCGATGCGCATCATCTTCTGAAGTCAATTCATTGATTTTAATTAAAATATGTCGTGCATGCGTTTGATTGACCATCACAACCGGTGTTTCTTGAGGCCTACGCCCGAGAAGTTTCAAAATATGAAACCCGATTGGGCTACGGATGACCGGTGTCAGATCCCCAGGTTGCATTTTGATCAAAATATCAGAAAACATCGGCCCCATTTGGGTGATAGGCCGCCAATCGACTTCTCCACCTTGCAAGGCATTCGGTGCATCAGATAACTCTGCGGATATTTGGGCAAAATCCACTCCCTCCTGTAAGCGCTTCAATGCATTCTCTGCTTTCTGTTGCCGTGCTTCGATTTGCGCCGAGTCCATTTGTTCCAATATCTGAACTAGGATATGTGCGACACGATACTCATCGTTGCCAATCGCAGAAGTTTCTTGTGTCCGTAAAAAATTATCGATTTCCCCTTCGGTCACAGTGACTCGATTATTCACTTCGCGTTCTTTGAGACGAGAAATCAGCAATTCGTTTTGAATTTCTTCACGAAACTCGGGGAGTGTCATGCCATCTTGTTGCAAAGCATAATAAAACTCATCCATGGATAGATTATTTTCTTTAGCAATCTTACGAATCGTCTGGTCGAGCTCGGTATCGGTGACAGCAATCCCGACTTCTTTGGCGCGCTGCAATTGCGCTCGATTCATGATGGTGCGCTCTAATAACTGTTTTTCGATAATATCAAACGGAGGCAACTGAACACCCTGCTTCTGAAGCTGTTTGACTGTCGTACGGATGACTTCATCAAGCTCATTGCGCGTAATGACTTCTTCATTGACAATGGCAACGATATGATCAATCGATTGTACCGATCGTGTAACCGACAAGCTCGTTAATACTGGCTCTTCTTGTGCAGCAATGTCATGGCTCATCAAAAAAGAAGTAAAAACAATACTGATAGTTAAGCTGATAAGTACAAAAAATAGTTTTTTCATTAAATCATCCAACAACATATTGATTGACTCCTATACCAATCTGATTTATTGATGACTTGTCCGGGTATAGCCCGGCACTCCTTGCCGCAACGCAGCAAGCGGATTAGTCCCGATTCGCATCAATCCATTCAATTCAAGCTGCACGAAGAAAGTTGTCGATTCTTTTCCAGTAGCTCTGACGAAACGATTCATTACAAAACGCAGCGACCAACAACATGCGTTGTATTCTAATCCTACTAGTCCAGCGAGTAACTTGTCATCATCGAGTGAGTAATTAGCACTAGCCATTGCCTGCCAATTCTTTAGAACTGGCCATTGCGTAGAAAAATCAACTTGTTCAAAACCAGCACCGGGCACTGGAAAGAGATTATTCCCTCGCTCGATCCCCGGGATACCCCGTGTGAAACGATAACCAACATTCAACACCTTACCGGGTGCAGGGTGATAGCTGATACCCGTTCGAATTTTTTCAGTACGCAATTCACTTTGATCTAGCTGAATACTACTATCTGTGGTAATAACCGGGGTAATACGCCCCGAAATCGCCGCAATGAAATCTGATTTAACACTGGTAATTTGCGAATTGGACAATACGACATCTCGCTCAGTAAAGCGAACTCGTTGTCCAGCAGCAATACGTACACGCTCATTCCCCGTTGACTGTTCAATTAAGCGCGAAGTCATGGCAAAGGTAACCTCATTGGCATCATTGATACGGTCATGCCCACTAAAACGGTTTTCTGTAAAGATTTGCGCAAAGCTAAAGTCCATCTCGGCTGAATCAAAATTAGGCAATCGATTCTGGTTACGAAACGGGATATAAAGATAATAAAGACGCGGCTCAAGCGTTTGAACAAAATTGGTTCGACCCAGCTTAGTATCGCGTTCAAGCACGACACCGCTATCCAAACTAAAAATAGGGAGTACCCGCTGCGGATTGGTATCGGTTACATTGACATCCTTTAAGGAATCACCTAATTCATACCGAGTAAAATGAACACCCATCTTAGGTTTAATATAACCATACGATGTTTGTAAGGGAACGCTGATACTCGGAAACATGACCATACGGTGACCGCTCTGCGATTCTGGAACTTGCTGCGAGTCAGGTCGATAAAAATGCGTATATACCCCGGTAAAATCGAGATCAGTCCCAAACACATTGCGTTTCGACATATTCAATGTCATTTGCGGTAAACGCTTATA
>ERZ724507.1194-NODE-1194-length-11319-cov-6.753285_pt1 | contig 11319 bp, 8 predicted proteins | sample MGYA00376040_ERZ724507 | MGnify/ENA primary metagenome ERZ724507 (study PRJEB28724, sample SAMN07190883) | activated sludge metagenome | isolation source: activated sludge of sewage treatment plant in Hong Hong | place: Hong Kong | collected 2016-03-17 ...
TAAAGGTGTTATTTCTGCCAGGGATTTGGAAAATTACAGGGCAAAGTGGCGTGTTACTTTATCCACCCAATACAAGACTTTTAAAGTTTATTCTATGCCTCCCCCTTCAAGTGGAGGTGTCGCCTTAATTCAACTGCTTAAGTGTGTTGAGTCTTTTGACTTCAAAACGATGCCATTTCATGATGCGGCCATGATGCACTTGATGGTAGAAGCTGAGCGGCGTGTATATGCAGACAGGGCAAAACATCTGGGTGATGCAGATTTTTATCCGGTTCCTGTATCCGCATTAATTGATTCCATTTATGCTGCGGATAGAATGAGTGATTTTGATGTCAATAAAGCTTCATCCTCCAAAGTTATACAGGCAGGACTGGGGCAGGCTGAACATGAAGAAACAACCCATCTGAGCATTGTGGATGAAGAAGGCAATGCGGTGGCCGTGACTACTACTTTGAATGGTGCATATGGCTCATCTGTGGTAGTAGGTGATGCCGGGTTTTTACTCAATAATGAAATGGATGATTTTTCAATCAAACCAGGTGTAGCCAATTTGTATGGATTGATAGGGGCGGAAGCAAATAAAATTGAACCCGGTAAGAGAATGTTGTCTTCTATGACACCCACCATTGTAGAGAAGAATGGAAAGTTATTCATGGTGGTGGGTACGCCGGGAGGTTCAACCATCATCACCAGTGTATTTCAAGCCCTCATCAATGTGATTGAATATGGCATGGATGCACATACAGCTGTTGCTAAACCCCGGTTTCACCACCAATGGAAGCCGGATAGCATACAAATCGAAAGAGGCGGCTTTGATACATTGGTTATTCAAAAATTGAAAAAAATGGGACACCAATTTAAAGAAAGAAAACCCTTTGGAAGATTAGAAGCCATTCTTGTATTGCCCGATGGCCGACTGCAGGGTGGTGCCGATCCTCGAGGCGATGATCATGCCAGGGGCTATTAATACTTCAATTCATATACTTGTTTTGTACTGTCCTTTTTCTGCACTACTATGATGAAATTGTCGTAAGCTTTTTCATCTATGGTTTTGTTAAAATGTGTTCTGCCTGCTAAAAAATTGGCCAGTGGCGGAATAGTGTTGGAATGCCCAACAATGAGTACTCGATTGATGTTGGGAGAAGCAGCTACTTCTGTAAAGGTCTCCTTCATGTTGGAGGTTGTATAAATATTGTTGACAAGCCCTTTGTATTGTGTGATGCTGTCAACCGTCATCATTGTTCTTGCTGTAAGTGTTGTATACACAGCATCCAGCCAGGACTGTCTAAGCATTTGGGTAAGTTTTGTAGCCCGCAATTTACCGGCCTCATTAAGAGGAGGATCCATTTTTTGAGTATCTTTCTCTGCATGCCGGATAAGAAAATAGACTTTTGATAGACTGTCTCCGAGTTGAAGTGTGCTGCCATTTTCAAAATGCACTTCATTCTTTTTAATGAACGCAATCTTACTTTCTTCCGATTTTTCTTGCTTACATGAAAATAGTATCAAAGTCGTTAAGACCAAAATAATACTGCTTAATAGGTGCTGTTTCATTTATTTGCTATTATAAATCTATCTCTATTTGATTCCTCATCAGATCATCCATCGTTTCCCTTTTTCTGATCAGGTAATCTTTGCCATTGACAATAAATACTTCTGCTGGCCTGAATCTCGAATTGTAATTGGAAGACATAGCATAACAATAAGCCCCGGCATTGTAAAAGGCCAAAATGTCACCTTCGTTGACTTCGTGTAATCTTCGCTCTGATCCAAAGGTATCGGTTTCGCAGATGTATCCTACAATGGTATAAATTCGTTCTCTGCCGCTGGTTTTTGAGATGTTGACAATCTTGTGGTAGGCATTGTAAAACATGGGTCGGATCAGGTGATTCAAACCTGAGTCTACGCCTGCAAAAACAGTACTGGTTGTTTGTTTTACCACATTGACTTTTACCAAAAATGTACCGGCTTCGCTAACCATGTATTTGCCGGGTTCGAACATCAACATGACTTCCTTGCCATATTCTTCACAAAAACTGTTGAATCGGGCAGATATTTTTTCACCAAGATCTTCAATATCAGTCTGAATGCCATCGTCTTTGTAAGGCACTTTAAAACCGGATCCAAAATCTATGTAATCCAAATCTTCAAATGAGTTGGCTGCAGTAAGCAGTATTTCAGCTCCCAGCAAAAACACTTCCGCATCCAGTATATCGCTGCCTGTATGCATGTGAAGACCTTCTATTTTTAATCCTGTAGCTTTGACGATTCTCAAAACGTGGGGCAGCTGGTGTATTGAGATTCCAAATTTTGAATCAATATGGCCTACCGAAATTTTGTCGTTCCCTCCTGCCATGATGTGCGGATTGATGCGTATGCAAACTGGATAGCTGGCATGATACAAGGTTCCAAATTGTTCTAGAATAGATAAATTGTCGAGGTTGATCCTTACACCTAGTTTTACCGCATCATTTACTTCTTCAATGCCCACACAATTGGGAGTGTAAATGATGTCTTGGGGATGGAAGCCGGCAGCCAGTCCCAACCTTACTTCCTGGATGGAAACCGTGTCAAGTCCCGCTCCAAGTGATTTCATGTATTTGAGGATAGACAGGTTGGTAAGTGCTTTGCAGGCATAATTGATTTTAAACCTTGACACAGAAAAGGCGTTTACCATTTTTTCATATTTCGATTGAATGGTTGCCGCTTCATAAACGTATAGAGGTGCCCTGTATTTTTCAACCAAATCAAGTGGATCTATGCCACCCGAAAAAGTATACCTGTCTTGTTCCAGGATCATAAATGTGAATTAAATTTTGAAAAAATGCAAATATAGCTTCTTTTACCGAATTTATAATGGTGTTTCTTCAATTTACTTCATTCATATTTGTGTGTTAACCGGTTTAATGGCTTACATCTTTGGCTAAAAATTCTTAGCTTTGTGAAAAATATTTACACCATGAAAATGACTACACTTATCACACTTCTTTTCTTGACGTTTTATTGTTCTGCGCAGGATTTCTTAGATGGTAATTTTACTTTTTCCTCATCAAAAATCAGTTACATTACTCTCGCTGATGGAAGTGAGGTGACCGGATATATTGATGACATCGATCGAAAAAAAGGTTTGATCGAAAAAATAACCATCAAGGATTCTCTGGGTAAAAAAATGGAGTTTCAGCCTCAGGATATCCATCACATGTACATTGCCCCAAGCAAGTGGGATAAGTTTTCAAAAGGGATGGATAAAATGAATGATTTTACAGAATGGGACAAAAACAAACAGGTTAACCTGGCTCACATCAAAGAAGGTTATGCTCTTTTTGAATATTCGGAAGTAATGATTAAAAATGAGAAAAAATCTTTGCTCCTTCAATTGATCAATCCTGGTTATTGCAATAAAATCAAGGTCTTCTTTGACCCGCAGGCTAAGGAAAGCGCTTCTGTGGGCATTGGAGGCTTTTCCGTTGCTGGAGGGCAACCTAAATCGTATTATGTGAAAGTAGGCAATGAAGTAGCCTATAAACTTGAAAAGAAACACTACGAAGACAAATTCGAGTCACTTTTTGGCAATTGTGAGGCCATTAATAAAGCCTATCCGGAAGAGATTGACTGGGACTTCTTTTCAAAACATGTTTACATCCATGCAACCAAATGCGATTAAAGCATAAGTTTAATTGTTCATGGAGGCAATTCTAAATGCAGACTATAACCTTTTTCATCTGATCAATGGTTCTTTGTCGAATCCCTTTTTTGATTTTTGGCTTAAATGGATGCGTAATGAATGGATATGGTTCCCTTTGTATGTTTTTATAATATCATTTTTTATTTATAATTACGGCAGGAACGCTTATTGGCTGATATTGTTTTGTTTTCTCACCGTTGGTACTTCAGACACAGTCAGCAGTCAATTGATAAAAAAGACGGTGAAAAGAGAAAGACCATGCAGAAACGATGCCATACACAATCCTGTTGTAAGAATCCGGTGCGGCAGTGGATACAGTTTTACTTCATCTCACGCCACCAACCATTTTGCCATCGCTGTATTTTTAACGCTCACGCTGGGAAGGGTCATCAAAAGAATCGGTATTCCGTTGATAACCTGGGCGGCGATCATAGGCTTTGCTCAAATTTATGTAGGGGTGCATTTCCCACTCGATGTTTTAACGGGTAGTTTGATTGGTATTGGAATCGGATGGCTTTGGTCGTATGTATTTATGAAATATTACCGCTACATTTTATTTGCAAATGAAACCCCTGGATAAAAATGCCGCAGCTGCTTTGCTTTTGGATCAATTTTCAAAGGCAAGTTGTGTGTTAGTTGGGCAGTCTGCTGTGTCAAATCCAGCCTTGGTTAAGGCCCTTGTACAGTGGTTGAATGGAGAAGATAAGCTATTGGCTCAACGCGCAGCCTGGGTTGTTGGGCTCCTGGGAGACCATCATGCTGATTTATTTCTCCCCTACATGGATCAATTGCTAAAGGCTATCAGAAAACCCCATCACGATGCTGTGGCTCGCAATATTGTTAGACTTTGGCAATTTATTGATTTAAAAGATCCATATTTAGGAGAAGTATTTGAAGTATGTTTCAAACTCCTGTCTTCTGCACACCAGGCCGTGGCCATTCGTGCTTTTTCGGCAACTGTATGTGGTAAAATATGTGTTAAATATCCGGAATTGGCGAATGAATTAAAAAGTATGATCCCCGTTTGGTCGCAAAGTGAAAGTCCTGCCATGAAAGTACGGCTCAGGGAATTGTCAAAACAGTTGGAAAAACTTAGTTAAGCCCCAATTTTAGGATTATTGTATAGTAGGTGAAGACAAATTCTACTTTTTAACACTCAGGGTACAGCAATCTGAAGTATTTTTACAATATGAAGTGGATTGGTTCATTGGTTTTAATATTATTTATTGCATCCAAAATGTTGGGTGCATGCAAAGAGCCGTTTTCATTAAAATATTCTGAAATCACTTCCAGATCTATTACCATTAGTTGGGTAGACAACAACAATCCAATTCTGGGTTACCAATTGGCTTATGGAGAAAAAGGAGTTGCCTTGTCGGCTACCACAAAAACGCCTGTTGCAAGTCAAAAATTCAGAAAACTTGACAATCTGACTGCCGGCACAGCTTACGTTTTTTGGATCAGAGCGGTATGTGCAGCAGCAGATACCAGTAAATGGGCCGGGCCGTTTAGTTTTGTTACCGCTATCGACAACAATGCTTCGTGCGAACTCAACCTTGAACTTAGAGATAATAATTGCGATAATGGCCTAACTGATTTTTTCAACATAGAAGTCAACCTGCCACCATCCGCAACGCCTTACAAACTACAATCGGTTTCCATGATCGCCACCCATACCTGGCCGGCAGATTTGTTGATTCAATTGGAAAGTCCACAAGGAAATCGAATTATTTTAACAGACAGGCATGGAACGGTTGACGATAACTATGGTATTCCTGGAGCAGATTGCAGTCAACCTTCCGTTTTTTCTGATGAAGCTTGCTTGTCCATTGCAGAGGGTTTTCCTCCTTTTGCAGGCAGTTATCAGCCGGATGAAGCTTTGTCGGAGTTAAACATACCTGCCAATCCCTCCGGACTCTGGAAATTGATAGTATGTGACGGAGCAGCCAACGATAAAGGTATATTAAAGTTTGTTTATCTCAATTTTGTAGAGGAACCATGCAATACAGTTGAATCCTTTTTTATTTCCAAAATCACCAACACTGCTTTTGAAATTTCATGGAACCAGCCCTCTTCATGCAAAAATTTGGAGATTCATTACCAGAAAAAAGGTCAGCCAGGCACTGCACGGACTGTTGTAGTAAATTGTAATTTACAACGCTACCTGGTTCCGGGTTTGGAGCCTGATGTAGAGTATGAATTTTATCTTGTTTCTTCTTGCCTGACACCTCTTTTTTCGGTGCCAAGTTGTGTAAGAACCCTCAAAACTTCCTGTACCAATGTTAACTTGCTGGAAGGGTTTGAAGACTATCTGCTCTGTCAGCAAAGTTGTGAAGAAGCGTGTGATGTTGACAATATTTTTAAAAATATCAAAAGTGATGATACAGATTGGTTGGTAAATGAAGGAGAAACACCAACAGATTTTACCGGACCAAGCTCTGGATATTTGGGTGGTGGTAAATATGTTTACATAGAAAGCAGTCCTGCCCTATGTAAAACAAACATGACAGCAATATTAGAGACTTCTTGTCTTAAATCGGGTGTTATTTCTTCAGGCTGCGATTTGGATTTTGCTTACCATATGTATGGCAAAGACATTGGAAGCCTGAACGTAGAGGTTAGTACAGACAATAAGACAAGCTGGCATTCCATCTTTCTCCAAAATGGGGACAAAGGAAATCAGTGGAATAAAGCAATTCAAGCCATTGAAGTACCGCCATCAACTCTTTTCACAATGCGCTTTTCAGGTCAGACATCCGAGGGAAGTGAAGGGGATATCGCATTGGATCTCATTACCCTGGGCAATGTTTCGACGGTAGAAAGTGCTATTTATTATCTTGATTCCGATGCTGATGGCTATGGAAATCCAGATCAATTTGTAAGAAAATGTGACAGTAAGGTACCTGTAGGTTATAGTCTGTTTGGAGGTGATTGTGATGATACAAACCCAAATATAAATCCCGGAAAACCAGATATTCCCTGCAATCAGATTGATGAGAATTGCGATGGAGTTTTGGTATTAACAGACACCTCAAACCCTATGCAAATCCAAAATTTAGTTATCACGGATGAAACATGCAACGGCAAGGGTGACGGCACACTTGCTATAGATGTTACTGGTGGTAGTCCTCCTATCCAGTTCAATTGGTTACATGGAGCTACCGGCAATTACATTGATCAATTGACGAGTGGTTTTTATAAATGTAAAATCACAGATGTAAATGGCTGTGGTCTTGAAACGTCTTTTATTGAAATTAAATCTGTTTCCAACTTTCAGGCTGTTGTTGAATCTATACAAAAACCAACATGTGTAGGATTAAATGATGGACAGATTAAAATCAATCACAATGGTATATATACACCCTTCAAATACAGATGGAGTAGGGGAGATACCACACTCAATCTTGTCAATGTTTCAGCCGGAACGTATTATGTAACCATTACCAATGGTATTGGCTGCGTGAAAGAACTTGGCCCCATAGATGTAACACCCGCTTCAGCATTACAACCAGTCATTACATTTGTTAAACCACCTTTATGCTATGGCGATGCAACAGGTATACTTGAAATCAATGTAGTCAATGGTATTCCACCATATACGTTTGAATGGGAAGATGGATTTGTTGGAAATAGAAGAACTTCACTTCTTGCAGGCACTTATCATTTGACTATTACGGATGGAGTTAATTGTAGTCAAATATATAATCCTACCCTTCCAGGTCCCGATTCTCTTGAACTCGATGTAACCAATCTCGAAGATGTCAGATGTTTTGGTACCCGAACTGGTCAAATTCGAATCCATGTTGCGGGAGGTACATCCCCCTATAGTTATTCTTGGAATGATAATGGGCCTCTAACCCAATTCCGACCCAACCTGACGGCCGGCAACTACAGTGTGACCATATATGACAACAATGGTTGTTCTGCTCAAAAAGAAAATATAATTGTGAGAGAACCGCCACAATTGTTTTATAGTATTGACAATGTAATTCCCGCGGGATGTTTGCAAAAAATGGATGGTGCGATATACACTACTGTCTTTGGAGGGCTACCGCCATATAAATATTTTTGGACGGGTACCAATCAAAATAGAGAAGATATTATTGGCTTATTGCCAAAGGTCTATACACTTACCGCAGTGGATGCTGGTAATTGTAAGATTACCACAGAGTCAATTACCGTACCATCCGGAAATATTGCTTATACTGTGGATATATTAAAATTGACCGACAATATTTGCCCATCAGATCAATCTGCGAAAATAGCAGCTTCATGTTTTAATGGGAGGTCTCCGCTTGATTTTAATTGGAGCAATGGAACCCAACGCATGATTCAAGGCCCTTCAGATACTTTGGATCAATTGAGTGGTGGCAATTATCGTGTGACCATCACAGATGCCGATGGATGTATAAGTCAGTCCGGCTCCATTGCTGTGGCACAAATTCCGGCATTTAATTATTCCATTGATTTGATAAAAAATCTATGTAATTCTGATAGCACGGGAGCCATTGCTCTAACTGTCAATGGTGCAACTAAGCCTTATTTGATAAGTTGGAGTAATCAACAAATCGGCAACAAAATACAAAATCTAAAAAACGGACTCTATTTTGCTACTGTGAGTGATGCAAAAGATTGCAAATTAGTGGTGGGTCCGCTTATACTGCCTTCTACTTCCGATATCATTGTAAATGTGGAAAAGCAAGATGCTTCGCCAGGACAAAATTCAGGTTATATCAACATCACACCCTTGGGAGGGCAGGGCAATTATACCATTTCCTGGCAACCTCCTGCGATTAACGGGTTTAACCCTTCAAACTTGCCACCAGGTACTTACTACTATAAAATCACCGATGAACTTGGTTGTTCAGTTGAAAATTCGGTGACCATTGATGTAATAAATTTTATTGATCAGTTGGAGGCATCCATTGTGATGAGTCCTGTTCCCGCTCATGATTATCTTGAAGTCCAGCTGCCCTTTTCAATTGAAAACATGAAAGTTTTTGCCTTCAATGGAATCGAAATGACACTGAATCTCAATCTGGTTGGTAATAATAAATATATCTTGGACACATCCGCGTTTCCAGCTGGATTATATGCCGTTCAATTCTTGTCTTCCGGCATCATAAGGACAGCTCGATTTATAAAAATTTAAGACAAATTATTTTGATGGAAAACTTGGCCTGACTTCAATCTTGCTGGGCAGTGTCCGGGTAGGCATTTTTAGCAAATCAACAACGATTTGTGCTATGTCTTCAGGTTGAATCTTCCACGCATCTTTTTCATCAGGGACGTGATCATTAAAATGTGTAGCCACAGAGCCAGGCATAATGGTGGTAACTTTAATGCCAAACTTTCTAAGATCCAACATGACCGCTTGGGTAAAACCAACCAACCCAAATTTACTGGCATTGTAAGCTGATGCTTTTTCAAAAAAATTAGTTCCGGCTAAGCTTGCCATCGTTATAAAATATCCTTGACTACTCTTAAGATCTTCGAGTGAAGATTTTAGTGTATTGAATACACCTGTGAGATTAGTGTTTATGGTTTGGTGCCACAAGTCATAACTCATTTCGTCAATTGAAACAAAACTGCCTACACCTGCGTTGGCAATCACAATGCCAATTTTGCCAAATTTTTCATTACAGGATTTTACCACCCGATCCATTTCGTACCGGTCTCTTACATCTGCCTCAATGCACAACAATGGCTTGTTGCCACTGGCATTAAGCTGGTTTTCAAGAGCAGAAAGTTTGGTAGCATCACGCCCTGTCACGGCTACATTCATTCCCAAATCCAATAGGGTAGAGGCAATGGCTGCTCCAATGCCTTGTGAGCCTCCCGTAATTAGTGCAGTTTGTTGATTGATCATTATTTTATGACTTGAATTTTTTCAGTGTGTTGCAAATTTTTACCGGTAACAACTATAAAATAGGTACCTCCATTCAGCTGACTGGCGTCGAAATGAATAAAATTGTAGCCTCGATTGTAAAATTCACCCTTCCTAAGATTTCTCACTACTTTTCCACTTTCGTCGGTCAGAAAGATGTTAAGCGTATTGGCATCGGACAATTTAAATTCAAAGTTTACCATTTCTGACCTGGAGGGGTTTGGAAATACGCTGGCTGCAAACTTTCCTTCCTCAGATATAGGATCAGCTGTTGCAGTAACTTGACCAAAAACCAAGTTTTCATCACCTGCTTTATATGGTGTGTGTAATATAGGAAAATAATACATCTCATCACTGGTTTTTTCTCCCCATCCTACTGCAACGGGTGGTGTATTGGGATTTAGCGGATTGTTGGTAGTATTGTCGTACTCTGCCTCAGCATAAACAGTGGTGCCTTTTGGCGCAATTACAGCTTCATTAAAGTAATAACCTCCCTGCCAATTGAAATCCCAATCATCGATTTTAATCAGATTTTCAATGGTACCATTCGGCCTTTGTAGCCATACCTTCCATCTTTTACCCAACAAATGCATATGAGGGAAAACGCTCAGAAAAGTAAGATCCTGGGTTGTCTTCCATTTTCCGGTGAACACTCTTTTTTGATTGGCGGGGATATTGAATGCAAAAAAACCTCCTGGAAGATCAGATGGCAACAGGATCCTGTCTTTTACAAATCTATCAATTTGTTCTTCTGGGTCTGCAAAAAAAACATTCACGGTTGTACTGTCGTATTCGTCTATAGGGGTAGGTGCATAATGCATTTGTATGACCAGATCGGCATTTTTATTCATTCGTTGACCAAATGACTCCGGGTATCGGATGGGTTTTTGACCTGGAACATAGCCAGGATATTGTTCATACAACAATACAGAGTTGACATCAAAACCAGAGGTATTGGCCGAAAAACCATATTCTGGTGTCTTAGCATCGAAACTTCTGGCCTTTCCGGTTGTGTCTTGAAAAAACAATGCATGATGCACTATCTTTTTATTTCCGGGTCGCAATTCAATGGCTTTGATGATTTTATTTTCTGGCAAAGCTGTTGGCAATACAAAGTATCTGTATTCATCAGTGCCATTTCCTTTATGCAAATAGCGGGTGGCAAAATTTAATACCAAATCAGGTGTGCCCAATGCACTGCCCTCAGGATAGTCAGGAAAAGAAGGCTCTTCATTGGCACTGCCATATGGCATGCCATTGTCAACCCATTGCGCTATTTTGTTTATTTGTTCATCAGTCAGGTAATTTTCTTCCTGGTAATGCCTGTATACAGGGTCTGCCTTCCAGGGCGGCATGTAGCGACTGCCGGTAACCCATTTGATGGTTTCTCCATACGATTTTACTTCCATGTAATTGGTCAATGAAAAAGGGCCAATCTCACCAGGCCGATGACAAGTTGCACACTTTGTGTACACGATGTTTGCAATTTCATTGGTAAATGTTACTTGTGCTTCAACGATGACCTGAATCGTGAATAAAATCAAAATCAAAGCAAGAATTTTCTTCATGTCTTTACTCATTTTCTTTATAATTGATAAAACATCCAATTGCTGTTGTTGTTTCGGGGTGGATGGGCTTCTGAGCCAAATAATTTTCTATGGCATTTTTAAAAAATTGCTGGCTTGCCCTTCTTTTTTTTCCAATAGCTGCATATCCATCATCCAAACATCCCTGATAAACAGCATTT
>ERZ724507.1195-NODE-1195-length-11313-cov-4.813555_pt1 | contig 11313 bp, 9 predicted proteins | sample MGYA00376040_ERZ724507 | MGnify/ENA primary metagenome ERZ724507 (study PRJEB28724, sample SAMN07190883) | activated sludge metagenome | isolation source: activated sludge of sewage treatment plant in Hong Hong | place: Hong Kong | collected 2016-03-17 ...
CTGAAATACAAAGATACCGGCACCAATGTCACCGAGATCACCGGCCGAGTGCAGTTGAAAAATAAGATGTTTTTCCGCGGCGCCTTTGGGTACGGGGCTATCGGCGGCGGCCGTCTTACGGATGATGATTTTCTGAGTGCCCAGGGAGCTGCCTCTCAAGGGGCGACCGTGAGCGGAGAACATCGTTTTTCGCGAACCTACAGCGATATCGGCGGTGACAATCTCTGGTACCTCAATGGCGATGTGGGCGCGACGGCCCATACCTTCCAGGACAACAAGGGAACCCTGGGGGTGTTTGTGGGATTACAGTATTGGCGGGAACGGCATGTGGCCACGGGCGTCACTCAGGCGGAATGTACGACCGCCTCAGCACCCAGTTCGGAGTTTCGCTGTTCTCCTGCTGGAACGGTCGGATTTCGCAATCAGGCAGTCATTACCAACACGACCACATGGTTTTCCGGTCGCCTTGGTGGAGAGCTGGAATATAAGTTCGATCGTCGGATCAGCGTCGAGGCCAAGGTGGCGATGCTGTTGTCGTATTTAGATAATGAGGACGTACACCACCTTCGCACGGACCTTGCGCAAGATCCAAGTTTTCGAATGACCGGCCTGGGAATCGGCACCACGTCGGACTTTAATCTGCGAGTGAAGCTCTGGGATCGTCTGTACCTTACGGGTGGTTACCGCCTGTGGTGGAATCGCGTGCTCGTCAATGATCAGTGGAAATTGTACGGGTCAGACGGGTCTACGGCCTCCGCGCCCTTGACCCAATTCCAAACGCTTCGACATGGCCCAACGGTGGGCCTGACCTATACATTCTAAGGGACGAAGAGGCTCTCCCGTGACGTCGATTTCTGCCGCCTCCTCGCACAGCCCCACGTACAGGGTGCGTTCGACGAGAACCCTGCCCTCAGATCCCACAGCTGACCGTTGATCAGAAGACTTTGCCGGCCGACTGCAAAGCGGAAAGGGCTGGAACGGCACCGGTTCTTCGGCGCCTGAGGGTCAGCGTGAGCGGGAGGGGCCGGTCTCTTCTTCGTATTCCATGAACAGCCGTTTGGCTTCGGGGTGCAAGAGATGGGGCTGACCGTACGGAATGCCGGCAGTTCGAAACAGAGGCGTGAGCTTCTCGTTGGGGTGCAGATAACCGGCCCGCAGCGGAACTGATCGCTTGGTGTGTCGAATGAGCGAGCAGGGGCTCGGGCGGATCGCGGTCAACCAGTCGGCAATGTCCTGCGGATTGCCGATTGAAGCGGAGAGGAGCAGGAGGCGAGCCTGCGAGGGGCAAAAAATCAAGGTTTCTTCCCACACCACTCCTCGTTCGGGATCGGCCAGGTATTGGGACTCATCCATAATGACCAGTCCCAGCGTGTCTAACCGCACATCAATCTCTCCGCCGGCTGCGTCATACAGCAGATTGCGCAGGATCTCCGTCGTCATGATCAAGAGGGGAGCCTGACTATGTTCGCGGCGGTCGCCGGTCAGGATGCCCACCTGGCCAGGGCCGAATACGCGTGAGAACTCGGTAAATTTCGTGTTGGAAAGCGCCTTGAGAGGGGAGGTATAGATGACGGTGCGATTCTCGCGCATCGCGCGAGCGGTCGCTTCAATCGCCACGTAGGTCTTGCCGCTCCCGGTCGGGACGCTCACGACCACATCGGTCTCTGCCAGTTTTGCCAGCGCCTCCACCTGCCACGCATCGGGAACAAACGGTTGCGGCGGCGGCACGCCAATCCCTGACAGCCATTCATGCAGCGAGACAGGCGGTTCGTGATGATGGCCATGATCATCAGTCCGGTGCGGACGCGACGTCGCAGGGACGGCTTGGCGTGATCGTGCTTCAGGTGGTCGTGTTTTTTCGACGGGCACTGGTTGTGGGCGCTGCGCCCGTTCGTCGATGAGGGTCTGCAGGTCGGACTCCAGTCCCGGGCGATTTTCGGCGGACGCTTGAAGGAGCAAATCGACCAGCTTGCGTTTTCCGGAACGGAAATGCCGGCTGATCCGTCCCCGCGCCAATCGATGGAGCAGAGAGACCGGTTGTTGCATCAGCAGCCGTTCGAGTTCGTGGGTGTTCACGGCAATTCCTCCAGCACACCCCGGCGCATTGCCGTGATCGCGTGATCGGCTGATTCCGCCAGCGAAGGATGGGTCGCTTTTAATGTCTTCAGTTGGGACAAAAACTCGATTGTACGCGCGAAGAGCCGGAACATGTCGCCTTCCGCCATCGTCGTCAGGCGGGCCAGTCCGATCCAGGTGAGCGTCTGATCGGAAACCCACCGTTCGGTGAGCGCCGCCACGTCGGCCCGCAACATCGGCGGCGCTTCGTGGGGCGTCAAGCTCTCCGCCAGCTTCCGCACTTGAAACAGCAAGGTCACGAGCCCGGCGCTTCCACGCGGAAACGATCCGGGACGATCGTCGTCATGGGCAATGCTGGCCATGACGGCCGCCAGGAGCGGGGGATCGATGGCGCCGAAGGCTTCCGCCCGGATCAATTCGGTGATCAGCAGCGAATGATCGATCCGAATCAGCCGCGCCCATTCCCCGTCGGCGGTGAGCTGGGCATTGGCATGGAGGTAGCCGAATTTTTCCAGGACGTCGATACGCTCTTGAAACCGGTGCCACAAACTGGTCTGGAGGGCCTGAATCGATTTGATATGGCGTTGGATCTCCTGGCGCACCCGCGAGGCGCGTGGGAAATCACGCTGACAGGCCTGGCGCGAGGGGCAGGTCGGGCAGGGGAAGTCCCCCAGCGTTTGAATGATGGAACTGTCGATCGGCGTCTCTTCGTGCTGGTGCGCGAGAATCGGAAGGATCGGCAGCCTCGGCGGAAGATCGGTCAGATGATGGGTCAGTTGTTCCAGCGCCTGCGGCGTACACCAGGGATAGGTTGATGTCTCTTCGCAGTCGAACGTCCGATCGAAGACCTGTGTCACGATGGAGGCCGGGCATTCATTCAGCGAGCCACCTTCCCGCAGGAGGGTGACCATCGGCGCATGTTGGCCTTTGCTGCGGTACTGGCGCAGGATGATCCCGCGTCCACGGGTGACACCCACGACGCGCCCGGGCGTCAGGAAGTGGAGGCGCGCCGCAACATCGGGCGATTCCTGCCTGGTGAACGGGCTCCGGGGCTTCTTGCGTTTCCGCGCCTGCTCGAACACCTGCCACTGCGTAATCCAATCTGAGCAGACACGAGGACCGAACGGCTCCATTTCGGCGCGCAGGCTATCGAGTTTCGTTTCCAGCACGGCCGTGCGCTGGTTCAATTGGAACTGCGCAAAGCTTTTGGCCAGGATGGATTGAATCTGTTCGCGCGGGTGCGCCTTGAGCAGGTTCAACACCATGGGGTAACTGATCACGAATTGGCTGTGGATTGCCTCCGGCTGCCCCGTCAGGCCCTTGGTCAGGACCGTGAGATCGATATAGGGAGACGGGGTGATGACCGCGAACCCGACGAGATCTTTGCCGCGGCGACCGGCTCGGCCGGCCAATTGCTGTATTTCGCTCGCGGTGAGATCGGTAAAATCGCGCGCCTTGCGAATGCTGGATTGCGTGACCACCACCGTGCGGGCGGGAAAATCGACCCCGGCTGCGAGCGTCGTCGTCGCAAAGACGGCATCCAACGACCCCGTCCGCATCAATTCTTCGACGGCAATTTTCCAGGAGGGCAAATGTCCGGCATGATGCGCGGCGACCCCGATGCGTTGGACGGTCTCGATCAGCGGGTGTTCGGCGATGCTGGGAAATTGCTCGGTCACCTGCGTCAGCACGCGGGCGATCTGTTCCTGTTGCGTTTTGGGCAGGGTCACCTGGCTGCGCTCGAAGGACTGCATCGCTTCGTCGCAGGCCCGTCTCGAGGTGAGAAAAATGATCGCAGGGGTGAGGTTTCGTTGGCGGAGGGTCGCGACGAGATCAACCGGATGGATCGACGGCGGCATGCAATTTCATTCCCTTTGAGATGACCACCAATCCCGAATCGGTGACTTTGAAACGTTGACGATCCGCCACCGGGTCGAACCCGATCACGGTTTTAGGCGGAATCACGACATCCTTGTCGATGATCGCGCGCCGGATACGGGCATGTTCGCCGATGACCACGTTTTCCATGACGACAGACTCGCGTACGTCGGCATGATCGTGCACACGCACGTGCGGCGACAGCACCGAGTTCTGCACGCGGCCGCCTGAAATAATGCAGCCCCCGCAGACGATCGAATCTAATGCGACTCCCATCCGGCCGCCCTGAAAGTCCTGTGCGAAGACGAACTTGGCAGGGGGAAATTGCCCTTGGTAGGTGCGGATGGGCCAATGCTGGTCGTACAGGTTGAATTGCGGGTCGACGGAGACGAGATCCATATTGGCTTCCCAATAGGCGTCGAGCGTACCGATGTCTCTCCAGTAGTTCACGGCCTTCTTGTTCTCGTCTTGAAATTTGAAGGCATAGACGCGGCATTCCTTGATCATCCGCGGAATGATGTTCTTGCCGAAATCGTGTTTGGTGCCTTCCTTGGCATCGCGAATCAGCTGCTCTCGGACGACATCCGTGCGGAACAGATAGATGCCCATGGAGACGAAGGCCTGGGTCGGATCGCCGGGAATGTGCATCGGATGCTCGGGCTTCTCGTCGAAGCTCAAGATGCGGCGGTCTTCATCCACCGCGATCACGCCGAACCGGTTGGCATCCGCAATCGGGGTTTCGATCGCGCCGACAATGGCATCCGCCTGTTTTTCGATCAGGAGGTTGTACATATCGGCGTAGTTCATCTTGTAGATATGATCGCCGGCCAGCACCAGGAGAAACTCGGGGTGATCGTTATCCATCAGGAAGAGATTCTGATAGACCGCATCGGCGGTTCCGCGATACCACTCTTCGCTGATCCGCTGCTGCGGAGGAACCGACACGATATATTCGCCGAGTTCAGGATTGAGAATATTCCATCCCGTCCGGATATGCCGGTCGAGAGAATGTGATTTGTACTGAATCAGCACCGCGATCTGCCGGAGACCCGAGTTCAGGCAGTTGCTCAGTGTGAAATCGATGATGCGATATTTACCGCCGAAGGGGACCGCAGGTTTTGCGCGCTGGTCGGTGAGAGGCTGGAGCCGTTCGCCTTTCCCTCCCGCCAGCACCATCGTGAAGATTTTCGCCATAGATGCGCCGATTGTAGCAGGACGAAGGGGGAATAGAAAGGACGCAGAATGATTGACTTCAACTCCGACTCGGATAATACTACGAATCAACATGCGGTTCCGACAGCGGGTCGGGCCGAAGAGAAGGAGCGGCGATGAAGAAGCAGAATGCTCGTCCGGCGATCATGAAACCAGCGATCGAGCCGGCCAATCCGATGATGGAAATGGTGTGGCGGCTGGAGCGACTGGAGCGGCAAGTGCAGCGCCTGTCCGAGCTCGTGCGGAATCACGCCGAGGATAACGACCGGCTCGTGCGCATCGTGGCGGAAGATCGCGATGTGATCCGGCGTGAATTGTTGCGGAAACATGAGCATCGGGTGCGCGTGCGGAAGCATCTGCGCGACGTCAGTTCCAAAGTCGATCTGGAGCATTGATCCGAGACCGTCGGTGCGGCGGTCTGACCCCAGCCCTCGATGGCCACCTTTTCCACTTCTCCTGTCAGTGCCTCTGGCCCCTCTCTTTCGTCGACAGTCCCGACGATCGACATTCGAGCCATCGTGCGACATCATGGCCCGGTGGCGGCCGTGGATCACGTCAGTTTTCAGGTCCGGCGGGGAGAATTTTTTTCCATTCTCGGCCCGAGCGGCGCTGGAAAAACGTCGGTCTTGCGGATCGTGGCCGGTTTCGAAGATCCGGATGCAGGCGACGTGTTGATCGACGGCCGATCGATGCTGGGAGTCCCGCCGAACCGCCGTCCCGTCAACCTGGTGTTTCAGTCCTACGCACTCTTTCCCCATCTGACCGTCTTTGAGAATGTCGCCTTCGGCCTGCGGATGCGCCGGGTTCCGGCTGCGCTCATCGCCGAGCAGGTTGAGCAGGCCTTGGCGATGGTCAAGTTGGTCGGCAAGGAGAGGCGGAAGCCTGCCCAATTGTCCGGCGGCGAGCAGCAACGTGTGGCGTTGGCTCGGGCGTTGGTCAATAAGCCGGCTGTGGTCCTGCTGGATGAACCACTCGCGGCCCTCGATCAACAACTGCGGCAGGCGATGCAGGTGGAGTTGAAGTCGATTCAGGAACAGGCAGGGCTGACATGCGTCTGCGTGACGCACCATCAGGAGGAGGCGATGATGATGTCCGACCGCATCGCCGTCATGCACCAAGGGCGCATGTGGCAGGTGGGCACTCCACGCGAAGTGTATGAGAACCCGCGCAACCTGTTTGTGTCTCGATTTCTCGGGGTGTCCAATGAACTGCCGGGGCGGGTGGATGATGTCGTGGAAGATGGGCATCTCTTTCACCCGGCCGATGATCAGGTGCCCGCATTTCCGGTGCGCGCTGGTTCCGAGGCGTCACCCGGTCATTCAGCCACCTGGTCGATTCGGCCGGAACGGCTCAGGATGTCACGGGAACGACCTGCCGGCCGAGACGCGGTGCTGAACGGCTTCATCGAGAAGGTGCTCTTTGCCGGCAGCGAGACAAAGTATCTCGTTCGAGTGGGCCGCGATAGGCTGTGGGAAGCGAGGACGACCGGCGCTGGCGAATCGCCCCATGCTCCGGGGGATCCGGTCTTTCTCCACTGGGCCTTGGGTGACGGGCGAGTGTTTGTTGAGTGACCATGCCGTCTGACGATGTCTCCCACGTCTCTCCCGCCTCGCAAGACTCCTGCCGCTCTTGCTGGCTCGCCGCTCCCGGCTTGCTGTGGTTAGCCCTGTTCTTTCTCGTTCCACTGGTGTTGGTGTTTGCCATCAGCTTTGCCTCGCGCGGAACCTATGGCGGCATCGTCTGGGAGTTTACGTGGGCGAACTATGTTGATCTGCTGCATCCGCTCTACGGCAAAATCCTCGGCCAGTCCTTGTGGTACGCGACACTGACGACGGCGATCTGTTTTCTGCTGGGATTTCCTTTGGCCTATGTGATTGCGCGCAGTCCGGCACGCTGGCAACCGGTGTTGCTGCTCCTGGTCATGCTGCCGTTCTGGACCAACTTTCTCGTGCGCACCTACGCGTGGATGATCATGTTGCGGCATGACGGCCTGGCCAACAATCTGCTGCTCGGTCTCGGACTCATTACGGAGCCGCTGGAATTGCTCTATACCCCGACGGCGGTGGTGATTGGATTGGTATATGGGTACCTCCCGTTCATGGTCTTGCCGCTGTACGTGGCGGTGGAGCGACTGGACCCTGTCCTGGTCGAAGCCGCGTGGGATCTCTATGCATCCCGCTGGGCGGTGGTGACGCGTGTGGTGATACCGCTCACGATGCCGGGCATCGTGGGCGGATGCATCCTGGTCTTCATTCCGTCGATCGGCTCGTTCATCACGCCGGATCTTTTGGGTGGCGCGCGCAGCATGATGATCGGGAACTTGATTCAGCACGAATATCTGGTCGTGCGTGACTGGCCGCTCGGTTCGGCCGTGTCTTTCGTTCTGATGGCGATCGTGATGGCGGCGGTGGTCTTGTACTACCGTCAGGCCAGCCCGGGAGACGGGCCATTGGAGGGACGGTGAAGCAGCGATCGCTCGGCCTCAATGCCGTCAGCCTCTTGGCGATGCTCTTTCTTTACGGGCCGATTATCGTACTTGTGCTGTACTCCTTTAACGCCGCACACCTCTCAATGACCTGGCGAGGGGGGACCCTGAAATGGTATGCGGCACTGGTCCATGACGAAGCTTTGCTCGCAGCGACGGCGAACAGTCTGCTCGTCGCCCTGGTGTCGACTATCGGCGCCACCGGTCTCGGAGGGCTGCTGGCGCTCGGCATGGAACAGATGCCGCATCGCCGGCAACAGCTTCTTGAAGGCGGTCTCGTGCTTCCGCTGGTCATTCCTGAAGTGATGATGGGCGTCGCGCTGATGCTGTTGTTTGTGACGGTTCACGTGCCGCTCGGCCTCACCACCGTCATCCTCGGGCACATTGTGTTCAATATCCCGCTGGTCACCATCATGATCCGCACGCGACTGAGGAAACTCGATCCCATGTTGCGCGAAGCGGCGGCGGATCTCGGCGCCGACTCCTGGCAGGTATTCCGCCATGTGACCCTGCCCTTATTGCGGCCGGCGATCTGGGGTGCGGTGCTGGTCGCCTTCACGGTCTCGCTCGATGATTTTCTGGTGACGTTCTTCACCGCCGGCCCCGGCTCGACGACCCTGCCGCTGAAGGTCTATTCGATGATCAAGTCCGGCGTGACTCCTGAAATCAATGCGCTATCCGCCTTGCTGTTGGTGGTCTCGATGATAGGTGTCGCCGCTTCCCTGTACCTGCAGCGTCGCGAGGTCTGAGTGAGGGCAACGATTCGCGAGAGGGTCCTGTGGTGTTTATGCCTGGTGTGGCTCACCGGGTATCTCACGGGGTGCGGGCAGCGCTTCGATGAGAACCGGGTCGAGACTCGACCTGTGTTGCACTACTTTACCTGGTCGGACTACGTGAGCCCGGACATCATTCAGGAATTCGAACGGCGCGAGCAGGTCAAAGTGGTGATCGATACTTTCAGCAGCAATGAAGAGTTGCTGGCGAAATTGCAGAGCGGCGCCACGGGATACGACGTGGCGGTCCCTTCGGATTTCATGGTGGCGATCATGATCCAGCAGGGCTTGCTCAGTGAGCTGGATCAAGCCGCGTTGTCCAATACATCCCAGCTTGAGCCGCATCTCCAAACCCTGCCTTTCGATCCCGAGCGCCGCTATTCCGTTCCGTATCTCTGGGGCACCGTGGGGATCGGATACGATTCCGCGAGCATACCGACGCCCCCCGACAGTTGGTCGATCCTCTGGGATGCGCGGTACAAGGGCCGCATCAGCATGTTGAACGACCAGCGCGAAGTGTTCGGGGCAGTGTTGCGGTCGATGGGGCAATCGATGAACAGCACGGAACCGCAAGTGATTGAGTCGGCCAAAGACCGCTTGCTCAATCAAAAGCCGCTGGTGAAGACGTATACGAGTGATCACTACGACCAGCTGCTCGCCTCCGGGGAGGTTGTGCTGGCGCATGGGTGGGGAGGGCAGGTGGCCCGTGCCATGGCCGATCGCCCTTCCATCCGTTACGTCGTGCCAAAGGAAGGCGCCACCATTTGGGCTGATTGTCTGGTGGTGCTTCGGACGGCGCCGCAGAAGGCACTCGCCATGCGGTTCATCAACTATTTGATGGAGCCCACTGTGGCGGCACGTACGTCGGAGCGACTGCGTTTTGCCTCCACCTCCCGGTCGGCCCGGGAACTTGTGGATGCCGCGACGCGAGACAATCCTGCCGTCTATCCTTCCCTCGATCAATTGGCACGATTGGAGTGGATGCGTGATGTGGGCAAGGGAATTCGGCTGTACGATCGTGCCTGGACCGAACTGAAGATGCAATGATTGCGGCCATGCTCATTATTTGAAATGCTGCGAAGAATCAGTATAATGCGTGCCCTGTCCTCGGTTGATCGATATTCCCGCACCATGCGTGACGACATGTCTCAGCACAAGAACGGCTCCCCGAGTGGTGTCAGGTTATGGCATCAGCATCCCGGGCTGTGGGTCCTGATTGCGCTGCTGGGTCTGACCCTATTCGGAAGCGGATGGGCCCGCGCGGCCGAATCTACCACGATCCCGGCCGGTACATTCGCGCCCCCGGTCGTCCGCCTGAATCTGTCCGAAGCGATGGCCCTGTTCCTGAAACAAAATTTGGACTTGCTCATTGCCAAGTACGGAATCGATTCCACTAAGGGGCAGCAGATTACAGCGCGCCTCTTTCCCAATCCGGTGGCTCAGATCGGCACCGTGGCCTCGTTTACTCATGGCAATACCGCGGCGAACAGCGGCGCCCTCACGATGCAGGTGCAGCAATTGTTTGAATTGGCCGGCAAACGCGGCTATCGCATCGAAAGCGCCGGTTTCGGCGTGCAGTCGGCGGAAGCGGATTTTGAAGATGCTATCAGGCAGCTGGGGTTTACCCTCAAAGACGCCTATTACCGCGTGCTGGTGGCGCAGCGCAGATTGGCATTGGCGGAGGAAAACCGGGATCGCTTCGCCCGCATCCTGGACGTCAATACGATTCGATTCAAGAAGGGCTACATTGCCGAGGTCGACCTGATCCGTATCCGGCTCCAGGTCGTCGATTTCCAGTCCCAGGTAATCGAATCGATTCAGGAAGGCGAATCGGCACGGGCCGATTTGCGCCAGTTGCTTCGTCTCTCACCGGCGTCGAAGCTGGAATTGACCACCGAGATGGACTACCGGCGGGTTGATCCGGACATGGGAAAACTGCGCTCGGTGGCGTTGGATGTGCGCCCCGATATCAGAAGCAGACGGGCGCTCGTGGCGCAGCGTGAAGCGGATCTCAAACTGGCGAAGGCCTTCCGGGTGCCGGATCTGACCATTGGCGCCGGGTATTCGATACAAGGACCGCGCGGACCGGACAATCCCCAGATGGGCATCTTGAATCTGGGCGTGCCCTTGCCGCTCTTCAATCGCAATCAGGGCGGTATCGTGCAGGCCGAAGTCGGTGTGCAGTCGGCCCAGGCGGAATTGGATCGCACCGTCAACCAGGTGGAAAACCAGGTGGATGTGGCCTATCACAATCTCCTGCAGAGCCGTCGGTTGGTCGAGGCCTACCTGGCTGGGGTCTTGGAAGATGCCCGTTCGACGTTTACCATCGTCGAGCGCGCCTACGAACGCGGAGGCGCCACGATTCTGGATCTCCTCGACGCTGCGCGCACGTCCCGTACGATCCAACAAAACTTTATCGAAGCCCTGTTTTCGTACCAGCGGAATCTGTTCCAATTGGAAAGCTCTGTGGGGCAGGAGATTACGTCATGAATTCCGGCGCAATCCCGGTCATAGGCCTGACCGTTGTGCTGTTGTTCTCCGCTTGCAGTCAAAAACAAGACTCTGCGCCTTCCCCGCCTTCCGCCTCTTCTGAACCAGTCGTCGCTCCGGCCGTTCCGCCGTCCGCCGGCCAAATCGAAACCGCAGTCGTCGACTTCAAACCGGTCCAGCCGGAATTGGTGCTCGTCGGGAAGATCGCCTATGGCGAAGACCGATATTCCAAAATTTCCTCCCCCTTGCAGGGACGGGTGGTGGAAGTGCGCGCCAAATTGGGTGATCGGGTCGAGGCCGGGGCGACACTGCTGGTCATCGACAGCTCCGATATTACCGCGGCCTATTCCGAATTCGTAAAAGAGGCGTCCGAGTTGGAGTACTCGACGCGGGCCCAGG
>ERZ724507.1196-NODE-1196-length-11313-cov-4.233168_pt1 | contig 11313 bp, 8 predicted proteins | sample MGYA00376040_ERZ724507 | MGnify/ENA primary metagenome ERZ724507 (study PRJEB28724, sample SAMN07190883) | activated sludge metagenome | isolation source: activated sludge of sewage treatment plant in Hong Hong | place: Hong Kong | collected 2016-03-17 ...
CGCTGCCGGGGCGGCTGGTGCGCGGCGCGCGCGACGCGGCCTGACGGCGGAAAGGGCGAACCGATGACACAGGATCTTCTCGTCGCGCGCGATGCGCTCGGGACCACGCGGATCGCCGCCGCTGCGGCGCGGGCGCTGGAGGACGGCGAGGCGCGGCTGAAGGTGGACGCCTTCTCGCTCACCGCCAACAACGTCACCTACGGCGTCTTCGGCACGGCGATGAAATACTGGGACTTCTTCCCGGCGGCGGAAGGCTTCGGCCGCGTGCCGGTCTGGGGTTTCGCGACGGTGACGGAAAGCCGCGCCGAAGGCGTCGCGCCGGGCGCGCGGGTCTATGGCTACCTGCCCATGTCGGACACGCTGGTCGTGCGGCCGGGCGCGGTGAAGGCGGGCGGGTTCTCCGACGTCTCGGCGCACCGCGCGCATCTGGCGGCGGTCTATAACAACTACGTCTTCACCGCCTCCGACCCGCTCTATACGGCGGACACCGAAGCGTTGCAGATGCTGTTCCGTCCGCTCTTCACGACCTCGTTCCTGATCGACGATTTCCTCGCCGACAACGGCTTCTTCGGCGCGCGCCAGGTGATCTTCTCCAGCGCCTCCGCCAAGACCGCCTATGCGACCGCCGGACTGCTGAAGGCGCGCGGCGGCGTGACGGTCGCCGGTCTGACCTCGCCCGGCAATGTCGGCTTCGTGAAGGATCTCGGCTGCTACGGCGCGGTCGTTCCCTACGATGCGATCGAAACGCTGGATGCGGCGACGCCCAGCGTCTTCGTCGATATCGCGGGCGACGCGGCGGTGCGCGGGCGTGTCCATCGCCATTTCCGCGATGCGCTGGCCTATTCCTGCGCGGTCGGCGCGACGCACTGGGATCACGGCGGCGGCGGCGGCGATCTGCCGGGGCCGCAACCGCAATTGTTCTTCGCACCGAACCAGGTCGCCAAGCGGATCAAGGATTGGGGCCCGGCAGGCTTCGCCCAGAGGACGGCGGATGCTTGGCGCGCCTTCCTGCCGGTCGCCGCCGCGACGACGCGGGTGGTCGAAGGCAAGGGCCTCGCCGATGCGGCGCGGGTCTTCGCCGATCTCGTCGCCGGCCGCGTCAAGGCCGACGAGGGGCATGTGATCCGCCTCGGCTGAAATGCCTAATGGGCGTGGTGCGCGTGGCCGTGAGGCCCGTGGCCGTGCGTCTCGTGGCCGTGCGTCTCGTGCCGGTGGGCTTCGCTTCCTAGGTGCAGCAGGCTGCAATCGGCGCATCCCGGTCCCTGCTCCAGCTGGAGCGTCGCATGGGCGATGCCGAACGCCGTCTTCAGCGCCGCGGCGGTGTCGATCAGGAAGGCGTCGTCCGCCGTTCCGCCGGGCCGCACCAGATGGGCGGTCAGCGCCGTCTCGGTCGTGCTCAGCGCCCAGACATGCAGATCGTGCACGTCCGCAACCCCCGGCCGCGCTCCTAAGAAGGCGGCGACCTCGCGCTGGTCCAGCCCGTGCGGCACGCCGTCGAGCGCGAGGCGTGTCGATTCGGTCAGCAGGCCCCAGGTGCCCCAGGCGATGACCAGCGCGATGGCGGCCGAAATGGCCGGATCGAGCCACAGCCAGCCGGTCGCCATCATCGCCCCGGCCGCGAGGACCACGCCCAGCGACACCGCCGCGTCGGCGGCCATGTGGAGATAGGCCCCCCGGACATTGAGGTCGCCCTTGCGCCCGGCGAAGAACAGGAAGGCGGTGAAGGCGTTGACCAGAATGCCGGTGGCGGCGATCGCGGCGACCGTCAGCCCGTCGATGGGCTGCGGGGCGGTCAGGCGATGGACGGCTTCCCACAGGATCGCCCCGACGGCGGCCATCAGCAGCAGCGCGTTGACGAGCGAGGCGAGAATGGTCGAGCGGCGCAGGCCATAGGTGCGCGTCGCGGTCGGCCTGGTCTTCGCCATCGCCGCCGCGCCCCAGGCGAGCAGCAGACCGGCGACGTCCGACAGATTGTGACCCGCATCGGCCAGCAGGGCGAGCGAGCCGGTCAGCCAGCCCGCAGCCGCTTCCAGCGCGACGAAGGCGGCGTTGAGCGCGACGCCGAGGGCGAAGGCCCGTCCGAAATCCGCCGGGGCGTGGGCATGGTCGTGATCGTGCATTCGGGCAGGACTCGCCGCGGGGAGTGGTCGAGCCTCACCCTAGACCCGACGGCGGGGCGCGGTTCAAGCCCGCGCCGATTTCTTGGCCCGTTCAGCGCGAGCGGGTGTAGCCGTATTTGGCCTGCTGCTCGGGCATCCACTCGAAGGCGGCATAGAGACCGGCCGCGAGGCCAAGCCCGAAAAAGACGAAGACGATCAACTTGGCGAACCGGGTCTGCTCGAACAGCGGCTTCCTGGTGTCGCCGCCGGCCGCCGCCGCGGCGATGGTGGCGACCAGAAGGCCGATCCCGACCAGCACCACGAACGGGCCGAGCACCGTCATCTTGTCGGAAACCGAGATCGAAGTGTCGCCCCGCGCCATCTCCTGGACCGGCTCGTAGAGGCCCGCATAGCAGAGCACGCCGCCGACCAGCATGACGCCGAGCGCGGCCAGAAGATTCTTGAACATCGCTTTTCCCCCTGGTGACCGCCGGACCCTAGGTCAGGCCGCTTCCCCGGTCGCTGCGGCCAAGTGCGGCAGCGCGCGGACCCCGTTCAGGAACAGGGCGGTGGCGAAATCCGCCGCCGCCTGCGTGTCCAGCGGATCGCGCTTGAGCATGTATTCGGCGATCTCGAATCCGACCCCGACGAACGAGGCGACGAGGAAATCGACATCGACCGGCGGAAACAGTCCGTCGGCGATGGCGGCGACGAGATCGGAGCGTAATTCGTCGAAGCCTGCGATGACTTCGGGTGTGTCCATACGTATGCGGATGGCGTCCGCGTTACGGCGAATGACCGCAAACGCCCGCCGGTCCTCGGCAACCGACTCGAAGAACGTAACAAAAGTCCCCGCCACAAACTCCTCGACCGAACGGGCTCGCATGCGTTCGGCGCGCAGGCGCGGGCGGACGCGGAGCGCGGTCTCGTCCTGGATCGCCTCGAAGACCTCTTCCTTGGACTTGAAGTAGCTATAGAAGGTGCCGCTCGCCAGGTCGGTGGCGCGGATTATGTCGCGCACCGTGGTTGCGCCGTAGCCGAGCTTGGCGAAGACGTCGCGCGCCGCCTCCAGGATCGCGGATCGATTGTTCTTCTTCGTCTGCTCGCGCTTGCCGGTCATCGTGCCCCCAATTCGAGGGGTCGGCTTACGTTCTTGAAGACAAGGCGTCAATTTTAGAACACGGACAACGGTGCGGCTTTCGGTCTTGCTGTTGCACCGCACAATCAAAAAATCTCTCGTTGACGTAAACGTCATGTTGACGCCCGCGTCGCCCAAGCCTAGGTCGCTAAGCATAGAGATCCGAGGGCTGACCGGCGATCTGTCCGGGGACGGCCCCGTCAGGGAGATCGGCCAATGACCGAATGCTACATCTACGACGCCGTGCGCACGCCGCGCGGCAAGGGACGCAAGGACGGCAAGCTGCATGAAGTGACCGCTTTGTCGCTGGTCACCCAGGCGCTCCAGGCGGTCCGCGATCGCAACGGCCTCGATACCTCGAAGGTGGACGACGTGGTGCTGGGCTGCGTCGCGCCGGTGGGCGAGCAGGGCTCCGACATCGCCCGCATCGCCGTGCTCAACGCCGACTTCGCCGAGACCGTCGCCGGCGTGCAGATCAACCGCTTCTGCGCCTCGGGGCTTGAGGCCTGCAACATGGCCGCCGCCAAGGTGATGACCGGCGAGGCCGACATGGCGATCGGCGGCGGCGTCGAATCGATGAGCCGCGTGCCGATGGGATCGGACGGCGGCTCGTGGGCCTCCGACCCCGAGATCGCGATCAAGTCCTACTTCGCGCCCCAAGGCATCGGCGCGGACCTGATCGCCACGCTCGACGGCTTCAGCCGCGAGGATGTCGATAGTTTCGCGGTCGAAAGCCAGAAGCGCGCGGCCCGCGCCTGGGCGGAAGGGCGCTTCGCCAAGTCGATCGTCCCCGTGAAGGACCAGCTCGGCCTGACCCTGCTCGATCACGACGAGCACATGCGCCCCGACACGACGATGCAGTCGCTGGGCGCGCTGCAGCCCTCGTTCGTCGGCCCCGGCGAGTTCGCCTTCGACGCCGTCGTGCAGCAGCGTTATCCGCAGGTCGAACGCCTCAATCACGTCCACCATGCCGGCAATTCGTCGGGCATCGTCGACGGCGCCGCGGCGGTGCTGTTCGGCACGAAGGAGATGGGCGAAGCGCTCGGCCTCAAGCCGCGCGCCCGCATCAAGGGCATGGCCTCGATCGGCTCTGAGCCCTCGATCATGCTGACCGGTCCCTCCTACGTCACCGAGAAGGTGCTGAAGAAGCTCGGCATGTCGGTCGCCGACATCGACCTCTACGAGTTGAACGAGGCCTTCGCCTCGGTCGTGCTGCGCTACATGAAGGTGCTGGGCATTCCGCACGACAAGATCAACGTGAACGGCGGCGCCATCGCCATGGGCCACCCGCTGGGCGCAACCGGCGCGATGCTGGTCGGCACCGTGCTCGACGAGTTGGAACGCACCGGCAAGGCGACCGGCCTCGTCACGCTCTGCGTCGGCGCCGGCATGGGCACCGCCACCGTGATCGAGCGCGTGTAAGGGAGGGATCGCCATGACCGCCTACGAGACCTTCAAGTTTTCGGTCGACAGCGACGGCATCGCCACCGCGGTGTTCGACGTCCCCGGCCGTTCGATGAACACGCTGACCGCCACGGTGCTGAAGGAGATCACGCTGATCGCCGAGCGCATCGGCGCCGATCCCGCCATCAAGGGCGCGGTCATCACCTCGGGAAAGACGTCGGGCTTCTGCGCGGGCGCGGACCTCGGCGAAATGGGCGAGAACGCCGGCGGCGATTCCCGTCTCTCCGAGCAGGAGCGGCTGCAGCGCGCCTTCGACAGCGCCTACGGCTTCAACAAGGTGCTGCGCGGGCTTGAGACCTGCGGCAAGCCGATCGCCGCGGCGATCAACGGCCTGGCGCTGGGCGGCGGGCTTGAGGTGACGCTCGCCTGCCACTACCGCGTCGTCGGCGACAATCCGAAGATCCAGCTCGGCCTGCCGGAATCCAAGATCGGCCTGCTGCCCGGCGGCGGCGGCACGCAGCGTCTGCCCCGACTCATCGGCGCGCAGAAGGCGCTGGAGCTGATCAACGCGGGCAATCCCGTCTCGCCGCAGGAAGCGGTCAAGCTCGGCATCGTGCATGCGACCGCCGCGCCGGGCACCGAAGTCTCCACCGCCAAGGACTGGATCCGCACCAAGGGCGATCCGGTGCAGCCCTGGGACAAGAAGGACTACAAGGTGCCGGGCAGCACGCCGCACAGCCCCGGCGGGGCCGGCGTCTTCACCATCGGCAACGCGCTGCTGCGCAAGAACTCCTACGGCAACTATCCGGCCCAGAAGTTCATCATGTCCTGCGTCTATGAGGGCCTCCAGGTTCCCATGGATGCGGCGCTGCGCATCGAGTCGCGTTACTTCGCCAAGCTGCTGATGCACCCGGCCGCCAAGAACATGATCCGTTCGCTGTTCCTTTCGATGCAGGAGCTGGGCAAGGGCGCTCGCCGCCCGGCAGGCGAGCCGCCGAGCGATGCGAAGAAGGTGACCGTGATCGGCGCCGGCATGATGGGCGCGGGCATCGCCTATGTGCAGGCGATGGCCGGCATCGAGACGGTCCTGATCGACACCACCATCGAAGCGGCGGAGAAGGGCAAGGCCTATTCGGCCGCGCTGCTCGCCAAGCAGGTGGAGCGCGGCAAGATGGCGAAGGAGAAGGCCGACGCCGTGCTCGCGCTGATCAGGCCGACGACCGACTACGCCGACGTGAAGGGATCGGACCTCGTCGTCGAGGCGGTGTTCGAGAACCGCGAGATCAAGGCGACGGTCACCAGACTGGCGGAGTCCGAGCTTTCGCCCGGCGCGATCTTCGGCTCCAACACCTCGACGCTGCCGATCACCGGCCTCGCCGAGGCGAGCCGCCGGCCGGAGAACTTCATCGGCATCCACTTCTTCTCGCCCGTCGACAAGATGGGGCTCGTCGAACTCATCCTCGGCAAGAAGACCGCGCCGCGCGCCGTCGCGGTGGCGATCGACTATGTGAAGAAGATCCGCAAGACGCCGATCGTCGTGAACGACAGCCGCGGCTTCTACACCTCGCGCTGCTTCGGCACCTATGTCGCCGAAGGTCAGGAGATGCTGGCCGAAGGCATCGCCCCGGCCATCGTCGACAATGTCGGGCGCATGACCGGCATGCCGCGCGGCCCGCTGGAGCTGGCCGACGACGTGGCGCTCGACCTCGCCTACAAGGTGCGCGAGCAGACCAAGAAGGATCTCGGCGCCGCCTATGTGGCCGGACCTTCGGATGCGTTGATCGAGGCGCTGGTCGTCAAGCACGGCCGCCTCGGCCGCAAGAACGCCAAGGGCTTCTACGACTATCCGGCGAACAAGGGGCCGAAGACGCTGTGGCCCGGCCTCGCCGATCTCGTCGCGCTCAAGGTGACCGAAGCCGAACCGGCGGCGGTGGAGGAACTGAAGAAGCGCTTCCTCTATCGCCAGGCGGTCGAGGCGGCGCGCTGCGTCGCCGAGGGCGTCGTCACCGACCCGCGCGACGGCGATGTCGGGGCCATTCTCGGCTGGGGCTTTGCGCCCTGGACCGGCGGCCCGATCAGTCTGATCGACACGGTCGGGCTGGCGAAGTTCGTCGAGGAGTGCGACCGCATGGCCCAGGCCTATGGTCCCCGCTTCGCCCCGCCGCAGCTGCTGCGCGACATGGCCGCCCGGGGCGAGACCTTCTACGGGAACTGGAAAGCCGGCCGGAAGGCCGCCTGAACGCGGCACTGTGACGATTGCGCGAAGGGCCGGGAGCAATCCCGGCCCTTTTTCATGCCTAATGTGAGGGATTTCGCATGGCAGGCGGCTCGGCGGTTCCGCTTTTCGCCGCAATTGCGTAAGAAGACGCGCGTTCGGGGCCGTCCGGCCCGCCTCTTGGGGAGATCCCTTCATGCGTCTCAAGCTGTCCGCCCTGTTCCTGTCCACCGCCCTCGCCACCGGCTTCGGCGCCGGCGCCGTGGTGCTGCTCGCCCCCATCGCGCCGGTCGCCCAGGCGCAGGACGCCGCGCTCCAGCCCGGCGAAGTCGATGTCGATGCGCTGCTGAAGCTCGCGCCGCCCGACATGAAGGCGAGCTACGAGTCGAAGTCCTATGACGCCCTGTCGGGGATCACGACCGTCAAGAACCTGAAATTCGCCGACGCCGCGAACGAGGCGGCCAACAGCGTCGTCTTCGGCGAGGTCGGCATCCGCGGCCTCGACATGGCCGCCTTCGAGCACGTCTTCGACTTCGCCAAGTACGGCGCGACGCCGGACGAAACCTTCCAGCAGCTGTTCGGCGACGTCTCCATCAAGAACGTCGTCATCACCGCCAACGGCGCCCAGGTCGGCTCGATCGAAAGCCTCGCCTTCGGCGGCGTCCAGATGAAGCAGCTTCAGGTGAAGCCGCCGGGCTTCGGCGGCGCGCCGCAGACCGACATCGACGGCATCAAGTTCCTCGGCGCGCTGCTCGACAGCACGACCGCCGGACCGCTCAGCCTCGCCAACCTCTCGGTCGAGGCGGACGGCGGCAAGATCGCCCTGGCGAGCCTCGCCATGGAAGGCTTCACGCGCGGCCAGTACGGCGCTTCGTCGATGGCCGGCTTCGAAATGGCCTCCATGGGCAACACGACCAAGATGGCGTCGGCCACCTCGGAGGGCGGCGACATCTCGAAGATCCTGCCCTGGATGGTGAAGGCCGAAATGCCGCCCGTCTCGCCCGAACCGCTGCTCTATATCGGCGGCGGCACCGTGTCGGGCCTCGACTACGACATCATGGGCACGAAGGTGACGATCGCCTCCTACAGCGTGGAGCCGATCAACTTTTACTGGCTGGTCCCCACGGCGCTGAAGCTGACGCTCAGCGACATGGTGATCGTGCCCGCGCCGGCCAACGCGGCCGAGCTTCAGGCGATGGGCCTCAGCCAGCTCGATCTGGATTTCGGCATCGACTGGGCCTTCGACGGCGCCGCCGGCACCGCCCAGCTCAAGGAGCTGCGGATCGACGAGTCGAGCCTCTTCAACACCAGCCTCTCGCTGGATCTGACGGGCATCAACCTCGCCCAGATCGCCGACCCCGCCGCCATGCAGATGGCGCTGATGCAGATCGGCATCGTCAGCGGCCAGCTGGTCGTGAAGAACAATGGTGGCTTCGACAAGATGCTCGCCATGGGCGCCAAGGAGCAGGGCTCGACCCCCGAGGCGATGCGCGAGCAGATGCTCGCCCAGCTGACCGCCATGGAATCCGGCATGCCCGGCCCCGACGGCCAGCCGGTGCCGCTCAGCGATCGCATGAAGGGCATCGTCGCGGCGCTGAAATCCTACATCGCCTCGCCCGGCACGCTGACTGTCCGCATGCAGCCGGCCCAGCCGATCAACGCCATGAACGGTATGGGCGCGATGATGGACCCGATGGCCGCCGCCGACGCGCTCGGCATCACGGTCGAAGCGACGCCCTGACCGGCGCTGTTTCGCGCAGACTGAAACGGCGCGCCGCGAGGCGCGCCGTTTTCATTGGGTGGCGGCTGCGGCGGGACATGGGTCCGGCGCGTCGATCTCGCAGATCGTCCGGCGCAGATCGGGATCGTTGGGCTTCCCCGGCCGTGCATGACAAGAGGCGCTTTCCTGGTGTTCACTGCCCGCGAACGGGACCGGGGATATCTTCATGCGCCGCTTCGCTTTCGCCACCGTCGTGGCCGCCGCCTTTGTCGCGGCCACGCCCGCACAGGTTGCGCCACCTGCCGGTATCGATGCGCTGCTGGGTTCCTTGCCGGGCGTGGTCGCAACCTATGAGGCGAAGTCCGATCTGGGCGGCGTCGTGGCGCTCGACGGCCTCACCATCGCCCTGAAGAAGGCTGACGGGACTCCGGACGACGCCAACAAGGTGACGATCGAACGGGTCGAAGCCGCCGGCCTCGACGGCGAGGCGATCCTTACCGTCTTCGATGGCGCGCGCGACGGGGCGCAGCCCGACCAGACCTTCCGCACGCTGTTCGACCGGCTCGATCTTCGCGGCGTCGCCATCGTCGCAGGCGGCAGGACGGTCGCGACGATCGCCGGCCTGTCGGCCGGGTCGCTGGAGATGAAGCAGTTCTGGTTCAAGCCCGGCGCCGACATGCGCAGCCAGTTCGGATCGGACGCGGAGATGGCGGCGAAGATCGTCGGCAATCTGCTCGACTCGACGCGGACTGGGCCGTCATCGATCACCGGCCTGCATGTGGAGGTCGATCCTGCGATCATGGCCGCGGCGATGATGCCGGGGGTCCCGGCGCCGCCCTCGCGGGGCATCACGACGTACGACTATGCCGAAATTTCAGCCGAGGGTTTCGACCGCGGCCGCTGGAGCCGGATGGATTTCAAAGACTTGTCGTCGCATACGCCTCTGCCGCCGCTCGGCGAGATGTCGGTCAGCATTGCGGGGGGATATTGGGACGGGATCGACGTCTCGAAGCTCCTGCCCTGGCTGATGCGCGCCGAGTGGCCGCCGGTCGAACGCGAAGGTCTCGTCTCCTCCGGGCGGTCCTGCATGACGTCCTACGTCCTGACGGCTCCGGGACTTGGCGTACTGGACTTTCCGGAGGCGTGCACTGACCTGGTCGGCTTCGTCTGGCTGATTCCGCAGCGAATTACGCTCGACATGACCGGCACGTTCACGCCCGCGCCGCCGGAATCGTTCATCGCGCCGCCGCATGTCGCGCGCCACTTCCAGGCGCCCATGGAAGTCGGTTTGACGATGGAGTGGGCCTACGATCCCGACGCCGGCACCGGCACGCTGGCGCATTACCGCTTCCGGCTCGGCGGCTTCGGCTCGATCGACTTTTCGGCGACCGTCGGCGGCCTGACGCTCGCGAGCCTCCCCCTTCTGCCTGAGACTTATCCCTACGCGATAACGCTGAATGCCGCCGCCATCGAGCTGGTCGACGAAGGCGGTATCCAGAAGTACCTGGAGATGATCGCCGAGACCGCCAATGTCGAATCCGGCGGGGCGGGACAGATGACGCCGGAGGCGATGCGGTCCCAGATGAAGGCGGGCCTCGACATGTCGGCGGGCATGCTGGGCAACACGCCCAGGGCGCTGGCGCTCATCCAGCCGGTCAAGGACTGGCTGGACGGCGGCGGTACGCTGATCGTCCGGCTGGCGCCGCCGGAGCCGCTGTCGCCCGGGGACGTTGGAGCCCTCGCCGGCCGCGCGCCGGGCGATGTCGTGGAGATTCTGGGCGTCGAGACGGTTCGCACCGCCCCTTGAGCCGGTCCGTGCTGCGGTGCGGCAAAGACGGTGGGGTCTCCCCTCGTCAATCACTTTCCTTCCGGCGCGGTCTGTGCTGATTTGCCCGTCTGCGGGACCACCCCTGGGAGATGACTGTTCAGATGAAAGCCATTGTTGCGGCCGTCGCCGCCGTTCTGCTCTGCGCCGCGCCGGCGTTCGCTCAGACCCCTGAGGCGGCTCCCGCCGAAGCGGCCGCCACGCGGGAGCCCATGCCGGTTTCCCACTTCGTCGGCGTTTTCCAGGGTCCGACCAAGGTCGTCAGCGGAGCCGGGGCCGACACCGCCGAAGCGTCGGGCCGCCTGTCGCGGGTCGAAACCGTCGCCGCCGGCGAGGGCTTCACCATCACCTGGTCGACCCTCTACATCGACGACGAGAATCCCTCGACCGTGAAGATCAAGGACTCGACGCACATCACCTTCACGCCGACCAAGGAAGCGGGCGTCTTCAAGCAGAAGAACGCGCCGGAGCTTTGGATCGGCAAGCCCTATTACTGGGCGCGCATCGAGGGCGACACGCTGCACGTCTCGGCGCTGGTGCTGGACGCCAACGGCACCTATGACGTGACGCACTATGCCCGCACCGTGCAGGGCGACGCGATGCGCCTGGAGTTCGCGCGCTTCAAGGACGGCCAGCTGCAGCGCGAAGTCACCGGCACGCTGGAACGCGTCGTCGAGTAAGCGCGTTCCCGTCTTTCGCCCCGGATGCGGCCCGCCCGCGTCCGGGGCTTTTCATTGCAGCGAGCGCCGATGAACGAGCCTCAGCACCGCATGATCGCGCTTTCCCGCGGCGAGGTTCATGTCCTCGACTGGGGCGGCGGCGGACCGGCCGTCCATTTCGCGCATGCCAACGGCTTCAACGGCGCGACCTATGCGCCGATCCTCGCGCCGCTCGCCGACGAGGCGCGGCTCC
>ERZ724507.1198-NODE-1198-length-11309-cov-5.780967_pt1 | contig 11309 bp, 7 predicted proteins | sample MGYA00376040_ERZ724507 | MGnify/ENA primary metagenome ERZ724507 (study PRJEB28724, sample SAMN07190883) | activated sludge metagenome | isolation source: activated sludge of sewage treatment plant in Hong Hong | place: Hong Kong | collected 2016-03-17 ...
GGCGGCGCTCGGCGATGCCGCCGTGGCCGCTGGCGCGGCGACGGCGACGCCCATTGCCGCAGCGTTGGCCGGTCAGCTTGGTGCGCCCCAATTCGCGCCGATTTATTGCCCCTCGGCGATAACGTCGAACAGCAGCTTCCCGTTGCAGCTGCGGCCGCCACCGCCTGACGGCAAGGAAACCACCACCATCTTCGCCCGCGAGTCGCAGGGAGAAGACAACCGTTTCGTCGAGGCGACCGGTGCCGTCGACATGCGCTCACCGTCAAAGCAGGTGCTGTCCGACTGGTTGCGCTACGAGTTCGACATTGACACCATTCGCGCCCGCGGCAATGTCGTGATCCGCTCCTGGCAGGATCTGGTAACCGGGCCTGAACTTGAATACCGCCGCGATACCGAAACCGGCTTCATGAAGCAGCCGACCTTTGTGCTGGGCCTCTACAAGGGTCGCGGCAAGGCAGAGGAGCTGCAGTTCACCGGGCCGGAGCAATACCGTATCCAGCGTGGCACTTACTCCACCTGCGTCGGCGACGCACCGGCGTGGCGGCTGGAGGTGGCCCAGCTGGATCTCGACGAAAACACCTCGGTCGGCGTTGCCAGGGATGCGCGCATCTATCTGGGCAATCTGCCCGTGGCCTGGCTGCCGCAGTTCAGCTTCCCCTTGCGGAACGAGCGCAAGAGTGGGTTTCTGGCAGCGACTTACGGCACCAGCGGCAATCGCGGTCTCGATATCCAGTTGCCGTACTACTTCAATCTGGCGCCAAATTACGACGCGACGCTCACGCCTCGCCTGATGAGCAAGCGCGGCGTGCTGTTCAATGGTCAGGCCCGCTACCTGTTCGACACCCCGTTGGGCCGCGCCATCGGTGACTGGAACGGTGAAATACTGCCGCGCGACCGTCTCGCTGACGCCTCGCGTGACGCCACCAATATCCGTCACACGCAGTTCTTTACGCCCAATCTGACTCTGACCGTGAACTACAACCACGTGTCAGATTCACGCTACTTTGTTGATCTCGCCGACTTTGTGTCGATTACGTCGATCACGACCTTACCGCGCGATGCCACGCTGGTCTGGCGCAACAACGACTGGCTGCTGACCGCCAGGGCGCAACGCTTCCAGACGCTGCAGGACCCGGGCGCGCTGGTGCTGCCGCCATACGATCGGGTGCCACAGCTATCGGCCGAATCGCCGGTGTACAAGCCACTCGCCGATCTTCCGCTCGAGCTGAAACTGAGCAGCGACGTCACCCGCTTCCAGTATCCCAACGCGGCGCTGCCGTCCGGTTACCGCGCTTATGGCTATGGCACGGTCGCCTGGCGGTATGACACACCGGGTTTCTTCGTCACGCCCAAGGTCGGCCTGCATGCCACCCGCTACCGCCTGACCGGCACCTTCGACGACTACCGCGACTCCACGCGAGTGCTTCCCGTCAGCAGCATCGACGCTGGCCTGCGCTTCGAGCGCAATGCCTCGATCTTTGGCAGCAGTTTCGTGCAAACGCTCGAACCGCGCGCGATGTTCACCTATATCCCGTATCGCAATCAGAGCGAAACGCCGGTATTCGACACTGCACTGGCGGATTTCAATCAGCTGCAGTTGTTCAGCGAAAACCGCTACGTCGGCCAGGATCGCATCGGCGACACACGCCAGTTGTCGGTAGGGCTCACCTCACGCCTGTTCGACGCCGACTCGCAAAAGGAACGGTTGCGCCTCACGGTGGGCGGGCGGGTCTACTTCGCCGACCAGCTGGTCACCCTGCCTGGTGAAAGCAAGCGCGACAGCAACAGCTCCGACCTGCTGTTCTCGGCCAACGGTCGCATCACCGACGCGCTGTACGTCGAAGGCAACGCGCAATACAACGCCAATCAGGGCCAAACCGAGCGCTACTCCCTTGGCTTGCGCTACACCCCCGAGCGATCGCGGACCCTCAACATCAACTATCGGGCAATCCGCGAGCTGGTCACCAACACCGGACCGGTGCAGGTCAAGCAGGTCGATATCGCCGGGCAGTGGCCGGTCTACCGCAATATCTACGCCGTTGGCCGCGTCAACTACTCAATCGCAGACCGCCGCCTGACCGAAAGCGTGCTCGGCCTGGAATTCGACGGCTGCTGTTACGTGGTGCGAGCCGTCGCGCAGCGCATCGCCACCACCACCACGACAGCGACCAATACCTTCTTCCTGCAGCTCGAGCTCAACGGCCTCGGCCGGGTGGGATCGAATCCGCTCGACGTGCTGAAGCGGAACATTCCGGGCTATTCTCTGCTCTATGAAAATCCGACGCGCCGTCGCATCGACGAGCCGGAAGCCCCCAGCAGCCCGATGTTCGCTCCGTGGAATCCGGGAACGCCCTACGCACCGTACATTCCATAATTCGCCGCCAGGCCCCTGCCTGCTACCCAAGTCAATGCTCCGTACCCTATGAAAACGCCCGCCCTTGCCCCGATTGCTGCCATCCTCACTGCCCTGGCCACGATCAGTCTTCCGCTGCACGCGCAGAGCGGACGCGTCCAGCTCGTTGATCGTGTTGTCGCCGTAGTAAACGATGAGGTGATTACCCGCTATGAGCTGAACGAGCAGAAGCGTGCCGTTGTCGCCCAGCTCAAACGGCAGGGCGTCGCCACGCCGCCGGAGGCGGAACTCGACGCCCAGGTACTGGAGCGCTTCATCAACGAGAAGGTGCAGCTGCAGTACGCCAAGGAATACGGCATCCGCGCCGATGATGAGGTGGTGAATGCGTCGCTGCAGCGGATTGCAGCGGAAAACAAGATGTCGATGCAGCAGTTCGCCGCCGCGCTGCGCAATGACGGCGTCACCATCGAGAAGTTTCGCGACGAATTGAAGAACGAGATCATCATCAACCGCGTGCGCGACCGCGAGATCGAGTCTCGTGTGGTAGTGACCGACAGCGAGATCGATAACTATCTGGCGCTGGCCAAGGCGCAGGGCGCCAATCAGGCTGAGTACCAGCTCGCCCATATCCTGGTGCTGGTGCCCGAGCAGGCCACGCCGGATCAGGTGGAAACCCGCCGCAAGCGCGCCGAAGAGGCGCTACGCCAGTTGAAGACAGGCACGCCGTTTGGCCAAATCGCGGCCGTGTTCTCTGACTCCAACGATGCCGCGCAGGGTGGTTCGCTCGGCTGGCGGCAGGCCGACCGTCTGCCGGCCCTCTACTCCGACGCCGCCAGCAAGCTGCAGGCTGGCCAGATCAGTGACGTACTGCGCAGCGCCAATGGCTTTCACATCGTTCGTCTGATCGACAAGCGTCAGGGCGAGCAGAAGGCGGTCGTCGAGCAGAGCAAGGCTCGTCACATTCTGGTGCGGGTGAACGATCTGGTCAGCGAAGCCGAGGCAAAGGCGAAGATCGAGCGCCTGCGTGACCGTATCGCCGGTGGCGCCAAATTTGAAGACGTGGCCAAACTGGGCAGCGAGGATGGAAGCGCACAAAAGGGCGGTGAACTCGGTTGGGTATCGCCGGGCGAAACCGTACCCGAATTCGAAGCCGCGATGGCAAAGGCTGCGCTGAATACCGTCGTTGGCCCGGTCCGCACGCAGTTTGGTTACCACCTGCTCGAGGTCACGGAACGTCGCAGTCAGGACGTCACTCGCGAACGCACGCGGCAAAGCGCACGTGTCGCCCTGCGCGACCGCAAGGCAGACGAAGCCTTCCAGACCTGGCTGCGCGAACAGCGCGACCGTGCGACCGTCGAGATCAAGCTGAACGAAAGCTAGCCCTTGGTGGCGCCTGCGCCACCGGGCACAGCGCGGCGCTCAGTTGACGCAACAGCTTTTGGGTAGAGTCGCCGAAAACAAAGGGCGTGCAGCGTCTTTTCCAAAAAAGTCGACCCTACCGCTTTTCGGCGGCTCGGCCCCGGCTGAATGGGGTTCCTGGCGCAAAGCTGAAGTAACGAGACGCAGCGCTTCTGAACTCGCTGCGACGCCTATGATGCAGGGGTGATTGAGTCTCAGATTCGTTCTGCCGCCCCCGCACTAGATGCGATAGCGCTCGAAGACTATCGCCAGCAGGGCTTGATTGTCGCTCCCATCCGCCTCGCTGCGGACGTGCGGACAGCGATGCAGCAATCGCTCGAAAAGCTTCTCGCGTTTCGCGACGATGTGGCGCCGGAATCACTCATATGCCCGCACATCCCGGCGCTTGGCCTTGGTAACGACCACGCCGCGATAGCCATCGCCGCCGAATGGTTCGGCTACGCGACCCGGCCGGAAATTCTCGATTGCGTGGAAGCGTTGCTCGGCCCGGACATCGTGCTCTGGGGCTCGCAGGTATTCTGCAAACCCGCCCATACCGGGCGCAAAATCCCGTGGCATCAGGATGGCAAATATTGGCCGATGCGCCCGCTGGCCACGGCAAGCGCGTGGATCGCCATTGACGACGCCACGCCCGAGAACGGCAACATGCGCTACCTGCCCGGCTCGCACCGCGATGGTCGGGTGCTCGCGCATCGCCACAACGCAGACCCGGGACTGGTGCTGCCCGAGGAGGTCGTGCCCGAGGCGATTGATGAATCGCTGGCCCGTGACGACAGGCTGCGCGCCGGCGAGTTTTCGTTGCATGACGTGTATCTGATCCACGGCTCGGAGGCCAATCGGCGCGACCATCGCCGCGCCGGATTCGTGGTGCGCTATATGCCAGCCAGTTCGGTGTTCGAGCGTGGCGCGGCCAACAACGTGATGCAGAGCGCACAAGGCGCCGTCCGCGTGGACTACGCGACACGACCGATCTGGCTGCTGCGCGGCACCGATGCGTCCGGCCGCAACGACTTCCGCGTCGGCCACGATGGCAGCTATCGTGGTGGGCGCCGCCTCAGCGACGATCTCTGAACGGCTTTGCAGGCCGGTACCCGTGATGGTCACAATTGGCGCCTTGACAATGGCATGGGTGGCTCCGATACTCGCGGCGCGATCAGAACTGCTCAATGCATGTGCTCTACATACAGCGGTTAGTTGATCGGCGCCAACAACCAACCCCGGAGGGAAGCAATGCTGTTAGTGAATGAAACCGGCGTGCCGGTGCAGTACTGGATTTCGGCAGCCGGTATGGGTGACTGTGGTTCGATCGCTGTGAATGGTCTCGTTGACCTGCCCGGCTATGACAACCAGACCAATGTCACGGTCGAATTTCTGCCGTCGACAGGTAGCGCCTACTTCGAGGTGACCATCCCGCAATCGCAAACCGGCAATCAGGTCGAGATGGCCCTGGTAGCCCCCTGAGCGCTGACGCCCGGAACGACGCACTCCATTCAAGGAACATCATGCTGCTCGCCAACAACACGCCACAACAACTGTTTTATTCGATCAGTAACGCGGTTTCTGCCGATTGCGGATCAATCAATGCCGGGGATACCGCCAGCCTGCCGTACTACGACAACCAGACCAACGTACAGGTCGGTTTTTCGGTCAACAGCACTGGCCCCAACGCGACGCCATTCACCATCGTCATCCCCTCGACTGGAACCGGCAAGGCAGTGACGCTCGGGCTCTACGTCGAGTAGTTCGCCTGAATAAATGACCGGCGTCGCTCGACAGTGGCGGTTACGCCACGTCGGCGCAGTCGTGGTGAGATCAGCGCGAGATCGTATCGTCGAGCAAACGCCGCCACTGCGCGGCGACCACATCCCATGCGAACTCGGGCCGGTGCGCGTTTGCGTATGCGCGGTGGGCAAGACGGTCGCGGTGCGCCGAATCCTCGTACAACCGCTGCAGCGCCGCTGCCACGCCCTCTGCTGACACCACCTGCCCTTCGGTCAGATTGCCCGGCCAGGTCATGCTGCTGACCGGCTCAATGAATTCGGCCGCACCATCCCACAACTCGGCGAGCGAGGTGTGCCGCGGCATCACCTGCGCCGCACGGGTGGCGCCATGCTCAAAGGCGACCATGCCCCAGCCCTCGCCAGTGCTGGTAGTCAGCCCGACGTCACAGGCGTTGTAGAGCGCATTCATCGCCGCATCGTCGAATGCCGGGCGCTGGTTGTCGGCGCGGGTCATGATCAGGCGATCGAAAATCCCGTAACGCTTTGCCAGCAGCAGCACATTCCAGCCGCTGTCCTCGGTCGCCATGTGCAGATAGAGTTTGACGTTGGCCGGCTTGTCGCGCGCGAACTGCGCGAAGCCCTGCAGCGTGAGATCAATCCGCTTGCGCGGCATGTTGCGATTGGCGTTGAGCACGATGAAGGCACCGCGCGTCTCCGGCGTATCAATACCCAGTTGCTGCCGCGCGGCGAGGCGGCGGGCCACTTCGTTGGCGGAGCCGGCCGCCGATGCTGATAGCGGAAAAAAGTGATCCTGATCCACGCCGTGCGCAATCACGTCCAGCGGCGGAAAGCCGAAGTCCGGTCGTCGCGTGCGAATGGCTGCCAGCGAATCGGCAATCACGCCGCGCCCGAACTCGTTGTACATGACGTAGCGGGCGACGCCCTCCAGCGGCTCAATGATCTCTGGCGCGATCGGCCCCGCCTCCACCGGCGTGTACATCACCACGGGCGGTCGCCAGCTCGCGCGGCGCAGTTGCGCCCAATAGACGGGCTGAAACGAAATATCGTAAAGCAGAAAGACGAGCGCTGGCCGCAAGGTCTCCACCAGCGGCACCACCTGATCGTAGCCATAAACACTGGTGCCCTTCGAGGCGACGAGCAGAGTCCACGGCCAGTCATGCGGCCCGCCGTCGTAGCGGGTGGCGAGCTGGTGCAGCTCGTAGTGGTCCTTCAGCCGCGAGAACACGCTGCGGATCACCCGCGCGAAGCCGGTCGGGGCGACGGCTTCGCCGATGATCAGGATGCAGGGTTTTTGGGAGGCGTCGCTCACCGTGGGTGAGCGCGCCGTACGCGCGACGGGCAGATCATGCCCGCATTCAATCATCAAACGGCCCGCGCGGCACGATTGCTCGCGCCGGGCCGCGATCGTTCCGGACTAGACGGCGACTGCAGCCGCCTCGGCGCGCCGCGCAGCCGCCTTGCGCTCGTGCTCAACGAGGAAGCGCTTGCGCAGCCGGATCGATTTCGGGGTCACCTCTACCAGCTCGTCATCCTCGATGAACTCCACCGCGTATTCGAGCGTCAGCTTGACCGGCGGCGTCAGCAGGATGTTCTCGTCCTTGCCGGCCGAGCGCACGTTGGTGAGCTTCTTTTCCTTGATCGGATTCACGACCAGATCGTTGTCACGGCTGTGAATTCCGACCAGCATGCCCTCGTAGACGATGTCGCCAGGCGCCACGAACAGACGACCGCGTTCCTGCAGCGAGAACAGCGCATAGCCCACGGCATTGCCGTCGTCCTGCGAGATCAGCACGCCGTTGCGACGACCGGGAATGTCGCCACGATGCGGGGCGTAGCCGTCGAAGATGTGCGAGATCAGCCCGGTGCCGCGCGTGAGATTCATGAACTCGTTCTGGAAGCCGATCAGGCCACGCGCCGGAATACGATATTCGACGCGGGCACGGCCACGACCATCGTTTTCCATGTTGGTCAACTCGCCACGACGCTCGCCGAGCGCCTGCATCACGCCGCCCTGATGGCCTTCTTCCACGTCCACGGTCAGCGCTTCCATCGGTTCGCACTGCACGCCGTCGATCATCTTGAACAGCACTTCGGGCTTGCCGACCGCGAGCTCGTAACCCTCGCGGCGCATGTTTTCAACCAGGATCGTCAGATGCAATTCGCCACGACCGGAGACACGGAAGATGTCTGCATCCTCGGTGTCTTCCACTTTCAGCGCCACGTTGGCCAGCAGCTCTTTCTGCAGCCGGTCACGAATCTGCCGCGAGGTGACGAATTTGCCTTCGCGGCCCGCCTGCGGCGAGGTGTTGACGCAGAAGCTCATGGTCAGCGTCGGCTCGTCCACGGCGATCGGCGGCAGGCCTTCTGCGTTCTCGCGGTCACAGATGGTGTAGCCAATCCCAAGGTCGGCGATGCCGGTAATCGCCACGATGTCGCCCGCGCTGGCGATCTCGGCCTCGGCGCGTTCCAGGCCCTTGAAGGTCAACACCTGATTGACCTTGGCGATACCGCGCTCTTCGTCGCCGTAGCGCAGCGCGTACTGCGCGCCGGGCTTGATGGTGCCGCGATGGATGCGGCCAATGCCGATGCGGCCGACGTAGCTGTTGTAGTCGAGCGCCGAGATCTGCAGTTGCAGCGGCGCCTTGTCATCCAGATGCGGCGCCGGGATCTTGCCGAGCACGGTGTCAAACAACGGCTCCATGTTGGTGCCGGTTTCGCCCTCGGTCAGGGTCGCCCAGCCATTGAGGCCGCTGGCAAAAACGACCGGGAAGTCGAGCTGTTCTTCGGTCGCGCCGAGCTTGTCGAACAGCTCGAAAGTCTGATTGACGACCCAGTCCGGACGTGCGCCCGGACGGTCGACCTTGTTGACCACCACGATGATCTTGTGACCCAGCGCCAGCGCCTTCTTGGTCACGAAGCGCGTCTGCGGCATCGGGCCTTCGACCGCGTCAACCAGCAAGAGTGCGCCGTCAACCATCGACAGCACGCGCTCGACTTCGCCACCAAAGTCGGCGTGGCCGGGGGTATCGACGATGTTGATCCGGGTGCCCTTGTAAGTGACCGCACAGTTCTTGGCGAGGATGGTGATGCCGCGCTCTTTTTCGATGTCGTTGCTGTCCATCACCCGCTCGCCGACCTGCTCGTGCGCGGCGAAGGTGCCCGACTGCTTGAGCAGGCAGTCGACGAGGGTCGTCTTGCCGTGGTCAACGTGGGCAATGATGGCGATATTGCGAAGACCGGAGTTCGCGCTGGTAGTCATGAGAGCTGCCTGAAGAGCCCGGCTCGCAAGTGGCCACGGAAAGTGAATGTGGCGGGCGGCAGCAGGGCAAAGAAGTTAACCTGTTATTTTACTGCGCCGCAGCATCGGCGTATATAGAGCCGCGAACCTATGCCAGTCGCGCCACTAGCCAGACTGCTTAATCTGACGGTGGCCGCGCCCCCGTGAACCGCCGAAATGCCCGAAAACCAGTTGGCGCTGCCAAGCCCGTACTGGCCGCCAACCGATACACGCACCAACGGACGGAACGATCGCAAATGAGCCTCTGCACGGCCTGCCACCATGCCGTCCGCATATTCCCGGGGATTGCTCTGATGCAAACATTCTGAAAAGCAAGTTGGTGGTCGGTTGTTTGAACATGCAACCAAAAACCGCCCGTAACATCCGGCGCAGTGTGCTGTTGCTGCTCGCAAAGTACACCTATCGCATCTGCAGCACCGGAAAACGGCCGTCATGTCACAACAGTCTCTCGCCAACGCCTACGAATCACCACTCAACGTCAATACGGCCGCCAATGACCGCCGCTTCGCGACCCTCGCCGAAGCCGTCGAGGCCTCGATCGTGGAGCACCCGGCGACCGACCGCAAGCGCACCCTGCTGGTGGTGGATGCTGCCTGCGACCTGCCCACTGAATGGCTGCGCCAGCACAATGTCTGCGTGCTGCCAATCACCGTGCAGGTGGACGACTGGACGCTGATCGATTCGCACGATGAGTTCGACACCAGCGAGTTTTTCCACAAGGATCTGGCCGCCCGCGGTGTGCGCGCAGCAACGGTGCCACTCAGCCCGATCGAAACCCGCGCCTATCTGCAGTCGCATCTGGAGCCGCACATCGACTATGTGCTGCAACTCACCATCACCGCCAGCCGCAGCAAGATCTATCTCAACTCGCTGGCGGCGATGCAGGCGCTGACAACATCACATAACCGTGTGCGCCGCGAGCTGGGCAATCGTGATCCCTTTCGCACCTGGGTGGTTGATACCGAGACCGGCTTTACCGGGCAAGGCGTCATGGTGGCCGAGGCAATCCGGCAACTCGACGCAGGCGTGCCGGCACCACACGTCGCAGCCGCGATGGAGCGCCTGCGCCGGCAGGTGCATACGCTGGTAGTGCCGAAGGACCTGTTCTATCTCTACACCCGCGCGCGCGAAAAGGGCGACAAATCGCTGTCCTGGCTGGGCTACAACGTTGCGCAACGGCTCGATATCCGGCCGGTGATCCATGCCCACGCCGGGCACACCGGGCCGCTGCTGAAGGTTCGCGGTCACGAAGAGGCGCTGGACCGCACCATCCGGCTGTGCATTGACCAGGTCAAGCGCGGACTCACCGTACCGGTGGTCTGCCTCAGCTATGCCGGCGATCTCGACGACGTTCGCGCACTTCCGGCCTTCAGCGACCTGCGAGTCGCCTGCCAGTGGCATGGCGTGCAGATGATCCTGTCGACGATGAGCATGACCGGCGGGCTCAATGTTGGTGCCGACGCCTTCTCCATCGCGTTCGCTACGCAATCAGTGATTGCGTAGCGCTTCCCGCGCAGATTCGCACTAGCCGGCTGCTAGGCGCGCGGATCAAGCCCGGGCGTCGCCGAGATCTTGTGGATGGTCAGGTCGGCGCCGTTGTATTCCTCCTCGGCGTCAAGGCGCAGCCCGGCAAAATTCTTGATCGCACCATAAACAATGGCGGCACCAAACACGGCAATCAGGATGCCGATCAGCGTGCCGACCAGTTGCGACGCGAATGCGACGCCACCAATACCGCCCAGTGCCTTGCTGCCGAAGATGCCCGCCGCAACGCCGCCCCAGGCGCCGCAAAGTCCGTGCAGCGGCCAGACGCCGAGCACGTCGTCGATCTTCCACTTGTTCTGCGTCAGCGTGAACATGTAGACGAAGATGGCGCCGGCAATGCCACCCACGGCGAGTGCGCCCAGCGGATGCATCACGTCCGAGCCGGCACACACGGCGACCAGCCCGGCCAGCGGCCCGTTGTAGGCAAAACCGGGGTCGTTGCGGCCGACCAGCAGCGCCACCAGCGTGCCACCGACCATCGCCATCAGCGAGTTCACCGCAACCAGACCGCTGATTTTGTCGATGGTCTGCGCACTCATCACATTGAAGCCGAACCAGCCGACCGCCAGCACCCAGGCGCCCAGCGCCAGAAACGGAATCGATGACGGTGGATGCGCGGCGATCTGGCCCTGCTTGCCGTAGCGCCCGGTGCGCGGCCCGAGCAACAGCACCGCAATCAGACCGATCCAGCCACCGACTGCGTGCACCACGACCGAGCCGGCGAAGTCATGGAACTCCTCGCCAAACGAGGCCTTGAGCCAGGCCTGGACGCCAAAGCCGCCGTTCCACGCGATGCGTTCGAACAGCGGATAGACCAGCGCGACGAGGAACAGCGTGGCAACCAGCTGCGGGCCAAACTTCGCCCGCTCGGCGATACCACCGGACACAATCGCCGGGATCGCCGCCGCGAAGGTGAGCAGGAAGAAGAACTTCACCAGCTCGTAGCCGTTCT
>ERZ724507.1199-NODE-1199-length-11301-cov-4.393918_pt1 | contig 11301 bp, 9 predicted proteins | sample MGYA00376040_ERZ724507 | MGnify/ENA primary metagenome ERZ724507 (study PRJEB28724, sample SAMN07190883) | activated sludge metagenome | isolation source: activated sludge of sewage treatment plant in Hong Hong | place: Hong Kong | collected 2016-03-17 ...
TCTTTCGAGGGAATGGCGCTCTCGCCGACCGGCTGCCGTTCCGGATAGACGCGCGCCAGCAGCCGGACCGCTTGAAAGAAATCGAAGCGAAAGCCCCGCTGCGTGAGGGCCTGTTTTAGATCAGGATCTGTTCCCCTGCTCTGGGCGGCCATTGTTTAATCGGCCTTTCTCGTTGTTGAGTGCGGGCGACTAACTGGGTAAAGGAGTTCAGCGAAGCATAGAGACCGAAGAACTTCTCCAACACGCTCGCGAACAGATAGACGCTGCTCCCCACATACTTGTTCTCATCAAACTCCAGGGTTACTTCCATTCCGCGGCAGAACCCGTTCCATGCCAGCGATGTCGGCCTGCGCGTCACACGGCGAGAGGACACAGCCGTGATGCCCTCGATTTGCTGATGAACCACGCTGGAATCCGAGAAATCATAAAGCCGCAGGATTTCCTGTAACGCCTGTGGACTGCCCTCGGTTAAGGAGAGGTAATTCAACGACAGATGGGAGATCAGGCGCCATTGAGTCCCCCCCCCCAGCGGCGGCTGCATCGGTTCTGTCGGTTTGACGAGCGCCCGTATACGCGCCACCGGCGCGGCCTTTTCGAGCTCGAAATCGCCCCGGACGTCGTCCACTGCCATCCGTCTGGTGAGGCCACGGTTCGTACAGGTCGTGGAAATCATGAGCGTGTCCCCGGCCGGCACGGTGGGATCCATCGAGATCGACCAGCGAGAGATACACCTCGGAGCCTACATCACCTTTACGGTCGGAAGGCCTGCGGCTCTGGTACCAAAAAGCGCTCTGCTCGCGGTCCAGCCGCGTGTGCTTGAGCGAATAGATAGGCTGCACCGGTCTGACGGTCTGTTTATCCCCGGACAGGAGGGATACGGCGTCGATGGAATAAATCTCGTTCGCCAGGGGCCGCCTCACTTCAGGAATCACCCGGTACTCGTGCTGTGTCTGGTCGAGACGGATTGGTTCCGCCGTCTGAGTGAACAGGTTCACCACCGGTGCACAGCCGAGCCGGAAGGTATCGGTGGTCGGCATGTAATCCGATCGTGGCGGCTGATCGAGGACGATCTCGATTTCCAACTTGTTTCCTATCCCTGCCTTCACCACCTGTTGCAAGTTAGCAATCTCGATGAACAGAAACTTCTGAGGGAACGTAAAATACTCGTGCAAGAGTCTGTAACCCGGCAGCGCCTGTGACGGATAGGGAAGTAAGCCTTCATCCATGCCGAATCCAACCGGACGCAGAGAGCCCGAGGGCAGCAGGGCCGGTTTCTCTCCCGGCTTGGCCCCACCTGCACGACAACGAACTTCGTGCGTATGATTCAACAGCAGTTCGTACAGCGAATAGACAAGCGGCGCCTCGCCGTTGAGGTAGAAGCGCAACTGCTCGACCTGGAGATCCTTGAAGGTAAGCCCGCCCTGCGCATGAAGCTCCAGTTTCATCACCGCCCCCGGCTTTCCCCCCGGCAAGGCCCGCTCAGCCGGTTGCACTTTGACAGAGGCCAGCATGATCGGCCAGAGAGTGGTGGAATAGCAGGTCCGATATCGACATTGCGTGCCGTCGATCGGTCGGGAAAATAATTGCGTCCCCACTGGCATGACGTACCCGCTCGTCAGTTTTCCCTGCTCCGGATCAAGGACGAACTCGACAATCGACATGGAAGGGATGGGAGCCAGGTAATGAGGGTACAGCATACCGAGCAAGGCATCCGTAATCTCCGGAAACTCATCATCGATCTTGAGATGAACTCTCGCCGAAAGGAACGCGAAGGCTTGGATCAACCGCTCGACATGCGGGTCCTCGCATTTATTGGGCTCCAGCAGGAGGCGGCCAGCTACCTTGGGATAGGCCTGGGCGAATTCCTGCCCCAACTGGCGAAGGGTCGATAGTTCCCGCTCGTAATATTCGAGCAGCGTCTCTCGCACTAGACTTCTCCTCGCACGGAGTAAGACGAGGTCCCCAGTTGCAGGGCTGCATCGAAGCGCACCGGTTCCGGCGCCGGATCCAGACGCAACAGGGCCTCAATCCGAAAATGAATCGCCACATCGAACTTGCTCGGCGGTTCCAGCGTGACCCGCACTGATTTCAGTCGTGGTTCGAACTTCGTCAAGGCCTCTTCCACGGACCGCCGCATCACCTTGCGATGCTCGGGATTCAAAAGACTGTAGCTGGTGAAATCCGGCAGCCCGAACATCAAGAGAGAATTATTGATCTCTGTGTATTCCGTGGGCGCGCCCTCCAGGAGTTCACGCCTAGTGTTCAGCAGCACTTCTATATCACGGGAAATCGATTTCTTCAGCTCGCGGACATTCGCTGAGGAGAGGGCCGGTTTCCGCATCTTGTGCAGTTCGTCGGCAAAGATCTCATCCAGCAACATACGATTCAGCAGCGCCACATGAGAGGCTTTCCGGCTATCTTCCATGAGTCGGATCATGTCCGGGGAAAGGGCCACTCCTTCGAATCGCTTCCGCTCATACAGAAGCGGCCCTCTGATGATGCGATTGAGGCCTTCCGTCACGGCGAGGAGGAGGGCATTGGCGCCCGCTCCAGTTCCTTCTCGGTCCAGGAATTCCCGCTCTTCCGGCCGAAGTTGCTCTCGCATGAATCGCGTCACGGAATCACGCGGGCTCTTCAGTCGCCCCGTCAGTTTCGCCGGATCCTTAAGATCCAACATGTCCAGATAGGGATCTCCGGCACGGGGATCGTCATCAAGCAGGCGGTCCAGTATTGAAGTTGTGAGAGCCATTTCAGACAAAAATTGCCACCACCATCTCGTTGAATCTAATTACCAACTGTAAGCTTGAATGGTTCAAAGCTTTCGTTAAGCATTCGCAACGCATCCCGTACTCTTTCTGTGTTTGCGTTCCGCATGATCTCTTCGATGATCTTGCGGGCTTCCTTATCGCTAATAGGAACTCCGATGCTACCGAGGGCAGCGACGATCTGCTCTGCATTCTGTTGCTGATCGCTCACTGTCAGCTTCAACGCTCCAGGGATACTGCTAGCTACCTTGGTCAGGACAGTCCAAAGTATCGTCCATATGACTGAAAGGGCTGAGAGCCGTTGTGCCATAACTTTTTTGCCCAATTTCCCAACCAGGACTCCGGCCCCGCGGGCGGAGATCATAGGGTCCGTTGCCATGGCTTCAGGGAGGTTACCACCTATGGACTTGAGACCTCCCCAGGCCGAAAGAAGAACCAAATCGAGAATCTTTTCATACAATGTCGGAGTGTGTTCCTTCAGAATGTCACGAACCCTGAAACAGACAGAAACTGCTTTACTCCAACGTGCGAAGTTGTCCTTATTCTTAAGGACAAATTTCAACGCATCAGTTCCCATGACCGTGACAAATCCTACGCTGCTCACACAAGAACAGACGCCCATTAGAAACTGCATTTCGTATTCTGCCAGTTTGGCTATTGGAGTAGCCCGACGTGCAGCATCTATAAACGGGAAGGTCTTAACTTCGTCGATAAATCCCTTCGGCGTTTGAAAATAGCTAATCCCATTGCATGGACTCAGTTCGTTCACCAAAACATAAAATACTCCTAAATGTCCTGCCCAGAGAACAACTCGCAGTCCGTCTGTCGCCATCCAGGTTTGCCCCTTCTTGGCATATCCCCATAGGCCCCCAATCAGTAATTGTGAGTCATCGTTAGCGGGAATCACCTCGTTAACTTGTGTGGGTGAGAGGACAAATGGTGCGTCACTGTTGGCAGGAACTAGCTCCTTAACTTGTGTGAGTGCGTTGCTCATTCGTCAGCTCATAACAGAACTGCACATGTAATTACCGACAATCATGTCTTTTGACGAAAGTCCGAGGGCAAGAGTCCCCTGGTTCAGAGCCTTTTTCTCGAACCACTAACAGATGAAAATCCCCTGCGAAAAATTGACAGACAGACCCATTGCTAAAAAGTGCCGCACGGACCTGTCATCTTACATCGGCTATTTCTTCACCCCCTTGCGCAGGTCGTACCCTGCCTTCGACGTACCCCACTCCCACATTGCAGCGCGATATCGCAAGGCAATCGTCTCTGTGGGCCTGGCCTCTGCGCTATGAAACCCCACCGATACGTTACTCACAATGACGTCATCCAGGGTCACCTTGCACATGACGTCCTTACCCGAAATCAGTGTAATTTCGGCCTTGGGGATCTGTTCCTTCACCGCACAGGCCTTGGCGAGCGAGGGACTCGCCGCATCCATCTCCTTCACGATCACGAGGTCGGCAAAGGTCGTGATATTGCCGGACAGCCGGTCGCCTTCTTCCCATTCGCCGGCTTGATTTACCCCATAAGACATTGATTGAAAGACAATCTGGTCTTTGAACTTATCAGTTGTCGCCTTCCCTTTGATATCACCTAACTTTAAAAACGCGTTCTCCTGCCTCACCTCTGCCATGATGCCCTCCTCCTTGTGAGTGCGGTTGGCCGGTTATGTCTTTTCAATGCATCTATTCTGTTCATTCACAAACGCAACATATGTACCCATCCGAGCAGTCACTCATCAGCGTATAAAAATCGCGACTGAATGGTGGGAATGTTGGCTTTCTCCCCATGCGGTCCAGTCTAGAACTTTCAGATTTCAGTTAGGACGGCATCCAATAGGATACGCGATCAATACAATCGGATACGCACTGTAACCAAGAGCCATGAGAGAAAGAGTGGCATTGAGGCAATCGCTACCATTGAATACAAGGATGGATCGGCGCAAGACTCTTGCCGTTTCTGGCTTTATCCGATTCACTGAACCGACACATCGACCCGGGCTTGCTTGGCCAGACCGATATCTCCTTCCCTTTTTGGAAACCGAGGCCCCCTATCTTTTACCGCTTCGCCGGGGGTGGTAACTCTGCCACTAACCGAAGGGAGACCGTCAGTTCATCCAACTGAAAGTGCGGCTTCAAAAACGCAATGGCTTTGTAGACACCAGGCTTCCCAGCCACTTCTGCGACTTCTACTCGAGCTTCCTTCAGAGGAAACTTGGCTTTGATCTCTTGCCCAGCATCTTCGGTGCTCACGACATACTTGCTGATCCAGCGATTCAGGAAATCTTCGCAATCTTTGCGCGTCATGAAGCTTCCGATCTTGTCCCGCATAATGGACTTGAGATAATGGGCGAACCGTGACATGGCCAGAAGATACTGAAGCTGCGTAGAGAGGCGCGCATTGGCGTTCGCCGCATCCGTGTCATATTTCTTGGCTTTCTGGCAGGATTGCGCCCCGAAGAACGCCGCAAAGTCGGTCCCCTTGCAGTGTACGAGAGGAATAAACCCGAGGTCCGACAGCTCCTTCTCGCGACGATCGGTGATGGCAATTTCTGTCGGGCATTTCAGTGCGATCTCTCCCTCATCGGTGCGGAACGTATGAGTCGGAAGTCCATCCACACGCCCGCCTCCTTCGACCCCGCGGATGGCTGCGGTCCACCCATACTTGGCAAACGCGTCCGTGAGCCGGGCCCCCATGGCATAGGCGGCATTTCCCCAGAGATACTTGCTGTGATCAGTACCATCCACATCTTCTTTGAAATTAAATGCCTCCACCGGTACCGTCTCCGGACCATAGGGCAGCCGCATCAGGACATGAGGTAAGGTCAGCCCTACATACCGAGAGTCCTCTGACTCGCGGAAGGACTTCCACTTGGCATAATCCGGAGTCTCAAATTTCTTGGCCAGATCACGAGGATTGGGAAGGTCCGTGAACGTTTCAAGCCCGAGCAGTCCTGGCGCAGCCGCCGAAATGAACGGCGCATGAGCCGAAGCCGCCACATTCGACACCTTCTCCAGCAAGGCCAAATCCTGAGGATGTCGCCCGAATTCGAAGTCTCCGATCAAGGCACCATAAGGCGCTCCACCGAAGGTTCCGTACTCCTCTTCGTAGACCTTTTTGAACAGCGCGCTCTGGTCGAATTCCACCGCCTTCTCGAGATCCTTCCGCAGTTCATCCTTGCTGATGTTCAACACGCGGATCTTTAGCATGGTGCTGGTTTCGCTCTGCATGACGAAATAGTGCAGCCCGCGCCAGGCCCCTTCCAGCTTTTGAAACTCCGGCGAATGCATGATGGCATTGAGCTGCGCGGAGAGGACCTTGTCGATGTCTGCGATCCGCGCATTGATCGTCGCCTCGAGGTCTTTGGATACCCGGAGGGTGCCCTTCATCACTTCTTCCACGAGGGTGGCAATCTGACGGCGCGACTGGTCTCGCTCCCAATCATCCTTTCCGATACGGGTCTCATTGATAATTTGATCAAGAACCCCACTCTCCACCGTTCCTGCCGCCGCCGCGCCCTGGGGCTGCGCTTGTTTCGCTTCTTCCGCCATGGTTAGCCCTCCTTCTGGGAACCACCTTCAGTTCCCAGTCCTGCTTCTTTTCCGATCTTCTGCTGCAACTCAGAGTTGGCGATAATCTCCTGGAGTTTCTCCGCCAACTTGTCGTTCCCGTCGGTTTTCGCCAGAAGGGCGGACAGCTGCTTTCTGACCTCGACTAGCTTCTTCAAAGGCTCGACTTGGTCGGCGACCTGCTCGGGGCTGAAGTCATCGATGTTATTGAAGCGCAACTCCACCCCAATTTTGGTGTCGTCATTGGTTAGCTTGTTATCCACCTTATACGCGAGACGAGGGCCGATCCCCTTCATCACATCATTGAAGTTATCTCGATCGGTCTCCACGAACTTGCGCTTAGGATCCTTCAAGAGCGCAGGTGGCTGCTCTGGCTTTCCAGCCAAGTCTGCCATGACGCCAACGACGAAGGGCAACTCCTTCATCTCAATGGCGCCGCCCGTCTCCACGTCATAGGTGATCTGCACACGCGGCGGACGAACTCGATCCAACTTGTGTTGAGTGCTTTCACGCGCCATGAACATCCTCCATCGATAGATGACTACGTATGTTGGTCACTCGCCGACCGGTTCTGGGTTAGCCCCAGCGTTTCACGGACGTTGCCGAGCACATCATCGCTTTTGATAACCTCCTGGAGCCATTCTTCCAGCGGCATTTCTCCCCACCGCGCTGCGCGCTGGACAAGATAGGCCACCGGACTATGCGGTTCCGTCCGCCGAAAAAATTCCGCAACGGCTCCCAGTCTCCGCAATGCATCTGCGCGATCAACCGGCACAATGCCGGATCCGCTCGCCGTCATGTGTACCACCGGTGCCATGTCGGCCTCCTGAGGAACGATGGCTGATTGACTTATGGTCGGTACCCCGACACCCCCCTTTTTTCGAACAATGCTATTCATCAGAGACCGGCATTCGCTCAAGGCCTCCTTGATGAGTCGCAAACTCGGCGCTTCCGGGCGATATTTCTCATCCAGGATACGCTCGAACCGTTCAAATTCGTCCCAACTCTGGTTCAGATTCTCAAGAATGGTCGAGCAATGGCTCAAAGGTGTCGACGCGACCGCCTTCTCAAATGTTTCCCCTTCGAGCTTGCCCTCTTCCAATGCCTCGGCAAGCTGCCGCTTTCTTTGCCCATCCGTCGCCGCTCCCCGGCGCAGATTCTCGACTTCTTGCGATTCCTTGTATTGCCAGCAGCTGTAGGCTGGCCCGCCGGGTGGCTGAACCAACGGCATGTTGAGGATGGCGACCGGAAGGATTTTATTCAGTGCTTCGAGCCGTCCACCGCGAAACTCCAGGTCGCCGTCTTCAATCGACGGGTAAAACGAATCCCAGTACTGTTCATGCAATCCACCCAAGATCTTGAAGCCATCCCGGAGTCCTGCTGAGCCATATTTCTTGACCAATCCTTCGGTCAGCCAGGCCGCCACTTGAAGATCTTTGCCCTCAGTCGACAGAATTCTTGTCGCGAGTTGAATAACCTTCGGCCAGTCCGCGACCTTCACTTCGCGCTTCCATTCGCCCTGGCTTGCGGCATCTTCTTCGCGACGCGCTTCCTTGAGCAATTCAAAGGATACGCCGTCTCGCGGATCAAGCCCACAGGGCTTGTCGCCTGAGATCGGCTTGAGAATCGCATCGATATCCACTGTCGGCACGGAAGCCATGATGTCCTTTGCCTATCGCACTGCCGCCAACACCTCAAACTCCAGCTCCCCGACTTCCAGGATCGAAACTTCGCGGTCATCCACGAGAAAGGTCTTCTGACCGACTCCTCCGACCAATCCTGCGCCCAGATCAAGCCATTCGGTCATCCGGCCGAGACGCACCTTGTCATCGACCTCCAGCTCCGATCCTGCGTACAGCACGGGTAGAAAGGCTTCACCCACAGGGCCATCTTCTATTTCCACCGTCGCCGGCACCCAGAGCAAATCCCGCAAGTGTTTCGGCTGTGGAATGACCACTTTGTGAATGCGTTCGAAGGGTATCCAAATGTAGGAATCGCGCACAATCACCTCCAGGATGCCCCTGAGGCGATCGTCGGAATCACGGAAGGAGGTGAAGGGCTGCCCTTTCATCCGGCCTCGGATCTCCGGCCTGGCACGCTGTGCCCGTTCATACAGCGCCTTGGCCTCAACCTGGTGCGCCTCGCGCAGCTGGTTATGAGCGTCTATATAGAGTGCGACATGTTCGGGAGGTTCAAACAGAAAACTCGGCTTGATGCCCTCATTGAAAAATCGCCGCCGAGTGACTTCGGCACGGAGGATGTTTTTGTAGACCTCCACGCCAATGCCGACCTGTTCGTTTTGATGTCCGATGACGTCAAGCTGACGGTGCGCCCGCTCGTAGTCACCGGTGAAGCAGAGGAGTTCGAACAGGAACGTCCGCAGTCTGGCGTCGGTCGGATGTCGCTTAATGTCCTCGTTTAACTCGGAAATCGCCGCGGAGAGTTGATGCAGTTTGAGTAAGTCATTTGCTCCCATACAAGGGACCTCTGCTGAGGGGTGGAAGGGATTCCATCCTAGTGAAATCACAGGAAAAGAGCAAGGCTGTCTCTGCGGCAAATACTTGCATTCCACATCTTTCCCCACTGCCCGCCGAACCCCTTTGAACCGACCTCGCTTTTTAGGATCCCCCGGCGCTGAGTCCCGACACACGATGCAGAAATGCCTCCAAGGTCACGTCTCCATCATCGAGAAGCTCACGTCCAGCCTCCGTCAACTGCCCCTCATCGTCGTTCTCGAACAGCTCATTTGGCCGGCCTTCCGGACGGATGAGAGAAAGCAGAAGTTGGGGGAGCGGTCGTTCCATGGAGACCAACAGCAACGGCTTCATCTTGGAAGGCCATCGATTCCAGAAGAGAATCCCAGTCTCCGGCCGGTGGCCCGAGGCGTGAGATGCGAGATCCATCCAAAATGGGAGGTCGTAGGTCTCCTCCTTGCTATCTATGAGCAAGGGGAATTGGGCCTGCCAGTGGCGTCGGCTCGCGGAGTCCGATCCTGACCGTGAATGGAGCAAAGACCGAAGCAGGTCGTATTTTTGGGTACTGTCGAACCCGCCCAATACATCAGTCCAGTATTCTCGCATCCGGCGGTGCAGCAGCTCCGCATGGTATCGCGTCTCTATAAAAGTGGTCTCAGGCGCCTCTACCGGTGAAAGCGCCTGTAGCCGAAATTGCAGGCGGTTGAGATCGGCTTCGGTGCTGATATCCTCCAGCAACCGATGGCTCTGCTCAAAAAACTCCCTGAAATGCATGGGTGCGCACCAGGGGATCTCATGAAACTCCTTCCTCTCCAAGAGTAAGTAAATCAAAAAAGGAAACTCTCGCCCCGCCTTGTCCTGACTTGGTTTCAGGAGGCCGACCAGGAAGCGGCTCCGATCGGGCGGCAAGTATAAAAACGTCCACTGATCCCCTTGCATGAATTCCATGGACCAGGAAGGCCCCAGGGTGGATTTTGCATGGAACATCCCCTCGCGGATCCACTGATCCAATGCATCAATCTCCGCTCCTGACGCCTGGCATCGAATAAATTCCGCAGACAGAGGCAGCTTTCCGTAATAGCCGAGCGTAGAGCTATACATTGAGCTCACGTCACATGGGGGACGCAGGTGAATTGCTCGAAGAATCCAGGACGGAATGGGTTCCTAATGCTCTTGGCTCTCACGTCATATCGGATATGCAGCGGCTTGGAGTCCGGGGTTAGTAACTCCCATTGGACCTTCACCTTGACATCGCTGTGATCGGTCGACTCAATCGCACCAGCCCTGATAAGCTTGAACAGTCCCCAGACATCCTTGAAGTCCCTCGTGACCGAGCTGTCGCCAACCTTGACAACCAGCGCGGCTCCAAGAGACGGTGTCGGGCCAGGCCATTTCATCTCCCACCAGTCTTGCGGCTCCATGCGATACCGCAGCGGCTCGCCACCAATGTCCAGCCGTATCTCACTGACGCTTCGACCGCCAGCCCCCCCTGGCGGATAGGGATAGACTTCGATCACCGATCCCAAATCCGGAGATGCTTTCGTAAAGAGGCTCTCTGAAACAAACCTGGCCTTCTCCAACGACTCGATGAAGGCATCGGAGACGGTCAGCGCGACTCCGTTCGATGCTCTGCGCACTAAACGGTCGCCCCTCTCTTCCAGAAATGGTTTTAAGTCTGCCTGGTAGAAACGCCAGAGCGCCCCCTTATCCGGGTGCAAAAAATTGACGACGTCCTCCACCACAGCATCCTCTCCAGATGAGCGAAAGGGATATTTACCCTCAATCGTACGCTTGCAGGCTTGAAACACATCGGTGCCCCAGCGTTGGTCGATATCCAACCGCGTCCGCTCTAACACTCCGCGCATGGTCATCAACCATGGCTCCGACAGCAACGCCGCCATGGATTCTCGTAATTCGGTGTCCAGCTTCTGCAGGAAGGCATCTGTCTTCTCCATCCCCTGCTTAAGCTCATTCGATCCTCCAGCCACGATGGTCCTCGCAAGGGTGTTGGTACCCGGGCTGATGGTCTCCTCAAGTAGAATGGGTCGAAACACCTGGTGCGCCTTCCGTAATTCCGTCAGGTACTGGACGATAGGCGTCTCTTCCTTTGCATCCTTCCGGGCAACAATCAGATCATGCAGCGCAAGAAAATAAACGGTGACTCCGCCCGGAAACTCAGTCGCGTCCGACGCACGCGGTGGCTTCTCGAGCTTCTTGCCGACTGCTTCCAACCCTAGCTTTTCCTTCACCTTTCCCAGCAAGCCGACTGCCGACTCCTGAAGTTTTGCAATGCCTTCAGGCTCCGGCACGGTATTGCGATCGACCGCTTCCAATATTCGCAGGAAGGGCGAATCCGGCAGGCTCAAGATCGAGAGCAATTTTTCCATGTCCGTCGGAGTGACGGCGGGACCAAGTGAGAGGGATTTCAAGAAGGCCCGCCAATGCAGTCGATAGTCTTGAAAGTAGAGTGTCTTGATCCCGCGCTCC
>ERZ724507.1200-NODE-1200-length-11289-cov-8.358821_pt1 | contig 11289 bp, 8 predicted proteins | sample MGYA00376040_ERZ724507 | MGnify/ENA primary metagenome ERZ724507 (study PRJEB28724, sample SAMN07190883) | activated sludge metagenome | isolation source: activated sludge of sewage treatment plant in Hong Hong | place: Hong Kong | collected 2016-03-17 ...
GGCTCGAAGGCAACAAGGTCGTGCCCTACTGGTCGCGCGCCGAGATCGCCGCGCGTGGCGACAAGGTGCCGGCGCGGACGCTGCTCTACGTCGATGATGCCGTCGAACTGTTCTTCCTGCAGGTGCAGGGTTCCGGGCGGGTCAAGCTGGCGGACGGCACGACGATCCGCCTCAACTACGCCGACCAGAACGGCTATCCGTATCAGTCGATCGGTCGGGTGCTGGTCGATCGCGGCGAACTTAAACTCGAGGATGCGTCGATGCAGGGCATCCAGGCGTGGGCGCGGGCCAACCCCGGGCGTCTTGACGAATTGCTCAACAGCAACCCGAGCTACGTCTTTTTCCGCGAAGCGCCAAATGGCAATGGTGGCCCGGTCGGCGCCCTAGGGGTTCCGCTGACCGCCGAGCGCAGCATCGCCGTCGACCCGCGCTCGGTGCCGCTGGGCGCGCCGGTATTCCTGGCGACGACGCGCCCGAATTCGCCGAAACCTCTCAATCGCCTGGTGCTGGCACAGGACACCGGCAGCGCGATCACTGGCGCGGTGCGCGCCGATTTCTTCTGGGGTTTCGGCAAGGAAGCCGGTGAGCAGGCGGGAAGGATGAAACAATCCGGGCGAATGTGGGTTCTGCTGCCGCCCGAGGCAGCCGCGAAATAGCAGAATTCGCACCATTGCGTGGCGCGATGGTCAGACGGCGCACCAATACGGTGCGCATCGGGCCTTCAATCGGGACGCAATGCACTGATTTGTAACAGGATTTGCGCACTGGAATGGTGCTTGCTTCTGCTCCCCGATCATTCGTTCAGGGGGTTCCATGGAAGCTTTTCAATCGGGCGGCAACGTCCTCTTCATCCTGCTGGGCGCCATCATGGTGCTCGCCATGCATGCCGGCTTCGCCTTCCTCGAGGTGGGGACGGTGCGCAAGAAAAATCAGGTCAATGCGCTGGTCAAGATTCTGGCCGATTTTGCGATGTCGACCGTGGCTTACTTCTTCATCGGCTACAGCATTGCCTACGGTGTGAACTTCTTCTCCGGGGTCGAAACGCTGATGGACAAGAGCGGCTACGAGTTGACCAAATTCTTCTTTCTCCTGACTTTTGCCGCGGCCATTCCCGCCATCATCTCGGGCGGCATTGCCGAGCGCGCCAGGTTCAACCCGCAGCTGATCGCCACCTTTGTTCTCGTCGGCTTCGTCTATCCCTTCTTCGAAGGCATCGCCTGGAACCAGGCGTTCGGCATCCAGGGCTGGCTCAAGGCGACGTTCGGCGAGGAGTTCCATGACTTTGCCGGCTCCGTGGTCGTCCATGCCATGGGCGGCTGGATCGCCTTGCCCGCCGTGCTTCTGCTCGGCGCCCGCTACGGCCGTTACACGAAGGACGGACGGATGTCCGCGCACCCGCCGTCATCGATTCCCTTCCTGGCCCTGGGGGCATGGATCCTCACCGTCGGCTGGTTTGGCTTCAACGTCATGAGCGCCCAGACCCTCGACAAGATTTCCGGCCTTGTCGCGCTCAACTCGCTGATGGCGATGGTTGGCGGCACGCTGGTCGCGCTGCTCGTCGGCAGGAACGACCCGGGCTTCGTGCATAACGGGCCGCTGGCGGGCCTGGTGGCGGTTTGTGCTGGCTCCGATCTGATGCACCCGATTGGTGCGCTGGTCGTCGGGAGTGTCGCCGGAGGCCTCTTCGTAGTCATGTTCACGCTTACCCAGAACCGCTGGAAGATCGACGACGTTCTCGGTGTCTGGCCGCTGCACGGCCTGTGCGGCGCCTGGGGCGGCATCGCCGCCGGCATCTTCGGCAGCAAGGCGCTCGGCGGCGCCGGCGGCGTCGCCTTCATGCCGCAACTGATCATGACCGGAGTGGCCATCATCGTCGCCATGCTCGGCAGCCTGCTCGTCTACGGAACCCTGAAAGCCGTCATCGGCCTGCGCCTCGATCAGGAAGAGGAGTACAAGGGCGCCGACCTGAGCATCCACAAGATCACGTCGACGCCCGAGCGCGAGCCGAACTGGTGAGGCGCTATTGATCGCCACGCAGTGCTGACGGACTCTTGCCCGGAGGGCGGGCAAAGCTGGCGGCTTACTTGCTGAAGCGAAAGCTTGCCGCTGGATGCGATTGCCATTCGCTGTCGCCGGTGAGTTCCAGCACCTGTTTGTGGTACTTGAGAATGGTCGAACGGTGGCCGACACTTATCAGCGTCGTCCGCGTTTCCGCCAGTTGCCGGTAGAGGCTGGCCTCGTTGGCGCTGTCCAGCGCGCTGGTCGCCTCGTCGAGGATGGCGAACAGCGGCCTGGTCAGCAGCAGGCGCGCGAAGCCAAGGCGCTGCTGCTCGCCGACCGAGAGAACCTTGTGCCAGTCCATCTCGACGTCGAGGCCGCCGAACCGGGCGGCGAGGTCCGGGAGGTTGACCCTTTCCAGCAGGTCCAGAAGTTCCTCGTCGGAAACCGACCGGTCGTGGTTCGGATACAGTAACTGGCTGCGCAGGGTGCCCAGCAGCATGTAGGGCTGCTGCGGCAGGAACAGGATGTCGTCCTCGCGCGGGCGATAGATGGTGCCGCTGCCTGAGCGCCAGAGGCCGGCGATTGCGCGCAGCAGCGAGCTCTTGCCGCTGCCGCTCTCGCCGACGATCATCAACCCTTCGCCGGGCTTGACGGTGACCGACAGGTCCTTGACCAGGATGCGGTCGTAGTTCGGCGTGTGCAGGGTGACGCTGGCGAGGGTGATGTCGGCGCCATCCACGGACTCGATGGTGCTCTTGCCTTGCGCCCGGCTGCCGGATTGTCCGGGGAGGACCTTTGCCAGGGTGTCGAGGCGATCGACGCCGGCCGCGAAGCGGCTGAGGCCCTCGAAATTCTCGACAATCAGCGAGATGGCGCTGAGCACCGCGGCAAAGGCGCCCGCTGCCTGGACGGCGCGGCCCACTTCCAGTTCTCCCGAGAGCACGCGCGAGGCGACGATGGCGCTGGGAATGACGAGGGTCAGCAGGCTGTACGCATGCTGGAAGAGATTGAGCGCGAACTGGTTGCGGATGAGTCGGTTGAAATTGTCGAAAGCCTTGGCGAAGCGGCGTTGCACCTGTTTCAGCTCCTGGGCCTCGCCGCGATAGAAGGCGATGGATTCGGCATTCTCGCGGACCCGCACGAGGCTGAAACGGAAATCGGCTTCCCGGCGCAACTGGTTGAAATTGAGGCCCATAAGCTTCTGCCCGAAGACGAATACCACCATCAGCGTGCCGGCGCAGGCGTAGACCACGAGGAAATAGACCAGCTCGCGGGAAATCGACCAGAGGACGCTGCTGAAGGCGACCAATTGCAGCACCGACGCGACGATGACCAGCAGGAAGTACAGCGAGCGCTGGGTGAAGGTGGCAATGTCCTCGGCGACACGCTGGTCGGGATTGTCGATGGCGGGATCACCATTCAGCTCGTAGAAATGCCGGTGGCTGAAATAGCTGTCGAGAAAACGGTTGGTCAGCCAGCGCCGCCAGTGGATGCCGAGCTTGTCCCGGACAAAGTAGTAGAGGGCGTAGATGGGGACCGCCGCGATCAGCAGGATCAGGTAAAGCTCGATGGCGTCCCAGAAACGCTCTTCATTGCGGGCGGCAAGGGCCGACGTGAACTCGCCGGTCTGTTCGATGAAACGTACCGCGAACCGCGTCTGTGCCAGCAGCAGGATCACCAGCAATGCCAGCAGGCCCCAGGCCTTCCATTTCTCGTCGGAGCGCCAGTAGGGCGATGCAAGAAGCCAGAATCGCTGCCAGAGGTGGCGGTCAACCTTGTTCATCGCTCTCGTACCGGATCAAGACGCCGCTGGAACGGGCTCTCCCCGGCCATGCAGAAAGGATATCTGGTGGGCATTGCTGCGTGCATGGAATCTTTTACTCCCGCCCCCCCCTGGGGTCAAGCCTGCATCCCGATCGCTGCCCGGGTCGGTTAGAATCGCAGGCGAACGTACCTGTAACAATGGCGACGGCTGGTGCCGCTGCGATCGCGCCGGGACTATTTGCAACCCTTGACAGACACGACCATGAACACACATCCATCCGATTTGCTGCCTCTTGACCAGGAGGGCGCGGGACTCATATTGACGCCCTGCCCGGGAAGCAAGGGCGTGCCGCCAGGCGTCGCCCTGGAGCAGTTGAAAGCGGCCGGCGCCGGCGCGGTGATCACCCTGATGCCGGAGGGCGAGATGGCGAGCAACGAGGTGGCGAATCTGGCCGAGCTTTGTGCGGCAGCCGGCCTGCAATGGTTTCATCTCCCGATCGCCGACGATCATCCGCCCAAGGCCGATTTTGCCGTTGCCTGGCAGGCGCAGCGGTCGGCGGTTCACCGGCTGCTCGATACCGGCGGGAAGATCGCGATACATTGCAAGGGCGGTTCTGGGCGCACGGGGCTGATGGCCGCGCAGATACTGGTCGAACGCGGCCGCTCGCAGGATGAGGCCAAGGCGGCCGTCAAGGCTCTGCGTCCGAATGCGCTGAGCCTTGACGTCCATCAGGACTATCTGGCCGGCCTGCCGGAAGCCGGCCGGCCGGATCGAAGCTAGTCGCCCAAGTCGTCGAGCTTGATCGGCTTGGTGCGCGGGCCGAGGTTGCGCGGCAACAGCAACGACAGCAGGCCGGCGACCAGAACGAAGGCCGTGGACGCCCAGAGGCAGGCGACCAGGCCGTTGTTCGGTCCGCTGTGCACGCCCCACTGATAAAGCGCGCCCGAGAGGACAGTGCCGGCAAGACGGCCGGCGGCGTTCGCCATGTAGTAGAAGCCGACGTTCATCGCCACCTTGTCGCTGTCGGTATAGGCCAGGATCAGGTAGGAATGCACTGCCGAGTTCAGGGCAAAGACGACCCCAAAGATGATCAGGCCGGCGACCACGACAATGCTCGGCGCAATGCCGGCGCTCAGGCTCACGGCGATGCCGGCTGGCAACGCGGCGAGGACGAAGGCGAGGAGCGTCGCCGTCCGGCCGTCAGGTTCGTGTCGTCCCTCGACGCGGCTGCGCAGCAGGCCCGGCGTTGCCGCCTGGACGATGCCGTAGCCGATGACCCACACCGCGAGAAAGCCGCCGGACTGCCAGAAGGTCCATCCGAGCACGCTCGACAGGAAGACCGGCAAACCGACGACGAACCAGACGTCGCGGGCGCCGAAGAGGAAGATGCGTGCTGCGGCGAGCTTGTTGACCGCGCCGTTGCGCGAGAACATCTGGCCGAACTTGGCCTTCTTGTTGGCTTGCCCGAGGCCGCCGCGCATCAGGACCGCGGCGAGGATCAGCGTGCCGCCGACCAGCGCGACGAGCAGCTTGAGCGCGGTCTGGAAGTCGAGCACCGTCAACAGCAGGCCGCCGAGGAAAAAGCCGACGCCCTTGAGGGCATTCTTCGACCCGGTAAGGATCGCCACCCAGCGGTAGAGCGTCGCCGAGGCATCTTCGGGGACGATCAGCTTGACCGCGCTCTTCGAACTCATCTTCGTCATGTCCTTGGCGATGCCGCTCAAGGCCTGCGAGACCATGACCCAGGCGACGACCAGCCAGCCCTGCGGCGCGAAGGCGAGCATCGACAGCGCCGCGAGTTGCGTGCCGAGGCCGATGAAGAGCGTGGTCTTGAGCCCGAAGCGGGCGCCGATGTAGCCGCCGAAGAGATTGGTGATGATGCCGAAGACTTCGTAGAAGATGAACAGCGAAGCCACCGCGAGCGGCGTGTAGCCGAGGTTGTAGAAGTAGAACAGCACCAGCATGCGGGTGGCGCCGTCGGTAACGGTATCGGACCAGTAGGCCGCGGTAACCAGAACATAGTTGCGCAGGCCTGCCCGCGTGGAATGGGTGCCGGCTGCGGATGGCTCACTCATGCTGTTCCTCCATTGGGATGTCGCTGCCCCGCGGGCCGTCGCCCGCCGGTTGCGGTCAACGGCAAAAAAGGCAGCATTTCGGGAAGCCCGTTCTAGAGCGACGCGGCGACCTTGCGCGCGAGTTCGACGTAACGGTTCACGTAGCCCCACTCGTTGTCGTACCAGGCGTAGATCTTGACCAGCGTGCCGTCAGTCACCAGGGTGTGCGCGGCGTCAACGATAGACGAGCGCGAATCCCCGCAGTAGTCGATCGACACCAGCGGCCGCTCCTCGTAACCGAGGATTCCCTTGAGCGGCCCCGTCGCGGCAGCCTTGAGCAGGCCATTGACCTCGTCGACCGTCGTTGGACGCTGCATTTCGAAGACGCAATCGGTAATCGAGGCATTGAGCAGGGGCACACGAACCGCGTGGCCGTCGAGCTTGCCTTTCAGTTCCGGGAAGATCAGAGCGATCGCGGTCGCCGAACCGGTCGTCGTCGGCACCAGCGACAGGCTCGAAGCGCGCGCGCGGCGGAGATCCTTGTGCATCTGGTCGTGCACGCTCTGGGTGTTGGTCGAACTGTGGATGGTCGTGATCTGGCCGTGGGCGATGCCGATCGCCTCGTGGACCACCTTGACCACCGGCGCCAGGCAGTTGGTCGTGCACGACGCCGCGGTCACGATGTCATGCCGCGCCGGGTCGTAAAGGTGGTCGTTGACCCCCATGACGATGTTCAGCGTATCGCCGCCCTTGACCGGCGCGGCGACGATCACTTTCTTCACCCCCGCCGCCAGGTAAGGCGACAGTTCCTCGACCGTCCTCCACTTGCCGCTGGCTTCGAGAACAATGTCGACGCCGGCATCACGCCACGTCGCTTCGCCCACATCCCGGGAGGAACTGTAGCCGATTGACTTGCCGTCAACCAGCAGGCGCCCGCCGCTCGTCCCGATCTCGTGCCGCCAGCGGCCATGCACCGAGTCGAATTCGAGGAGATGGGCGGCGGAGTCCACCGGCCCGGCCGGTTCGTTGATATGCACGAACTCGATATCCGGGCAGTCCCATCCGGCGCGCAGCGCCAATCTGCCCATGCGACCGAAACCGTTGATGCCGACTCTGACAGCCATTTTTCGTTCCTCCATTTGGTGGGTGTGGCTCGGCTGGATGTCCGGCGAGCCTGATTGCTTGAACAATGCAGGCAACCTTGCCTTGCAGTCGTTTTCATATTGCTGGAATTCTAAAAATAAGTAAACCCCCCCAATGTTCGCCGGTGGTAGCAGAATGCCGGCGCCGTGTCTTCACGTTTCCCCGGAAAATCTTGATTGCCTGTCCGGATTCCGGATCCTTTGCAGGGACGCCAATATTTCGGTATCTTTGGAAACATGAACAACACCGATGCCGTCACTGCGCTGGCCGCGCTGGCGCAAGACAGCCGGCTGGCCATTGTCCGGCTACTCATTCAGAACGCGCCTCAAGGCCTGACCGTAGGCCTGATCGGCGAGCAACTCGCGTTGCCGGCGCCGACGCTGTCGTTCCACCTGAAGACATTGAGCCACGCCGGTCTCGTCACGACCACGCAGGAAGGCCGCTTCGTGCGCTGTCAGGCCGAAATGAACAGGATCAACGCGCTGATTGCCTTTCTGACCGATAACTGTTGCGGCGGACGTCCGGAAATCTGCAACCCGCCCGGCAAGTGCTGAGTGTTCGCCTGGCCCAGCGGAACGGTGAGCGGATTCAGCTTTCGCCGTTGATCACCGTGAAGGCGATCCCGGAATGCTCTTCCAGACGTTCGATCAGGCGGTCTCCAAAGAGGGTCGCCGGCGTCCAGAAGCCACCGGGCTTCTCCGCCTTGGGCAGGTCGCGGGCGAGGAAGGTCGCGGCCTGCGCGAGCATCTTCGACGTCGACCCGTAACCGGCGTCGCGATCGCCGGTCACCTTGACCATGATGCTGCGGCCGTCGTCGGTGTGGCCGAGGAAACGCAGGTCGTAGAAGCCCTGCCGCTGCGTTTCCGGACTGGGGCCCGAGCCCGGTGCCGGGAGCACGAAACGCTCCAGGGCCCGGCGCACCGGGCCGATGGCGCCGGCGACCATGAAGCCGGCAAGTCCGGCGGCTATGCCAAGTGAGCTCAACCGGCCCTTGATCCCGGGGCCGGCTAGGATCGCTTCGTCGTAGCGGAATCCCGCGCCGTAGGCTTGCTTCGTCAGAGCATTGGAGCGGTGCACGATACGCGTGTTGATTGCGCTCATGATGAACGGCGCCACCCAGGCCTTGAAATCGCTGTCGTACTCGGCGAATCTGACGTCGGGCTGGCGAACCTGCGGCGCATAGCCACTCGGACAAAGCAAGTAGTGATTGGCGAGTTCGTTGCGCAGTTGCGGATCGGCGGCAGCCTCCCTGACGATGTTCATGATGCTGGCGACGGTGCCTCCCGAGACGCCGCCACGGATAGCCTTGACCCGCATCTTTACACGCGGGCAGGGCTGGCCGAAGCGGCGGATCGCCTCGCGTTGCAGGAAAAGCACCCCGAGGTCGGAGGGTATGGAATCGAAGCCGCAGCAGTGAACGATCCGCGCCCCGGACTTGCGCGCGGTCTCCTCATATCGGCTCAGCATGCGCCGGATCCATTGTGCCTCCCCGGTCAGGTCGCAGTAGTCGGTGCTGGTTTCCGCGCAAACCTTGACCAGAGGTTCGCCGTATAGCGCATACGGGCCGACGGTCGACACCAAGGCCCGGGTTCCGAGGCACATCTTGCGCAGTGCGGCCTCGTCGGCAGCGTCGGCGACGACGAGCGGCAGCCTCGCCGCCTGCGAACCGAGCGAAGCGCGCAGTTCCTCGAGCCTGGCGAGCGAGCGAGCGGCAGCCGCCCAACTGAGCTTGCCATGAGCGCCGAACTGCTCGAAAAGGTGGCGGGTCAGTATCTTCCCGACAAAGCTCGTCGCGCCGAAAACGACCAGGTCATGGTGGGGGAAAGCGGCGTTCATGGTGGTCAGGACTGGATTCCGAAGGCGCCAGTGTCGCCGGTAGGTAATGCCGCCGTCAATCAGGCGCGCCTTCATAGACGACCGATCGGCGAAGCCTCAAGTGGCCAGCCGGAACCAGCAGCCCCGGTTCCGGTTTGCGGCCTCGACAATCTTTGAACAGGAGACTTGAAATCCCGATGATCTGCCCCTATTATTAGCACTCAACGGAGACGAGTGCTAATAATAGCCTTGCCCGCTCCCGGGTCCGGCCCGGCCAATTCCCATTTTCTGAACTACAAGGAGTCATTTCCATGAATATCCGTCCTTTGCACGACCGTGTGATCGTCAAGCGCGTCGAAGCCGAGCGCACCACCGCCTCCGGCATCGTCATTCCCGATTCAGCCGGCGAAAAGCCGGATCAGGGCGAAGTCTTGGCGGTCGGCCCGGGCAAGCGCGACGACAGTGGCAAGCTGAACGCCCCCGACGTCAAGGTCGGCGACCGCGTTCTGTTCGGCAAGTACGCCGGCCAGGCGGTCAAGGTCGATGGCGAGGAAGTCCTGGTCATGCGTGAAGACGACATCATGGGTGTTTTGGTCGCCTGAGTGCCGACCGACCCCAAACCCTGTTCAAATTAGGAGAATTCAATGGCTGCAAAAGAAGTCAAATTCGGTGATTCCGCCCGCGCCCGCATGGTCGAAGGCATCAACATCCTGGCTGACGCAGTCAAGGTCACCCTCGGCCCGAAAGGCCGCAATGTCGTGCTCGAGCGCTCGTTCGGCGCCCCGACCGTCACCAAGGACGGCGTTTCCGTCGCCAAGGAAATCGAACTGAAGGACAAGTTCGCCAACATGGGCGCCCAGATGGTCAAGGAAGTGGCCTCCAAGACCTCCGATATCGCCGGTGACGGCACCACCACCGCCACCGTGCTGGCCCAGGCGATCGTCCGCGAAGGCATGAAGTACGTTGCCGCCGGCATGAACCCGATGGATCTCAAGCGCGGCATCGACCGTGCGGTCATCGCCACCGTCGCCGAACTTCAGGCTTTTTCCAAGCCGTGCACGACGACCAAGGAAATCGCCCAGGTCGGCTCCATCTCTGCCAATTCCGACGCCGACATTGGCGAAATCATCGCCAATGCCATGGAAAAGGTTGGCAAGGAAGGCGTCATCACCGTTGAAGACGGCAAGTCGCTGGCCAACGAACTTGACGTCGTCGAAGGCATGCAATTCGACCGCGGCTACCTGTCACCGTACTTCATCAACAACGGCGACAAGCAGCAGGCGCTGATGGAAAACCCGTATGTCCTGCTCTTCGACAAGAAGATCTCCAACATCCGCGACCTCCTGCCGATCCTCGAGCAGGTCGCCAAGGCTGGCCGCCCGCTGCTGATCATTGCCGAGGACGTCGATGGCGAAGCGCTGGCAACCCTGGTGGTCAATAACATCCGTGGCATCCTCAAGACCGTTGCCGTCAAGGCCCCGGGCTTCGGCGACCGGCGCAAGGCCATGCTGGAAGACATCGCCATCCTGACCGGCGGCACCGTGATCTCCGAGGAGACCGGTCTCTCGCTGGAAAAGGCTGTCCTCAAGGATCTCGGCCAGGCCAAGCGCATTGAAGTGGCCAAGGAAAACACCACCATCATCGACGGTTCCGGCGACGCCAGCGCCATCGAAGCCCGCGTCAAGCAGATCCGCATCCAGATCGACGAAGCGACCTCGGATTACGACAAGGAAAAGCTGCAGGAGCGTGTCGCCAAGCTGGCCGGCGGTGTTGCCGTCATCAAGGTTGGCGCCGCCACCGAAGTTGAAATGAAGGAAAAGAAGGCACGCGTCGAGGATGCCCTGCATGCGACCCGCGCCGCCGTCGAGGAAGGCATCGTCGCCGGTGGCGGCGTCGCCCTGATCCGTGCCCGTGCCGCCGTTGGCAAGCTGAAGGGCGACAACCACGACCAGGATGCCGGTATCAAGATCGTCCTCCGCGCCCTCGAGCAACCGCTGCGCGAAATCGTCGCCAATGCCGGTGACGAGCCGTCGGTCGTGGTCGACAAGGTGCAGCGGGGCAAGGGCAACTACGGTTACAACGCCACCACCGGCGACTATGGCGACATGGTCGAGATGGGCGTGCTCGATCCGACCAAGGTCACCCGCACCGCGCTGCAGAACGCCGCTTCCGTCGCCGGCCTGATGCTGACCACCGAGTGCATGGTCGCCGAACTGGCCGAAGACAAGCCGGCCGGCGGCATGCCCGACATGGGCGGCATGGGTGGCATGGGCGGCATGGGTGGCATGGGCATGTAACTGCCGCATCCAGGCCTCACCGCTTGAGAAAAGCCCCGCTTCGGCGGGGCTTTTTTGCTTTCCGCGGTCAACCCGGAAAAAGTCCCCAATTCCATGGTCGGCCTTGAGTATGACTTTTGTAACGCTCTGTAAGTTGACTGTAAGTAGTTCGACCTACATTACGCTCCGCAGCAATGCCTCTATAACCATTATTTGAGGAGCAAATCAATGCAAG
>ERZ724507.1201-NODE-1201-length-11286-cov-5.193571_pt1 | contig 11286 bp, 9 predicted proteins | sample MGYA00376040_ERZ724507 | MGnify/ENA primary metagenome ERZ724507 (study PRJEB28724, sample SAMN07190883) | activated sludge metagenome | isolation source: activated sludge of sewage treatment plant in Hong Hong | place: Hong Kong | collected 2016-03-17 ...
GGCAAGAGCCTGCAACAATTCGTAATACCTGTTGTCCGGGGTAAAAATGGCGTACGGTATAATCTCCACGTCAAAGTCGCTGAGGATCATATCTTCCGGGCCTGCCGAGGCGCCGGGGATAATATTGCCGGAGCCATCCCTGATCTTGGGCGCCTCGTCGATAAATACCGTCGTGCCCAGTTTTTCCACGAGCGGATCGATATTCTGGATGCCGTTCGTCAGCAACAGGATCACCCGTTTTTTGGAGTTGTCCGTTTTGACGTTTCCCCACATGCCCATGGCTGTTTTGAGTCCCTGGCCCATCGCCGTCCAGCCCAGCGGCACAATTTTCCCGGGGCTGGCGTCTTGCAACAGGTTGTCGACGTCTGTCTGAGCCGCCGTGAAATCCTTGAAATTCATGGCGACCTGGGCGGTTGACTCGAAAGTAACGAAACCGAACCGGTCCTGTGTGCGCATGGGATTGTCGAGGGTATTGAAAATAGTGAGCAGCACTTCCCGCAGGTAGTCAAGTTTGGTCCGGGACGGGTCGCCGGTGGAGCCGTTGCAGCCGGTTGGGGAGGTAGCGGTACACTGGCACACGGCCGGGTCGCCCATACTGCCTGATACATCCACCACCATGATGATCTCGATGGGCTTTGGCGAGCCCTGGGGTATGCCGGTGGCGTTGTTCTGGATGGTCATGGTGCCGGAATTCAAAACCCCTCCCTTTGTCACTCTTATGGTATAATTGGGCGATGTGGCGCAGGTTATTACATCATTTGGCTTGTAGGTAATGTTGACGGTCGAATTGTCCGGCGCCGTACTCACGATGGTAAACCGCTTTTCACCATTAGCGTAAGTGGGGTTGGGCTGGATATCCCAGACGTAATCATCGGTTCCGGTGCCGCCGGAAGCGGAAAATGCAAATGTTGCCGAGTTCGCAACAGAGGCGTCGAGGCAGGCCGGGCCGGCCACATTTATGGTAGCATCGAAGGGTGTGCGCAAAATGGGCGGCGGCGTAGCATCCTGCCCACTGATAATGGAACGCAGGCACAGTACGGCTGCAAAAGTGATCAATACACGCAGCAAGGAGAAAAACAGATGGCGAATGGTGATTTTCATGTGATGTACAGGAGAAAATGGTGATTTATTGGTAGTTGCCGAGGTTATCCGTCTTCACGAGGTACAGGTCGGGTGAACCCGAAATGGTAATTTCTGCCAGAAAAGCAAAGCCGCCGTCGGCGGCCTGTATGACCGACACCCCGCGAATCTGGGCGCCGGGTTCGCTGGCCGTCTTGTCGCTCCATTCGGAAGCCCCGGTAGAAGAAAGGGGGATTTTGGTGTAGTACAACTGACTCTGTTTGGTACCGCACAACACGATCTTTTTGTCGGAGGTGAACACCATGTCGCTTATTTCGTCGCAGGGAATGGTTCTGCTCCAACTGACCGTCGCGGCAGTACCGTTGTTCGATCCGGAGAGTCCAACTACCCGGGGCGTGGCGCCGTCGTAGCCAAGCACAGCATAATTGTCGCCGTCGAGGCGGATGACCTTGAGCACGCTGCTCAGCTGCGGCAGCGCAATCTCGCTGTTGTATAGTCCTGTTCCGGTGATGGAAAACGCCTTGTAGGCGCCGCCGCTTTCGCCGACATACAGAAACATGCCGTTGGGTCGCTCCGCGATGGCACGCCCTTCGTATCCGTCGATCAGATTAATCGTTGTATTCAGCGTAACCGTGCCGTTTTGTTCATAAATGGCAAACCCCGCTTTTTTGGTGCTGCCGGAAGTGCCGCGCCCGACCGCTGCAACACGCCCGGCTGCGGTAGATGCCACGCCTTTGACGATGGAGTTACTGGTTCCGGTAAACTGAAATTGCGGCTGGGAAAGAACATTCCGATTGGCGTCTACGACCCCGACCCGGGCGCTGGTGCCGTTAAACCCGCCGATAAAAAAGCCTCCCGAATACGGCACGGGTTGGGGCGAAGAGATGGCAAGCGTCGGTATATCAACGGCGGTGCCGGACTTTTCGCCCGTCAGGCCGACGTATTGCGAGCCCAAAGCGGTGTTTTGGACGTACAGCAAGTGGTACATTCCGTCGTTGCGTTGTGCCAGACCCAATGGCACCGTATTGATGCTGCTGATATCCAGTTGCTTCCTGAAACGCGCGGTACCGCCAACCAGGACTGTTTTGCGTGTGGTTGATTTGCAGCCCAGGGTGTTTTCAGCAATGAGCACTATTTCGTAAGTGCCGGCGGTTGTATAGGTATGTGCAGGCGGATTTTCCAGCGAACTGCTGTCGCCGTCTCCGAAATACCATTTAAAAATATCGGCATTTTCCGATGTATTGACGATAGTTACGGGACAGGGTATATCGCAGTTTTCCGTACTGACGCTGAATTGAGCCGCAGGCGGTATAGTAGCGCAGTCGTTATCAATGGAGTCTATCCGCTCCAGGTGGCAGGTCGCCAGTACCAGGGGAAGCAGAAAAATGCAAAGTGTCCAGATCGTGGTTTTCATGAAAAAGGGCAGGTTGGTGAGCGGAGATATGCGCTTGCGGGCGCCTGTGGGTCAACGGGCGACCCGATCTGACGACGCCGGAGTCATCAGTAGACAGGCAAAAACAGCGTAATTATCTTGTGAAACGGGAACCGCGCAGCCGGGAGCGCGGCTGAAGGGAAGTCAGGATGGATGGTTTTTTGCAGCATGTCAGGCGGTTTTTACGGTCTTAAAGGTATGGTCATCACATTTCAGGTGACAAATTCCAGCGATTAAAATTGAATAAAAAGATCATGTGTTCATCGGCGCTGCCGATCACCTGCAAACACGCGAACTCGTTGTTGGACGGCAAAGGGGGCAAAGCGTATGTGAATGTCCGGGTATGTACGTCGGATTTCCAGATCCGTCGAAACCGCGTGCGCAGAACGGCCCCGGAGGCCCGCTGTACATCCTCGTTTGACTCCTGCGCCACAACCCGCGGCACGAAGTTTAACTTCCCCGTCCTATATTTGCTTGAACAAAGCAACGTAACCCATGAAACAGGCCTTTTTTGCGCTTTTACTCTTTCTTCCCTTGTCTGCCGCTATCGCCCAGCAGCAAGGAGAACGCCCGAAAATCGGCCTCGCACTCTCCGGCGGCGGGGCCAAGGGGCTGGCCCATATCGGCATACTGAAGGCCATCGATTCGGCAGGATTGAAGATCGACTACATCACGGGCACCAGTATGGGCAGTATTGTGGGCGGGTTGTATGCCCTCGGGTACTCCGCCGATTCGATCGAAGGCATGGCGCGCCGGATGGACTGGGATGTATTGCTCTCGAACCAGACTTCCCTCCGCGCGCTGATTATTGAGGAAAAGGAAGAGTATGGCAAATACGCCATCGAATTGCCGTGGGTCGGCGGCAAGTTCAGGCTCGCCACCGGCGTTTTGGAAAGTCAGGAAATGTGGCTGAAACTGAATGAGGTGTTCGCACCCGCCTACAACATCACCGCGTTCGACAGCATGCCGATACCCTTCCGGTGCATCGCCACGGAGATCAGCTCCGGCAATGCCAGAGTGCTCGACCACGGCAACCTCGTAACGGCCATACGGGCAAGTATGGCTATTCCCTCGGTTTTTACTGCCGTTGATGTCGACGGTTGCGCCCTGGTCGACGGCGGCATCGTACGCAATTTCCCGGTTTCGGATGTCAAGGCAATGGGCGCCAATTACATCATCGGCAGCAGTGTGTCCAGCGGACTGCTGCCGGAGGAAAAACTGATCGATGCGGCGCAGATACTGATGCAGGTAATTTTCCTCGGAGACGGCCTGCAGCACGAAGAACAGGCCGCTTTGTGCCAGATATATATCGAAAACCCGCTCTACGATTACAGCGCCGCCAGTTTTGGCAAGTCCGACGAGATCATCAACCTGGGCCTGGAACGCGGCCGGTCGATCTATCCCCTGTTCAAACATTTGTCCGACTCCCTCGACGCCCTCTACGGCAAGCCCGCAAAAATCCGAAAGCCGCTGCCACGCGCCGATTCCGTGCTTATCTCCTCCTATGAGGTGCGCGGATTGTACCGCACCGACGAGCATTTCTTTACCAAGATGATGGATTTTCAGACGGGCCGTTATTACGATGTAGCCCAGTTGGCAAGACGCGTGCGCAATGTATTCGGCACCCGCTATTATCAGCGGGTACAGTACGGAATCGAACAGCAACCCGACGGGAGTTCCCGGATTGTATTCGATGTAAAGGAAAATGCGCCGACACAGGCCAAACTCGGCCTGCACTATAACTCCTTCAGCAGCATCAGCCTCATCGCCAACCTGACCACCCGCAACATGTTCATGCCGGCGTCCCGAAGCCTGGTCACCCTGGCGCTCAGCGAAAACTTCCGCGCGCGGGGTGAACACCTGCAACAGTTCGGCGCCAGAAACAGGCTGGCCGTTCTGGGCGCCATCCAGTTCGAAACATTCGGGTTCAAAACATACCAGAAGTTCAGGGCCGACGGACTACAACGGCAGTACTTCTTTCGCGGCGATGCGCGGGTCCAGTTTTCCAACAACCAGCGCTTTGCCATGGGCGCCGGCTGGCGATTCGACTGGGTCAAATACAAGCCCACTATCCTTTCGCAGTTCGACCTGAAAGGCTATAACCGTCTCCATACGGCCTTGTTGTACTGGCACTACAATACGCTGGATGCCCCGGTTTTGTCAAAAAAGGGGCTTAAGATAAAAGCGGAAGCGGGTTATGTGTTCCGGCAAAGGCCGCTGCTGACCTATCTGGAAAACGGCGAACCCGTGAATAACCCCGATTCACTGGGGATCAATTACAACAATTACCCGCACTGTACCTTCAACCTCGAATGGTACAAACCGCTGAGCAGCCGGACCACATTCTTGCTGCTGCAGCAAACAGGCCTGAACTTTAACTACAAGCAGAATATCCTCAATGATTTTGCAGTAGGCGGGCTCACGCCGCAGTTTCGCAACCAGATTACGTTCGCGGGTTTGCAGGAAGCGACGTTTTACAGCCCCAGCGTCGCGGCAATTCAGGTGGGACTGCGTTTTAAAGCCTCCAATAATCTGTATATTACGGCCCTGACCAATGGTATGGTGCATAATTTTGTCAGCCGCAGAGCGGGCCTTCTGGTCCCTGATTTCCTGTCGGGTCACGCACTGACCCTGACCTACAACACGCCGATCGGTCCTATCAGGATCAGTGCGATGTATTCCGACCAATCAAAAAAGGCGAGCACCTATATCAACCTCGGCCTGGCTTTTTAAACCCGGTTATCAACGACACTATGAAAAATCAAACCAAAACCCTGATTGCAGTCAACACTATTGGATTTGCAGCCGTCCTGGTTGTCAACTACCTGGCCAACAGCCTGCCCCTGAACGGAAAAAACACCGGAGAACTATCCGACCTGTACCCCAATCTGTTTGTACCTGCCGGACTGACATTTGCTATCTGGGGCGTCATTTATACCTGGCTGCTGGCCCTTGTTGTCTGCCAGATAGCCGCCCTGTTCAGCGCCCGGCTCATGGCCCGGGTGGAGCCCCTTGTTCAAAAAACCGGCTGGCTGTTCGCCGTCATTTGTGTCTACAACGTGCTTTGGTTGTTTGCCTGGCACTGGCAGCAGTTGCTGGCCTCCCTGCTCATCATGATTTACATGCTGAAAAGCCTGGTCGACCTCAGTGAAAAGACCGGCAGCGGCAGGTTCAAGGTCAACATGCTGGAAAAATGGCTGGTACACGCGCCATTCGGCATCTACCAGGGATGGATCACCATCGCGCTGATCGCCAACGTAACGGCGACGCTGGTTGCGTTTCACTGGAATGGATTTGGCGTGCCGGAAAACATATGGACGATCGCAGTGATCGGCGCGGGCGTGGCCGTTGCCGCATACATGCTCTGGCGTCAGCACAATATCTTTCACGGCCTTGCCGTCGCCTGGGCCTTGTTCGGCATCTGGCTGAAACGCAGCGGCGCCGGTGATGCGCCGGAAATATCGGGCGTCGCATTGGCCGGCATGGGTATCGTGCTTGTGCTATCGGCATGGTATTCCAGGAAATGGCTGTCGTACTGAATTTTTAACGGCTATTAAAAATTTGGAAGCAATCTGCTTTCTTTGCCATCTATTATTCACCAAACACATTTACACAATGAAAAACCCATTCAAACTACTCCTGCTGTTGCTCGCAACGGCCAGCCTCGCCGTCAGTGCCTGTAAAAAAGACAAAAACGACGACAATACCCAGGTCGGCACCGGCGAGATTAAATTTACAGTAGACGGTACGGCCCATTCGCACGACGAGATTAACGGGACCAACACCTACACCACCAATGACACAACCCAGTTCCTGACCGTCTGGTTCGACCCTGCCGACCTGGATCAGTATTTCGTTGCGCTGGGCATGTCGCAATTCACACCCTTCGGTTCCATCGGCGGCGAGGAAGTCTGGGATCTTTTTGCCCCCGGCTCAAAAACTTTTGCCCGTGAGGATGTGCAGCCCAACGGCGCTGTGGTGGAATGGCGTGCACCCGACGGCACCTATTTCAGCAGCATCCGCGGCGACCAGACCGGCAGCACTTTTACCATCACCCAACGCGACGACTACCCGGGCGACCTGTTCCTTGGCTTTGAAGCAAGCGGCACTTTTACCTGTAAAGTGTACGATTCGAACGGCAACGCCAAGACGATCAGCAACGCCAGTTGGCAAGGGATATTCCCGCTGTATTGAGCCGGAGGATTTGGATGTGGATGTGGAGCACACAGATGACGCAGATTTAACTGATTTACACGGATAAATCTGTGCAAATCAGTTAAATCTGCGTCATCTGTGTGCCCTGGTCTTGATGACACGCTTTTTTAAGCACCGCTATCGCCGTCATCTTCCAGGTGCTTTTCCATCCAGTAATCCATGTAATCGAGAAATTCGGGCATGGGCAGCATCTCGATCTGCTCGGCTTTGAACCCGTTCCGGGAAAAATCGCTGTACAACCCGGCGTTGAAATCGTTGAAATCGTACCAGATGGAATTCGGGCCGGGTATTTGCGGCAGCCCTACCTCCACCAGCCAGGACCGCACGGATTCGACCATTTTTTCCGCTTCGTGGTAGTGGCATTTTACATCGGCGCCGGAAAGGTCGGACAAAGCCTTGTGGATGCTGTACCGCTCGCCCTCGAGAAGGAGCAGTTTTTTATCCCGGTATTTTTCTTCGTAGTGAAATTCCTTGCAGCCCAGGTCGAGCCCCGTTTCAAGGGGCATGTTCAGGCGGTAGTATTCGCCTTTTTTTGACGACTTTACCCGGGAAAGGTCGTGAATGCTGTATTTCGATTCCCGGATCAACTCGATGATCTTGTGCAGGCGCACTTCGCTTGAATCCAGCCGCTCGGAGGCGATGCGCGGGTTGAGCCGACAATACCGGAGTGTAAAAAGGAGCGGCTTCAGCAGGGTTCGGTATTCGTCGTCGTAAGGGCAGTTGATAAAGACATTCCGCTCGAATCCGGCATATTTCATTGGTGTCGTTTCAGCCACTTTTCAACGGTTCCGTCCCGCCTGTGTATCACCAGGTCATGCCCTTTGCTCCTGTATTCGATGGCAGAACTGATGGCTTCTTCCTTGGTACTGAACCTGCGCGTTGCCCGTTCAGCCCCTTCTTTCTTGACCACCCAGCCGCCGAGGCGTTTGATGATATGAATGCGGCTTTTAGATTCAGGCATAACTGGTATTGCTTTAGTGTACAAATATAGGGCTTATGGCTTAAGGGAACGTTCGGGATTGAAATAAAAATATCCGTTCAAAAGTTCCGGCAAAAATCCTAACGATGTTCAAACCCGCGTGATCTGTGCGCCGATCGCGTTGAGGCGTTGATCGATGTGCTGGTACCCGCGGTCGATCTGGTGCACGTTGTGGATGACGCTTTTGCCTTTTGCCGACAAGGCTGCGATCAGCAGCGCCTGTCCGGCACGGATATCCGGCGACGTCATCTCGATACCGCGCAGCGGATAGCGCCGGTCGAGGCCGATGACTGTGGCGCGGTGCGGATCGCACAGGATGATCTGGGCGCCCATGTCGATGAGTTTATCGACAAAAAACAGGCGGCTTTCAAACATCTTCTGGTGCACCAGCACGCTTCCGCGTGCCTGGGTGGCCGTCACGAGCACGATCGACATCAGGTCGGGCGTAAAACCCGGCCAGGGCGCATCGTAGATGGTCAGGATGGAACCGTCGATAAAGGTCTGTATCTCGTAGTGTTCCTGCGCAGGGATGTGCAGGTCGTCGCCCCGGCGCTCGATCTGAATACCCAGGCGCTCGAAGGTGTGGGGGATGATCCCGAGATGCTCAATGCCTGCGTCCTTGATGGTGATCTCCGATTGCGTCATAGCCGCCAGACCGATAAAGGAACCGATTTCGATCATGTCGGGCAGGCAGCGATGCCCGGTGCCGCCGAGCCGCTCCACGCCTTCAATATGGAGCAGGTTGGAGCCGAGGCCGTCGATCCTGGCGCCCATGCGCAGCAGCATCCGGCAGAGTTGCTGCACATAGGGTTCGCAGGCCGCGTTGTAAATGGTCGTTTTGCCTTTGGCCAGCACAGCAGCCATCACGACGTTGGCCGTACCGGTCACACTGATCTCGTCCATGTGCAGGTAGGCGCCCTGGAGGCCGGTTTTGGGTTGTTCTATGTAGTAAATGTCTTTATCGTCGTCGTATTTGAACTCGGCGCCGAGTTTCTGAAAACCCAGAAAGTGGGTATCGAGCCGCCGCCGGCCAATCTTGTCGCCGCCGGGTTTGGGCAGTGTGGCGCGCCCGAACCGCGCGAGCAGCGGCCCGATGAGCATGACCGAGCCGCGCAGGCGACCGGCGTCTTTCATGAACGCGTCGGAGCGCAGGTAGGCCATATCGACCGTACCGGCACAAAAACGATATGTGTCGGGCGACAGGCGCTCCACGGTGACGCCCAGGCCCCGAAGGAGTTCGATGAGTTTGTTCACATCGAGGATGTCCGGCACATTGGAAATCGTGACCGGATCGTCGGTGAGCAGTACGGCGCTGATGATCTGGAGCGCCTCGTTTTTGGCGCCCTGGGGGTGTAGTACTCCTTTAAGCGGCTTGCCGCCGATGACTTCAAAACTGTCGGATTGCATGAAATGGTGTTGCTGGTTTGTACGGGTTTTAACTGGATAAGGCGGCGCGAAAGTATGGATTGGGGACTAATCTACCGAATCGTACACCACCACCTTTTCCCAAAGGTGCCGGCAGTCTTCGATAAACTTCAGGTGTACCGGGTGTACCTGGTAGATCGCCTCGTCTTCTTTTGATTCGAACACCGTAAGCCAAGAAAAGGTGTACGAACGGTCGATCACGCTGCGGTCGGTGTCGGCAGGTATGCCGAGATGGCTCATTTTGATGGTTTCGATCGAGGCAAGGCTGCGGATACCGTCAGCAAGTTGCTGTCGGTCTGCTTCGGAGGCCTGGGGGCTCATCCAGAAAAATACATGGTGTACAAACATGACCGTAGTGGTTTTGAGGGGCAAAAATGGACAATTATGGGCAAAGATTGGGCACAAACATCGGACAGGTGCCTTTCCTTTTTTAGTTTTGCGTACCGGAACCGGTTATAAATACAAATGTCATAGCTATGGAAGCTTACGGCGCGATACTCAACCTCGTCATTCCTGTTTTTTTCCTGCTGTATTTTATCGAGAAGATTGTCGCCTGGCGGCGCGGGGCGAAGGTCATCCGCGGACTGGACAGTATTTCCAGTTTCAGTTCGGGCATCACCAACGTGGTGAAGGATGTGCTCGGGCTAAGCGTGGGGATTATCAGTTACAACTGGCTCGTCGGAAAGGTGGCGCTGGTGCATGTGGAAGCAACCTGGCTGCTTTATGCCATTGCCTTTGTTGCGGTCGATTTCCAGGGCTACTGGGTGCACCGCTGGAGCCACGAGATCAATTTCCTGTGGAACCGGCACATCATCCACCACAGCAGCGAAGAGTTCAACCTCTCCTGCGCCCTGCGGCAATCCATATCCACGTTCGTCAACTACTTTACTTTCCTCCTCCTGCCCGCCGCTTTGCTGGGCGTACCGGGCAAGGTGGTCGCAGTCATCGGCCCGCTGCACCTGTTTCTGCAATACTGGTACCACACCCGGCTGATCGGAAAAATGGGCTGGCTGGAACATATTATTGTCACACCCTCGCACCACCGGGTACACCATGCCATCAACCCCGTGTACATGGACAGGAACTACGGGCAAATCTTTATTTTGTGGGACAAATGGTTCGGCACCTTCCAGCCCGAACTGGAGGAGGAGCCGCCGGTGTACGGTGTAAAACGCCCGGTGCGCACCTGGAACCCGTTCAAGATCAATTTCCAGCACTTCTGGCTGATGCTCAGCGATGCCTGGCATACCCGCAACTGGTGGGACAAACTGCGGCTGTGGTTCATGCCCACAGGCTGGCGCCCCGACGACGTGAAAGAACGTTTTCCCGTTCAGAGCATTTCCGACGTCTATCATTTTGAAAAATTCGACACCAAAGCCTCGCGCGCGCTCGTGGCCTGGTCGTGGGTGCAGATGTTTTTCAACTATTTCCTGCTGATCTATTTCTTTGCCTTTATCGGAAAAATAGGCTCGCCGGGTGTGTTCCTGTATGGGGCATTCATTTTCGCCTCCATATTCGCCTACACCGAACTCATGGACCGCAACCGTTATGCGCACCTGTTTGAAATACTGAAATCCATGTTTGGCCTGTACCTGGTCTGGCAGGCCGGCGGCGACTGGTTTGGCGCGCGCGACCAGGTGGGTATGTGGTACGTGCATATTGTAACGGCCTACTGCATCCTGTCGGCCATGGTGGCTACCTTGCTGGTGGAACTGGAGATCAAACGGGAAGTGCCGGTGTTCGCACAGTAACAGGCTATTTCACCGAATACCGGAACCATTCAATTCCCCTTTTCCCGTCAGGACCCTGTACCACTATTTCCACGATAAAATCGCCCCGGTCGTCCGAGTGGTTGAACGTGATCGTCGCCTTGCCCTGAGCGTCGGTCCGAAGCGCCGGATTCCAATAGAGTACAGGATGCAGTTCGGGGCCGGACGCTTCCGCCCCGATCCCGGGAAAAGACGCCTCCGGCAAAAATCCGTGCAGCGGGAAAATATTGGCCTCCTGTTCGGGCGGCAGCACGCCGTTCCGGCGAAGTGTTTTGATACGGATCACACCGCCCGAGCCAATGGCCGGAAAATATTTGCGCAGCAGCTTCGGCTCGTACAGCAAATCGATGGTATCGATGTCGGCGGGCTTCAGACGGGCAATAAAA
>ERZ724507.1205-NODE-1205-length-11274-cov-4.297620_pt1 | contig 11274 bp, 6 predicted proteins | sample MGYA00376040_ERZ724507 | MGnify/ENA primary metagenome ERZ724507 (study PRJEB28724, sample SAMN07190883) | activated sludge metagenome | isolation source: activated sludge of sewage treatment plant in Hong Hong | place: Hong Kong | collected 2016-03-17 ...
CCTCGGGCGTCAGCAGGTCCTGCGCATCCACGGCCTTCAGGTTCTCCTCCAGCTGCGGCACCTTGCTCGCGCCCAGCATCACCGTGCTCACGCGCGGGTTCTTCAGGCACCAGGCGATGGCGAACACCGGCAGCGAGAGACCCAGCTCCTGTGCGATGGCCTTCAGCTCGTTCACCTTCTTCAGGCGCGCCTCGTTCAGCTCGCGCTCCTTCAGCCACTCCAGCCCGGCCATGCGCAGGCGCGACGAAGCGTCACCCTCCATGGTGTGCTTGCCGCTGAGGATGCCGCTGGCCAGCGGGCTCCAGATGGTGGTGCCCAGGCCCACGGTGTCGTAGAGCGAAGCGAACTCCTCCTCCACCTTGGCGCGATGGAACAGGTTGTACTGCGGCTGCTCCATGGTGGGCCCAATGAGGTGGTGCGCCTGCGCGAAGGCATGGGCCTCCTTGATCTGCTCCGCGGTCCACTCGCTGGTGCCCCAGTACATCACCTTGCCCTGCATGATCAGCTGGTGCATGGTCCACACCGTTTCGCCGATGGGCGTGGCGGGATCGGGGCGGTGGCAGAAGTAGAGGTCCAGGTACTCCACCTGCAGGCGCTTCAGCGCATCGTGGCAGGCCTCCACCACGTGCTTGCGGTGCAGACCCAGCTGCGTGGGCAGCTTGCCGCCCGCGCCGAAGAACACCTTGCTGCTCACCGTCCAGGTGTCGCGCGGCCACTCCATCTTCTTCAGGATGCGGCCCATCACGCGCTCGCTCTCGCCGCGTGCGTAGATCTCGGCGTTGTCGAAGAAGTTGACCCCGTTGTCGTAGGCGAGCTTCATCAACGCCTCGGCGGTGTCGTCGGTGATCTGTTTGCCGAAGGTGAGCCAGGAGCCCAGGGAGACTTCGGAGAGCTGGAGGCCGGCGTGGCCGAGGCGGCGGTAGCGCATGGTCATGGGGGCAAAGTTCGGCACAATGGCTCCGTGCGCGGCAACCGAACTTTCCGCGGCCCGTCTCCTCTTCATGCGGATGCGCCTTCTCTGCACCTTGCTCCTGTGTTCCACGGTGTTGATGGCGCAACGATCGGCCTTGGAAACGGCACGGAACCGTTTACAAGCGTTGGGCCTGGCGGCGGGGGACCTGCAGGATTTGCGGGTCACCGACAGCTATACCGACCCCCGTACGGGCATCCAACACACCTGGTTCAGGCAGCAGCACCTCGGCATCGACATCTTCAACAGCGAAGTGGCGGTCCACACCCGGGCGAACGGCGAGGTGGTGCACCTGACCCACCGCTTGGTGAGCGACCTGGCCGGCAAAGCGAAGAACGCCACACCCGCGATCAGCGCCGAGGATGCGCTTCGCCAAGTGCTTCGGAACGACGGGGTGTTGTCCGCCGAACCGGTGCTGGCGCGGTGCATCCCTGAACGGCATCGCTGGGAGTTCACAAGCTCCGCATCGCAAGGGGCCGGACCGTTCGCAGAGCTCGTGTGGCTTGCCGTGGGCGACCGGCTGCTGCTCGCATGGAACGTGAACCACCTGGTGCCCGACGGGTCGCACTGGTGGAACGTGCGCATCGATGCGATGAGCGGCAAGGAGCTGGAGCGGAACGACTGGGTGGCTTCCTGCGGGCATCACGACCGACCTGATGCGCCGGAGCATCCGCTGCCCATGCCCGCCGCGCCGAACGACCTGCGTGTGCTGTCATTGCCGGTGGAAAGCCCGAACCACGGCGCACGGGCTCTCCGGAACGCACCGTGGACGCTTGCGCCGAACGCTTCGCCCTATGGCTGGTTCGATGCAGACGGGGTGGTCGGTGCGGACTTCAATATCACGCGTGGCAACAATGCTTACGCGTGCGAGGACGTCAATGCGGACAACCTGCCTGGCACCAGTCCCAGCAGCGCGACGCTCGACTTTGATTTCCCGCTGAACCTTGCGAACGCGCCGAGCACCTACCAGAGCGCTTCCATCACCAATCTCTTCTACGTCTGCAACGTGATGCACGACGTGTTCTACCAGTACGGCTTCGACGAGGTGAGCGGGAATTTCCAGCAGAACAACTACGGCAACGGCGGCGTGGGCAACGACTTCGTGTATGCCGATGGGCAGGATGGCATGGGGACGAACAACGGCAGCTTCGGCACGCCGCCTGATGGCCAGAACCCGCGCATGACGATCATGAACTGGACCTTCACCTCGCCCAACCGCGACGGCTGCCTGGACAACGGGCTGGTGACGCACGAGTACGCGCATGGCATCAGCAACCGGCTGGTGGGCGGACCGGGCAACGCGAACACACTGGCCAACCAGGATCAACCCGGCGAGGGCTGGAGCGATTGGATCGCGCTGATGATGACGATGGAGCCCGGTGACCAAGGCACGGATGTGCGCGGCCTTGATACCTACCTGCTCGGCCAGCCCACGACCGGGACAGGCATCCGTCCATTCCCCTACACCACCAACCCGGCGGTGAACAGCCTCACGTACGCCAATACGAACAGCAGCGCCATGCTGCCCAATGCGCACGGCATCGGCACCATGTGGTGCAGCGTGCTCTGGGACATCACCTGGGACCTGATCGCGCAATACGGCTTCAGCGCCGACCTGTACAATGGCACCGCCGGCAACAACATCGCGCTGCACCTCGTGATCGAAGGCATGCGCTACACGCCCGGCAGTCCCGGCTTCGTGGATGCGCGCGATGGCATCCTGGTGGCTGACCAGGTGCTTTACGGTGGTGCGAACCAGGACCTGCTCTGGGCAGCGTTCGCCGCCCGCGGCCTCGGCTTCAGCGCAAGTCAGGGCAATCCCTACTGGCGTTTCGACCAAGTGGAGGCCTTCGACCTTCCGACGAACAACAATGTGGGCGTGCGCGCGGCCCATGCACCTGCTCCCGGGATATTCCATGATTGCGACAATGGCCTGCCGGTCACGATGACCATTCGCAACAACGGCTTCACCACGCAAGGCAACTTCAATGTGAGCTATCGCGTGGATGGCGGAACGATCGTGACGCAGTTGTACCCCGGCACCTTGCAACCCGGCTTCACGGCGCAGGTCACCTTTCCCGGCGCACTCACATTCTCAGGCTACGGTCCGCACACCATCAAAGCATGGACGAGCCTCGCGACCGATGGCTACCATGCCGACGACACGCTCACCTACACCGTGAACTGGCAGGCCAATGCCCCGACCCCGATGACAGCGAACGCTGAGGATGCGCTGCTGCCCCCGAGCGGATGGACTGCGGAGAACCCCGATGGACTCTACACGTGGAGCAATGTGTCGCTGGCCATGGGCGCCAACTGCGGCACCACACGCGCCTTCCGCATGAACTACAGGACCTACAACGCTCCGGGGCAGCCGGACCGACTGGTCTCGCCGCTGATCAACCTGGCGGGCTCGGCCGGTTCGCGGCTCCAGTTCCATCATGCCTATGCCCCCTACGGCTCCGGTCTTGACGATGGCCTCACCGTGCGCATCAGCACCGATTGCGGCGCGAACTGGACAACGATCTACACCGCCTTCGGCGCCGCGCTGGCCACCGCGCCGCAGACCACCAGCCAGTGGGTGCCTACGGCGTGCAACCAATGGCAGTTCCACGACATCGATCTCAGTGCGTATGATGGGCAGCTGGTGCTGATCCACTTCGAGGGGGAGAGCCACTTCGGCAACGACCTCTTCATCGACAACATCAACGTGGTGAACACCGGCGTTCGACTCGCCTTGAAGGTGCTGCTTGAAGGCCCATACGATGCGAACACGCAACTGATGAGCGATGCATTGCGCACCGCCGGCTTGGTCCCAGCCAGCGAGCCCTACACCGCGCTTGGTTTCCTCCATGCTGGCGGAGGTGGCGGCGAGTCCCGGCAGGCTGGTGCTCTTACCGGCGCGGGCAACAACGCCATCGTGGACTGGGTGTTGGTGGAGCTGCGCGACAACGCCACCGGGCAGAGCGTCGTTGCCACACGGTCGGCACTTCTGCAACGGGATGGTGACGTGGTGGCGGAGGACGGTTCATCGCCGATCGCTTTCGAAGCGGCACCGGGCAACTACAAGGTGGCCGTGCGGCACCGCAATCATCTTGGCGCCATGACCAACGGCAGCATCGCCATGAGCGCCACCCCGACCAGCCTCGACCTTTCACTTCCGGCCACCGCGACCCATGGTACCGAAGCGCGAAAGAACATCGGTGCACGCGCAGCGCTCTGGGCCGGGAACTGCGTGCGTGACGGGACCGTGAGCGCCTTGAAGTACATCGGTGCAGGCAACGACCGGGATCCCGTACTCGTGCGCATCGGTGGCCTACTTCCCAACAACACGGTCACCGGGTACTGGAGCGAGGACGTGAACATGGACGGCGTCGTGAAATACACGGGTACCCTGAACGATCGGGACCCCATCCTCGTGAACATCGGTGGATCCTCACCGAACAATGTTCGCACCGAGCAACTGCCCTGAGGCACCTGGCCACCGACCTGCTGTCACCCAGGTCGATGCTGCGTTGCGCGCGAAGTGCGTTCGGGTCTTCGGCCACAAAGGTGTGGCGCCAGCGGCGCGATCTTCACGACAATTTCACCTCATTCCCTTGCCGCCTTCCATCGGATCCCGTGACTTCGCAGCCGACCGGAACAGTGCTGGCGACGGGATCGTGGGGTGGTTCTCCCCGTTCTCGCCGGATCGGGGAGCCTCGCAGCGGTGAGAGCCTGCTACGCGGATGGGTGAAAGTCCCCGGCGCCCGGCACATGTTCCGATACATTCGAAGGCCCTTCCAAGGGCCTTCGAGCGTTGAACCCCACCCACCCGCAACACCGAGCACATGCGCATTCTGGTCGTGGAGGACGAACCGAAGGTGGCCGAGCTGCTGAAGCAAGGCCTGGAGGAGAGCGGCTATGCGGTGATCAGCGCCTACGACGGCCTCACCGGCCGCAGCCTCGCCCTCTCCGAACCGGTGGACCTGGTGATCATGGACGTGGTGATGCCCGGCATGAACGGTGTGGACACCTGCCGGGCCATCCGCATGGGTGGCGGCTCCATGCCCATCCTGCTGCTCACCGCCCTGGGCACCACGGACGACAAGGTGAACGGCCTGGATGCCGGGGCCGACGACTACCTGGTGAAGCCGTTCGCGTTCGCGGAGCTGCTCGCCCGGGTGCGGTCCCTCACCCGCCGCGGCACCGCCGTGCATGCCCAGGCCGAACAGCTGGAGTACGCCGGCCTGGTGTTGGACCTTGCGCGCAAGGAGGCCGTGCGCGAAGGGAAGCGCATCCCGCTCACCCCAAAGGAGTTCGCCCTGATGGAGTACCTGATGCGCAATGCCGGACGCGTGCTCAGCCGCGCGCAGATCAGCGAAGAGGTGTGGGACATCGACTTCGACACGGGCACCAACGTGGTGGAGGCCTACATCAAGCTGGTGCGCAAGAAGGTGGACCGCGACTTTGAACCGAAGCTGATCCACAACCGCGTGGGGCTGGGCTACATCCTCACGGATACGCCATGACCATCCGCACACGCCTGGGCCTGCAGTTCATGCTGCTCGCCTCGCTCGTGCTGGGCGGCGCGTTCCTCGCGGTGTACCTGCTCTCCGCGGACTACCGGAGCGAGGAGTTCAACGGCCGCCTGCGCAACCGCGGGACCAACGCGGCGATGCTGCTGATCCAGGTGGACGAGGTGAGCGAGGCGCTCCTCAAGCGCATCGAGCGCGACAATCCGGTGCGCCTGCCGGAGGAGGCCATCCGCATCTTCGACCACCACAACACCCTGATCTTCCACCTCGGCGATGAAGGGCTTCCGCCCACGCCCAACGCACTGCTCGACCAGGTGCGGCTGGAAGGCACCCAGGAACGCCGGGCCGGTCAGCGCGAGGAGATCGCGTTCCCGTTCAACGACCGCTTCGACCGCTTCGTGGTGGTGGTGAGCGGCAACGACATCTTCGGGCGCAGCAAGCTGAAGAACCTCTCGCGCGTGCTGGTGTTCACCTTCCTGGTGGGCGTGCTGCTCACCTTCGTAGTGGGCAGGCTCTACGCCCGCCGCGCGCTCGACCCGCTGCAACGACTGGTGTCCGAACTTCGGAGCATCGGTCCGGCCGACCTGGCGCGGCGGGTGCCGCCCGGCAACGGGCGCGACGAGATCGCCCAGCTCGCCACCTCCTTCAACGAACTGCTCGGCCGGCTGCAGGAGGCCTTCGCCGCCCAGCGCAACTTCATCGCCAACGCCTCGCACGAGATGCGCACGCCGCTCACCACCATCAGTGGGCAGCTGGACGTGCTGCTGCTGAAGCCCCGTACCAGCGAGGAATACGCCACCTCCCTGCGGTCGGTGCTGGAGGACATGCGTTCCCTGAACACACTGGCCGACCGCCTGCTGCTGCTGGCCCAGGCGGAGACGCAGGCCACCGCCGCATCGTTCAAGCCCGTGCGCCTGGACGAGGTGCTGTGGGCCGCGCGCAGCGAGGTGCTCAAGGCCGATCCCCGCTACCGCGTAAGCGTGGACATCGGGGAGCCCGAGGACGGCAGCGACGTGGAAGTGCCAGGCAACGAGGCCCTGCTGCGTTCGCTGGTGACCAACCTGATGGAGAACGGCTGCAAGTACGCACCGGACCACCAGTGCGCGGCACGCTTGGGCCGCGTAGGCGACCATGTGCGCATCGAAGTGACGAACGCCGGCGAGGGCATCTCCGCGGCCGACCAGGAGCGCATCTTCGAGCCGTTCTTCCGCACGCGCGCAGCCGGCGCAGTGCGGGGCCATGGCATCGGCCTTTCCCTTGTGCGGCGCATCACACTGCTGCACGGCGGCACCATCCACCTGCGTTCCAGCCCCGGCGCGGGCGTCACCTTCACGGTGCTGCTCCCCATGAGGCGCTGAGGGTTTCACCCCCTTTTCACCGGCCTTTCCGGCGGCCTTCGAACGGCCGCCCATCCTTTGTGCTGCATCCAAAATGATGAACACCATGGGAACCCTCAATGGCAACAATGGCGATCGGCGCAAAGGGCGCATCGTGCTCATCGCCCTCTCGGGCCTCACCCTGGCGGCGGTGGGCACCACCGCTTATTTGTGGGTCACCGAACAGGACCATCGCTCGGCCCTGGACGAACGGCGGCTCCATGCCGAGCGCCTCCTGGGCGAGAAGCTGCAGCTGGAAAAGCGTGTGGCGGAATCGAACGGACAGCTGAGCGAGATGCGCGCCGCCAACAGCGAGGCGGAACTGCGCCTGCAGGAACTGCAGCATCGCCTGGACGACGCACGCCAGCGCGAGACAACACTTGCCGCACGCGCCCAACGCACCCTGGCCGCGGAGCGGAAGGCGAAGGAGATGACCGAGGCCCAGGGCGACCTGCTGAGCCAGCTGAGCCTGGCCCGGTCGCACACGCAGGACCTGGAGCAGCGCATCGCCGAACTGCTCGCCGAGCGCGATGCCCTGGCCGCACGCCTTGGTGAACAGCAGCAGGGGGCCTGGATGGTGAACAACGCCGTGGTGGAGGCCGTGCGCGGTCGCAAGGGCCTGCTCACGGTGAAGGCGCGGCGCACGCGCGAGATCCGCATGGCCTTCGACCTGCCGCAGCGGCTGGCGCCGGATGCCAACTTCCGCATCGTCACCCCGGAAGGGCTCAGCTATGCCGGCGCCGACCCCGCCCTGAGCATGACGCTGGATCTCCCGGAGGGCGATGCCCTGGCCGCAGTGGACCTTGCCGCCGGCATGCTGCCGGAGGATCGGGCCACACGCGTGCACCTGAAGTTCGATCCGCAACAGAAACTGAAACCGGGCGTCTATCGCATCGATGTGCGGTCCGGCGAACAGTACCTGAACACCGTGCTCCTTCGCCTGCGCTGATCCCGCAGGCCGCATAGAGGCGGAAGGGAGGCGGCGCCGGGAGGCTGCCCCTTTATTCTATGACAGCTGCAAGTGGTTTGTGGTGTATGGTTCGTTGCGACGGAGAACTGCACAGACCCGGTGTATGAGCTTGTTCCGTACAGCGTTGAGCACGAGAAGTGGCTTCTTGCCCTCTGCGAGTTTTCGCTGATAGTATTCTTGAAGCTCTCCGGCCATTCGCACCGCTCGCATGGCGCCCATGTGAAGCAAGCATTTTAGTCGTTTGTTGGCCCGGTGCGAGACACGATTACGCCCCCGAACACTTGATCCCGAGCTGTACTCGAAGGGGGCACATCCTGCATGGCAGGCCAGTGCCTTGGGGTCGTTGTAGCGTTGGAAGCCATCGGTCACGGCCAGAAGATGACAAGCCAGTTGCTCCCCCACCCCGGGCACACTGCGCAGCAGCTCATGCTGCTTCGCGATCTCCGGGTTGGAACGCACCTCGGCGGTGATCAGTTCATCCACGCGCGCGATCTGCTTATCCAACAGTCGTTGTACTTGCTGGTCCATCCGGTCGAACTCAGCCTGCAGTGCGCGGTCCGCATATCGGTTCAGGTCGGTGACATGCGCTTTATTGCGCCCCCTGTCACGCACAAGGAACTCCCTTCGCGCCAGGAGTTGTTTGAGGCGCTCCAGCTTCAGATACCCGGCATGGAAAAGGCGAGCCTTGTGGTGGAACAATCTTGCATACTCAGCTATTCGCTGAGCATCCACTTTGTCACGCTTGCCCCTCTGCATGCCCAGGCTCTGCTGGATGTCCAAAGGGTTCGCAACCCATGCAGCCCATCGTTGGAGCACCACCAGTTCAAGCAGCATGCGCGAGTAATGGCCCGTATGCTCCAAGCAGAGCAAACATCGGGTCATATCCAGCTTGAAGAGGTTCTTCCAACGCTTGAACAATCCCAGTACGGCTTTGCGTTCGTTGGCAACGCACACATGCTCTAGCAACTCACCTTGCTTGCCTCGTAAAGCGAAGTCCAGTGTCGCCTTACTTACATCGATGCCGATCCAATGTTCCATCTTCGTGTGTCCGTTAGGTGTGACTGTTGACCACTGGAGGGACTGAGCTTCAGGTCTACTGCTCAATGACTCTAATAGGCCTTGTGCCTCATCATCTATTCGAGCCTTGGACCCGAGTAGACCAGGGGTACCGATAAAGGGGATAGGCCTTTAACCTTCAACCCCTCAAGGTGCGCCCCTGGTCCTGCTCAGCTCTCTTCAGTGGTCTATCGGTTGGTAAGGAACTTCATCCTAACCAACGGTAAGTCTAGAGCCACCCCCTCACTCCCGTGAGGGGGATGGATCGAAGCGCTCCGTGCAGCGCGCTATTGCAGCGTGCCTTGCAGCGATCACCGCCCGCGCTTCCAAACATCCCCTTCACCCTACGTGAAGGGGTGGAGGGGTAGCTGTAACGCGCGGGCGCATGAAGGGTGTGCATGGAATGATCGAGGCAGATCGCTTTTCCTACTCCCTTCGCCTTCGCGTAGCCGCTTCAGCGGAGCAAGGCCCTCCACCCCCTCACTCCCATGAGGGGGATGCGCGGAAGCGATCCGCAGCGTGCCATTGCAGCGATCCGCGCCGCGCGGCCTTGCATCCCCTTCGTTCGTACGAAGGGGTGGCGGGGTAGCCGAAACGCGCGGGCCACGAAGGGTGTGCATGCAGACCATCGAAGCGGATCGCATGCCTACTCCCCCTCCGCCCCCTCACTCCCGTGAGGGGGATGCGCGGAAGCGATCCGCAGCGCATCCAGCAGCTATATCCACTAGTGGGTAGAGCGCTCGATCTCCTCTACCACCATCGTAATCGTATCAATGGTCTCCGGTAAACGATGAACGATATCGTCATTGCTTAACCGAAGCACTCGGATGGATTGACCTGCTAATGCTGCATCCCTCACCCGGTCATGTTCCACCTGCTCCTCGGTGCCGTGCGTCGGTCCATCCACCTCGATCACCAGGCGCAGTGCATTGCAGTAGAAGTCGGCTATGTAGCCGAACATAGGCCACTGCCTGTGAAACGCGTAACCCCTCATCGACTTCGCACGCAGCCCATGCTTCCACAAGCGGACCTCAGCAAAGGTCATCGTCCGGCGAAGCCCTTTGGCTTGCGCCGCCATGTTAGGGTCATAGATCCTGCGATGGGCCATGGCGCGTGAAATTCGTGCATCGGCCGAATACCGAAATGCGGTCGCGAGAACGATCCGCGCCGCGCGGCCTTGCATCCCCTTCGTTCGCACGAAGGGGCGGCGGGGTAGCGGACATGCGCGGCGCCTTCCTTGGTCTTTATGGACATCGTCGAAGCGGATCGCGTTCCTACTCCCCCTCCGCCCCCTCACTCCCGTGAGGGGGATGGATCGAAGCGCTCCGTGCAGCGCGCTATTGCAGCGTGCCTTGCAGCGATCACCGCCCGCGCTTCCAAACATCCCCTTCACCCTACGTGAAGGGGTGGAGGGGTAGCTGTAACGCGCGGGCGCATGAAGGGTGTGCATGGAATGATCGAGGCAGATCGCTTTTCCTACTCCCTTCGCCTTCGCGTAGCCGCTTCAGCGGAGCAAGGCCCTCCACCCCCTCACTCCCATGAGGGGGATGCGCGGAAGCGATCCGCAGCGTGCCATTGCAGCGATCCGCGCCGCGCGGCCTTGCATCCCCTTCGTTCGTACGAAGGGGTGGCGGGGTAGCCGAAACGCGCGGGCCACGAAGGGTGTGCATGCAGACCATCGAAGCGGATCGCATGCCTACTCCCCCTCCGCCCCCTCACTCCCGTGAGGGGGATGCGCGGAAGCGATCCGCAGCGCATCCAGCAGCTATATCCACTAGTGGGTAGAGCGCTCGATCTCCTCTACCACCATCGTAATCGTATCAATGGTCTCCGGTAAACGATGAACGATATCGTCATTGCTTAACCGAAGCACTCGGATGGATTGACCTGCTAATGCTGCATCCCTCACCCGGTCATGTTCCACCTGCTCCTCGGTGCCGTGCGTCGGTCCATCCACCTCGATCACCAGGCGCAGTGCATTGCAGTAGAAGTCGGCTATGTAGCCGAACATAGGCCACTGCCTGTGAAACGCGTAACCCCTCATCGACTTCGCACGCAGCCCATGCTTCCACAAGCGGACCTCGGCAAAGGTCATCGTGCGGCGAAGCCCTTTGGCTTGCGCCGCCATGTCAGGGTCATAGATCCTGTGATGGGCCATGGCGCGTGAAATTCGTGCTTCAGCCGCATACCGAAATGCGGTCGCGAACACGATCCGCGCCGCGCGGCCTCACATCCCCTTCGTTCGCACGAAGGGGCCGAGGGTAGCGGACATGCGCGGCGCCTTCCATGATCTTCATGAATATAATCGAAGCGGATCGCCGTTCCTACTCCCCCTTTATTCTATGACAGCTGCAAGTGGTTTGTGGTGTATGGTTCGTTGCGACG
>ERZ724507.1206-NODE-1206-length-11262-cov-4.508075_pt1 | contig 11262 bp, 23 predicted proteins | sample MGYA00376040_ERZ724507 | MGnify/ENA primary metagenome ERZ724507 (study PRJEB28724, sample SAMN07190883) | activated sludge metagenome | isolation source: activated sludge of sewage treatment plant in Hong Hong | place: Hong Kong | collected 2016-03-17 ...
ACGCGGATGGTGCCATTGCGGCGTACAACTTTGCAGCTACCGCAAATCTTTTTTACTGAAGCACGAACTTTCATAATTCACCTACTTAGCTAAACAAAAATCTTAACTAATTGTTCTAATAGAACTTTTACTTAAGATTAGCTTTTTTCATCAATGATCCATATTGATGAGACATTAAATGTGCTTGTACTTGTGACATAAAATCCATCACAACTACAACAACAATTAATAAGGATGTACCACCTAAATAAAATGGCACATTAAAAGCAACCTGTAACAACATGGGCATTAAACAAACTGCTGTGATATATAACGCACCAATTAATGTTAAGCGAGTTAATACACTATCAATATATTTTGCAGTTTGGTCACCTGGACGAATACCAGGAATATAAGCACCCGAACGTTTTAAATTATCTGCTACTTCTTTAGGATTAAACATTAAAGCTGTATAAAAATAGCAGAAGAAAATAATTAAAATTGCAAACAATAATAAATATAAAGGCTGTCCCGGTGATAAAACCAAAGTGATATCTTGGATCACGCGTTGCGCAGTTGATGGATTAGGCGACTGAGCAAACCATTGACCAATACTGGCTGGAAACAACAATAGAGAGCTTGCAAAAATTGCAGGAATAACACCTGCCATATTAATTTTTAACGGTAAATGGCTTTGTTGAGCAGCATACATACGACGGCCTTGCTGACGCTGAGCATAATTTACCGTAATACGACGTTGGGCGCGTTCCATAAAAATAACAGCACCAACCACAACAATTGCCAAAATAAACAAAATCAATAAAGCTAACATGCTCATTTCGCCTTGGCGAGTTGCTTCTAAAGACATACCAATAGCTGAAGGTATGCCAGCAACAATACCAGCGAAAATCAACATAGAAATACCATTACCAATACCACGTTCGGTAATTTGTTCACCCAACCACATTAAGAACATTGCTCCAGCCACCAAACTGACTACAGCAGGAATAAAAAATGCGATACCTGTAGACAAAGTAATACCTTGACTAACTAGGCCAGAACACATACCAAGACCTTGGACAAAGGCTAAAATTAATGTACCGTATCTAGTATATTGATTAATTTTACGACGGCCTGCCTCCCCTTCTTTCTTTAATGCTTCTAACCGTGGATCAACCGTGGTCATTAACTGCATAATAATAGAAGCGGAAATATAAGGCATAATCCCTAGAGCTAAAATTGACATACGCTCTAAAGCACCGCCCGAAAACATATTAAATAAACTTAATATTGTATCTTTATTTTGTTCAAATAGCTGTGCCAGCTTCACAGGGTTAATCCCTGGAACTGGCACATGTGCTCCGAATCGGAATACCACTAACGCGACGAACAAAAAGATAATACGTCCCCAAAGCTCACTTAAGCCTTGACGCATACCAGGCGACTGCATAGCCGCACGTGCTGCCTCATTACGGGTATTAACCATTCAGATTATTCCTCAACCTTACCGCCAGCGGCTTCGATTGCTGCACGAGCACCTTTAGTGACAACGACGCCTTTCACTGTAACAGCTCGGCCAATTTCACCAGATAGGATAATACGAGCACGAACCATGTCTTTACGTACGACATTAGCTGCTTTTAATGATGCTAAAGTAACTTCTTCACCTTCAACATAAACCAATTCAGATAAACGCACTTCAGCTGTTACCTGAGATTTTAACGAAGTGAAGCCAAACTTTGGCAAACGACGATAAATTGGCATTTGACCGCCTTCGAAACCAGGGCGAATACCGCCGCCAGAACGAGAGGTTTGGCCTTTAACGCCACGACCACCAGTCTTACCTAAGCCAGAGCCAATACCACGACCTAAGCGTTTACCTGCAAACTTAGAGCCTTCAGCAGGACTTAATTCATTTAAGCGCATGGATTTATTCTCCCACTTTCACAAGGTAATAAACCTTGTTAATCATGCCACGGTTAGAAGGTGTATCTAACACTTCTACAGTATGACCAATACGACGTAAGCCTAAACCTTTCAAGCAGAGCTTGTGATTTTTTAACTTGTGCGCACTGGAGCGAATTTGCGTAACTTTAATAGTTGCTTGGGTCATGTTCTTACCCCAGAATCTCTTCTACAGTTTTACCGCGTTTCGCTGCAACTTGCTCTGGCGAAGACATAGAAGCCAAGCCTTTGAAAGTAGCATGTACCACGTTGTTTGCATTAGTAGAGCCGTAGCACTTTGCTAATACGTTTTGTACACCAGCAACTTCTAATACTGCACGCATTGCACCACCAGCGATGACACCAGTACCTTCAGAGGCTGGCTGCATGTAAATACGAGAAGCACCGTGTTGAGCAACAATTTCGTGCTGCAAGGTTGTACCATTCAATTCAACGCTAATCATATTACGACGAGCAGCTTCTAAAGCTTTTTGAATAGCGGCTGGTACTTCGCGGGCTTTACCACGACCAAAACCAACTTTACCCTTACCATCGCCAACAACTGTTAACGCGGTGAACGAGAAAATACGACCACCTTTAACAACTTTAGCAACACGATCCACGGCAACGAGCTTCTCAACAAAGCCTTCGTTTTGTTCAACTTTAGCCATCTTAGAACTCCAAACCGCCTTCGCGGGCAGCATCAGCTAAAGCTTGAATGCGGCCATGATATTGAAAGCCAGAACGGTCGAATGCTACTTTAGTAACACCAGCAGCTTTAGCACGTTCAGCAATTAACAAACCTACTTTTTTAGCGGCTTCGACGTTGCCTGTTGCACCATCACGTAAATTAGCATCTAAAGTAGAGGCTTGAGCTAATACATTTCCACCACAGGCAGAAATGACTTGAGCATAAATATGACGCGGCGTGCGGTTGACACACAGACGTACAGCACCCAGCTCGCGAATTTTCAAACGAGTGCTTTTGGCGCGCCGTAAGCGAGCTTCTTTCTTTTCGTTCATGACGAACCTCACGCGTTATTTCTTCTTAGCTTCCTTACGGAGAACAACTTCATCCGAATAACGAACACCTTTACCTTTATATGGCTCTGGCGCACGGAAAGCACGAACATTAGCAGCAACCTGACCTAACAATTGCTTGTTAGCAGATTTCAAAATGATTTCTGTTGCGGTTGGCGTCTCAGCTGTTACACCTTCTGGTAACTCATAATCGATTGGATGAGAGAAGCCTAAAGCTAAGTTCAACACTTTACCTTTAGCAGCTGCTTTATAACCCACACCGATCAACTGTAATTTACGCTCAAAACCAGCACTTACACCTTTAACAACATTGTTTGCTAAGGCACGGGCAGTACCTGTTTGCATCCACGCTGCTTGTGTGTTTTGACGAGGAGTGAACACTAAAGTTTCACCCTCTTGTTTAGCTTCGACCAATTCGTGAAGAGACAGTGACAATACACCTTTGCTGCCCTTCACTTGTAGGTCTTGGCCATTAAGAGTCACTTCTACCCCTTTTGGGAGAGCAACTGGAGCTTTAGCCACGCGAGACATGCTTGCACCTATCAAGAAACGAGAGCAATCACTTCACCACCCACACCAGCTGCACGAGCGGCGCGATCGGTCATGATGCCTTTGTTAGTAGAAACAATGAGAATACCTAAACCTTGTTTAACAGGTTCTAACTCATCTTTGCTCTTGTAAATGCGTAAACCTGGACGGCTTACACGTTTAATTTGTTCAATAACAGGTTTGCCTTCGTAGTATTTTAAACCCAAGGTTAATGATAAACCTTCGGGCTCTACAGAAGAAATATAACCTTCATCGAGTAATAATTTAGCGATCGCTGTTTTCAGTTTAGAAACTGGCATAGCGACGGTTTGTTTACGAGCTAATTGCGCGTTGCGAATGCGTGTAAGCATATCGGCAACGGTATCTTGCATACTCATGCGTCTTTCCCCTTACCAGCTAGCCTTAACGACGCCTGGTACATCACCCTGCATCACAGCTTCACGTAATTTAGTACGCGCTAAACCGAATTTACGGAAATAACCGTGAGGACGACCAGTCACACCACAGCGATTACGTAAACGAATCGGTGAAGAATTGCGTGGTAAAGATTGCAATTTCAACATTGCAGCCCAACGCTCTTCATCAGTCGCATTCACATTCTTGATCGTTGCTTTCAACTGCTGACGTAATTCAGCATATTTAGCAACAGCTTTTTCGCGTTTGGCTTCGCGGTTAATCATGCTTTGTTTAGCCATGGTGCGTTCTCACTTAAAAGGAAAGCCGAAAGCACGCAGTAACGCACGACCTTGATCGTCGGTAGCCGCAGTGGTGGTAATGGTAATATCTAAACCACGAATTTGACTAATTTTATCAAAGTCAATTTCAGGGAATACGATTTGTTCTTTGATACCCATGCTGTAATTACCACGGCCATCAAAAGCTTTTGGACTAAAACCACGGAAGTCACGAATACGCGGAATCGTAATCGAAATTAAACGATCCAAAAATTCGTACATACGGTCGCCACGTAAAGTCACTTTACAACCAATTGGCCAACCTTCACGAATTTTGAAGCCAGCAATTGATTTACGTGCGAGAGTAATAGCGGGTTTCTGGCCAGAAATCAGCTGCATATCGGCCACGGCACCATCAAGCATCTTTTTATCTTGCGCGGCACCGCCCACTCCCATATTCAGAGTAATTTTGGTGATGCGAGGGACTTGCATCACATTCTCAAGACCTAACTCTTCTTTTAATTTAAGAGCTAGTTCGTTTTTGTACACGCCTCTTAGTCTGGCCATGTCAAACCAACCTATTACTTGGCGTTGATTACAGCACCATTAGATTTGAAGACACGAACTTTAGTGCCATCTTCTAATAGTTTGTAACCTACGCGATCTGCCTTTTGCGTCTCTGGATTAATTAAAGCAACATTAGAAATCGCTAATGGAGCTTCTTTCTCTACGATACCACCTTGAGTACCACGAGCCGGATTCGGCTTAACGTGTTTTTTAACCAAGTTGATACCACTTACAGTGACACGTTCTTCAGCAACAGACACTACTGTGCCACGCTTGCCTTTATCTTTACCAGTGATGACGATAATTTCGTCACCTTTTTTAATCTTTGCCATGAGTCCCACCCTTACAGCACTTCTGGTGCCAGCGAGATGATTTTCATGAATTGCTCAGTACGCAATTCGCGAGTTACCGGCCCGAAAATACGGGTAGCGATGGGGGCTTTTTGGTTATTCAGCAACACCGCAGCATTGTCATCAAAACGGATTAATGAACCGTCTGGACGGCGAATACCAAACTTGGTACGCACAACCACAGCATTCATCACATCGCCTTTTTTAACCCTGCCACGAGGAATTGCTTCCTTGACCGTGACCTTAATAATATCGCCGACGGTAGCATAACGACGATGTGAGCCGCCCAGTACTTTGATGCACTGTACGCGACGCGCGCCACTATTGTCTGCTACCTCGAGCATCGTTTCGGTCTGAATCATTGCTCTACTCCAAACCTAGATAACCCCATGCGAAGGGGCGGTAATCCTACCCAATATCGCACAGGGATACAAGTAAAAATCAGCTTATTTAGAGATTTGGCAGAAAAAATCTGCCAAATTTCGGATTATTTCACCGATTCAACCACTTCAACCAATCTCCAAGCTTTAGTTTTGGAGAGTGGACGGCATTCTGCGATGGTGACAATATCGCCTTCTTGACACACATTATTTTCATCATGTGCGTGCAATTTGGTGGAGCGACGAATGTACTTACCGTATTTTGGATGTTTGACAAGACGTTCAATCAACACTGTAATGGATTTATCCATTTTGTTGCTGACTACTTTACCAGTCAATGTCCGTTGGGTATTGGTCTGCTCTGTCATCTCAGCCACCTTGTTTTTCTGTCAAGACTGTTTTGATACGGGCGATATCTTTACGAACCAACCCTACCTGATGCGTCTTGGCGAGTTGGCCAGTCGCTTTCGCCATACGCAGCTTAAATTGCTGCAACTGGAGGCTATCAAGTTCAGCCTTGAGTTCCTCGACAGTTTTTTGACGTAATTCTGTTGCTTTCATTACATCACCGTCCGCATCACGATGGTTGTTTTGACAGGTAACTTAGCAGCTGCCAAGGTAAATGCTTGACGCGCTAATTCTTCAGAAACACCTTCGATTTCATAAAGAATTTTACCTGGTTGAATTTCGGCAACCCAGTATTCAACATTACCCTTACCGTTACCCATACGAACTTCTAATGGCTTTTCGGTAATTGGCTTGTCTGGGAATACACGAATCCAAATTTTACCGCCACGCTTAACACGACGAGTAATCGTACGACGGGCAGCTTCAATTTGACGTGCAGTAATACGACCACGCTCAAGTGATTTTAACGCGATGCTACCAAAAGCAACGGTGCTACCACGATGAGCTAAGCCAGTATTACGGCCTTTATGAACCTTACGGAACTTGGTACGTTTAGGCTGTAACATAGTTTATTACCCCTTTGCTTCCGTATTGCGGCCGCCACGACGGTCTTCACGACCACCACGATCGTCACGATCGTCACGACCACCACGTTGCTTTTTAGCGGGCTTGCTTTCTTCTACTGGTGCTGGTTGCATAGCTTGAGCCATACCACCTAAAATTTCACCTTTGAAGATCCAAACTTTAACGCCGATACAACCATAAGTGGTTTCAGCACGCATAATCGAGTAATCGATATCAGCACGTAATGTATGCAAAGGTACACGACCTTCACGATACCATTCAGAACGCGCGATCTCTGCACCACCTAAACGACCAGATACTTCAACTTTGATGCCTTTAGCACCAGCACGCATGGTGTTTTGTACAGCGCGTTTCATGGCGCGACGGAACATTACACGCTTTTCTAATTGTGCTGCAATGCTTTCAGCAACTAAACGTGCATCTAAGTCAGGCTTGCGAATTTCGTCAATGTTGATTTGAACTGGAGTCTTCATCAACTTAGACACTTCGCGACCTAAACGCTCAACATCTTCACCTTTTTTACCGATGATGATGCCAGGACGTGCCGTACTAATGGTAATACGGGCTGTCTCAGATGGACGCTCAATTAAAATACGACTTACCGCGGCGCTCTTGAGCTTGCTATACAAGTACTCACGAACAGCTAAATCAGTAAGCAAAAAATCCGCATAGTTTTTTGGACTAGCATACCAGTTGGCATTGTGGCGTTTAATAACACCAAGACGAATGCCTATTGGATGAACTTTCTGACCCATTTCCCGACCCCACTTATTCCGCGACTTTGACGGTGATATGGCAGGTACGCTTGCTGATACGATCAGCACGGCCTTTAGCACGTGGCATGATACGTTTCAAGGTAATACCTTCATCAACAAAGATCGTGGCGACTTTGAGCTCATCCACGTCTGCCCCATAATTATGCTCAGCGTTGGCAATTGCCGACTCGAGCACTTTTTTAACAAAGTGGGCAGCTTTTTTGGTGCTGAATTCTAATGTATTCAGCGCTTGCTCCACCGGCTTACCACGCACCAGATCAGCCACTAAACGTGCTTTCTGGGCAGATATTGGCGCGCCGCGAAGTTTAGCAACAGCTTCCATTACTCACCCCTTAGCGTTTGGCTTTCTTGTCAACACCATGACCGCGATAAGTGCGGGTTGGTGCGAATTCGCCGAGTTTATGGCCGACCATATGCTCACTAACTAAAACTGGCACATGCTGACGACCGTTATGCACAGCGATGGTGAGACCTACCATTTCTGGCAGAATCATCGACCGACGCGACCAGGTTTTAATAGGCTTTCTGGAGTTGGTAGCCAATGCGGCTTCAACTTTCGCAAAAAGATGCGTATCTACGAACGGGCCTTTCTTAAGTGAACGAGGCACAGTTAGTCTCCTCTTTTCCTATTACTTGACGCGACGATCACGTACAATCATATTAGTTGTACGCTTGTTACTACGAGTTTTATAGCCCTTGGTCTGCACGCCCCACGGAGTGGTTGGATGCTTACCAAAAGTACGTCCCTCACCACCACCGTGTGGATGGTCAACTGGGTTCATTGCCGTACCACGAACGGTCGGACGAACACCACGCCAACGGCTAGCACCAGCTTTACCCAACGAACGCAAATTGTGTTCGGAGTTAGAAACTTCGCCAAACGTAGCGCGACAATCCACATGGATTTTACGCATTTCACCAGAGCGCAAACGCACAATGGCATAGGCACCATCACGACCCAATAATTGGACAGATGTACCAGCAGAACGAGCCAATTGAGCACCTTTACCTGCTTTTAATTCCATACAGTGCAAAGTAGCACCGAGTGGCATATTGCGTAATGGTAAAGCGTTACCCACTTTGATTGGCGCATCATCACCAGATTGCACTGCATCACCGACTTTTAAGCCTTTTGGTGCAATGATATAGCGACGTTCACCATCGGCATATTTCAATAATGCGATATTTGCAGAACGGTTTGGATCGTACTCTAAACGCTCAACAACAGCTGGAACACCATCTTTGTTACGTTTAAAGTCAACGATACGATATAACTGCTTATGACCACCGCCAATATGACGAGTAGTAATATGACCGTTATTATTACGACCACCAGTTCTCTTTTTGCTTTCAACTAAAGGTGCGTATGGACGACCTTTATATAAGTCTGGATTAACGACTTTCTCAACAAAACGACGACCTGGTGACGTTGGTTTACATTTTACGATAGGCATAACGCGCTCCTTACTCAGCTACGTCAGCTAACTGAACTTCTGTGCCTACAGGTAATGTAATGTAGGCTTTTTTGAAGTCAGAGCGACGACCCGAGGTACGACCAAAACGCTTTGTCTTACCTTTAACCAACACTGTATTAACTGCTTCAACTTTAACATTAAGCAATTTTTCTACAGCTTTTTTGATCTCCAGTTTGTTAGCATCTGTGCGCACTTTGAAAACCACTTGATTTTGGGTTTCAGCGACAATATTTGCTTTTTCGGAGATGTGCGGGCCAAGGATTACTTGGTATAAACGTTCGTTGTTCATCCCAATTCCACCTCTAATTTTTTAGCGGCTGGCACAGACATTAATACCTTGTCAAAACCAATCAAACTAACTGGATCAACAGCTGCAGTATCAATAACAGCCACATGTGGCAAGTTACGAGCAGCGAGGTATAAGTTCTCGTCAACAGCTTCAGTCACGATCAAAGCGTTTTCTGCGCCTAAACCTTTGAGTTTTGCAAGCAACTCTTTAGTTTTTGGTGCGCTAACACTGATTTCTTCAACCAAAATTAAACGTTCTTGACGAACCAACTCGGCCAAAATACATTGCATCGCGCCGCGATACATTTTGCGGTTCACTTTTTGAGACCAGTCTTGTGGTTTTGCAGCAAAAATCTTGCCGCCACCACGCCACAATGGGCTACGAATAGAACCAGCACGTGCGCGGCCAGTACCCTTTTGTTTAAAAGGCTTCTTACCACCACCACTTACTTCAGCACGTGTTTTTTGAGCACGAGTGCCTTGACGACCACCAGCCAAATAAGCAGTGACGACTTGGTGCACTAATGCTTCATTAAATTCTTTGCCGAAGGCAACTTCGGACAGCTCAACAGCCGCACCGGAAACAGTCTTCAGATTCACGCTTAGCTCCCCTTAGGCCTTAACCGATGGACGTACAATCACATCGTAGCCTGTTGCGCCCGGAACTGCACCCTTAATTAAAAGGACGGAACGTTCGACATCAACGGAAATCACTTCCAAACCTTGTACGGTAACGCGTTCGTCACCCAAGTGACCTGCCATTTTTTTGCCTTTAAACACGCGACCCGGAGATTGGTTTTGACCCGTAGAACCATGTACACGATGAGACACAGAGTTACCGTGTGTTGCATCTTGCGTACGGAAGTTCCAGCGTTTTACACCGCCTTGGAAACCTTTACCTTTGCTAGTACCAATTACGTCAACTGCTTGACCTACTGCAAAAATATCTAAACCAATGCTGCCACCAACTGCATAACTTGCAGCTTCTTCACCACTTACACGGAATTCCCATACACCACGACCAGCAGCAACCGAAGCCTTTGCAAAATGGCCAGCCATTGCTTTGGTCACACGGGAAGCACGACGTTCACCAGTGGTTACTTGTACAGCTTGATAGCCGTCGGTTTCTAAGGTTCTAATCTGAGTGATGCGGTTGGGATCGATTTCAATCACCGTAACAGGTATAGAATTACCCGCTTCAGTGAAGATGCGCGTCATGCCGCACTTACGACCGACTAAACCAATAGCCATTTCCTCTAACCTCTTCTTAACGCTGCCTCATGACAGCGCGATAGGAAAAACGATTAACCCAAACTGATCTGCACATCAACACCAGCAGCAAGATCAAGTTTCATCAACGCATCAACAGTTTTATCTGTAGGTTGCACGATATCCACTAATCTTTTGTGGGTGCGGATCTCATACTGATCGCGGGCATCTTTATTCACATGCGGCGAAGTCAGCACGTTAAAGCGCTCGATGCGAGTGGGCATCGGAATCGGACCACAAACCTGTGCGCCAGTGCGCTTGGCGGTCTCAACGATCTCCTGAGCGGATTGATCAATCAAACGATGATCGAATGCTTTCAGGCGAATGCGGATTCTCTGGTTAGCCATACCAGCAACTCCAAGCCAAAAAATAAAAAAGTCCTTTCGCCTGTTTATAATAGAAACAGCGAAAAGCCATAAATACGATGCCAAGAACGATGCCTTAGCTGTAACCTGTGCTCTTATTTAACATTAGGAGCACATTTTTAACCCAACTCTTTAGCGGGTGGCGAATAATAGCCCACCCCCCTACCCTTTGCAAGCATTAAATACGAAATACTTTTAAAATCTTCTTTAGTCCGCTAGTCCACTTTTTAGAAAAGGGGGAGACGCACAATATCTTAATTAGCGATGATGCACCCTCATTTTGTAAAGGAGGGTTGATGTAGATTTTTATAGGCTGATAGTCATTAGCCCATTTAGTCGCAATTCTTGTGGGCTACGGACTCTTATGATTTATTGGTACCCCATCAAAGGGATTAAACAACGACACTCCTGTTGTTAAAAAATCTTTAGTATTTCGAGTAACCAGCGTCATATTGTGGCTTAAAGCCGTTGCTGCAATTAACGCATCTCGTTCTGCTTGAGGATTGGGGATATGCAATGCTGCACAACGTCTTGCTATCGTCACATTAACATCCAAAATACGCCCTTGAAATTGTGGCAAAATCTGTTAAATACGGCGGGATGAGTGAAGAA
>ERZ724507.1207-NODE-1207-length-11261-cov-6.039175_pt1 | contig 11261 bp, 10 predicted proteins | sample MGYA00376040_ERZ724507 | MGnify/ENA primary metagenome ERZ724507 (study PRJEB28724, sample SAMN07190883) | activated sludge metagenome | isolation source: activated sludge of sewage treatment plant in Hong Hong | place: Hong Kong | collected 2016-03-17 ...
CCCAATCGATCCCACAAGAATCCCGCCACGACGCTCGCGATGAGCATGGCCAGTCCGCTGGCCAGGTTGAAACATCCATACGCGGTACCTCTCAAGTCAGTCGGCGCCTGGTCCGCCACCATCGCGGCAAGCAGGCCCTGCGTCATTCCCATGTGAATGCCCCACAGCGCCACTCCTCCCAATATCACGCCCCAATGATTGGTGGTCGCCAGCACCACATCGGCTGCAATCAACACCAGCAGGCCCCATGTGAGCATCGTTTTGTGATTGATCCGGTCCGAAAGCTTGCCGAAGGGGTAGGCAGAGGAGGCATACACCAGATTCATCGCGACCATCACGAGGGGAATGAAGGCGAGAGGGATGCCGCCCTGCTGTGCGCGCAGTACCAGAAACGCCTCGCTAAAGCGCGCCAGCGTAAAGACGGAGCCGATTGCCACCACCCACCAGAAGGCCGGACTGAGACGCCTGAAGTTCGCACGAGTGATCGGATTAGCTCGGCGGGAGGATGACGAAGAGACGGGCTCTTGTATGCCGAACAGGAGAAGCGCGACGGCCAGCATGCCTGGTATGACGGCTACCCAGAAGACTGCGCGGAAATTGTCGGCCCACAGCAGCATGAATCCGGTAGCGAGCAAAGGACCGAGAAAGGCGCCCACCGTGTCCAATGATTGCCGGAGGCCGAACGCCGCTCCCCGTAGCTGCGGTGGTGCGATATCGGCCACCAATGCGTCGCGAGGCGCGCCCCGGATGCCCTTTCCCAGTCGATCCAGCAAGCGAGCCGTCAGGAGCGTGCCGATGTCCGGCGCCCAGGCGAAGAGCGGTTTGGTAAGGGCTCCAATCGTATACCCGCAAAGGGCCAATCCCTTCCGTTTGCCCAGATAGTCGCTCAATGTGCCTGAGAAGATCTTCACCACGAGGGCGAGGGACTCGGCCAACCCTTCCACCAGCCCCACCGCGATGGTCCCCGCGCCGAGTGTTGTGACCATGAACAACGGCAGCAGGCTGTGGATCATTTCCGAAGAAATGTCCATCGACAGACTGACGAAGCCCAGGATCCAGATACCCGAAGGCAGCTTGTGACGCGAGTGAGAGGAAGGCATGGGCATAACTATCGGCGTCGTGCCGTGACGGTTGAGCCGATCTGGGTGCTCGGCAGAATAGATTATAGGAATTGCCGGGTATGGCTGTCATGTGGGATTCCGCAGATTCGGGTACAGCGTCAGTAAATCGTCGCCCTGCCTCCAGTCATACCGTGTGACATCGACCAGATGGCCTTCCTCTTCGCGATCAATCCATAACTCCCATTGGCCGTCTTGATTGCGATCGTACCAGTAGAAGAGCGGGTGCAAGGCTACATCCGGTTCTGCTGAAGCGGGATCGTCGTACGAGATGCCCAGGATGTGACGCGCTGTACGATAGTCTACCTGGCCATTCCCTTGGAGCGAGTAATCGCGAAACAATAAGCCGACGACCGAATCAAATGTCTGTTCGATGAGGAAGTCATCTCCCGGTTCGGGTGGAAGTGGAGATCCGGCAGGAGAGGCGGTCGGCAACGCGAGGCAGAGGACCAACAACATTGGGAGACAATGAGTCCATTTCATGTTCATCGCATCCTCCCTTCGCCGCGTGAATCTGTGCCTTCCTCATCTTTGCGCTGCTTCCGTGTCCGGCACCCTGGAAATGTGCCTAGTTCAGCCGGCTCGCAACCCTAAGTAGGAAATAGGGAGCAAGAGCGCACTAGCACTTGTGTTCTCAACGCGTTATGTCGATTCAGGTGTGACGGCGGCGTTCTGGCCGTCACCAGTACAGAGTCTGCGGCGCGGGGAATACGACGACAACGTGGAGTTGCTAGAGACAGGGACGATCGGAGAACAGCACGATGGGTATCTGCCTGTGAGACACATGCAGGACGACAGCGCCAAACAGTCGGGAAAGAAATGCGAGGTCTTGCTGTTGTTGCAGCGTGACGGCTGCCCGCACCGAGGTGGCCCAGGCCTGTTGTTCATCTTTCGACGCAAGGGCCGTATTCGTGAGGTGTAAGAGCCGCCCTTGATGCCAGGCCTCGATTGTGCCTGGTCTGCGTTCGCGTTGAGCGTCGCCGGGTGTGTTGGTTTCTAACATCAGATGTCCGGTCTTGAGGACCGTCACGACCTCATCGCGCAGGGCTGCACAATCAATACGGACAGCGCGGGTGTGATGCAGTGAGTAGAACGCCTCTTCATCTGCCACATATTGCCGAAAGTCGCTCAGGTTGGAGAGGGGAAAGGTATAAATGTTCAGGACCCGACAGAGGGCATGCGGACACCAGATGAGGAAGAGCGTCACGGCCAGTGCCGCCAGCCCGGCCAGCAGGAACATCGTCTTGCGCCGAAGGTTCACGGTGATCTCCCGAGAGCCCACCGGCAAGGGAGGCGTGACCTGTCCTGAATCGCACTAACACTTCATTCAACTACATCAATCCATCTCTGCCCCGCCCTTGCCATGGTAGCCCTTGTCCGAGTGTTCCTCCCGATAGCCCGGATGTTTGCCCCGACATTCCGATGGGCAGTTCCCTACTTACGCTTCTGACGTGGCGGCGGGCAGGCCTTCGGTCGCTGAAGGTCTGTAGGGATTTGGGTGGCCTCATCCAGACAGGCCTGGTCTAGTTGTGCCTGCACGAGTCCAAGCGCGCCGCTCAAGTTCGCACCGCGGAAGTTGGCTTGCTGAAGGTCGGCGTTATTGAGTTGGGCTCCAGTCAAATCGGCGGCGGTCAAGTTGGTTCCTCGCAGATTGGCTTCCTGCAAATTGGTCTGGACCATGATCGAGTGACTCATGTCGGCTTCGCTCAAGTCAGCGGATACCAGATTGGCCAGTTCAAGATTCGCCTCGGCGAGCCGCGCTTGCTGCAAATGGGCTTTGGGCGCATAGACTTCGGTTAGATCCGCTTTCTGCAGGTCGGCTCGTGACAGGTGCGCGTCGATAAGGACAGCATGATGCAATCGGGCGCCATGGAGGTTCGCTGACGTCAGGTTGGCCTTGTATAACACCGACATGGTCATCGTGGCGGAATTCAAGCGAGCCTTGGCCAGATTGGCGCCTTCGATGTTGGCGTTTTCGAGATTCGCCCGTTGAAGGTTGGCGTTGGTCAGCCGCGCGTATCGAAAATCCGCCCCTCTCAGGCTGGCCTCGTGAAGATCCGCTTGGACCAGCGAGGCATCATCCAGATAGGCGCTTTCCAAATCCGCCTCGACCAGTGAGGTGCCGTCGAGTGTGGCGCTGTCCAGGAGCGCGCCTTGGAGGTTGGCCCGTCGCAGAGTGGCCTGCCGGAGATTGGTTCGGCGCAGGTCGGTTCCGGCTAGGTCCGCGTCCGTTAGATTAGCCTTTGAGAGGTTCGCGCCATAGAAATATCCGTCGAGCAGGCTGGCTCCGCTCAGGTCTGCGAGTTGTAAATCTGCATCCTCAAAATGCGCTCGCTCCAACAGCGCTTCACGAAAGAATGCCCCCTGAAGGTTGGCCCCGTAAAAGGCGGCCTCATCCGCGGAGGCGCGATTGAGGCGGGCTTTGATCAAGAGGCCTTTGCGGAGATCGGCGCCTTCAAGGTTGGCATCATCGAGAATGGCGTGAGACAGGTCTGCGCCTTTGAGGTGTGCTTGGACCAGGTTGGCGTTGCGCAGGTTCGCGCCCTTCAAAAGCGCGCCTTCTAGATTGACACGCTCGAGGATAGCCCCAGTCAGCCGTAGTTGCCGCAGATCCGCTCGACAGAGGTTTGCCCGACGGCCATCTGTAGCCTCGCGATCCTCGAGCCAGCGGGCATGGGCCTGCAACACCTTGTCGACGATTTTTGGCGTGGGACGGGTGCGCTGATACTGGCTCTCGCATGCGACGGCCGTCGCGGATTTCGATGCGGACTTTGCTGCGGCCAGCGCGCCGTCTGGAATGGAACAGAGCGTGGTCACCACCAATCCGGCAACGAATGCCGCGGACAAGGAATGCTGATTCATCAAAGGGCCTCCTTCACAAGCGTGGACGCCGCTCCTCGCTGGAGCGGCTGGTTGTTCGCATGGAGTCATGTGTATCGGTCGACCTGCTGCGCCAGGCGTTCCAGGGCGCCGGAAATCCGAACCTCGTAAGGCTCAGCCTGATCCAACTGGCCTAGCGTATCCGGAAGTTCCGACAAAGCCAATCGTGTCCGGTCGCGAATTTCCAGGATCGAGGGACTCGGAGCCAGTCGCCGCCCTCCCTCCATGACTTGCCGCAGGAGAGGCCGGCCCGGCAGAGTGTCCCCTTCGACGGTGATTGTATCCTGTGCCAGTCGTCCATCTGGTCCCAGCTGTCGATAGACCTGTTTCCGGCCGGGCCAGGTGGCTTTACCCTCTGAACGCTTCCGGCATGGTCTCCCGGCATATTCCTGGAGTTTATAGGCGCAGTCCAGGTAGGGCGCGTCGGCCGAGGTGGTCATGGCCGTCCCGACTGCAAAGCGATCGATCGGCGCCCCGCTTGTCACCAAGGCCTCGATCCGTTCTTCATCCAGATTTCCACTGGCCAGGATCGTGGTCTCCTCCAGCCCTCCGCGATCGAGGATGTGCCGGACCTTGCGCGCATGAGCGCCCAAGTCTCCACTGTCGAGACGTACCCCATGGATCGCAATGCCCTGGCGTTTGAGTTCAGGGGCGAGCATGACGACGCGTTCTGCCGCCGCTTCCGTATCGTAGGTGTCGATGAGCAGGACCACATGGTGCGGTTGTGACTGGGCAATATGTAAGAACGCCGTGGTTTCGTCGCGGTGGGCTTGCACAAAAGAATGGGCCATCGTCCCGTAGGTGGGGATGGCGAACTGCGCTCCGGCCAGGACATTCGACGTGCCGGCAAATCCGGCCAGATAACTGGCCCGGGCGGCCAATAGTCCCGCCTCAGCACCATGGGACCGGCGCAGGCCGAAATCGATCAGCGGCTTCCCGGAGGCTGCAAGGATGCAGCGGCAGGCTTTAGAGGCGACCATGGTTTGGAAATTCAGGAGATTCATCACCCTGGTTTCGACAAGTTGTGCTTGCGGCAGCGGCGCGGTGATGCGAAGGATGGGTTCGTGCGGGAAAAAGACGGTGCCTTCGGGCATGGCATGGACATCGCCGGTAAAGCGCATCGCTCGGAAGGCGATGAGGGTCTCTGGCGGGAAACGGCCCCTCTCCTCGAGCCATGCGAGGTCGCCCTCGGAGAAATGGAACTGCTCCAGAAAGGAGAGGACCTGCTCCAGTCCGGCCGCCATGAAGAAATTCCTGCGGGTCGGCAACTTGCGGACAAAAAATTCGAAGACCGCTTCGCCCGTCATGTTATGAGCGAGGTAGGCCTGCGTCATGGTGAGTTCATAGAGATCGGTGAGCAGGGAGGTGGTCGAAGGTGTCATGCGGCCAGGCTTTCGAGGCGGACGGGCACGGCGCCGAGATGCAACATGGCTTCCTCAGCGTTGCGCCCGTCGTCGGGGTGGAGATTGACGGCCTTGATCCCATCCATGAGTACGCACACATCGTAACCAAGCCCCAGCGCATCCTTCACCGTGTTCAGCACACAGTAATCGGTCGCCAACCCTCCGATGAACAGGCGGCGGACCTTCAGGGCGCGTAAATGGCGATCAAGCGGTGTGCCCTGCAATGTAGAATAGGCTTCTTTGTCCTGATCGATCGCCTTATAGATTGTGACCGCCGAGATGGGAGGCTGGAAGTTCGGTGGCGGCAAGGCGCCGGGCGATCCTGCGATACAGTGGACGGGCCAAGGCCCGCCTTGGTCTCGAAACGAACAGTGGTCGGGCGGATGCCAGTCGCGAGTGATGAAAATCGGCAGGCCTCGAGCGTGGAATTGTGCCATATACCCAGCCAGAATCGGGACGATCTTGTCGCCATCCTGTATGCCCAATGCGCCGCCCGGAAGGAAATCCCGTTGCACGTCCACCACGACTAAGGCGTCATGAGAGGTGAGGTTCGTCATGTAGCAGGTCCCGTCCATACGACATCGGCCCGCAGCCGGCGGGGCGCTGCGTCATTTTCCCTGCTGGACGAGCAGACGGATGTAGGCGAGAGCATCCTGCCGCTCGGTTTCGGTCAATTGCCCTTGCCACGCATGCATTGGACTGAAGACAACGCCGTGCTCGATCGTCCGAAGCAGTTCTTCGTCGGATTTCAGGAAGGATTTGAAGCGGTGGAAATTGGCCGGTGGCACTGTCAATCCGGCAGCATCGGGGCCATCTCCGCGGCCGCCGGCGCCGTGACATGCGAGACAATGCCGCTCGTACACCGCCTTGCCTTTGGCGGCATCCGGAGGAAATTCCTGGGCGTGCGCGTCGTCGACCACTGGCGCCAGCATCAGGCCTGCTGCAGTGGCGAGAATCAGGTGACGAATGCTGAGGGTTGTGAACGTCCGCATGGATCGCTGCGTCTCCTTTAACTCTTCTTCGTCGTATGTGCGATGAACGAGGAAAAATGCTGCTGCAATTTGGTGCTGCCGCACGCCGGGCATTGTACCTCGCCTTTTTCGTGCTGTTTCAGCGTGACGACGATCAGCGATTCTTTCCCGCAATCCAAACAGGTGTAATCATACATCGGCATGGGCGCCTCGCTCGCAAGGTGATACTGCTTTTGCTAATCCTTGACCCTGTTGTCCTCTTCGGCCTCACCCCAGGTTGCAACGATCTGGGCCATCTCTTCGAGACGTGCGGCGGTTCGGCCATAAATGCTTACCGGCGGGTAGGTGCCTTCTGCGCCGCGTTCCCCTGCCGGCACGCCGATCAGCAACTCCAGCGCCTGGTCTGCCGTATCGACGCCGTAGACGGCAAACCGTCCGTCCTCCACTGCCGCGACGACCTCCCGATTCAGCGCCAGGTGTTTGATGTTACGGGCGGGAATGATCACACCCTGCTTGCCTGTGAGGCCCCGCCGCTTGCACGATTCAAAAAACCCTTCGATTTTTTCGTTCACGCCGCCGATGGGCTGGATTTCTCCCAGCTGGTTCACGGAACCTGTCACGGCCAGATACTGCCGGACAGGCAGGTCGGCCAGACTTGAAAGCACGGCTGCCAGTTCGGCCACGGCGGCGCTGTCTCCTTCGACTTCAGAATAGGTTTGTTCGAAGGTCAAGGTGGCGCTCAAGGCAAATGGCTGCATGCCGGCGAATTTCCCGGCCAGGAAACCGGCCAGCGTCATGACGCCTTTGCTGTGGATCTCACCCGCCAGATCGACCTCCCGCTGAATATCAATCACGCCCTTCGTGCCGACGTAGGTGCGCGCGGTGATTCTCGTCGGCCGGCCGAAGCAGTAATCGCCCAGCTCATAGACGGACAACCCATTGACCTGCCCGATGACCTCGCCTTGGAGATCCACCATCAATGTGCCTTCGGCGATTTCTCCCTGGAGCCACTGCTCAGGCAAATCGGCCCGGCGCCGTTGATGCGCCAGGGCGGATTCGACGTCCGCGCGGGTCACCAAGACGTGCCCGCTCTTTTGGGCCCAGTAGCCGGCTTCCCGAATCAAGTCGCTCACCAGACTGAAGCGCAGCGAGAGTCGGTCGTGGCGGTCGGCGAACCGAAATCCCTGGCGGATCACTTCGGCGACCGCGTCCGCGCCGAAGTGGGGCAGCCCTTCCTCCCGGCACAAGCGTGAAACGAATCGCGCATACTGCCGTTCCTGGTGCTCATCATGCGGCACTTCCACGTCGAAGTCCGCCTTGACCTTGAATAATTTTGAAAAATCTTCCTCATAGGCCTGCAGGAGGTGGTAGATGCCGGCGGTGCCGACAAGGATGACTTTCACCGAGACGGGAATGGGCTCCGGACGCAGGCCGGCCGTGGCGAATCCAAAAAATTCCGACGGATCCTCAATGGTCACGGCTCCCGTCTTAATCACGCGCTTTAAGGCCTCCCAGGAGAAGGGCTGCCGCATGAGATCCAACGCCTGCAGGATGAGATACCCACCATTAGCCTGCAACATGGACCCGGGCCGGATTTCGGTAAAGTCGGTATACATGACGCCAAGATGGGCACGTCGCTCGATTTTGCCGATGAGATTGCTGTAGGTCGGATGTGATTCGTCTATCACGGGTGCGCCGCCGGCAGCCTCCCGGGAGACGATCAAATTCACGGCGAATCGTGTCAGGTCGGGACGTCGTGACTGCTCCAGGCCTGGAATTGCCAGCATGGGACCAGTGTGAGGCAAGAAGTCTCTGTACTGGTGCACGATATCGTCATGGACCCGCTGCAGATACGTGACGACGAGCTGCGAGGATTGATAGGTTTGCAGGAGAGCGTCATAGGCGCCTTTCATGACGTTGGCCACGATCTGGTGGTCCAAGTGATGCAACGCCTGTTCGGCTTCCCGTTCGAGGCCGTGCATCCGGACATGAAACTCCCGGATGTCGCTCTCCAGCGATTGCCGCCGCGCGGTCAGTTCTTCCTGGATTGACTCAGGGAGCTCCTCCATTTCCTTCCCAGTCATTGGGCGGTCGTCTTTGATGGGAACGAGCGCGAACCCCCCCGCGGTTTCCTCAAACACGAATCCTCTCTGGTGGCAGAGGATCGTGAGATCATGAAAGAGATTCTTCTTTTTATCTTCCGTCTCTTCGATGATTTTCGCCTTGGCATCGAGATACTTTTTCCCTTCGAAGGTCGTGGGAATGTCTCGGCGGAGACCTTCGATGAAGGTGCTCATATCGCGTTTGAAGGACGCGCCTTGCCCTGCTGAAAACGAAAGGCAGGACGGGCGCGAGGCGTCCTGGAAATTATGGACAAAACACCAATCCGGTGGGGGCGGAGCGGTCTGAGCCAGGCGTTGAACCATCTGTCGGACTAGCGTCCCTTTGCCGGTTCCTACAGGGCCCGACACGAAGATGTTAAACCCGGGACTCTTCATCTGCAGGCCGAATTCCAATGCCTCGACCGCCCGCTCCTGTCCGATCGTCTCCTCGAGCGGCTGCACCTGGCTCGTATCGGCAAATCCCAAGCGGGCCGGATCGACCGTCGGAGCCAGGAGAGAAGCCGGGAGTCTATGGTTGTCCAGCATCGTGTACGTCCTAAAGCTTGAGGAGATGCGGTGGCTGAACGATGGTGGCGTGCAAGCCCTTCTCGCCGGGCTCGCTTTCGAACAACACCTCCACTCCGTCTTCCAAGTCGGCGAAGGCCATGCCCTTGACCGCATTCTTGTGAAAATACACCTCGCCGCCGCCGTCCATCAGAATGAAGCCGTACCCTTGTTCAGGAAAGACCTTGCTCACGACACCGCGCCGCTGCGGCAACGGTTCCACGCGAATGACCTTGTCCGCGCGTTTCTCGCGAAATTTTTTCAACTCGATCGCCACGGCATCGAAGGCGGACCGGATCGCTTCTTCGAAGGTCTTATCCTCTTTGCGTGAAGTAATGGTCTGCCGCGAGGGCACCGTGACGAGCACGAGCGCTTCGGCGACATTGTCCAGTTTCTTGTGATGGCGATTTTTGGTGAGCGTAACGCGGCCGTGGATGATGTCGTCATGGCCACGTTGCAAAGCGGCCATGCGTTCTTCGATTTCCGTCTTCCAGCGGGGAGTCATTTCGATATTCCGGCTTTCCACTTCCAGGTTCATGCGTCCTCCTCTCGTCTCAGATGGAACAGGGACTCTCACTGCTCTCCTCAGCAAGGCACATGCCCCTGACAATCAGCCTGTATGGCGGTCGAGGCAAGGGTGAATCGGCTCAAAGTGAGGCATTTTCATGGGAAGGCTTACTACGCCGGGCGGAGGTCTGCATACCACTGGCGCATAATTCCTCACTTGCCTGAATGGGGTTGAAGCCCAATGCACCAGTCTCGGCTCGATGTGGCGGGCGTGGCTACTCCTTTTCGGGAACATGTTTTGCGTACGAGCCGGATATGCCGGTATTGAAGAAATCCGCCCTGGACGGCTACGTCAAAGCACGGTTCGGTTCGACGGCCGAATTGGTGGCCTATGGCCCCATCGGAAAAGAAACCCAGGGTGCACGATACAAACAGTACGGGTATGGCGCGCCGATCCGATTAACCTTTCGTACAAACGGCAACAAAACCCGCCAAGTGGTGCTGGGTACGATGAGTCCCGGTCCGTTCGGCCACGAGCATCCGGCTGACAGAGCCCAGGCGATGTTGATGGACTATGACTGTTACAGCCGGCTTCCCCGGCATATCACGGCGCTGGACGTAGGCGCGTTCACCGCGCGTGGCGAGTTGATGTCGGTCGCGGCGGCCAAAGAGTTCTTCCTGCTGACCGAATGGTCGGAAGGGGACACGTATCACAAGGATCTCGAACGACTGGCGGACGCAACCAGGCCTACCCCGCTGGACCGGAAGCGGACACAGGCGCTGGCTGACTATTTGGCGACCATTCACCGCGTGAAGCGAAGAGATCCGCAACTCTATCGCCGCCGCTTGCGCGAATTGCTCGGCCACGGCGAATGTATCATGGGACTGACCGACAGTTATCCGCATCGCTATGGTTTCATCACGGAGGAGTTGCTGCAACGCATCGAAGTCGCCTGTAATGCCTGGCGCTGGCGATTGCGTAGCCAACACGCGCGGCTCTCACAGGTGCATGGAGATTTTCATCCCTGGAACGTGCTGTTCCGCCGGGGCGCCGACTTTTCCGTGTTGGACCGGTCGCGTGGGGAGTGGGGAGAGCCGGCCGACGATGTGACGTCGATGTCGATCAATTATCTGTTCTTTTCACTCTGCCGGCATGGCACCTTGAAGGGGCCGCTGGAAGTGATGTTCCACTCGTTCTGGGATCGTTATCTGAGCACAAGTGGGGATCAAGACGTCTTGGCTGCGACGGGGCCGTTTTTTGCCTTCCGAGGGTTGGTGTTGGCTAGTCCGCTCTGGTATCCGAAGTTGACCCTGACGCTGCGGCGGAAAATATTCCGGTTCATTGAGAACGTGCTGGCGGTGCCGCGGTTCGATCCGGCCGATGTGAATCGATACTGCGACTGAGTTGTAGTGAAGGTTGCGTGAGCGCCTCCTGCAATGAGACGACTCGCACATGGTGCATATGACGATGGCTCCCTTTGCCTTATGGCTCACCGGTCTCCCGGCCTCGGGGAAAAGTTCTATCGTGGCGCGGCTGCTGCCCAAACTGGCGTCGCTGGATATGACCGCAGAAGTGCTGGAGTCGGATGCCGTCCGTCGGATTCTCACTCCTGAGGCCAGCTATTCGAAGGAGGAGCGTGAGCTGTTCTACCGGGCCTTGAGCTTCATGGCGGCGCGGTTGCTGGCGCATGGGGTGAATGTGATCATCGATGCGAC
>ERZ724507.1212-NODE-1212-length-11249-cov-4.728605_pt1 | contig 11249 bp, 10 predicted proteins | sample MGYA00376040_ERZ724507 | MGnify/ENA primary metagenome ERZ724507 (study PRJEB28724, sample SAMN07190883) | activated sludge metagenome | isolation source: activated sludge of sewage treatment plant in Hong Hong | place: Hong Kong | collected 2016-03-17 ...
AGGCGTTGAACCCACCGCGGGCACCCTTTACGTGAAGAACGACCGGTTGTATCTCACCCTTTCCGAGCACCACGGCTCGCTGGCCAAAACCGAGTCGACATGGCTGGGAAGCGGGCGAGCGGCTCGAATCGTGAGCGTCATGCCGGCCTCCGCCGGGCAGCTCGAACAGGCGTTGCCGGCCGTGATACAAGGACGGCAGCAGATGAAGTCGCTTGCGATCGACTATCACCAGTTTGTCAAAAATCCCGAACCGGCTCCCATGACCGCAGCGACCACTGCTCCGGCTCCCCAACCGGTCCAAGCCCTCAGCGTGCGAAACGTACCTGCCGTAGCACCCGATCAACCGGTCAAGCAGCAATCCGCGCCGGCGCCAGTCATGGACAAGGTGGCGTCGAACCAGGCCCCTGCCGACGACGAACGTTTGAACGAGACGCTCCAGGAATTGCAGGACACGAAGGACGCCATGGCCCGTAAGGACGCCAAGATCAGCGCGCTGCGAAGAGATTTAGAGTCGATGCGGATGCAGTTGGAAACGAAGGATAAGGAACTCCGGGCAGTGAAAAATACTCAGCAGCAACCCAAACGCGAGACCCGCAATAAGGCAGAACTGACGGTCCGCTGACCTCGCGGACCGCATTCAGCCCACATCGACCAGCTCCGGCTTCAGCAGCACAATCTCCCTCGATATCGGCGGCCGGAAATTCATCCGGCAGTAGCATCCATAGGTCACATAGGTATCCTGCAGGCAATAGAGGGCAATCTCTTTTCCCTGCCCGTCCGCCCACATTTGCGCGACCTGCGAACCACTCCCCGATTTGCTTTCTACATTCAACGCCCGGGCAAGCACATCCAGCTTGACCCATCCCCGGTTATCCCAGTTGCTCCAAATGGCCATGGTGTCGTAGACCGGCTCCGCGCGGAACTTGGCCAGGTTGATCTCCATACTGGGCTTCACTTGTTGAATGATCGACCGTTTTTTGATGAAGGGCAGATCGAAATTGAGTCCGTTGTGGGTGATGAACAACGACGGACGCGACTGGCCCAGATGGCTCCAGAAGGCCCGCAGGAGTGCCTGCTCATTCCCCCCATACCACGAGATGGCACCCCTCGGTTCCAGGGTATCCGTGAACTCCAACAGACCGATGCAGACGATCTTGCTGAACGTGCCGTCGAAGGAAGACTTCTCATACAGTTCATCATCGAGCCGCTGCTGAGCCTCCGCCTCCCCCACGGCAAATAGATCACCGCCGCTCTCAGCGAAAGTGACCTCGCCCGACGTGAGCTGCCGCCCTGCGATCCGCGCCCATTCTTCTCTGGGAGCCTGCACGGTTTCGATATCCAGCACCACTTTCATACGCCCCTACACCTTCCTCTGCTGAAGCGCCGCAATGACGGGCTGGTCGGCCGGCGGAAACTCGAAGGAGGCCATCTCATGAGGATAGACCCATCGAAGCTCCGCGCAATCGATCGCGATCGCAACACCCGCCTCGATGCGACAACGAAAGAAATGCAATTCCACAACCTTCTCGGGATATTCATGCCGTACGATCTGAAAGGGAGTCGGTGCGCTGACTCGAACCTGCAACTCCTCCCATAACTCCCGATGCAGACATTCCTCCAGCGTTTCGCCTGTTTCACGTTTGCCTCCGGGAAACTCCCACAAGCCTCCAAGATGCGCGCCGGCTTTGCGGCGGGCGATCAGGTAGCGTCCTTCGTGAGCAATGATTCCGGCCGCTACTTCAATCACCTGCATCGCGACCTTCCCGGTATCGAGTCGTTGCCCCATCAGCCCTTCGCACTTGACGATCATGCGATGACCCGTTCGTCGAGGATTATTTCTCACCGAACGGATAAGTTTTGCACAGCGGTTTCATCGGGCAGAGGAGGCAATAGGGATTACGCGCCGTGCAGATAGTGGCGCCGAAATCCATGATCGCCTGGTTGAAATCGTACCCCTTACCCCGAGGAATCAACGCTTCGGAGAGTTCCCAGAGCAACGCTTTCTGTCCCTTTGGATCCCCCTCGGCGATGAACACCCGGTGCAAGACACGGATCACGTTCGTGTCGAGGATCGGCGCGTCCTCGTTGAATGCGAAGGAGCGAATCGCGCCGGCCGTATACCGCCCGATGCCTTTGAAGGACAACAATTCATCCGCATCACTCGGTAGTTGCCCGCCATAGCGGGCCACGGTTTCACGCGCGATACTGTGTAACCGCTCGGGACGGATGTTGTACCCCAACGGGTACCAGGTCTGTTTGACCTCCGCTACCGGGGCATCGGCCAATTCGGCAAATGACGGATACCGCTCCAAAAATTCATGGTACTTCGGGATGACCCGATCCACTTGCGTCTGCTGGAGCATTACCTCCGAGACCAGAATATGATAGGGATCCGACGTCTTCCGCCAGGGCAGGTCGCGGCCATACTCTTTGTACCACTTGAGCAACCGGTTCTGAAATCGCTGCTTCTGTCCCCGCGCAAGCGGGAGGGCGGGAGTCGACGTCCGTTTCTTCCGTCGGGAAGGTTTCTGAGTGCGAAGCTTTCTAGGCATAACGGTCCGTGAGACGTGGCGGCATTCTAAAAGGCGGTGGGGTGAAAATCAAACCAGCTTGAAGGAACGGGAGAGGACCGCAGGACAGGGTCTCCCAATGGAATACTCCCCGTCCTGCGGCGCGTGATGCGACGTTACACGAGCGATGGTGTTACTGCGGTGAGGCCTGCACCTTCGTTCCCTCTTTTACGGGCGGATCGATCACAATATTGGGTCCCTGCACCTTCGGCAAAATCCCGGCTCCGGGTTTCTCGAGCAGGCGCTGGTTTTGGTCGTTGATCGAAAGTTTCTGTGACACGTGCCGGTCATCAAATGCGGCGGAGCCAGCAAGTGCGGATTCCCCGCCGCCGTTGGCACGTCCAGGATCGTTAGCGAGAGCCTGGCCGTTGACCGGATCGGTCGCTTTGCCCATCGGATACCCGGGATGCTGGGGCAACAGCGCAGGATTGGCAAAGGCGACGGCAGCTCCCAACATTCCAATAGCCGCCAACGCATATATGGAGAACGAGGCTTTCATACGACACCTCCTTTGGGGCGGATAACATGACAGCGCCCTGCGGCCGACCAGCCGCAGGGCGCACAATGAACCTCCGGAGTTGAATGGAGTCCTCTCTTGCTCTTGCGGAACAATTCACCCCGGCATGGCAAGTATCTCCCGATACCTTTCCAGCTTCTTCCTCCATAAGAACCTAGTCAAGAGGGCGATCATCATCCGACTAAGCCACTCTTCCGAGCATGATTGATCAGCACGTAGTTTGAAGAACCACAAACGGATGCCGATTTTCAGGTCCCATTCCTCAAATCAAGGACCAGAGCCGATTTCCTGCCCTAGGACTTTCCCCACCGCCAAATGACCCGAGACATTATCCTGATCGCACAGGCAATGGAGGGCATGGTATGTCAATCTGCCGGCACACTCGCCGCCCGAGGCCTTCGCTCTTTCGCATCGGCGATGAAGCGAGGGATGTTGATGCGACGAGCGGCTCTGTGGACTCGTTTCAGGCTTCACCTGGAGTTCGACGGTGCACCAGGGTAGCGCCATTATTCACTACACCCGAGGATGCACAGCAATACATGTCCATGACCGTTCATTACCGTGTGTCCCTGTCCGCGGATTCCACGACGACTGGAGAAGGACGCCTGTTAGATCTCTCCCTGGAAGGCTGTCGGATCGAATGCGACCGGCATTTGCCGGTCAATACCTACCTCTCGTTACGTCTGCAAATCTCACCGAATGAGATGCCGATTCTGGTGGACCTTGCCGCGGTGCGATGGACTCGCGGTACCAATTGCGGGGTGCATTTCTTGTCCGTCCAGCCGCTGCAATCCGCACGGCTGCAGACCTTTCTCGCCGCCGCGTCGCCCCGGAAAGAACCACCGACTCCCGGGGCAGGTTAATCCGATCTGCTCCAGCCACTAGCCCGAATTTGCCCTTGCCTTTTTGTCCTCGCTACAGCATCCTAGGGGCCGACCTGGATATACCCCTAGGTTTCCTGTAGGGCATTTACTACTCACGAGGAAAGACCCATGAACGAAGACAATCAGACTCGGCGAATCGACGTACTGGCGATCGGCCTATTCGGTCTGGCGGTGGGAGCCCTGACCCTGGGAGTCGCCCAGCTCGGATGGATTCAGCACAAAAATATGGTAGGAGCCCTGGTGATTGCCCTGATCTTCGGCGGCATCGTCCAACTGCTGGCAGGCATTACCGATATTCGTTACAACGAGCAACTGGGCGGTACGGCACTGACGATGTATGGTTTCCTGTGGATCACCCTCTGCACCGTCAAACTAGTCAGCACGAGCACCACCTTCCAGTTCGATGCCGTGCTCTACGCGCCGATCAATCTGGTCTACGCGGTCTTCTCCGGCGTCATGATCTTTCTGACTGCCTATCGCAACCTGACGCTCAGTGCGCTGCACGTGGTCATCACCCTGACGTTTCTGGCGACCACCTTTGCCCGTTTGGACTTCATCAGCGAGTTGCTGCCGGGATGGGGTCATATCATCGTCGGACTGATGGCCTTTTATCATGCGGTCGGCAGCCTGACGCAGGCCTTCACGGGAAAATCCATCCTTCCACTCGGCCCGCCGCTCCTGTTTCACACCCCCAAGCACGTGCACTCGATCGCGAAGGTGGTGTAACTGGTAGGCTGCTGAAAAGGGCTGTCCAGCAAGGCCGCAGCGAGGTCCGCGACGCGAAGAAGAATGAGCGTCACGTCTGCGAACGGGCGCGAGTCGGTGAGTGCCCAGTGTCCCAGAGGCGAATCGTACTCTGCTCGTACGGTGAGCCTCTGATCGAAGCGAGAACGCCGCTGGAAGCCTTTTCCAACAGCCTACTACCAGTCGGCACCTAGGCGATCCACCACGAGTTGGTGCACCACCGCCTGAGGGCCCAAAGAGGCGAGATACAGAGCGGCCTCCGCGATGTCGAACGGGTCGATTTTTTCGCTGGCCGCTCTCACTTCTGGCGTGGCATCGACCAGTTCATCGGCCACCCCGCCGGGACAGAGCGCGCTCACCTTAATCCGATAGGCTCGCCCTTCGTCCGCCAACGACTTCGTCAGCGCCATGATGGCATGTTTGGAGGCGCTGTAGGTGCCCGTCCCGCTCCAGGCCTGCACACCCGCCACGCTCGACATATTGATGATTGTCCCGCCGCCCTGCTTTTTCATAAGCCCGAAGGCGGCGCGGCAGCAGAAGAATGTTCCCCGGACATTGGTTCGCATCACTTCATCGAACGCCTCGGTGCTCGTCTCTGCCAGACGGCGGCCGCCGAAGATGCCGGCATTGTTCACCAGGATATCCAGACGCTGGTATCGGCGGATCGTTTCCGCCATCAGCTGCTCCACCTGCGATTCATCGGCGATGTCCGTCTGTAATGCTACTGCCCGGCCCCCGGCTGATTCGATCTGCGCGACGGTCTCTTCGCACTTGTAGAAGCGCCGTGCCGCAACGACCACTGTCGCCCCTTCCTGCGCAAACCGCAAGGCAATCGCTTTGCCGATTCCGCTGCTGCTGCCTGTCACCACCGCAACTTTCCCGTCCAAGCGCTTCATATCGGGCCTCCCCTTACATTCGATGCTCAGGACAATGTGTGACGTCCTATTCGTCCATAGGATACAGGTGAAACCCCGCATGGAGAAAGAAGGTGGGAGCAACGCTACCGGAAGTCCATGGCAGAACGACTACTGAGGATTTTTTTCGGTTGGATTTTTTACGCGGGAGGTATGACTGTCCACATTGTGTCCGAGCATGTGGCCTACCCGTCCAAGCACGATTTGCTCCGCTTCTTCACGTGTCGCGCATGGACCGGAATCAACGGACTCTTCGCGTCTCTTGTCTCCGACTCCGCACCTGAAGGTAGCCTGGACGGACCATCGTTCACCGCCACCCTGGTGAAAGGTGAGATGGACGTCGCACCCCACAATGCGAATATCCTTCGTGTCGTCGGAGGAGGGAAATCGATTGACCGGGCTCATGGCATCCATCCTTCCGGTTCTGCCTATTGAGCCTACCGCGGAAGACTCGGGCTGCGTACTAGGTGAAACCCGCCCCCTCATCACATCCGGTCGTAGCCAGGCACTGGTATCAGAGGTGATGCGAAACGAAGGCCTGTTCGCCGATCGCCGCCCGCGCGACGTCCAGCAGATGGCGATGGTGAGTGAAGATCAGCACCTGGCCCTCCCCGGCGAAGCGAGCCAACGCCCGGAGGATGTGAGCGACGCGCCGGTCGTCGGAGGTAATCAGCGCGTCGTCCAGCACGAGCGGCATCTGCGGATGGGCCTCTCGACGGATGTCCAGCGCCGCCAGTCGCAAGGCGAGATACAATTGATCCGCCGTGCCCTCGCTCATTTCTTCAACCGCGACCGACGTGCCGCCTTGGCGCAATGCGCATAACCGCGGCTGCCCTCCGGTGTCGTCACTGATCAATCGTTCATAATCTCCGTCGGTCATGAGCGCGAAATAAGCTGAGGCTTTCGTAATCATGGGCGCCTGTGCCCGCTCCCGGAAGCGATTCAAGGCTTCCTGCAGCAGTGCGCGGGCCAGTTTCAGTCTGGCCCATGGCCTGATGGCTGAGCGATACCGTGCGGCAGCCGACTCCATGGCCTCACGGGCACGGGCTGCGCGGTCTGAGGAGTCGATGGCGTTCAGAGCTAATCGCGCCTGCTCTTCCGCGCGACGGGCAGCCGCCTGCTCTTCTTCACATCTCGTAATTTCCGATCGGCACTGTTCCCGCTCGGTCTCGATCGTCACCGCATCCCGGCCGGACAGGCGCTGGCGTAGCTCCTCGACGGAAAGGGACGATGCGGCAGCGATCTGTTGCCGCACATGTGTAAGGCTGGCGGATGCCTCCCGTTTGCGTGAGGCCGCCTCCTCACGTTGCGGCAAGTCCTCGAGACCGGTCACCCCCGCCACTGCGCACAGCCGTGCCAATATGGTCTGCTGCGCGGCCCGGTCCGAGGCAGCGCCTCGCCGCTTCTCCTCGGCTTTCCGCTGATCCCGCAGCAGCGTCGCCTGCTCCTGTTCCGCAGCCTTTGCCGCCGCGAGCCTGCCGCGTAACCGATCCGCAAAGTCCTCCACCATCTGAGGCGCCGGGATATCGAGTACTGCCGCCACATCCTTGGACTGTGCGGCCAGGTCATCGAGAATAGCCTGTACCTGGGCTCTGCGCTGCTTTGCCTCACCTAAGGCTGCCGCCTGCCGTGCCGCGCCATCCAGTTCGTCGAGACGCACTTTAATCGCATCCGGAATCGTATCGGAGGCGAGGAACAACCGCGCATGCCACGCCTGCAATGCGGACTGGTGGCGCCGTAACTCCGCCCCCATCTCAGCCATCGAACGGTCGAGTTGCTGGCGTTCGATCCGTTGCACTGTGGCCGCTTGTTCTTTCGCGTTGTGAGCGGCTTCAGCCTCGACGGCCTTGCTGTCATAGGCCACCGCCTGCTCGATCAACGACGGCAAGAGGGTCACATCCACGGGGTTCGCCTCACTCACTGGATGGCCCAGCTTCAGCAAGGCTGCCCTGACTCCAGCCACCGCATTGTTCGTCTCTTCCTGCAACCGGTCACTTGCAGCGCGCAGCCCTGCCACGCGTTCTGCAATCTGGAGCGCGTCGGCTCGCCGCCCCTGCCATTCCCGTAATGGTTCGGGATCCAAATCAGGCAGACCGGCGTCTTTCAGCCGTTGTGCCCATGCATCAAGGGTCGCCCCGCGGCCTGCCGAAAGTCGTGCTATCTGTCGTTCGATATCCGATCGCCGGCCCTCCATCTGCTCGATGCGTCCCGTGCATTCCTCCAGGCCGGCGGCGCGTTTGGCATCCGCGCGCAACAGATCCGCCTGCCGGTCGGCCTCGCTCAGAGCCGCTTCGAACATCTCCGGTGTGGCCCGTGCAGTATCAAACCCCAAGGCCAGCTGATCGAGGGTCTGAGTACGGTCGATGTACGCCTCACGGATGGCCTTCCACCTGTCGTCTCGCTTGGCCCGCGCCTGACGTAACGTCTCCGCCGTCACGATTTCGCCCTCGGCGGCCAACTGCCTGAGCCGCAGACGTTGTCCATCCAGATCGCGGCCCACTAATTCCTGTTCATCGCGCAACTTGCGGATCTGCTCGTCGAGATCGTTCAATTCCTGCCTCGTACGCGCAATCTGTGCGTCGAGCAATGGTTGAGCGCGGCGCAACGCCTGGTCGGAGGCCAGTCCGACATCGGCCAGAGCCTGTTCGAGCAGAAGGTCCATTTCACGCCGCTGCTGATCCAGTTCCTTCTGCCGCCGGACCACATCACCAAGCGATTGGGCATGGCGAACGGCTGTCATGAGTTGCTGTCTGGAGCCGGGATCGATCGGGAGCCAGGATTCCTGGTGAGACGAAGCCAGGGCCTGGTCCAATGCCGTGGCGCGTTGCCGGATATGTTCGAGCCGGTCCTCCAATCGACTCACCTGCATCAGGTGATCGTCCAGGATCAGGCGGTCGGCGGCAGACGGCACGGCGTGCAGCACATCACGCACCTCACGTCCGGGCGCGAGTCGCGCGATGGCTAATCCGAGGTCCGCATCGAGTGCGGCAATGACTGCATCCTGTTGTTGCACCTCGATCCGATAGCGAGCCGCCGCCGCGACCCCAGACACGAATCGTTCGATCGCAGCGGCATGCTCCAGGACCAATGGCTCGAGGGTCAACGCGCCAAGCGCACGGGCGCATCGCTCCGCCTCGACCTCAGCTTCTCTCAGGCTGTGCTCAGCGTGGTTGAGTTCCTGTAACGCAGCCAACCGCGCTTCCCGCGCCTGTTCGGGCAAGTCCGGAACTCCGGCGAACGACGCCAACAAGGCCGTCGCTGCGTCATGGGTGCGCAACAACGGTCCGACTGTGCGCAATTCGATCAATTCGTTCTCACGCCGGCGCAGCCGTTCGAGAGTCATACTCACGTCAGAGAGCGCCGCTGCCGCCGCCTCATGCGCGCGATACAAGCTTTGCCACTCCGCCGGCTTGGTTTGGGCTTCGCGCCAGGCCTGCCGTTGTTCATCGAGCCGCCGGCGTGCCTCATTGATCACCGCGTTCTGCGCCCGTCCATGCGGGCTATACAGCTTCTTCGCGTCAGTCTCCAACGCTGCGAGCAGCGTCGCGATGCCGCTGGTCCCTGCGCTCGCTTCGAACAAGGCTGATCCCAAATCCCCCTCGCCGCGCAGAAGCACCTGTCCGCCTTCGCGCAAACGCGCATGGGTGAGACCGAACATGGCCTCGAACTCCACCCGCTCCAGCCCGCCGGTCAACCCCCGTTCGTGGCCCGGTTCGATGACGAGCGATTGATCTGGTTGCTCCGTCAGAACATTGAGCCGCGCCAGTGTCGTCCCCTTGCCCTTGCGCCGCACAAAACCGATCGCCTCGCCATTGATCGCGGCGAAAATTCCTCCGATCCGAAGGTCACCGGCGGCATGGAGGAAATCGTCCGCGCTTCGCACAGGGATGCCGAATCGCAAATCCATCATGGCTCGCAAGGCCGACGACTTGCCCGCTTCATTGGGACCATAAATCACGTGGAGGTTGGCAGGGCCCGTGGAAAAATCCAGCACCTTGCCGGTGAATGGACCGTAGGCCTGGAGCAGCAGCTTGAGCAGTTTCATGCCTCTGCTCCAAGATCAGTCAGCCGTGCCAATACTGTGGCTTCCGCCTCCATCAGGAGCTGTGTCAATTCGACGCGGTCGTCGAGCTTCGGCACGTCTCCAGCCGCCACTTCCTGCGGAAGCGAGCCCAGCAGATCGCCGAGTTCGACCTGCGCCCAGCGCTGCAACTCCGATTCGTCACCCGCCACGGAATCGACGAGACGGACGAGTTCACCCACCGCATCCTGGCGTTGCGCCGTTTGAACGCGATCAAGCGGGGTGGTGAGGTCAAGCCGGACCTGCTCAATCCAGACTTCGGCTTCGCCAATGTCCTGTGCCGCCCCATACATCGCCGCAGCCAACGTGCCGGGCTGGCTCGCTTCCAGGCGATGGAGTTCCGTGGATCCCGTCAGGGTTACCCGCACAGCGTGCAGGCGATCCATCGCGCCGGTGAGCACCGGCTCCAGGGCATGACGGAAGGCCTCTCCCAAAGCCTCCAGCCTCTGTACGCCATCGAGCGAAACGATCAGCTGATTCCAGCGCACCACATCCAGCGCCACGAATTCGCTTTCGATTCGGCCCGCCTCCACCGTCACCAACTCGCACCCCTTCGGCCCCGTTTCCTTCGCATGGCGGCCCTGCAGGTTGCCGGGAAATACGATGTGCGGCCGCTCGGCGATCACTTCTCGCGCATGCACATGCCCCAGGGCCCAATAGTCGTATCCTTTGTGGTTCAACGTCGGCAGGTCCGTCGGCGCGTAGGTGTCATGCCCGGCGCGGCCTGTCAGGCTGGTGTGCAAGAGACCGATATTGAAGAAGCCCGGCACAGGTGGAGGATAGGAAGGGACAAGGTCTTCATCGACCGCACGTTCGGGAAAGCTTCGGCCATGAATCGCCACGGACAGATCGTCGAGCCGGACGGTATGAGCAGCGCGACTCGAAAATACGCTGACATTCGGCGGCAGGATCAGCTGTTTGGAGATGACACCCTGCGCATCATGGTTCCCTTGAACGATGAAGACCCGGATCCCCTCTCGCTCCAACCGAACCATCTGCCCGCGAAAAAACAGGCCGGTATGAAAATCCTGCCAGTCGCAGTCGTAGATATCCCCGGCCAAGAGCAAAAAGTCCACGTGTTCACTGATCGCCGTATCGATCAGCCGCTCGAAGGCACTGCGTGTCGCCGTCCGCAACCGCTCAACCGGAGCGCCGTCGTAGCGGTCCAGCCCGCGCAGGGGACTGTCAATATGAAGGTCGGCCGCATGAATAAAGCGCATGACGTACAGGTCCAGAGGAGTTCACGATCACCCACGCATCCTACGATCATAAATCCGGATGGACAGGACAAGCGCGGTGCGATCCCGCATGATACGCGAGTGGCCAGGTCCTCACAATGCCGGCGCGTGACTCCTCTGTCATCTGAGTCCCGCCCGCCGGACTCGGCGGGCGGGACAAAGCCAGCCTATCGTCTGGCTGCTTGTTTGCGGCACCCACATTGACAGTTGATCTGCACGCAACGGCAGGCATTGGGCTGACACCCGCACGCACAGGATGAACAGTCGCATGTCCCACAGCACCCGGTCTTGGCGATTTTCT
>ERZ724507.1213-NODE-1213-length-11242-cov-9.986592_pt1 | contig 11242 bp, 5 predicted proteins | sample MGYA00376040_ERZ724507 | MGnify/ENA primary metagenome ERZ724507 (study PRJEB28724, sample SAMN07190883) | activated sludge metagenome | isolation source: activated sludge of sewage treatment plant in Hong Hong | place: Hong Kong | collected 2016-03-17 ...
CTCGCGGCTACTTTGCTCCCGAGCCCCCCGACGCTGCCAGCTTGGCCAGCGCGGCGTCCCTCTCGGCAGTCACTTTCGCCAGCGTCGAGGCATCGACTTTTCCGTCGGCCCAACGAATCCGCAGCGCCCGCACGAGGTTCGCAAACCCAAGGTGCGTAAAGACGTTGGCCGCTTCCGACGCGATTTCGCGCTTGAGGCTCGGCAGCTTCCCTTTTGGGCGCGTCAGCAGTTCCGTCAGATAAACCGCCATGCCGATCATCACATGCGGCGCGCCCTGCATGACATCGGCGTTCTTGCCCATCCACGAGTCCTTGCCGCTCCAGTTGCCGAGCGACCGCACCGCCCAATTGACCAGCTCCGTCGATATCTGCGCAATCGTGCCGCCCCCAAGATCCACGGCCACGCGATGCGTCTTGGTGGTCTGGTCTTGCACCCGTCTTTCCGCAACCGCGAGCGCCCGTTTGGCTCGTTCTCGCCGTGTGGGCTTGGTGTTCAGGTTCTCCTTGACCAGCGCCAGCGCGTTTGCGCTCGCGGCCAGGTCGCTGATTACGCTGTCGGATACATCGGTGTTGCGTCGCTTTGTTGTCATCGAACCCCCCAGATTCGTAGTTCGTCGTCGCTCGGAACCTCCGAGCGCGCAGCAAGTCTCTCAAGGACGGTTTGCACCATCTCTTTTTGTTCAAAGGGCGCAAGCTCCGAACTCCAGTCCTGCCGACCCAGCACCAAGTCATGGGCGAGTCGCGCGATATCCAGCGTTCGGAATGCACGCAGAATCGAGCCGGATGGCAAATGGATAAGCAAAAAGGGCATATCAGGAAAGCCATCGTCCTGCACAACCGCCAGATCGGCACTGGCCAAGAGCGGCACCGCACTCACGCGCTTTCCAGTGACCGAATTGGCATATCGCACAGAGCTACTCAGCAAGACCCCGCGAGGAAAACGAACGCCCCACCACTGCTCAACGGTCAGCGCCACATTCGAGTACGTGAAGTCCGTCCGTGTCGAAGTCACAAAGCGATAAAATTCCGTATACGTTTTCTGATCGAAATCTGCGAGTGTGTCAATGGTCACTTTGGGGTTATAGGAATCCACCAAATCAAACCCAGAACCCACTCGAATCGGAACCAGAAAGTCGAGTGCCGTGCCTTTCACCATCTGCACAATCTCTGGCCACCATGCCTTGAGTCGCTGTCGCCAGTTTGCGCTACAGATTTTCAGCCCCAGAAGCTCAAATGTGCCTGAACTCCGAACGCTGGCAAACAGCGCAAGGATCTGTCCTTTCAAATCCTCTTCAGGATAACTTGGGTGCGCGTGCTTCTCTTGTGGCAGATAGCCGAGCGTAAGAAACTGCCCCAAGCCCTGTTTGAAGTCGGCGCTGTCGTCATTCATATCCCGTTTGTGCCATTCGACAGTTCCAAACTCTCGCCAGCCGTAGACCAGTCCCTGGACTTTGCCGATCTCGACGGCACCATGAAGCGTCCAGCCATCAATGATGGGAACGGTGTTGATGTCCAAGTCGTGGTCAATGGCGATGTCCCGATCGAGGTGGGCCAAGACCCATGAATACGGCCACACATCCTCGGGAATGTTCTCGATGGAGCGTCGAAGCTTCTTGATCTCCTCCTCAATGATGAGCTTCCGCTCGCTGTCGAGTGAGCTGTTGCGCAGCGACTTCACCCTGGACACCAGCAGCTCGAAGTCACGCCAGGCGCGACCCGCAATCTGCTTGCGCCGTCGCATTTCCTGCGACGCTTTCAGCGCGGCGATGGCCGCTTTGGCGCTCTCTTCGTCTTTGGTCATGAAGAGCACCATGGCCTCCGAGTCAATCTCGTTGTCGGCGGCAGGGTTGCTCAGCGCGTTGTCTGCCGACTCGATGAGATCACTCATCCAGCGCAGCTTGCCCAAGATATACTCATAGCGAACCACATCCAGCGACCTGCGCGCCATCAGAACTTTGATATCTACGTTGCTCTGTAGATTGCCTTGGCGCACGGCTCGTCCGTTGCGCTGCCTCAGCGTATTGGGCTCCCACGGCAAGTCGAGGTGATACACCGTGCAGGTTCGCCTGTGTAGATCGATTCCTTCATATGCGGCTTGGTTTGCAATCACCACGTCGTAACGCGGCATGATCTCCTCCACCTCGATGGTGCCGTCGGGGGCAACCACCGCCGGAACACCGTTGAACTCGTCGGAGATGGCCAGCCGTCGGACTGGATCTTTGGCAATTTCGCCATTGATTACGGCGATTCGCTCCCTCGGCATTCCAGCTTCGACCAGAAGCTCCAGCAGCCACCGATGAACCGCCACGTTGTCGCAGAACACGATTTGACCGCAGCCTGGGTTGGTCATGATCAGCTCGACGCAGAGATCGAGCTTGGGCGAGTGCATATCAGCCACCTTGCCAGCAGACGCATAGGTGAACTGCGTTCGGAGTTTCTTTTTCTTGGCCCACTTGCGCTTGGCAATGTTCCAGAGGTTGCTCGTCTCCAGCTCCCAATCGTTCACTATCTCAGTATTCTTTTTTGCTTCTTCAAACAGCTCATCGATCTTCTGGCCTGACGCCTTCCGATTTCCACCGGCCATCTCAATCAAAATCAGCCGTCGCTCTTTTTCTTCCTGCGGAAGATCGGGATGATTGAAAGATACCTGCATAAATTCATAGTGTGCGGGAGTGACTGGACCTTCGACCAGCGCGGGATGGATCGTCGCAAGCTGCATCTTGGCGAGGAGTGAGAGCGCCTGATTCTTCAGCTTGGCAGCATTCTTCCCGCCGTGCGCCATGGAACGAACGGCAGCGGTGTACTTGTCTGCCAACTTGTAATAGAGGTTGCTCTGCTCCATGGTCATATCAACCAGCATGGTCGAGCTTTTGCTCTCAGGAAGTTTGAGGCCCACTTCCGCAGCGGTCTTAAACTCGGCATATCTGAAAATGACATCGCGCAGCTCCAGCAAGTTGCGAAACCCGGACACGACACTCTGCTCGCGTATTTCCATGTTCGGCTGAACCACGTCGCGACGCTCAATCAGGAGATAGCGATCGATAAATGCTTCGACGGTGGGGATTCCTACGTTTGCCCACGCCAGCTCGTTGACCAAGTTGATCAGTGTGAAATACTCAATCGGTGAATTTTTGGCCGGTGTTGCGCTCAGTAGATATGTGCCGCCCGGCGTGCCAAGGCGCTTCGACAGGTTGTGCCGATATGCGGCTAGCTGATATCCGCGCTCGCTGCCGCTTTGAATCGCGCCAAGGTATTTGGGACTTCCACCCTCAAGCTGTCCAACGGCCCAGATGTTCTTAAAGTTCTGCGCTTCATCAATGAGCAAGAAGTCAATGCCAATCTCTTCAAACGTAATGGCGTTGCTCGCCGTATCCGCAGCGCGAACCGCCGCAAACTGCTCGAGGGCTTCGCGGTGTAGGGCGACGTTGCGCTCGGACAGACCGCCGAGCTTCTCTGTCAGTGCGACCAGCGTCTTTTCGCGCTCGATCGACTCCCGCAGCAGATCCTGCGCGACTTGCTGCCGGATCACTTCACGCTGCTCTAGGTCCGCTTCTTCCCAGACATCCTCACCGACGATGGCGATGGCTCGCTTGTCGCTGACTTTGGGCGGTTCCTTCGCTTTTCCGGTGCGCTCGCGCTCTTGGGCGCGCTCGATGATCTCGGCAAACTCGCGCGCATCGAGCTGAAGCTTGCGGGCCAGCAGCGGCGTCGATTCCGCAAACTGCTTCCACGCTTCGTGACGCAAGCCGATGGTCGCGAAGAACGAGTAGGGCACAATCGCGCAGTCGTATTGACCCGCTTGGAATCGTCGCCACTTGAGTTCGCGATCCTCTTGCGAGTCGGGGCCGCTCACCCAGACGCCCGCGCGATTCAGCTTGCGATTCGCGCCGACGACCACCACGCGATAGTCCGGCAGACAGCGCAGGATGTCCCGATACCACTTCCAGACGAGCGTGTTTGGCACCACGACGAGGGGACGCCGACAGACGCCGCGCTCACGCTGGATGGCCATCGTCGCGATGCCCGAGAAGGTCTTGCCAACGCCTGTGTCGAACGCATTGAGCCCGCCGTTGTGGTGGACCAGGCGACGGACGACGGCGCACTGGTGCGGCTTGAGCACGATCTGGCTTCCCCAGCGAGCGATCTGCAAGGGCGCGCTCTCGAACGTCGGAGCGACGAAGCTGGCCAGGACATAGCTGCTTTCGACTTGATCGACTCGGCGCTGGTCTTCGAGCAGCCAGTTGCGAAAGTGCAACGTCTTGGCTGCGGTATAGGCCATCCGAGCACGCTCGAGCGCTTCCTCGCTGGATTCCTCCTCGCCCTCGTCATCGACGATCTTTTCGTAGGGAGGCTGGAAGAACTGGAGATCCAGGTTGATCCAGCCAAACAGCACCGACTCCTCGTTCTTGCCGCCGATCCGCTTTTCGAGGAAGGCATACGGCGTGCCCTTGTACGTGAGCAGCGCGGCGGTCCGCTCCAGCTCGGCGACCGGCTTGCCGAGCACTTCGCTCATCCACGCGCGCAGCAGGTTGAGCGGCATCCACGTAAGCCGAGGACTTGGATCAATCTCGGAGATCGACGGGAACCGGATCAGGCTGCGAAGTCTGTTGACCTGGGCAGCGGTCAGTGGATCGTCTTTGTGGACGATGGCGCGACCATAGCGCTCGCCGACCAGACCCGTGTAGTAGTCCGTCTCCGCGAGCCAGACCGGCGGATCGGTCCAGTCCTTGGCGAAGCTTGCCCGTACCAGCTCGGCTTCCAGCGTTGCGGTGTCTGGATTGCCAAACGCAAGGCTGGCGCGAAAATCGCGCAGCGCAGTTTCGGTAAACGGTCCGCGCTCCCTCAGTAGCCATGCGGCGGTGTCGGCGATCGAGTCGCTGCCGCTGTATCGCGCCGCGACCTGCTGTGCCTTGGCCAGCGTCTCGGCGATCTTGCCGTCCGGCTGCCACACCGACAGCAGCGCGGCCACGCCGTCTACATCTTGGTAGCTCGTGATCTCGTCCAGTCGGTTGCTGGCGGCAAACGCGATCACGTCATCGAGCAGCTCGCGATGCTGGGCGCGGGCTTGCGCAAGCGAGGGGAGGCTTCGCTCCGCGATTAGGTCGAGGTACTTGGCGACTCGACGACCGAGCAGACTGGCCCCGAGGACGGCTTCGGGTAGCTCGGCAAGCCGCTGTCTTTCGGCCCTCACCGATCGCGGCAGCTCGGGCGAGACACGCTCGACCTGGCAGGTCTTGCAGCGCTCGCGCAGGAGCATGTTTGGCGGGAGCCCCTGAAATTCGCCCTCGACCTCGTAGCGATAAGCGTCTTCGTCGCCGTCCTTTCCGCGCTCGGTGCCGAGCACATGCGACTCAGTGACCGAAAAATACTGTCCCTCGACGATGAAGCGATCCTCATCGAGCACCGCTGGCAGCGTGCCCCCTCGCGACTCCAGGAGCACCAGATCGGTCACAATTCCGGCACCGGGATAAATCGACGACGGCAGCCGAAATGCGGCGATGAGGTGGTGCGAGCGCAGCACTTGCTCCCGCAGCGCGACAAACTGCGCAGGCTTCCCCGTCATAAAGCCATACGGGATGATGAACGCGGCGATTCCGCCCTCGGCCAGAAGCCGCAGCGTTCGGCGCAGAAAGTACCAATACGCGCGCTTCTCTCGATACGTGGGATCGGGATCGATGGCCGTCTCTGCGCCTCGCTGCCCAAAGGGTGGATTGCACAGCACCAGCCCAAGCTGTCCGTCGAGCCGACCCGCCGTCGAGACAGTCCACTGCTCAAACGAGGTGTTCAGCACAGTCAGCTCGGGCCGCGCCCGCCGCAGCAGCGCTGCCGCCAGCGGGCTGTACTCCAGCGCCGTCCAGCTCAGCGCTTCAAAGCCTGGTGTCGAGGCTGCGTTGAGGAGCCGCCCAATGCCCGCCGAAGGCTCCAGCGCGAGCACATCCCCGGACGAATGCCGGGGAAGGTGCGGGATGCGAGGCAGAAGCAAGCGAGCCAGCTCCGACGCCACCTTGGTCGGTGTGTAATACTCATGGATCAGCGCCTTGTCGTCGGGTACGAGCGCTGGCGGCAGATACGTCTTCGCCGCTTCGAGGGAAAGACCGCCCCAGCCCGTGTACCGCAGAATCGAAGCCGCATCGCCCGGCTTGGGCGGCGACAGCAGGGTGGCAATCGCCTCAAAATTCGCGGTCGTCCGCTCGCCTGGGCTTGTGGGCGGGTCACGCTCCAAAAGCTCTGCCAGCGCCAATGGACCCACGGCCAGGTTTGGGTCTGGCGGCGGAAGGTGGAGCTTGCGACCCATCCCCAGCTCGGCCCCGGCCTGCTCCAAAAGCCGCACGCGGAACTCGAGCCTGCGCTCTGCCTCCTCGTCGCCGACTAGGCCCTCTAGCTGCGTTTGCTGGACCAGCTCCTCGAGCCGCTGACCGTGTTTGGCCCGATCGACCTGTACCGGCTCCGAGGTCGAGACGTGCTTGGCAAACCACGTCCCCGCCACCTCGGTCAAAAGCGCCTGCGAAGCGTCATCAGACCAGTAGGCAGCGCGGGCGAATCCGGCGAAGTCGGCGCGATCAATCACGTCGGGCAGATCCGCGCCAGACACGCCATCGGCCTCGTAGACCACCAGCCGGTCCCCAGCCACGCCCGGCACCAAGCGATACACGGTCTTGCTCGTCGCTGTCAGCTCGCCCAAGTCCAGCTCGTAGCGGTCGCACAGTTCCTGGACCACGGTGGTCAAGTCGGGGCGGTGGGCCAGCACGCGCGAAAGCAGCCAAGTCTGCTCCGCTCGGCTAGCTTTGCCCGCCCAGGCGCGTATCGTGTCCGCTGTATGTCCGGCCCACTTGTGTCGGTTGGCCGTGTCCAGACGGTCGTCGATGGGCTCGAGGAAGGGCCGTAGCGCCTCGGCGATCTGCGCCTGTACGGAGACTCGCCGCCGAGCAAAGAAGTCTTGAGCATAGGCTGCATCGACCCCTGGCGGCGGGGAAGCGACGAGCATGGCCTCGAGTCGCTCTACGATCGCATGCGCTGCATCAAGAACATCCATCGACATACCCTCTTTGGCGATTGCGTCCGCTTGCGCCTACTTGCCGCTGCCCAGCCCAAGATTTTTCAAAATATCCGTCAGGCTCTTCCCGATGGCTGACTCCATCTTCTGATCCCTGTCGTCCGTCGCTGGAGCGGCGTTCTTTCGTTGCTCTGTCTTGACTTGTTCAACCGACTGAAGCTGCGCCACGGGTTTCCTCCTGCCTTTCGCCTTTGGCTCTTGTGGGGCTTTGGCTGCCTTTGCGGCTTTGGGCTCTTTGGTCTTTTTGGTCTTCGGTTCTTTCTTCACCACTTCGATGGCAGGGCTCGCTTGCGGCTTGGTCGGCACTTCTAACGAAGGAAGGTGCTTTCGCCAGGCCGAGTAGCCTTCGCTTGCACGGTCCACTTCGGCCTGTTGCAAGTGCGCGCGGGCCATGTCGATTGCCTCCGCAAGCTCTTGTTCCAGCCTTGCGAGCTGCTGCCGCTTGGCTTCCGCCTGTGCCTCAGTCCTTGGTGGACGAGCCTGCAAGTCTTTTACGAAGTCTGCGATCTTGGCGCGTATGGCCTTAGCCCGCTCGCTCGACTTCGACGCAAGCCGCTTGCTCGTCTCGATCTGGCTCGACTCGCGCAGCGCTTTCAGCGGAGTCAACTGCCCCCGCTGCGAGCGAAGCGGCGCGCGTGCCACTCCACGCCGATAGTCAACGTCGATAGCCGGTGAAGCAAATATCGTTTTGCCATCACAAGTACATGTGCTTTGCGCTGTGGCTTCAGCGTTTCGTCCAGCTCGCCAGAGCCTGTCCCAAAGCGGCTTTAGCGACAAAAGATCCTTTTCCGATAGCGTCGCATTCGGATAGGTTTCGGCAAGATACGCAATCAAGTTCGCGTAAAACGAAGCGGGCGGATCTTTGTCAACACGAGATGGCAACACTCGAAGCGTCATTTGCTTAGCCTCTTTCTGATTGCACTGCGCACTTTGTCAATGATCAACTCGCCAAATTCTTGCACGAACTCTTCCGTGGCGATTTGAAGGGCTTTGGTCTGCAAGCTCGACGCCTGCTGCGGATTCAGCTCAATCGGTGCTTTGCAGTGACCGCAGACCATTCGGTCAAAGCGAGTTGGCCGCTGCAAGACTCGATTGGCTTCACCGCACTCTGCGCAGAGCATTGCACCGATCTTGTCAGCCCACTGCTTCCGATCTGCAACATACAGTTGCCGCTTGTCTTCGTCCTCCAGCACTTCCCACGCCAGATTGATCAGTGTGGCCGCTTCATGGCTGCCGCCAGAATCCGTATGCGCATGGCGCATCGAATGTCGATAGGCGGACTTGAGCTGTGTCGTGGTGCTACCAGGCTTTGCTCCGATGATCCGCCACAAGTTCTTGTTTGCAAGACTGGCTGTCATTTCCTAAACCCTTGGATCAGCGAGGTCAGATCACCTGACTCGAACATCTTGAGGGCTTCAGCGCCAGAGAAGCCAAAGAGGGTCAGCGCACCAGATTCAACCAATTGAACCAGCCGATTGCGATCGATGCTGTAAATCCCATGTTGCGGCGGTGGAATCGTAAGAACCACCTCACTGAGCTGATCGGAGCGAATCAGCTCTGCAAGCCGCTCGGAGTCGCCCCAAAAGCCAAGAATGGACTGCTCAGCCAGTCGCAACAGATCGTCTTTGGCAATCGTGACCTGCTCGGCCTTGGCGGTTTGGACAGGCTTGCGCGTATGTGCCTGGGCGAAATGCTCCATTGCAGAGGCGTTTGCCGTATCGCTGCCAGGGTTTCCAAGCTCTGCATCGGCCAAAACCTGTGATAGCCCACGAGCGCCTGACGCAGCCCCCTTTGACAGCAGGTTCAACACCACATCCTGCTGCTTTGGTGACGGGAGCTGACCTTTGCCCGCAACCGCGCCAGCGACCGTGGAGATCATGTTGATGAACGAAATGGCGACTCCAGCAAGGTCCGGTGGTGGCGGCGGCGGTGGCGGCGGCGGTGGTGCTGGCTGAAACAGCGGATCTTTGACCCGACGTGCAACCTCATCGGACATTCGCAGAAGACGATTCGCCGCATAGTCAATCGCGTCGAAATGTCTCAAGGCTTTTTCAGCATAGCCCGATTGCGCGGCATACAGCTCTTTGCGAAACACCGAAGACATCTGCTGCCACTCGCCAAGCTCTCGCGTGTACTGCGCATTGTTGATAATCGTCAGCTTCTCAAGCTCTAGCGCGCTGTCTGTCGCTGCTTCGGTCTGCATCACGTAGGAACGAAGCTGGGTCGCCTGCGCCGTCGTCACTTCATGGGCAAGGCTAGGTCCTGCATCCACTCCGCTTGGCACAGGGGGCGGCGCTGGAAGCGACTTTAATACAGTCGGAGGAGGCGGCGAGGGGGGCGGCGGTGGCGTCGGAGACACAAGCGAAGGTGTCGCTGTGCTCGACTGCACAGGCGCGGATGTTGCCGACTCCTGTGGTTTCGCAGTGAGTAGACCTAGCAGCTTTTCATGTGCCCTAGAGACTGGTGCTGCCTGTTCTGATTCCGCTGACTGTTTGGCGTCAACCTGAGCATTCGAGCCATTAAGCTGTATCGGTATCCTGGTTCGTATCTGTCGATTGTGCATATCAAATGTATCCATAAAACATAATCCAATCAGGTTGGCAGGAATCAAGTTTGGCAATATCTGGCCCTTGCCAGGAACAACATACGGACCGCTCGGAGATGTGACAGTTAGTCGTACATAGCGTTCATCGGAATTTAGAATTTTTTCAATAGTCTGTGCGTTGCTCATTTGTAAACTCTAATTGAAAGTGACCCTTGCAGCGTCAGGCATCGCTCAGCGCCTACGATATGTACACTGAACTCATCCGCTGGCATATGGCCGAGGCGCTCATCAAACAAAATTACGCGGTAATTCCCGGAGACTGGCAAAGGCGGGAATTTTTCAAGCGGCAGAATAAGAGCGGCGTCACCTGGGTAGTATCTCCAGTATTTCCGCCCTGGTGCTCTATATCCAAATCTGACGAATGTGGCTCCGCGTTGAATTGATAAATCATTTACAGCCGACAAAGGATCAGATGAGCTTATGGCATCTGCGGTGCTATGGCACCCGATCTCCTTGCATTTCGCCGAGCAGTACATTGCAGACCAATGGACTGATTCGGGGAGTTCTGCTCTGCATTCTCTGTTGCGGCAGAAGCGTTTCTTCATGATTCCATCATACGAAATTTCAAAGAGCAGATCAAGTGGGTGAACTTTGCTTCACATGATCTGTCTCAGAATGAGATGATGCCAACTCATTCTCATCTATCATCGAGCATGGATCAGCGCTCAGGAACCGCGCATGCCGAATTTTGACTAATTATCAATAAATATTCTTTGGCAGAATATTGCCAACAGAAGAACGCAGATTAATATGATATCAAATAATGGCTCATGATAGAGGCGCAAGATAATGGGTTCAAAATATGACCCAAGAAGATTGCACATGATAATCACAGCCGAAAATGACGCCTTATGATTGCACCTGAATTAGGTGTCATTTTTAGCGTTAATTTAGCTTCTCATTGCAACTTGCTAGCAAAAAGTGTGCTCATTGATATTTTCGTGTGAAATTGATAACTTGCTTCCATGTGTTCTAAATGATCACACTGCGCACATCGCTGGAGAAATGGCATCAGAATATGATGCCATAATATGATGCCATAGTATGGTACCATAATATGATGTCATATTATGATGCCATATTACGGCATCATAATACTGTGTGTTATTTTGACTCCGAAGTCTGTCATTAGAATGAGTTGTCGTAATATTGCGACTTATTGAGATATAATAGCCAGATGTCTTACTTCGATATTGCATAATGGGAAGTTTTTCGTAATTGCGCATTTTTAATGTCGAGCAGATTGACTCTCAATGTGGCTTGACTTCGCCTGCTTCAAGCGACAGCGCGTCCTAACTTCTCATTTGTGGATGGAGCATCAACGATCAGCGGAGAAAACGTGCGATCGGCATTTCCGATCGAGTCGATCTGAAATTGGCACTGCTCGTCGGGGAAGTTCCTAGCACCAGCGATCAGGCCAGCTTTGGTGCGGAACTTCTGGATCACTTCATGAAGCGGGAGTCGTCACTTGCGGCTGTCTTTTGGTCTGGCGATCATGCCGACCATGCCGACGACAAGGCCGGTGTTTAGGTGGATCTTGCGTCCGCAGTGTTCACACTCGACTGCTGACCGATCGCGCGCCCA
>ERZ724507.1216-NODE-1216-length-11237-cov-4.562690_pt1 | contig 11237 bp, 10 predicted proteins | sample MGYA00376040_ERZ724507 | MGnify/ENA primary metagenome ERZ724507 (study PRJEB28724, sample SAMN07190883) | activated sludge metagenome | isolation source: activated sludge of sewage treatment plant in Hong Hong | place: Hong Kong | collected 2016-03-17 ...
GCTTTCAGAAACTGCTGCACGAGCTGGGCCTGCGCCAGCCGCCCAACGCCACCGCCCGCACCGAGCCCGAGGCGCTGGAAAAAGCCGCCGCGCTGGGCTACCCGCTGGTGGTGCGTCCCAGCTACGTGCTGGGCGGTCGCGCGATGGAAATCGTGCACGAGCAGCGCGATCTGGAGCGCTACATGCGCGAGGCGGTCAAGGTCAGCAACGACAGCCCGGTGCTGCTCGACCGCTTCCTCAACGACGCCATCGAATGCGACGTGGACTGTCTGCGCGACCCCTCGGGCCGCACCTTCATCGGCGGCGTCATGGAGCACATCGAACAAGCGGGTGTGCACAGCGGCGACTCTGCCTGCTCGTTGCCGCCCTATAGCCTGAGCGCCGACACCGTGGCCGAACTCAAGCGCCAGTCCGCCGCCATGGCCGGTGCACTGAACGTGGTGGGCCTGATGAACGTGCAGTTCGCCATTCAGCAGATCGATGGCCAGGACGTCATCTACGTGCTGGAGGTCAACCCCCGCGCCAGCCGTACCGTGCCTTACGTGTCCAAAGCCACCGGCATCCAGCTCGCCAAGGTGGCGGCGCGCTGCATGGCCGGCCAGACGCTGGCCGAGCAGGGCATCACGCGGGAAGTGACCCCACCGTATTTCAGCGTGAAGGAAGCGGTTTTCCCCTTCGTCAAGTTTCCCGGTGTCGACACCATCCTCTGCCCCGAGATGAAGTCCACCGGCGAAGTCATGGGCGTGGGCAAGACCTTCGGCGAGGCCTTCGTCAAGAGCCAGCTGGGCGCCGGCACCAAGTTGCCGCGCCCGTTCAAAGCCGACGGCACACCCGCCGACAAGGTGTTCCTGACCGTGAAGAACGGCGACAAACCGCGCGCGGTCGAGGTGGCCCGCCAATTGGTTGCGCTGGGCTTCGAACTGGTCGCCACCCGCGGCACGGCCGCCGCGATCGCCGCGGCCGGGGTGCCGGTCAAGGTGGTCAACAAGGTCACCGAAGGTCGTCCGCACATCGTGGACATGATCAAGAACAACGAGATCGTGCTCGTCATCAACACCGTCGAAGAGCGCCGCAATGCGATCGCCGACTCGCGCCAGATCCGCACATCCGCGTTGCTGGCCCGGGTGACCACCTTCACCACCATCGCAGGTGCCGAAGCTGCGGTGGAAGGTATGAAGTACCTGGATCAGCTCGACGTCATCTCGGTGCAGGACATGCACGCGCAACTGGCGGCCTGAACGCCGGTCGCGGCATAATCCGCCCCCATGAACCCGCCGGACGGCAACGCCCGGCGGTTTGCTTTTGGAGAACCCCCATGGCCACCATTCCCATTACCAAACGCGGTGCCGAGAAACTCAAGGCCGAACTGCACGACCTCAAGACCGTGCAGCGTCCTTGGGTCATCAACGCCATTGCCGAAGCCCGCGCCCAGGGCGACCTGAGCGAAAACGCCGAATACGACGCCGCCAAAGATCGCCAGGGCTTCATTGAAGGCCGTATCCGTGAGCTGGAAGGCAAACTCTCGGCTGCCCAGATCATCGACCCCGCTGCTCTCGACGCCGGCGGCAAGGTGGTTTTCGGCGCTACCGTCGAGCTGGAAGACGAAGACAGCGGTGACACCGTCAGGTACCAGATCGTCGGCGAAGACGAGGCCGACCTCAAGCTCGGCCTGATCAACATCAGCAGCCCCATTGCTCGCGCGCTGATCGGAAAGGAAGAGGGCGACACCGCCGAAGTGCAGGCGCCGGGAGGCGTGCGGCGCTATGAGGTGATCGCCGTCTCGTACCGCTGAACCGAATCAGGACGCATGAAAGATCGGCTGGCGGTGATGGCGTTGGCGCTGTGGTGGGGAAGCCTGACCGCTCTGGCCGGATTCGTTGTCCCGATGCTGTTTGCAAACCTGCCGTCCGCCGCCTTGGCCGGCAATGTGGCGGGGAAGTTGTTCAGCGTCCAGAACTGGCTGTCGCTGCTCTGTGGCGCAACGGTTCTGCTTATTTCGGGTCAAAATCCGGGGCATTCCAGCGTAAAATGGTCATATGACGCTATCGGACTAATAGCATTTGCGATGCTGGCCGCCATGCTGATCGAGTTTGGCGTGTCACCGCGCATTCTGGCCCGCGATCAATTGAAGCTGTGGCACACCGTGGGCAGCATCCTGTACGCCGCGCAATGGGTCAGCGCCGGGTTGTTGCTCTGGCGTGCCACGCGTCAAACGCCGCGCTGACTCCGACACCTCATTCTCGCCAGTGCTCGGCCACCCACCCGGTCGGCCTGATGAAACGGAACCGCCGATTGCGGCGTCCGGCCAGGGCATCCGGCGGGTTGCATTCGCCGTGAAAGATCACGATCCGCGCATCGTGCGGCACGACCGGGGCGATCCAGTAGTTGCTGGGCCAGCGCGGGATGCAGTGGTACTTGAAGCTCGGACACCAGGCAGCAGGCCAGTAGCTGAGCAGTCCTTTTCGGTGCATGAAATCCGATAGATAGGCCTGTTCGTTGCGGAAGTCCGAGCGTATTTGTTCGAAATGGGTTCGGAAGTATTCCAGCACGTCGGGGTGGGCACCGAGCTTGTAGCGGTAGACCGAAGAGTTGCCGGTGATGCGCCAGGGGCGTTTGTAGTCGTGAATGATCACGAATTCGCCCGGTTGCGTGAAAAACCCGTCCAGCGGGCCAACGATCACGACATCCAGGTCCAGGAACAGGGCCGTGCCACGCAGACCATGAAGGTCGGCGGAAAAGGTTGCGAGCTTGGTCCAGCCGCGCTCCGGGATTCCGGGCGGCAATTCGAGCGCCGGGATCGGAAAACACGCCACTTCGGCGCGGATGCCGTGGGAGTCGTCTGTCAGGCACACCATGCGAAAGTCGCCGGTGAGATGTCTGCGCACCATCGCGTACAGGCGGTTGACGTATTCGGGGCCGTACTTGCTGCCCCATTTCATGCAGATGACGTTGCGCACGGGTGCGCCGGAGTCGCTCATGTCCGGCGCGTCAGTCCGGACGGGACTTCTTGACCGATTTCATCTTCGGCTTGGCGCGCTTGATCCGCCCGCCCGGTGTCAGGCGCTGGTTACCGAGCACGCGCAGGGTCTTGACGTCGGGTCGCTGGCCGCCGCGTTTGCTGTATTTGAGGACCTTGAAGTCGCGTGGACCGGGCATGCGATCCTCGTCGACGGTCTTTTCTTTGGCCGGTATCGGGCGCCAGAGTACCATCAGCTTGCCGATGTGCTGGATCGGCGCGGCATTGAGTTCATCCGCCAACGCCTGGTACATCTGTTCACGTACCGCGCGGTCGTCGCCGAGCACCCGGATCTTGATCAATCCGTGGGCGCTCAAGGCGGCGTTTGCTTCCTTGAGAACGGCCGCAGTCAGGCCATCGCCACCAATCATGACGACCGGGTCCAGGTGATGAGCCGATGCGCGATGGACCTTGCGCTCGGCCGGAGTCAGTTGTATTTGTGCCATGGTCGTATTATCAAGGGCAACATGAAAACCCGGACCCAGAGCAAGAAGGTCAACAAAGCCTGGCTGCACGACCATGTCAACGATCCCTACGTGAAGCTGGCGCAGCGCGAAGGCTATCGCGCCCGAGCCGTCTACAAGCTGAAAGAGCTTGACGAGTCGCTGGGGCTGATCAGGCCGGGGCAGGTCGTGGTGGACCTCGGTTCGTCGCCTGGCGCGTGGAGCCAGTATCTGCGACGCCGGCTGTCGCCCAAGTCTGCCATTGGGGGGGGCGCCGCAATCGGCGAGCTCAATGGCACTATCGTGGCCATGGACATCCTGCCGATGGAACCGATCGAAGGTGTCTGTTTTCTGCAAGGTGATTTTCGCGAAGCGGAGACTCTGGCCCGGCTCGAGGATGCCCTGCAGGGACGGCAGGCCGACCTGGTGGTGTCGGACATGGCGCCCAACCTGTCGGGAATCGAATCGTCGGACTCGGCCCGGGTGGTTCATCTGGTTGAGTTGGCAGTCGAATTCGCGCAGGCCCATCTGAAACCAGACGGCGCGCTGGTGGCCAAGCTGTTCCATGGCGGTGGCTACGATGAGCTGGTGCGCTTGTTCCGCAGCACGTTTCAAGCGGTCAAGGCGGTCAAGCCCAAGGCATCGAGAGACCGTTCGTCAGAGACCTTTCTGGTGGGGCGCGGGTTGAAGTTGACCTCCCGGACGTGACACAGGTCAAAGGCGCATCCCTTTGATGTGCGATTCCCTTGCGGAGGTTGGGGCCGCAAACGGCATTAACTGCGTCGGATGCGCTTGAAACACCTAAAATGACCCGCAAGTAGCACTGTCGTGCGCATTAATTGGGACTGGAGCTTCGCTTGAATAATCAGTGGTTCTCGAAAGTTGCCGTCTGGCTGGTGATTGCCATGGTGCTGTTTACGGTGTTCAAGCAGTTCGACACCCGCGGCGTGGCAGGGGCGACCTACATGGGCTATTCGGATTTCCTCGAAGAGGTGCGTGGCAGCCGGGTCAAGTCTGCGACCATTCAGGAGGGCCAGGGTGGCACCGAAATCGTCGCAACCATGGTCGATGACCGCCGCATCCGCACCACGGCCACCTACCTGGACCGGGGCTTGGTTGGCGACCTCATCAATCACGGCGTGAAGTTCGATGTCAAGCCACGCGAGGAGGGTTCCCTGCTCATGACGCTGCTGGTCAGCTGGGGGCCCATGCTGCTGCTGATTGGTGTCTGGGTTTACTTCATGCGCCAGATGCAGGGCGGGGGCAAGGGGGGCGCCTTCAGTTTCGGAAAGAGCAAGGCGCGCATGCTCGACGAGAACAACAACACCGTGACCTTCGCGGACGTCGCCGGCTGCGACGAAGCCAAAGAGGAAGTCAAAGAGGTTGTGGATTTCCTGAAAGACCCCCAGAAGTTCCAGAAGCTCGGCGGGCGTATTCCGCGCGGCCTGCTGCTGGTGGGCCCACCCGGTACTGGCAAAACCTTGTTGGCCAAGGGCATTGCGGGCGAGGCGAAGGTGCCTTTCTTTAGCATCTCGGGCTCGGACTTCGTGGAGATGTTTGTCGGCGTGGGGGCGGCCCGCGTGCGCGACATGTTCGAGAACGCCAAGAAGAACGCGCCCTGCATCATCTTCATCGACGAAATCGATGCCGTGGGCCGTCAGCGTGGCGCCGGGCTCGGTGGTGGCAACGACGAACGAGAGCAGACGCTCAACCAGATGCTGGTGGAGATGGATGGCTTTGAAACCAATGCCGGCGTCATCGTCGTGGCGGCGACCAACCGACCGGACATTCTGGACGCGGCCTTGCTTCGCCCCGGCCGCTTTGATCGTCAGGTTTATGTGACCCTGCCGGATATCCGCGGACGCGAACAGATCCTCAGTGTGCACATGCGCAAGGTACCGATTGGGCAGGACGTCAATCCGGCGGTGATTGCCCGTGGTACGCCCGGCATGAGTGGTGCCGACTTGGCCAACCTGTGCAACGAGGCTGCGCTGATGGCCGCACGCCGTAACGCCCGCGTGGTGGAAATGCAGGATTTCGAGAAAGCCAAGGACAAGATCCTCATGGGCCCCGAGCGCAAGAGCATGGTCATGCCTGAGGAAGAACGGCGCAACACCGCCTACCACGAGGCTGGACACGCACTGATCGGCAAGCTGCTACCGAAATGCGACCCGGTCCACAAGGTCACCATCATTCCTCGAGGCCGCGCGCTCGGCGTCACCATGAGCCTGCCGGCACAGGATCGGTACAGCTACGACAAGGACTACATGTTGAACCAGATCAGCATGCTGTTCGGTGGCCGCATCGCGGAAGAGGTGTTCATGAACCAGATGACCACCGGGGCATCCAATGACTTCGAGCGGGCCACCCATATCGCGCGCGACATGGTGATGCGCTATGGCATGACCGAGGCGCTCGGCCCCATGGTCTATGCCGAAAACGAAGGCGAGGTGTTCCTGGGCCGCTCGGTCACCAAGACCACCAACATGAGCGAAGAGACGATGCAAAAGGTGGACGCCGAAGTGAGTCGCATCATCGACGAGCAGTACGCGCTGGCGCGCCGCCTGATCGAGGAGCACAGCGACAAGATGCACGCCATGGCCAAAGCCTTGCTCGAATGGGAAACCATCGACTCCGAACAGCTCGACGACATCATGGCGGGGCGCGAACCGCGTCCACCCAAAGATTTCACGCCCCGCACGCCGCCCGCCGGAGGCGGAGGCAGTGGCGGCAACCCTGCGGTCAAGACCGATCCGTCGCCGACGGCGGCTTGATCGGGGCTGACTTCGAGCCCCGAACGGGCACAATGACGGGGCAATTTGCCCCGTTTTTCATGCACTGGCAGACCACCCGTTTCACCATCGATCTCACCCGTCCCAGGGTGATGGGAATTGTCAATGTCACGCCGGATTCGTTCTCGGATGGTGGCTTGCATGGTGGGTTCGCCGCTGCGCTGCGCCATTGCGAACGCATTCTGGACGAGGGTGCCGACATCTTGGATATTGGCGGTGAATCGACCCGGCCCGGGGCGACGCCCGTGTCAGCGGAGGTTGAACTCGGCCGCATTGTTCCGCTGCTCAGGGAGGTGGCTCGGTTTGGTGTTCCACTGTCCGTGGATACCTTCAAGCCGGAGGTGATGCGGGCGGTGCTGGAACTCGGCGCCGACATCATCAACGACATCCGCGCACTTCGGGAACCCGGCGCGATGGACGTCGTGGCCAGGCACCCGGCCTGCGGCATTTGTCTGATGCACATGCACCGTGATCCCCAGTCCATGCAGCTGGCGCCCATGGAGGGCGATGTCGTGCCGGTGGTGCGCGATTTCCTGGCATCCGCCGCCGCGCAGGCTGTCAGCCTGGGGGTGTCTGCCGCGCGGATCGTGCTGGATCCCGGTATCGGCTTTGGCAAGACGGTGGCGCAGAACTTCAGCCTGCTCGCCCGACAGGCCGAGTTGTTGAAAACGGGCTATCCGATATTGGCTGGCTGGTCGCGAAAATCATCGCTGGGAACCGTGGCCGCGCGCAAGGGCCACGCGCCGGAACCCGGTGAACGTCTGGGCGCCAGCGTGGCGGCTGCGGTCCTGGCAGCCGAGCGCGGCGCCCGCGTGTTGCGGGTGCACGATGTGCGGGAGACCGTTCAGGCACTGGCCGTGTGGTCCGCGGTGCGCGAGCAGGCGGCGCCGGGAACTCATTTTTCATAGCATAAAAGGACCAAGGGAAGCTGGGATGACAAGAAAATACTTTGGAACCGATGGCATTCGAGGCACTGTTGGCCAGGCGCCCATCACACCGGACTTCGTCCTGCGGCTTGCCCATGCGGTCGGTCGGGTGCTCAAAGGCACCGAGGCCCACCCCACCGTGCTGATCGGCAAAGACACCCGGATCTCCGGCTACATGCTGGAGTCCGCCCTGGAGTCCGGTTTCAACTCGGCGGGGGTCGATGTGGTGCTGCTCGGGCCGGTGCCCACCCCGGCCGTGGCCTATCTCACCCGTGCGCTGCGGGCCAGTCTCGGTGTGGTCATCAGCGCGAGCCACAATCCGTTCCCCGACAACGGGATCAAGTTTTTCAGTGCACACGGGGCCAAGCTGCCCGATGACTGGGAACGGGCGGTCGAAGCCGCGCTGGAGCAGGCGCCGGCCTGGGTGGATTCAGCCAACCTGGGCAAAGCCCGCCGGCTGGACGATGCGGCCGGTCGGTACATCGAATTTTGCAAGAGTACCTTCGACAACGAGCTCACGCTCAAAGGCCTGAAAATCGTCGTGGATGCCGCGCACGGTGCGGCCTACCACATTGCACCCAAGGTGTTTCACGAGCTCGGAGCCGAGGTGGTCGCCATCGGTTGTTCACCCGATGGGCTGAACATCAACCACGAGGTGGGCGCCACGCATCCTCAGGCATTGGTAGACGCCGTGCGCGCGCACCAGGCCGACTACGGGGTCGCGCTGGACGGCGATGCGGACCGGCTGCAAATCGTGGACGCGACCGGGCGCCTCTTCAATGGCGACGAGTTGTTGTACCTGATGGTGGCGGATCGGATCGCGCGGGATGAGGACGTGCCGGGCTGTGTCGGCACCTTGATGACCAACAAGGCGGTTGAGGTCGCGCTGGCTTCGCGAAACGTTCGGTTCGTGCGGGCCAAGGTGGGCGACCGCTATGTGCTGGAGGAACTGAACCAGCGCGGCTGGATCCTCGGCGGCGAGGGCTCCGGCCATTTGCTTGCGCTGGACAAGCACACCACCGGCGATGGCCTGATCAGCGCCTTGCAGGTGCTTCAGGCCTGTGTGGGCAGCGGCATGTCGCTGGCCGATCTGCTGGCCGGGGTTAGCCTGTACCCGCAGGTGTTGCTCAACGTTCGCCTCAGGCCGGGGCAAGACTGGACCTCCAACGCCCGGCTCGCGCAGGAGACCCGGACGGTCGAGGCCGAACTGGGCGACGGCGGCCGCGTGCTGATCCGGCCCAGTGGCACGGAGCCCCTGTTGAGGGTGATGGTGGAGGCCCGGGATGCTGCGGTGGCCCAATCCAGCGCCGAGCGCCTGGTTGAGGCGGTGCAGGCGGGATGAACCCGCCCGCGACAAGCCGCCTTCGACCATTGCCACTTCCGCGTCGGCCAGACGGTTCGGGACGTGCCGTCCGACCTTTTTGTCCCTCGGTTGTGGGGTTCCGTTCAGCGACGGTGCGACCGGGCTTTCAAGGACAGCAGAAGGGACAGCGAGCCCAGGCCCAGCGCGGCCGTGATCCAAAGGGCGCCTGTGCCCCAACGAGCCAGCGCGAGGCCGAACACCGGCGGCGCGAGTGCCTGGGCAAAGCGCGCCGGCGTCATGATCAGGCCCAGGCGCGCTCCATAGGCTCGCGGGCCAAAAAGGGCCAGGGGCAGGGTGCCCTTGGCGATGGTCAGCACGCCGTTGCCGACACCATGCAGGATCACAAACAACGGGGCGACGGCGCCCAAGGCCATGGGCGCGGCCAGCAGCAGTACCAGCGCGCCCAGCGGATGGGCTGCCGCAGCGAGCCGGGCCGACAGCAGCGGATGCAGGTGTCGAAGCAAACTGTATTCCGCCAGCCGGCCGCCGACCTGCGCGGGTCCGACCAGCGCCGCCACGCTGATGGCCGCCGCCACACCCAGTCCCGCCATCCCCAGCAGCTGGGGCAGGTGCGTCGCCATCGCGGTACTGATGAACCAGGCAATCGCAAAGACCGCCGCCAGGGCCAGTGCCGAGCCGGCTCCGGCGTTTCCGGACTCCGGGCTCGGCTCGAGTGGTTTCGGATCCGGGCCGGCCACATCGGCGCGCGGGCCATCCGGCCGGGACTCGGGATGGATGCGTCGCGGCAAAGCGGCATTGAAGGGCAGACCCAGCAACAAATGGGCCGTTGCCCAACCGGCGCATGCCCCGCGCCAGCCCCATCTGGCCTCCATCCACGCCGACAGGGGCCAGCCCACCGTGCTGGCGAACCCGGCTATCAAGGTGATGCCGGTGATGGCGTGGCGGGCTTGACCGCCGTAGATGCGCACCAGCGCCGAAAAGGCGGCTTCGTAAAGGCCGCCGCCCATGGCCACGCCGATGAGGGCCCAGGCTGCGAACAGGCTCCACGGCCCTTGCGCCAGGGCCAGGGCGGCGAGACCGGCCGCGAAAACCAGGCTGGTCACCGGCAGGACCACGTGACCGCCATGGTGGTCAATCGCCCTCCCGGCCCATGGTCCCAGTGGAGCGGAAACCAGCATCGCGAGCGAAAAAGCTGAAAACACCGCCGGTGGGCTGACCCCGAGATCCCGGGCCATCGGGGTTGCCAGCACGGCGGGGAGGTAGTACGTGGAGGCGAAGGCCAGTGTCTGGGCGGTGCCCAACAGGGCCACGGTTTGCCGGGTGCGCTCGGTCATCGGCGCATTGTGCTTTACGCTTTGAGGATGAATTCCATTTTTGTTTTTGTCGCGGATTACCACGAACCGGGGCAGGCTCGGGCCATTGTCGAACTGCTTGACGCCTATGCGCGCGACCCGGCCGGCGGTGGCACACCGTTGTCGGCCTATGCGCGGGAAAACCTGGTGGCAGCGTTGGCTGCGCGGCCCCAGGCGTTCAGCATTCTCGCGTTGGATGGGGAGCAGCCTGTCGGGCTGATCAATTGCATAGAAGGTTTTTCGACCTTTGCCTGCCGGCCATTGGTCAACATTCACGATGTGGTCGTGCGGCGTAGCCACAGGGGGCAGCGGGTCGGCGAACGGATGCTGGCCGAAGCCGAACGGGTTGCGCGGGCCCGCGGCGCCTGCAAGCTGACCCTGGAAGTGCTTTCCGGCAATGCACCGGCGTGCCGTTTGTACGAGCGCGTCGGTTTTGCCAGTTACCAGCTTGACCCGGCAATGGGAACGGCGAGGTTTCTTCAGAAGTGGCTGCCGTGAGGCGGAGGCGCCCGATCAGCCGCTGTTGCGGCGTTCTTGGAACACTTTTCCGTCGATTCCAGCGTGCAATGGCCACGGACAGCTATCAATAACATAGCTAACCATTGGCCGGAACCAGGCTTTCTGCCCGTGCTTTTCCTGGCAGGAGCCGGGTTTCCCGGCACTGCTGTCAGTTGCGTGCAGGGTTTCGGTGGCAGAATTCACCCGTTTTTCAGGGCCCTTCCAAAGCCACAGTCGCATCCGCCAAACGGTTCAGCCGTGTCGCGGGAGGTAAATCAACCAGCTAATGTTCCCCCAAGGGGAATTGAGGTCAGCGAAACATGAGTGAGACAAAGTCCGTCTACGCCGCATACAGTGGCAACACCTATCTCTTCGGCGGCAATGCCCCGTATGTCGAGGAGATGTACGAGAACTACCTTGCCAATCCCGGCAGCGTGCCCGACACGTGGCGCAGCTATTTTGATGCGCTGCAGCACGTCCCCGCCAGCGATGGCAGCGACGCCAAGGACGTACCCCATCTGCCGGTGATCAACGCCTTCGCCGAGCGCGCCAGACTTGGCGGAACCCGTGTGGTTCAGGGCAGCAGTGACGCAGAGATGGGCCGCAAACGCACGGCCGTTCAGCAGTTGATCGCCGCCTACCGAAATGTAGGCCAGCGCTGGGCGGATCTGGATCCGCTGCAGCGCACCGAGCGGCCCGTGATCCATGAACTTGAAGCCTCGTTCTACGGCTTCAGCGACGCCGACCAGGAAGCGGTGTTCGACACCAGCAACACCTTTTTCGGCAAGGACCGTATGTCCTTGCGGGAGCTGCTCAACGCCCTGCGGGAAACCTACTGCGGCACGATCGGGCCGGAGTACATGTACATCACCAACCAGGCCGAAAA
>ERZ724507.1225-NODE-1225-length-11208-cov-4.372277_pt1 | contig 11208 bp, 10 predicted proteins | sample MGYA00376040_ERZ724507 | MGnify/ENA primary metagenome ERZ724507 (study PRJEB28724, sample SAMN07190883) | activated sludge metagenome | isolation source: activated sludge of sewage treatment plant in Hong Hong | place: Hong Kong | collected 2016-03-17 ...
CGTTCCGCACCCGTGATCCTGCCACCCTGCATGCCGTCACGCCGGAGGAGGCCTGCGCCCACCCCAACTGGGTCATGGGGAAAAAGATCTCGGTCGACTCCGCCACCATGATGAACAAGGCATTGGAGGTCATCGAAGCCAGTTATCTCTTCGGTGTCTCGCCGTCGCAATTGCAGGTCGTGATCCATCCCCAGAGCATCATCCATTCGATGGTGCAATACCGGGACCATTCCGTGGTGTCGCAGATGGGTACCCCCGACATGCGGGTTCCGATCGCCTACGGTTTGTCCTGGCCCCAACGTATCGTTTCCGGAGCCGCGGCACTCGACTTCCACAACTTGCCGGCCATGACATTCGAAGCACTGGATGACCACGGTCATGAACGGCGGTATCCGGGTCTCCAACTGGCCTGGGACGCCTTACGGGGGCCGGCAGGCAGTTGCGCGGTGCTGAATGCGGCCAACGAGGTGGCGGTCGCGGCGTTTCTGGATCGGCGGATCCGTTTCGACCAGATTCACCGCATCAATGTGGACACACTCGCGTCGGTGGCTTTCAACGAACCCCGCTCGCTTGGCGATCTGATGGATCTGGACGCGACCAGCCGCAAGGCCGCTGAAGCGGCGGTCGCACGCCTGGTTCACTGAGGGCGCATCCAATGCTCACGGTCCTTGCATTCCTTGTTGCGCTGGGCTTGCTGATCGCGGTGCACGAGTACGGGCATTACCGCGTCGCCGTGGCATGCGGCGTGAAGGTTCTGAGGTTCTCCGTCGGATTTGGTCGCCCGCTCTTGCGTTGGAAACCAAAGGTGCAGCATCCGGGACAGGACACCGAATTCGTCATCGGAGCTTTTCCGATCGGCGGATACGTCCGGATGCTGGATGAACGCGAAGGACCGGTGTCTCCGCACGAGGCACAATGGGCCTTCAACACCCGGCCCCTGCGGCAGCGCGCGGCCATCGTGGCCGCCGGTCCGCTGGCCAACCTGGTTCTGGCTGTCTTTCTGTACGCGTCGGTGAACTGGATCGGCGTAAAGGAGCCCGAACCGGTCCTGGCCAGTCCTGTGGCGGCGTCGTTGGCCGAACGCGCGGGGCTGAGAGGGGGGGAATGGGTGCAATTTGCCGGCTTCGCCGATCAGGATGTCGAACCCGTCCGTTCGTTCGAATCGTTGCGTTGGCTGCTGACGCGTGGAGCGCTGGACGGACGCGACATCCGCCTGGTGGTGGCGAACCGAAAAGAAGGCGGCGGCCGTGATGTGTTGCTGCCTTTGTCTGCACTTTCGACAAAAGACGCCGATCCCCAACTGTTCCAGCGGATCGGGATCGTTGCGCCCTGGACCGAACCGATCATTGGGGATGTGCTCCCCCAGAGCCCCGCTTCGCGCGCTGGGCTTCAGGACGGCGATCGAGTCTTGCGGGTGGGGGCGATCCAGGTGGTGGATGGCCAGCAGCTGCGCCAGCTGATTCGCTCCTCGGTCGATGGTCAAACGCCAGTCCCGATGTTGTGGCGCATCGAGCGCAAGGGACAGCCGATCGACTTGACGTTGGAGCCGGAGGTTCGCAGCGAGGGCCAGTTGGTTGTGGGTCGTATCGGCGCCTACGTCGGTGCGCCTCCCGCCATGACAGTGGTCAGGATGGGCCCCTTGGAGGGCATGTGGCGGGGTGTTGAGCGTACCTGGGAGGTTGCGATCCTGACGGTTCGCATGATCGGGCGGATGGTCATCGGGGACGTATCCCTTAAGAACCTCAGTGGTCCGCTGACCATCGCCGACTATGCGGGCAAGTCGGCCAGTCTCGGGGTGACATCGTATCTGGTGTTTCTGGCCTTGATCAGTGTCAGCCTCGGGTTGCTGAACCTGATGCCGTTGCCCGTCCTCGACGGGGGGCACCTGTTGTATTATCTTTGGGAAGGCGTGAGCGGGCGGGGCATCTCTGATCTCTGGATGGAGCGATTGCAGCGGGGTGGCGTCGCCCTGCTGTTGGCCATGATGACTGTCGCGCTGTTCAACGATGTCACTCGGCTTTTTGGGTGACCCCGTAGCGGGCATCCCACCGGCGAGGCCGTCAACAGACCAATTCATGAAAAAGCAATTGAACCGATTTCGTTTGCGCGCATCCGTCGCCTCGGTGGCGCTGGCCTTTGCTGCCCATTCGTGGGCCGTCAATCCGTTTCCGGTGGGCGACATCCGGGTCGAAGGTTTGCAGCGCGTCGAGGCCGGTACGGTGTTCGCCTCGCTCCCGTTTCGCGTGGGCGATACCTACAACGATGAAAAGGGTTCCGCAGCGATTCGGGCCTTGTTCGCTTTAGGCTTGTTCAAGGACGTCCGCCTTGAGGTGAACGGCAACGTGGTCGTGGTGATCGTCGAAGAACGCCCGACCATCGCCAATGTCGACTTTGCGGGCACCAAGGAATTCGACAAGGAGGCGTTGCAAAAAATGCTGCGCGAAGTCGGATTGGCTGAAGGGCGGCCTTTCGACAAGGCACTGGCCGACCGTGCTGAGCAGGAACTCAAACGTCAGTACATCAACCGCAGTCTGTATGGTGTCGAAGTCGTCACCACCGTGACGCCGATAGAGCGCAACCGGGTCAACTTGACATTCGCCGTCACAGAGGGTGACACCGCCAAGATTCGGGAAATGAACATCGTCGGCAACAAGGCTTTCAGCGAATCGACGCTGCTAGGTCTGTTCAGCCAGGATACCGGTGGCTGGCTGAGCTGGTACACCAAGTCGAACCATTACTCACGCACAAAGCTCAACGCCGATCTGGAGGCGCTGCGCTCGTTTTACCTCGCACGTGGTTTTCTCGATTTCCGCATTGATTCGACGCAGGTCGCGATGTCGCCGAACAAGCAGGACATTTCGGTCACGATCAACATTACGGAAGGGGAGCGATTCATTGTGTCCTCGGTGGCGCTTGAAGGGAACTTTCTGGGAAAGGAAGATGAGTTCAAGTCCCTGGTGACCATCAAGCCTGGAAAACCTTTCAACGCCGATGATGTGGCGGAGACGACCCGGGTGTTTACCGAAAATTTTGGCAATTACGGCTTTGCGTTCGCCCGGGTCGAAGCGCGGCCGGAGATTGACCGCGTGAACAACCGGGTCGCGTTGATTCTGCAGGCCGATCCGTCCCGGCGCGCCTACATCCGTCGGATCAACATTTCGGGCAACGACCGGACCCGTGACGAAGTGATCCGGCGCGAGTTCCGCCAGTTCGAAGCGTCCTGGTACGACGGCAACAAGATTCGCCTCTCCCGCGACAGGGTGGACCGGCTGGGATATTTCACGAGCGTCAACATTGACACCGCGGAAATCCCGGGTGTGAATGACCAGGTCGACCTGAATGTCAACGTTACGGAGAAACCAACCGGCAGCATCACGTTGGGACTGGGATTCTCGACAGCCGACCGGCTCGCGCTGAACATCGGCATGAAGCAGGAGAACGCGTTCGGTTCCGGCAACTACCTCGGGGTCGAGCTCAACACCAGCAAGTACAACACGGTTCTGGTCTTGAACACCACCGATCCCTATTTCACGAAAGACGGTATTTCCCGAACGCTGGATGCCTACTACCGCAGCAACAAGCCCTATGCCAATCAGGGCGGTTCCTATCAGCTCGTGACCGCAGGCGCCGGCATCCGCTTTGGTGTGCCCTTCAGCGAGAAGGACACGGTCTTCTTCGGCGCAGCGCTGGAGCGCATGGAGATCAAGAATGGCACCAACATACCCGCATACTATTTGCAGTATGCCGAGGAGGTGGGCAACCCGAGCAACACGCTGCCGCTGACCATCGGATGGTCGAGCGACACCAGAGACAGTGCGCTGATCCCGACGCGTGGCACGGTCCAACGACTCAACACGGAATGGGGCGCCCTGGGCGACGCGCAGTTCGTCAAGCTCAACTATCAGTTCCAGTACTACATTCCGATCACCCGCAGTTTCACCGCCGCGTTCAACACGGAATTGGGCTGGGGCACCGGTCTGTCGGGCAAGCCGTACCCCGTGTTCAAGAACTTCTATGCGGGTGGTCAGGGTTCGGTGCGCGGGTTCGACCAGAACACGCTCGGCCCGCGGGATATCACCGGATCCTTCATCGGTGGCCCGAAGAAATTTGTCCTCAATGGTGAGGTTTACGCACCAATGCCGGGCAGCGGCAATGACCGTACGTTGAGGCTTTTCGCGTTCACGGATGTAGGTAACGTCTGGGGAGCCAACCAACAGCCGACGGTCGATTCTCTGCGGGCGTCAGCCGGGCTGGGGATCAGCTGGATCTCGCCGCTGGGACCGCTGCGGATCGCGTACGCCTATGCGTTCCGGACCCAGCCGGGGGATAGAATTCAACCCTTAACATTCCAGATAGGATCGTCTTTCTAATGAACTCAATGCGTCAAATCCGTTTGCTGGCCTTGGTTGTTGGTGCGCTGGGCGCTTCGGCTGCCGTTCACGCCCAGGACTTCAAGGCCGGATTCGTGAACACGGATCGCATCTTGCGCGAGGCCAACAGTGCCAAGGCCGCTCAGGCAAAGCTGGAACAGGAGTTCTCCCGGCGCGAGAAGGAAATCATCGAGCTCGGCAACACGGTCAAGGGCGCCTCGGAAAAATTTGAGCGCGATGCGCCCACGCTGTCGGAAAGCCAGCGCTTGACGCGCCAGAAACAACTCGTTGAGCAGGACCGGGAACTGCAACGCAAGCGCCGTGAGTTTCAGGAGGATCTGACCGCGCGCAAGAACGAAGAGTTACAGCAGTTGCTGGAACGCGCAAACCGGATCGTGAAGCAGGTCGCCGAGGCAGAAAAATACGACGCCGTCTTCCAGGAAGCGGTTTATATCAACCCGAAGTTCGACATCACCGAGAAGGTGATCAAGGCGCTGAACGCCAGCACGGGCAAATAGTCCTGTTGCCAGTCGTTTCCGTGTGGCGCTCCGTCTAGACTACATCACCGACCGGTTGGGCGGCGAGCTGCACGGAGAACCCGCACAGATCATCGAGAGCCTTGCCCCGCTCGAATTCGCCGGGCCAGGACAGATCAGTTTTCTCAGCCATCCGAAGTTTCGTTCGTTGCTTGAAGGGTCGCGTGCAGCCTGTGTGATCGTCGGGCCGGATATGACGCAGGCGGCGCTCGTTCGTGGCGCCTGCATCATTGCCGACCAGCCCTACCTCTACTATGCGCGCCTGACCCAGCTCTGGAAGCGTGAGCATTCGCCGCCGCAGGGGCCCCGCATCCACCCGAGCGCGGTCGTCGATCCCCATGCCCACGTCGATTCGACGGCTCAGGTCGGCGCACTGTGCGTGATCGAACGAGGCGCCGTTGTCGGCGCCGGGACGGTGATCCGCGCGCGGGTGTCAATCGGTGAGAACTGCCGTATCGGCGAGCGCTGTGTGATTCATTCGGGCGCGGTTATCGGCGCCGACGGCTTCGGGTTCGCGCCGGACCAGGGGCGTTGGGAGAAGATCGAGCAACTCGGCGCTGTGCGCATAGGCAATGACGTGGAGATCGGCGCCAATACCTGCATCGATCGTGGCGCGCTTCAGGACACGATCATTGAAGACGGAGTGAAGCTCGACAACCTGATCCAGATCGGCCACAACGTCCGGATCGGTGCCCATACCGCGATGGCCGGGTGCGTGGGCGTGGCCGGCAGCACCAGCATCGGCGCGCACTGCACGGTAGGTGGTGCGGGAATGATTCTGGGACATCTGACCTTGGTCGATGGCGTTCATGTCTCGGCCGCGTCCGTGGTCACGCGCTCCATTCTTCAGCCGGGGCAGTACACCGGCTTCTTTCCGATTGATGAAAACGGTTCCTGGGAAAAGAACGCGGCGACGCTCAGGCATCTGCACGCGCTTCGGGAGCGGCTCAAGGCGCTCGAAAAACACTTCCGCCAGACTCAAGAGGCAAACACACCATGATGGACATTCACCAGATTCTCAAGCACCTTCCACATCGTTATCCATTTCTCCTGGTGGATCGGGTTCTGGAGCTGGAAACCGGAAAGCGGATCAGGGCGTTGAAAAACGTCACCATCAACGAGCCGTTTTTCACCGGGCACTTCCCGTACCGGCCGGTCATGCCGGGTGTGCTGATGCTCGAGGCCATGGCCCAGGCCGCCGCCTTGATGGCTTTCGATTCGCTCGGGGTGCTGCCGGACGACCAGACTGTGTTCTATTTCGCCGGCATTGACGGCGCCCGCTTCAAGCGCCCGGTGGAACCGGGCGACCAGTTGATCCTCGAGGCCGAACTGGACCGCGCGCGTGCTGGTATCTACAAGTTCAAAGCCCGGGCCAAGGTCGGCGATGAAGTGGCTTGCGAAGCTGAACTGATGTGCACCATGCGCCGAGTCTCCTGAGGGGCGCGGCATGGCGAGCATTCACCCCACCGCCCTGGTGGATACGAGGGCCCAGATCGACGAGGCCGTCACGATCGGGCCGTACAGCGTCGTCGGCCCGAACGTCTGCATTGGCGGCGGTACGACCGTTGGCGCCCATTGCGTGATCGAGGGCCAGACCCGCATTGGGCGGGACAACCGCATCTTCCAGTTCAATTCGATCGGCGCAGTACCCCAGGACAAAAAATACGCGGGCGAACGGTCCGAACTGATCATCGGCGACGGCAACACCATCCGGGAGTTCTGCACCATCAATCTGGGCGTGCTGGGCGCGGGCGGTGTGACGCGCATCGGCAACCGCAACTGGATCATGGCCTATTGCCACATCGCGCACGACTGCCAGATCGACGACGACACCACGCTGGCCAACAACACGACGATGGCAGGCCACGTACACCTGGGCAACTGGGTGACGGTCGGGGGTCTGACCGGTATCCATCAGTTCGTCAAGATCGGGGCGCATGCCATGGTGGGTTTCGCCAGCGCAGTCTCACAGGACGTGCCGCCATACATGCTGGTGGACGGTAATCCACTCGCGGTGCGGGGCATCAACAGCGTGGGCCTGCGGCGCCGCGATTTTTCGCCGGATCGTCTACGGGCGGTCAAATTGATGCACCGTCTGCTCTACCGGGAAGGCAAGACGCTGGAAGACGCACGCCGCGCGATTGCCGAGCTGGCGGCCGAGATTCCCGACGCGTCGGCGGATGTGGCATTGATGAACGCTTTTCTCGCCGATGCCTCGCGTGGCATCGCCCGTTGAGGCAGGGTAAGGCGGTGAACCCCGAGCGGCCTGTTTTCGGCATGGTGGCTGGCGAGCCCTCCGGCGATTTGCTGGCCGGCCATCTGCTGGACGCTCTGACGGCGCGTTGGCCCGGCTTGCAGGCGGCAGGCATCGGCGGTCCCGAGATGCTGAAGCGAGGCTTTGTGTCCTGGTGGCCACAAAGCCTGCTGGCGGTCCGGGGCTATGCCGAGGTGTTGCCACGCCTTTTCAAGCTGTTGTCCATCCGCAGGGATCTGGGCACCCGTTTTTTGGCCAGTCCGCCGGACGTGTTTGTCGGCATTGATGCGCCCGATTTCAATTTCGGCCTTGAAGCCCGCTTGCGGGTCGGGGGCGTCCGGACCGTGCATTTTGTCAGCCCGTCGTTCTGGGCATGGCGTGCCGGCAAGCTGGCCAAACTGAAGGCCTGCGCCGACCATGTGTTGTGCATCTTCCCGTTTGAGCCCGCACTGTTGGCGCAACACGGCATCGCTGCCACCTACGTGGGACACCCACTGGCTCGCGTGATCCCCCTCGAACCGGATCGACAGGCGGCGCGTGCCGCACTGGGTCTGGCGCCCGACGATCCAGTGGTGGCCTTGTTGCCGGGCAGTCGTGAGTCTGAAATCCGCTACCTCGCCACCCGGTTTCTCACGGCTGCAGCGCAAATTCTGCGCCAGCGACCCGGCACGCGGTTCGTGTTGCCCACGTTACCGGCGCTTCGCCCGTCGGTTGAGCGTGCCGCGCAGGCGAGCGGTCTTGGCGACACGCTGCTGATCGTCGATGGGCAGTCGCAACGCGCGCTCGAGGCCTGCGACGTCACGCTGATTGCCAGTGGGACCGCTACCTTGGAGGCTGCGCTGTACAAGCGCCCGATGGTGATCGCCTACAACATGAACTGGCTGTCCTGGCACCTGATGCGCCACCGAAACCTGCAACCCTGGGTGGGCCTGCCCAATATCCTGTGCCGGGATTTCGTCGTGCCCGAGCTGCTCCAGGATGCCGCGACGCCGATGGCGCTGGCGGCCGGCATTCTCGATTGGATGGATTCACCGCAGAAAGCGCAGGCGCTCGGCGAGCGCTTCATGACTTTGCACCATGAACTTCGCCGCGACACGGCGCAATTGGCCACCGATGCGATCGAAAAAGTCCTTGCCCGTTGAACAGGTTTCCCTGCTGTGGGACAGCCCGGGCCTGATCGCGGGCGTGGACGAAGCCGGGCGCGGCCCCCTGGCTGGTCCGGTGGTGGCAGCGGCCGTGATACTGGACGAATTGAAACCGATCCGCGGCCTGGCAGACTCCAAGAAACTTTCGCCGCGCCGGCGCGAGGCGCTGTTTGACGAGATCATGGCCAAAGCCTTGTGCTGTTCGATCGCCGAGGCCAGCGTGGCCGAAATCGACCGGCTGAACATCCTGCAGGCCACGTTGCTGGCGATGCAGCGGGCCGTACAGGGTCTGCGGCTGAAACCGGCCAAAGTGTTGATCGACGGCAACCGTTTGCCGAAACTGGATGTCCTGGCCGAGGCCGTCGTCAAGGGGGATAGCAAGATCGCCGCCATTTCGGCGGCTTCGATTCTCGCCAAGGTCCATCGCGACCGGTGGTGTGCCCGTTATGACGAAGCGTTTCCACAGTACGGATTTGCGGCGCACAAGGGCTACGGAACAGCCGCGCATCTGACGGCATTGCGCCAGCACGGTGCCTGCCCGGAGCACCGGCGCTCGTTTTCGCCGGTTGCCGAGGTCTTGCCGTGAGTCCTCCGCGCACCCCCATCGGCCGGCACGGCGCCGGGATTCCAGCAGCCAATGGCGTGTCCCCGGCGTTGATCACGTCGCGGGACAACCCCTTGATCAAAGCCTTGCGCCGCCTGGCGCAGGACAACACGGCCTACCGGAAGCAGGGGCAGGTCTGGCTGGAAGGCGACCATCTTTGCCGGGCGGCCCTGGAGCGGGGCCAACAGCCTGCCATCGCGGTGTTTTCGGAGTCTTTATTGGCCAGTTCCAGCGTGGATTGGCCACAAATAGCTATAAAAAAAATAGTGATTCCGGATCGCCTTTTTGTCGAAATCAGTGGGCTGGAGTCGCCCGCGTCAATGGGGTTCGTGGTTGACCTTCCGGCGCTGCCGACCTTGCAGCCCGGGGTCGCCACGGTGGTGCTCGATCGGGTGCAGGACGCAGGCAATGTGGGTTCCATCCTGCGCAGCGCAGGCGCATTCGGATTTCGACAGGTCGTGGCGCTCAAAGGCAGCGCGGCGTTGTGGTCGCCCAAGGTTCTGCGCGCGGGCATGGGCGCCCATTTCGGATTGCGCCTGATCGAGTCGGCCGATCCTTCGGCGCTGGACAGGCTCGCGGTTCCGGTGGTGGTCACCAGTTCGCACCGGGGGAGCTTTCTCCACGAGGCGCCCCCGCCGTTTCCCTGCGCCTGGGTGATGGGGCATGAAGGACAGGGCGTGTCGGAGGTGCTGGCCTCGCGCGCTGATCACGCCGTTCGCATTGCGCAGCCGGGTGGCGAGGAGTCGCTCAACGTCGCTGCAGCCGCGGCCATCTGCTTGCACGCCAGCGCCTTGGTCTTGGCGGCGTCCCGGCCCGGCACGGTGTCGCCTTGATATCCCCGCCTGGCGCCCGGAATCGGTGTCAGGCGCCGGTCAGCAGATGGTTCTGCCCGGCTATAATGAGAGGCTTTCCAGCAATTCACCGTACGCCCCAGCCGCAACCGAGCCACAATCCCACAAAAGCAGCCACCAGGAGACTCGTTTCCTGTGCGCGTTTGGGCGTACCCGCAACCAACGGAGAACCCAGTGCTTTTGTCTCTCAAGGGAAATGTCCCCCCCGCCATCTTGGCGCTCGCAGACGGCACGGTCTTTATCGGCAATTCCATCGGTGCCACCGGCACCACGGTCGGCGAAGTGGTGTTCAACACCGCCATCACCGGCTACCAGGAAATCCTCACCGACCCCAGCTACTGTCGGCAGATCGTGACGCTCACGTATCCGCACATCGGTAACTACGGCGTCAACACCGAGGACATTGAAGCCGACAAGGTCCACGCCGCCGGTCTCATCATCAAGGACCTGCCGCTGCTGGCCTCGAATTTCCGCGCCAGCGAAACCTTGTCGCAGTACCTGGTGCGCGAAAACACCGTCGCCATCGCCAATATCGACACCCGCAAGCTCACGCGTCTGCTGCGTACCCAAGGCGCGCAGAACGGCGCCATCGTCGGCCTTGCCGCCGGTGAAGCGGTCACGCAGACCGTCATCGATCGCGCAATCGCCGCGGCCCAGGCTGCGCCCAACATGGCCGGGCAAGACCTGGCGCGGGTGGTATCGGCTTCAGCCGCCTACGACTGGACGCAGACCGAGTGGACACTCGGTGAGGGCTATGGCCGTCAGGACGCGCCGCGCTTTCACGTCGTGGCGTATGACTTCGGCGTCAAGAAGAACATCCTGCGCATGCTCGCCGAACGCGGCTGCAAGGTGACCGTGGTCCCGGCGCAGACGCCAGCGGCCGAGGTGCTGAAACACCGCCCCGACGGCATCTTCCTGTCCAATGGCCCCGGCGACCCCGAGCCCTGCGACTATGCCATCGCCGCTGCGCGCGAACTCATCGAAACCGGCATTCCGACCTTCGGCATCTGTCTGGGCCACCAGATCATGGCGCTGGCCTCTGGTGCGAAGACCTTCAAGATGAAGTTCGGCCACCACGGCGCCAACCATCCGGTCAAGGATCTCGACAGTGGCCGTGTCAGCATCACCAGCCAGAACCACGGCTTTGCGGTTGACGAAAAAAGCCTGCCCGCCAACCTGCGCGCCACCCACGTGAGTCTTTTCGACGGAACACTGCAGGGCCTGGCCCGAACCGACAAGCCCGCCTTCTGCTTTCAGGGCCACCCGGAAGCGTCGCCCGGCCCACACGACATCGCATATCTGTTCGACCGGTTCACCGCGCTGATGCAGCAAGCCCTGGAGAAGAAGAATGCCTAAGCGCACCGACATCAAAAGCATCCTCATCATCGGCGCCGGCCCGATCATCATCGGCCAGGCCTGCGAGTTCGACTACTCGGGCGTGCAGGCCT
>ERZ724507.1228-NODE-1228-length-11205-cov-4.315695_pt1 | contig 11205 bp, 1 predicted proteins | sample MGYA00376040_ERZ724507 | MGnify/ENA primary metagenome ERZ724507 (study PRJEB28724, sample SAMN07190883) | activated sludge metagenome | isolation source: activated sludge of sewage treatment plant in Hong Hong | place: Hong Kong | collected 2016-03-17 ...
GGATAGCGGTATTCATGTAATAAGTACCTAAAATTGTTCCGCCCGTACCCACACCATTATATACTCTTACATAATCGCAACAAGATTCGCCCGATGTAGTTCCTGATATATTGATAAAATTGCTTCCTGTGGGATAAAGCACTGTATATCCATTGGCATTGTCTGAATAGTTTCCTGTTGCTCCATGTTCATACAAAGTTGTACTACAATAAGTGTAGGAATTATTTCCTGAAAAAGGAATAGTTGGCAAACTAATCAACTGAATAGTAACTGTTGTACAAGTTGTATTTGTTATACAGTTATACTGATTCATTTTAGCGTATAAATTGCCGCCAGGAGATGTAAATTGCACTGAAGCAGCAGTACCTGTACAAGCTGGACCATTATCATCATTATAGGCGATATATGCACAAGCTGTTGTATAGATGGATAGTTGTGTATCATAGCCAGCACCACAAGTAGATACTCTATATACAGCACCTGCTACAGTATTAAATATAGTAGAACGCTCACCAACATATTGACAAGTAGTGATAGTACCACTTTGCCCAACTGTCCAACCTGCTACATTAATACTACCATAGTCAGTCCCTGCACAAGTACATTGTGCAAAGATATTGTTGGAATAGAAAAAAAGAGATATCACCACAAAAAGTAATATGGTATACTTAAAAAGCATTAATTTTTTCATAACGAATGATTTTGAAGGGAAGTAATTGTTATTCCACTATTTCATACCATTCTGGGTGGTTTTTAATAAAAGTTTGCTTTTCTGGCGAGGCTTTTTGCAACTGATTTTTTGTCAATTGGTGTTTCATCAGTTGACCAGATTGCTTTACATCGGTATTAGTTATCAACTCTTGCTCTTTATTGGGAGAAGTAGTACCTATATTTACCACCTTGTATTTATCAGGATTGCTAAGAATCTGTTTTTGCTTATCAATTGGCATTGCAGCTAATTCTTTTTCATCGATAAGTTTTATTTGTGCTTCCTGTTGTTGCAAGTTTAGGTATTGTTGTTGATGAGTTTTTACCCAAACATCTTTGTCTTGGTTATAGGCATTTATGTCTTTATCAGGATTTCCTGTGTCTTGATAAGTAGGAAAATCAGGAGGCAAAGCTGTGTTTTGCGCCACAACATTATTTCCAATAATGCTTATAATACCTAATAAGAAAAAGAATACTTGTTTCATAGTTGGTTAATTTTTTGTGCCAATTAGTTGCCTGGCTGAACCGTAACAGAAATTGTTCCTTGTGGTGTAACTGTCACCAATACGCAGTTCGTTATTTGTGTATCACAGCCCGAACCGCTTATGGTTATTACACATTGATAGGCAGTTGTGCCTGCGGTGGCGGTTGGAGGTACATAAGTATTGGTATTAGCTCCTGTTATATTGCTAAAGGTACTGTTACAATCAGTAGCGGACTGCCATTGATAAGTTGTTGTTCCTGTTCCGCCTGTAACGCTGGTTGTCAAATTGGTGCTTGCATTGAGACAAACCGTTTGTCCAAGTGGTTGTACAGTAATGGTCGGGTCTGCTACCACGTCTACTGTGGTGGTAGCTGTTGAAGAACAACCTGCGGCCGTTACGGTAACGGTATATACACCTGCTCCTGTCAAGGGAATGTTGGTAATGGTTGGATTTTGAGTAGCACTACTAAAGGTATTTGGTCCTGTCCAACTGTAACTTGTTCCTCCACTTGACGTTAGATTAACTGTTCCTCCTACACATACAGGACTGTCGTTGCTGGCTGTGGCAGTAGGAATTGGATTTACAGTAATGACCACAGTCGAGGTCGCAGCACTACAAGGTCCTGCTCCGTCGGGGTCATTAGTCGTCAATGTCAAGGTAACAGTTCCTGATGTAATGCTTGGCGTATAGGTAGAAGTCAAAGAATTGACATCGGAGAATGTGCCGCTTGGCGCACTCCATGTTGCACTTGTTGCACTGCCACCTATACTGCCTGCCAAAGTTACGGTACCGCCTGCACAAACGGTTTGGACAGAACCTGCATTTGCGGTAGCAGCAGGATTAATGACAAAGGTTGTTGCTGTACGACAACTTGGTGCAGAAGAACATGCTGCGTAGTAGGTGTATGTTCCGGGTGTATTGGTATTGGGCAAACCTGAACCACTTACACCTACAGGATTAAACGGACTGCCTGTGCCAATAGGGCTTCCGCCCGAAGCAGCAGTATACCATTGTATTTGTCCCGAACTTTGAAGCATAATTTGTCCACCTACGGGTGGAGTAATAGTCCAAGTGAAATTACCACTATATGTACCGCTACTTGCTGCCCATGTAGTAGAGATAAGTGTATAGGTTACGCCCGCAGTAAGAGGCATAGCACCAGAACCGCCTGTGCCACCCAATTTGGGTTCGCTGGCGCTTGAGCCGCTATCATCATCTCCACGCACCCAAGTTCCTGCTCCTGGACAAGTTCCCGGAACAAAAGCCCCTGTTACGATATAACCCATGCCATCAAAATTTGAGTCGTTATTCATCTCAAAAACATAGTTACCTGTTGTGCTTACTTGGAAAGAGGTGGCTACATAATTACGGGTAATGGAAGCGTCAAATGAACAAGTATTTGTATTTATTATATTTGAAGTAATTCGTTTGGCTGTGGGATCGGTGGCAGCATTCCATGTGCCTGTTATAGTTGTTCCTGCGTTGGCGAAAGATGGTGGGCAAGTAGTAGATGAGCTAATTGTACCACTACCTCCTTGACAGATAGTTACACCTGTGGTAGTTGGTACTGCGTTGACTGTAATATCCACAGTGGAAATAACTCCTGTACAAGGTCCTGCTCCGTCGGGGTCATTAGTCGTCAATGTCAAGGTAACAGTTCCTGATGTAATGCTTGGCGTATAGGTAGAAGTCAAAGAATTGACATCGGAGAATGTGCCGCTTGGCGCACTCCATGTTGCACTTGTTGCACTGCCACCTATACTGCCTGCCAAAGTTACGGTACCGCCTGCACAAACGGTTTGGACAGAACCTGCATTTGCGGTAGCAGCAGGATTAATGACAAAGGTTGTTGCTGTACGACAACTTGGTGCAGAAGAACATGCTGCGTAGTAGGTGTATGTTCCGGGTGTATTGGTATTGGGCAAACCTGAACCACTTACACCTACAGGATTAAACGGACTGCCTGTGCCAATAGGGCTTCCGCCCGAAGCAGCAGTATACCATTGTATTACATCGGTAACAATGCCTGCTCCCGCTGGTCCTGTAACATTCCAAGTAAAGGGTGCGGTTACTCCTCCTGTTGAGCCATAAGTAGTGGAGACTAACATATAGCTAACGCCCGCTGTAAGGGTGAGAACTCCTGCTCCACCATCGGCGGCGTTACCCATGCGTGGTTCGTCACCCGAAGGACTACTGTCAGAGTCATTGCGATACCACGTTCCTGTTCCGCCTGTACCGGGACACTGTCCGGGTGTAAAGTCTGCGGATACGATATATCCTTCTCCGTCATACGAAGCATTGTTTGCCATTTCAAAAATATAGTTACCTGTCACGGTTACTTGGAAAGGCATAGTTACATAGTTTCGTACTGCTCCGGGAGAAAGAAAAGCGCAAGCACCAGAATTAGTGCCTAATACGGGTCGGTCTGCTACAGGATCAGTAGCGGCGTTCCATGCTCCATTGAGAGTCATGCTTGCAGCTCCACCACAAGTAGAAGTTGCTGCAATTGTGCCACTTCCACCTTGACAAATGGTAGTACCTGTAGTTGTTGGTGGTGTAGATACGACGATCGTAAGCGATGCGGTCGAACAACAGACATTGGTAGAGGTAGATAAGGTTACTGGATTAGGAGCTGCACTACCAAAGTTAACGGCTCCGTTACCATAGTTTCCATCGCCACTTGCAGCAGGGCTTAGGAATTGGTTACTCAAGGTGGTGGAAGCGCAACAGCCTGGGTCATTGACTACCATTGCAAATACGCGAATGTTGCCTGTCGGACTGCCTAATGCGGTACGATTAATGGCAAATTCAAAACCTTTGGTATAGTCAGTAGCACTTGTATTAGCAGTAAATGCTAATCCTGTTGAGCCTGCTGTTCCAAGGAAAGTATTGGTATTGGCTTGCATATTATATAAGTCAAAATATACTTGACCCGAGGCTTGGTTAATACCCACTACATAATCAGGAGCAAAACCAGAATCGAAAACAATACCGTTATTAAGATTTTGGACAGAATAATAAGGGGATCCACTTCTATTAGTCCAAGTACTTAGGTCGTTGTATCCACCTGCTTGGCTATCGATAAATAACAATACTTTGTTGCCTGAATTATTATCTACATTGCCTGCTATACCAAAATTAAATTGGGTGCTATTGCTTGCTAAATATAAGGCATTAATACGGTTGTTAGCAAAACCTGATGCGGGACCGCCTGCTGAAGTACTGTAAGCTGTTCCCCAAGTGGTTTCGGTTAAATTGCCATCAAAAATAACATCGTTGCAAACCTGTACCGATACACTTTGTCCGTTGGTAAGCGAACTTGTTGTAAAGGTATTGGTGGTACCATAAGTGCCTTGTGGCGTTCCAGCAACGGAGAATTGATAGTGTGTGCCGCCGCCCGCGGTGAATGTGATGGACTCGCCTACGCAAATGGAGTTATCTGCATCGGACGAAGTAATAGTGGCTGATGGGATTGGTTTAATGACGACTGTTGTTGTGGTGGTGACAACAGGGCATCCTCCACTTGCAGCTATAGTATACGTAACAGTATATGTACCGACGGTGCTACTTGCGGGAGTAATGACTCCTGTTGAACTATTGATGCTCAAACCTGCAGGCGAGGCTGAATAGGTGCCGCCTGTTGTGCCTGTGACAGTTGGACTAATAGTGCTACCATTGACACAAACCGGTGAGCTTGTATAGGTCACAGTAGCGGCAGGTAGGGCATTGACTGTTATATTATAGGTAACTGGAGTACCTGTACAACCATTGGCTTTGGGAGTAATGCTAATGGTGGCAGAACCTGCTATGGGTGTAAAAACTGGAATGCTTGTGACGTTGGTTTGGTTGGCAAGACCAATAGCTGCACCACCTGTTACGTCAAAGACTACGCCCACAGGGGTTCCTGTTAAACTGATAGCAGTGGTTGCTACGCCTGCGCAATAAGTTTGGTTGCTTGGTGCTGTGGCTGTTGGTGTTGGGTTGACGGTAAGGGTGAAAGCTGTGCTTGTGCTTACACAACCATTGGCGTTTTTGACCGTAATATTGCCTGTATATGTTCCTGCTGCTGTGCTGGCAGGAACCGTAATGGTAATGGGACTTGCAGGCAATGTTGCATCAGTGACTGTTGCAAAACTATTAGCGGGCGAGGCATTCCAAGTTATACTATAGGTTGTGGGAGAGTTGGTGGTGGCGCTGTATGCCAAGGTAGTTGTTTGACTACTTGAGCTAAAACATACAGCAGTAGCACTTGCAGCAGTGGTGATAGTTGGTAATGGGTTGACAACTACTGTGGTAGTAGCCGTACTGCTACAGCCCGCGCCATCAGTGACCGTAACGGTATATGTTCCAGTCATAGCGGTTGTAGCGTTGGGTATGGAGGGATTTTGGGCGCTAAGGAATACACTTAAATCATCTATACCCAAAGCATGGTCATTGCCTACTTCATTGTAATCTATCCAACGTATCCAAAAACTTCCGCCTGCGGGTATGTTTATACCTGTCAAAGCATAAGTGATGGTTGTTCTATTAGCAGGTAAATTACCGTCCAAAGCTGTTGCTGTAGCAGAAGCAATGGGACCAGTGAATCTCAATGCAGATACGGCAGTCCATGTACCTGTACTTAAGTTCGTAGTGGCATCGGTAGAATATTCTACATCTAAATATTGTGGTGTGGTGTTACCATTATCGCGCCATTGCTCGCCTGTATAGGTAATAGTAGCTGCATTGAGCGGGAAGCTATTGGTATTGGTGATTTTCACACCATATCTAAAGGCTGTATTAGTAGCTGCTGTGCCTGTATTGCCTGTAATCGTGTTGGTGGCGAGAGAGCCAAGTGTTCTATCTGCTCCGCCTGATGCTCCAAAGTTGTAATAAGATCCCCCTGTACCGGTTCCTGTACCTGCGGTAAAGGTGCCAGCAGCGCCAGCGGTAAAGTTGGCTGTACCTGTACCTTTTTCGGCATACCAACCTGCGAGGGTGCTGTTATCCGTCCAAGTGACATTGGTTGTACCGAAACTATTGAAATTTTGGGTATAACTAATACTGTTAAGACTATAGCTACTTGGTCCTGACCAACTATAGTTGCCCATACCATTGGGACCGCTACTCAGGTTGATAGTGCTACCTGCACAAACAGGACTATTGCTGCTTGCTGTGGCAACAGGTAATGGATTGACAGTTGTGGCAATACCAGATGAAGTATTGCAGCATACTGCGTCGATATTGTTAACTGTAATTGGATTGGGTGCGGCTGAACCAAAGGTAAGGGCTCCTGAACCATAATTGCCATCACCACTACCAGCGGGTGTCAAAAATTTATTATTGAGAAAACCACCATCGGAAATATAGGCTACAAAGAATTTGATTTGTCCGCTTGTATAGCCCAAAGATGCTTTGGGAATTGCTACTTCAAAACCTTGAGTGTTGCTACCACTTGTTGGGCTAAGGTGTCCTTCTAATTTAGCATTGCTATTGTCTCCCAAATAGGTGTTTGAACCACTAACGGTTAAAGCAAATAAATCGTAAAAATAGTTATCGTGTGTGCTATTTGTTCCAATAACCAAACAATAATCGGCATTGAATCCTGTATCGAAAGTTGTTCCGCTATTGAAAGTATTAATACCACCAGGAGCGCCTGACCGTCCGAAGTTGGCAGTATTGTAACCACCTGATTTGGAGTCTATGAAAACGAGAATGCGGTTGCCATTTTGTACATTACCCGCCAAACCAAGATAAATATCATTGTTGTTTCCACCAGCTACATATAGCGCATTGGTTTCGTGACCAGTACCAAAACCTGTGCTTGGCGCGGGGCCTCCTGCCGAAGTAGCAATTGGACTTCCCCAAGCTGTTTCGTTGATTGTTCCATCAAAAATCACATCATTGCAGGTTTGGACGGTAACACTTTGTCCATTGGTAAGCGAAGTGGTTGTAAAGGTATTGGTTGTAGAATAAGTACCTTGTGGCGTTCCGTTGACATAGAATTGGTAATGCGTTCCGCCGCCACCTGTGAAAGTTACAGATTGACCTGCACAAATGGTATTATCAGCATCAGAAGACGATAGGGTTGGTGTTGGTAATGCAGTAATGCTCACTTGTGTGGTAGCTGTGAAAATACAACCATTGGCATCGGATACACTAACGGTATAAGTACCATTATTGGTAGTTGTTGCGGAGTTAATAGTAGGATTTTGTGTTGATGATGTAAAACTGTTGGGACCTGTCCAGCTATAACTACTGCCTCCTGATGCGGTCAAATTCAATGTTCCACCTGAACAGAATGGTGCATTGTTGCCTACACTAACGCCTGTACCGATGTTGGGCGGATAGACGACAATGGTAGCTGTAAAATCTGCTCCTACACAACTGGCAGGTGCGGGACTTGTTGGACGCAAAGTAAATACGACAGTTTGGTTAGATGTGCTTATATTGGTGAGCGTACCTATTAGATTGGAGCCAGAGATAGTCCCTGTTCCTGTAATGTTCGGATTAGAAGATTGACTTACTATACTATAGGTTGTTCCTACGATGTTGTTAGAAGTGGTTAATGGTGTGGTAAATGCTACACCACTACATACGTTTTGAGTAGCGGGATTTGCTACGCCTATGGGAAGGTCAATACCAGTTACGGTCTCTTGATAGGGAGGAGAAGCATCGCATCCGAGCGCAGCATTGGCAGCTATGCGTACTTGCAAAATGTTGGCACCGCTGGTTGCTGCAAAAGAAGGAATAGTTCCATAAGTACCAAAGCTATGTGCGCCGTTGTTATAATCCCATTCATAAGTATAGGGTGTGACTCCACCTGATCCGCCTGTAGCACTCGTTGGTGCGATGTTTGCTCCCACACAAACAGAACTATTATTATATGGTAATATGTCTGTTGGCGCTGTTGGGTCGGCGTTGACTGTGATGGTTGCGAAAACGGGAATAGACCAGCCACAACATTGCTCTTGCACTTGGAAGCGAACGGTATAGGTGCCTGCTGTGGTAAATGCTCCGAGGGTTGCAGCGGCTGTTGTATAGGTGAATACGGGTGTACCTGTGGCAGAGGCACCACTAAATACTTCCCACAAATAAGCTACATTGGTTTGCGAATAGGCTGCTTCGTTGAAAGTTGCGTTGATTGAACCGCCTACGCAAATGGTGTTGTAGTTGAGGGATATTGTTGGTGCGGTGCGGGCTACATTGGTCATTCTTATGTATTCGTCATAAGTAGCTCCGCCCACAGATGGGCTATAAACAGCCGATGTGCTTGTAGAATATACACTAACGGGAGAAGATGCTGTTGTGTAGGAGGTTGTTGAGCTAGTTAAATTATTGACTAAGGTTAAACCTGCGGGGAACGTCCAAGTGCCTGATGATTTGGTTAGTTGTATTTGAGAATATGGACATGGACGTGTATTGTTGTATGGAATTGTTACAGTTACGGGATTGGGTACAGAGCCGCCTGATGTGCTTGTATTGACAGTAATGCCTGCGGGAACAGTTGGGGCTGTTCCTGCTCCTTGGTTGGCTACGGCGAATTGTGAACCTGCTCGTCCTGTTCCGCCAGCACCACCTGTGCCACCTGCACCGCCTGCTCCTGATGCCCCGCCTTCGCCCGAGTCACTACTACCACAGTTACCTGTTCCTACACCACGTCCTGAACCACCAGTTCCGCCTGTTCCGCCAGAACCACCAGTACCACCTGAACCTACTGTTCCTGAATTGACAGCGCTATTGGTAATGACTCCGCCTGTTCCACCTGCCCAAACAAATACACCATACGAGCCGCCGCCGCCGCGACCGCCATAGCCGCCGCCGCCGCCGCCGCCGCCACTACCGCCCGATGAACCACCTTGTCCGCCATCACGGTCGCAAGTAAAACTGTCTGTTGAACCAGAACCACCTTCGCCGCCGCCACCGCCTTTACCGCCGCCGCCGCCGCCACCGCCTGTTCCAGCAGTAGGTACTAAATAGCCACTAGTATAGGTATCCGTACCTGGTGTTGTACCCGCAGTACCTACTCCACCATTAGCACCTACAGCTCCTGAAAAACCATTGTTACCATTGCTACAACCTGACGAAACACCTGAGTTACCTGCTCCACCGGCACCACCTGTGGTTGCTCCATTGGCACCAGAGGCAACACCATTTGCTCCGTTGACACCAGTAGCACCATCACCACCTGATCCTGTATTGGTACCACTACATTGACCAGCAGAACCAGCACCGCCAGCACCGCCAGCACCGCCAGCACCGCCAGCATTAGCACCAGCACCACCAGCACCTACAGAGGTTTGCGACCCGCCACCTGAACCTCCTGCGCACGGAGTACAACCTGAATAACAATCACAATTACCATTAGACCCCAAATTACCAGTACTACCATTACCGCCAGTACTACCATTTGCTCCTGTATTACCAGTACTACCCGCTCCACTTGTGATATTACAACGAATGATTTCATAGTTGGCTGACCCATTGGCAATATATACACCATAATTAGATTTACCATTGCCGGAACCTGTAAAGCCTGATGCAGCAACAGTGGTTATAGTCAAATCTTGCAAAGTCCAGTTGCTGGTATTATTGGAACGAAAACCCATAACGTGTTCTACATCAGTGTTGACTACTTGAGTACCACTACAGCTAACAGTAGTTGTCACGGCAGAACTCTTTGTCCAAACACCACCACTTACACTATATCCACCTTCAATAATCACGGCATTTGGAATATCGATAATGGCTGTTTCTGTAATAGTGCCGCTGGCAACTTTGATATGTGTTCTACCTGCTAATTGACTAATGGCATAACTAATAGTTGCATAAGGGTTATTGGGACCGCCCGATGTAATAGTATTGCTACCACCGGGTGCAACATACGCAAAACTACAATTGGGAGAACCAACTGTTACGGCGCAAGCTACAGTGGCAGGTGTTGAGCAACCAAAGTTGTAGGTTACGCTGGTGGCGTAGCTACCGGGTGTGGCGGGTGCTGTCCAAGCAAAACTGCTACCTGTTCCTGTGGTAGGTGTTCCGCCCGATGCTGACCACGCATAGCCTGTGGCATTCACTACTGCTCCTGCATTAGGAGATTGTAGGGTATTGAATGTCACACTTTGGCTTGGTAAAACAGTACCACCACAAACACCACTAATAATAGCGGGTGCGCCATCGCCAGTGCCGTAAGGAAAACCTCCGGGCGCGGTAGTATAAGCACCTGCTGCCACAAAGGCATAGGTGACTGTATAGGTGGCTGACACTGTGGTATAGGAAGAAAAATCGGCAGAACAGTTAGAAGTGGCTACAAAACGATAGTAACGTGTGCCTGATATTTGGTAGGGAGTATAAGTAAAATTGGTGAAGGAGGTATTGGCAGTGGCATTTTGTGTACCGGGAATATCTTGCCATACACCTGTTGGAGTGTTGGCAATTTGCCACTTGTACCAACGGGCTAAGGGACGACCATTGGCATCTGTATTAACAGTAGCATTTAGAGTTGCGGGTGAAGAACCCTGACAACGAAGCTGGTTAGTGGGTGATTCTCCTGATAGGGTTGGGCTGAATAGATATTGCCAATAGGCAGACCAATAGATTCTATAATCACCACCACCACAAGTACGTGTGCCTGTGTAATAGTTCCATTGACAAGGAGGTGAGGCAGATGGTGTGACAGTATTTACGGTACTATAACCACCGCAAACATTGTCATCACCTCCACAAAGTCCGCCATCAATTTCAGCACCATTGAGCTGCATGGTAGCTGATGTACTATATGTAACAGTATTGGGACCATAATAGGAATAATTAGTAGTTCCTTGCCAGCCACAATTAGTATCTTCACGATGCACATTCCAGTCATAGTTAACAGCATTGACCTGAAGACGGACATACCAATCGGGGTCGGGTGTCGAATAACAATCAGAACAGCCGCTCTCATCATAATATAAATTATCACCGTCTATTTCCAAAGATATATTTTGCCCAACAACCCATGAAGTTGCTGCGCAAGACAGTAAAAATATGACTA
>ERZ724507.1232-NODE-1232-length-11184-cov-5.658729_pt1 | contig 11184 bp, 14 predicted proteins | sample MGYA00376040_ERZ724507 | MGnify/ENA primary metagenome ERZ724507 (study PRJEB28724, sample SAMN07190883) | activated sludge metagenome | isolation source: activated sludge of sewage treatment plant in Hong Hong | place: Hong Kong | collected 2016-03-17 ...
CCGTTGCCGTTATGATCAGTGAATACGGTCTGGGCTTCATCTTTTGGAAAAGCATATTGCATTAAGATAGCTTGGTTGCTGAAATGTTCCAGGACATTAGGGAACACATCCATAATGTACACATTGTCGTATCTTTTGCCGTTGTGAAAAAAGTACAGATAGAGATGCTGTCTGCCATAACCGGCCTGTTTTGTGGTGTGGCTAAATATTTCTACGTCTTCGCCAATGATTAAATTTGTCATGATATTTGATTTTGATTTTTTATTTGGTTTTAAAATTATTGTGCGTTACAGTCGCACCCCTGGGTCGTTTACTGCCAAATATAGTCTTCACAGATCACGTAAGTTTGGCCGAACTGGTCTTTTACCAAGAGGTCGGTTCGCTCTTCCATGAATTCCTCGTGAGTTCCTGCAATCCCAATGATCGTTAAAGTACTCATTCTCATCTGGCCATAATTTCCGATCAAGTGCTGGATAAGGTTTGATCGGGCATCTAATTCTGTATTGAAGGTCGCGCCTCCGGCTGTTGTAATAATCATTGTAAGTAAATTTTTAAGGTTGAAAAATGTGCGTTACAGACGCACCCCTGAGTTAATTATTGTGCTGCGTTATAAATGCTATTCATTAAAATGGATGCCGCTTTTTGGGTCTTATTGTTTGGGTTAATATACCCGTCCATTTTATCTTTCATGTCTTCAATAGCTTGTAAACATCTGTCGCTATCTTGCTCTATTGCCATTTGCATAGCGTTATCAATAGTCGCCTTACCATCTAAGATCAATTGGGCTGCAAGTTCTACAAGATTGTTTAATTGAGTATTCATTTTTATTTCGTTTTTGATACTACAAAGATACTACACACCGCCACACTGCGCAATACCTAAAATATTTATATTTCACATATTTATTTTTATAATGTGTTCAATAGTTACACACGCTTTGCTTAATTAGAATCCAGACACCAAGCGCAATCTATTGTTAATCAATCACTTGTTATTTAACTTAGAAAACGACACCAATAAAAAAAGGGGCAAAGCCCCCTCATTGTGCCATAAGTGCTAACGTATAGCGTTGAATGGCCTGTTGTGTGTAAGTACGTCTTACAGATCGAACCGGATTTCTGACCCTACACCCATACTTTCATCGATCATTAATAGTTTAGCCCTTGTTTTGCCTTGCTTATCTGTGAACGTTACCCATTGTTTCAGTGGTTGTTTCTTTGGTGCGTTTACTATCGTTTGTTGAACAACCGTTGAATTTGTGCGGGTGTTCATTTCACCGTAATGGTCGGCCAATGCTTCCAAGTCGATGTTATTGTAATAACCCCTTGAAAACTTGGTTAAAAATCCTTCATGCAGTAAACTCTCTCTTTCTTTGAGTAGCATTTCTTTACCGGAAATCCTTACGTTGGTATCTCTTCCAGTGCGTGCATTTACTACCTTGTAACCTTGACCACCATGTAAGTCAGTGTCCCCGTATCTATCAACAAAACCAAAATGGTCGTCAATTCTTTTGGCTCCGGTATGTAGTTTGGTTGCCGCGAATGCCTGGGCTTTTGTCTTTGCAAAGAAAGCCAGCAACGCCCCGACCGCTGCGATACCCAAAGGTAACCCAACAATTGGAATGTTTGAGAACCCTTTAATAATGTTAATTGATGCCGTAACCAATGAAACAGACTGCTGGATAGTGTCTGCTATTAATTGGTTTCGTGCTGCTTTTTTCTTTAGCTCTTCATTTTCTTTTTGGTATCGTTCCTCTTCAGCTAACAAAGAGTTGATTTCTTCCTGCTTAGTACCAACGTTATTTGCAAGCCCCTCTTTTTGTAATTCAAGTTCATAATCCAGTTCGTCTTCAAGTTTTTTACGCTGATCCTCTCTTTGTTTTATTAGTTCGTTGTTTGCTTCTATCTGCAACCCCAAACTTTCTTGCAATATGCTTGAATACGCCTGAAATCCGGTGTTTAATGAGCTTAAAAACTCAGCCGCCGCCTGACCTCCTTCGTCTCCAAAGATGTCTTTTAAAGCCTTGTTTAATAGCTCTTTTGCGTCATCAACGTCTGATAAATAATCCTCAATTAAAGAATATATTGAGAACCCATCTTCCTGCTCTGGATTTACAACAAGGTCAAGTTTAGGCATCGTTACCTTTATTCTTTCCTTGTCTAAGTTTACAGGAGTTTTTAACAGCTCTTTTATTTTATCCTGCAATTGCTTTTGTGCATTCGATGTATCAACATTGAAGTCTATTGCAAATTGTTTAAGGCGTTCAATTTCTTTTTCAAGGTTTTTAATTTCGGTTGATGCCCCTTTGCTTATTGGCTCCAAAGGCTCAACCTTCCTTAAATCGGCCCTAATATTATTCAATAATTCCTCTGCAAGTTCTAAGTCTTTTGTAAAAGGATTAATACCAGTTTGGATTTGAAATGCGTCACCCAACGCTTTAAGTGCATCCCGTTGTTTCGTTATTGTTTCAAGTTGCTTATTAAGATTATTTATTCTGGCTTGCTCACCTGATATAATTCCTTTGTCAGTGGCTAAGTCGATAAGCTCCTCTTTTAGCTTACCTAATTCAGCGATCTTGTCTTTATAGAATTTTATCTCTTCCTCTTCCAATCGACGTACTTCATTGAGTAGTTTTTTGCGTACCCCAAACGCTTGCGCTTCAATTTGATACGCCTCCGCTTGTGCCTCCGCTGCCGCCCTCCTATCTTCGCTTGTAGCTTGCGCTCCCTTTAAAGCGATTTCCTCACGTATCAATGCAGCTTTTTGTTTAGCTAAAACGACCTCTGTTTTTACGATTTCTTCCTCAATCCTTGCTGCTTCCTTTGCCGCCGCTATTCGCTTTGCAAAACTTAAACTTTCATCATTGCTTACCAGCCTTGCCTCTGTTAATTCCCTTCTTAGCTTTGCGATCTTTAAAATCTGCGCTGTTTCCTGGTTATATAGGTCGTCTTGTCTTTGCCACAACGCTTCACCTCTTTTTTGTGCTTTGGCAGCTTCATCGACCACATTACCTAATGCCGTTGCAATCTTATTTTGTTGGGCTTTATCTAATCCGGTTCCAAACTGAATTACCGCCTGACCCATGTCTTTGATCGCTTGCGTTGCTCCCTTTGTGTCACCACTGAAAGCCGCTGAAATAGCCGATCCGATCGCACCAAAGAAAGCCGGTACAGCCTTGAATCTGTTTATAATGTTGGTTTGGAACGCGTCGTAAAGATCGCTTATAGCCTTTTTAGGGTTATCGAACGCTTCAAACAATGATTTGCCAACCGCTGCCACTGAGTTGCTTACAACGGTGAATATGGCCTTAAATCCGGCCATTTTCTTTTGAATAATATCGGCTCCTTCGCTGGTTCGAGTGAAAAACGTAATCAAAGCACCCAAAGCGATAACCAACGCACCAATTCCGGTTGATAATACAGCCGCCCGAACTGTGTTCATGACCGTAACAAATCCGGTAATCGCTCCTTTGCCACCTCCAAAAACTTTTGTTAAACTTTCAATGCCTTGCTTTTGTGTCTCTGTGGCTTTTATTGACCCAACAAAACCCTGCCTAAACAAAGAAAGCATTTCCCTCATTTCCCTTAACTTCTCGATACCACCGCCAATCGTAATACCAAACGCTCCAAACTCTTTTACTTGTCGGCCTAATTCAGCCCTTGCCTCACGCATTGATAACGTTCTTTTGGTTATCTCTTCGTTTAACTTGGCTTCAGCAGCAACAGCGGTATTTGCCGCCTTTTGCGCCTCAGTTCCCATTTGTTTGTTTAGCTTTTCCGTTTCTGTTGCCGCTGACTTAACGGCATCAGTTAGCCCTTTTAACGCCGGCAATGCTTGGCTGTCATCAAAGACTATCCGTTCAACTGTATCTGCCATTAGATAAGAATTGCGCCCTTATACGAACCAGGGCAAGTGTAACAATCTGAATAGTTGTAAATCGTTGGTAGGTACGCCAAATTCTCAGACACCTTTTCTTCCAAATATTGCATGGTTTGAGCCAATTGCTCCGAGTTCAACAAAATGTAATTCGTGATCTTGTTATTAGAAACTAACCACCTCGCTAAATTTAGCCTCGCTTGTTGCTGGACCGTATTTGCAAACAACGCCCCCCAATTTGAATTTTTAAAGTCCAATGAGCAAATGAAATCAAAACCATTACAAATAAATTGACCGGTTACGATTATCCCGTAAGTATCGATCGATTTCATAAAATTAGTTTGTGGCTGGTTTATTAGGCTTGTCCAGTCCTCAGAATACCCCGACCCCAAAATGATATATGTCGGGAAAGTAGGGCTATATCCGCAACACTCCTTAGCAGTAGTGTTTTTAGGGTGTGCTGTTGTTTCATCTCCCACACAAATAAACCAGCGTCGATCCATTTGTAGTGTTACACCACCAAACAAACTTAAATCTGTACCACTTGCCGCATCGTTTCCAAATTCATCAACAATCTTGTATTTTATTGTTCGTCCCGTTTCCTGGATCATCCACTCAATAGAATCGATCTTAAAATAAAGTCCTCTTTTGAATTTTGGTTTAAGTTCCAAATAATACCACAAATGGTCTTCTTCAATGTGAGCCGTCCATGTGTCTTTCCAGCCAATTACGGTGTTCATATCAAGGTATCTTTTATTCATTACCTTGTCAGCTGTCATACGTAACGCTGTCAACGTCTGTACTGTGGCTTTTTCTATGACCGTTGTTAAGAACGTCGCTATATCGGCCTCATTGCAGCTAAAAATCGAAGCGTTCAAAGGTATATGCCCGGGCGTTGCATCATCCAGGTAAAGACCGCTTAAACTTTCAGCACTCGCATCTAAGCAACTGCACCCATTTTGTGAAACTCCTACAATGTTGTTATAACAAGTAATATCCATTTTATTTTTTGTATTGGTTCAACAAAAAAGGGGAATGTTGCCACCCCCCTTTCCTTATAATGAAAAAATGCAGTTCTTTTACTCGTTTGCCGGTGTCGCTACGTTCCTGAATCTCAGAATACCGTAATCGCTATTTTGGTTTGGCAAATTGGTATCCAATGCACCACGTAAGATGTATTCATACTCTGTCCAATAAGAACCAGCTGTACAACCCCTTGCGGTTTTGATGTCCACGTAAATAGGTTGCATTGCTCCGTTAGCCATATACCTCAATCTTGGCAACGTGTCAGACCACATATAAGTATCTGAGGCCATCAATCTTGGTTTAACCAAATCGGGATGCAATGGTGAAGACCAGAAAATAATGGCATTTTTATCCATCATAATGGTCTCTGCTCCCGAAAGTGTTTGGTCAATGTTCTTCAAGTCAAAGTACATATCGAACCAATTTTGTCCGGTCAATACCTGGTTGTTCACACTCGCATAGTTTACCTGAAATTGTGCCAACATCGTAGCATTCCAAAGGTTCCGCCCTGAAAGAATGATTGCGTTTGGCATATCCGCAAGCTGTTTGATCGCATAGAAGTCTGCCAAAAGGTCTCCCTTCCAATCCACTGTTGCAATTTCCAAAACATTTGTGTCATCAACTACCGGCGTAACCGATGTTGACTTGAACCATGTTGGATCGGGTACGTCTGCATTTGTTGCAAGGAAGTTAACCAATACTTTTGTCAACTCCAATTCAAGGTCGATTTTTGCCTTCAAGTCAAGGTATGCAAACCTGTCATTGAATGAATATTGGTTATGGCATTCATGATCCCAAATTTTGAATCGTGCAATATTGGTAAGCACGGTTTTTGAAAACTCTTTGCTGTCGGTTCCTGCTTCAATACCTCCTGTCGGTACACACGTGATCGATTTACTACCTGTGATTGTAGAAGCTGCACGAATATTCGTAACCTTTGCTTTGATACATTCCTCACCAGCAAATTGAATACCGGTAATGTCGGGGTTCATGTTTGATAGAATAGCCTGCCCCGCAACGATTGGTTGCGTTAACTCGCTCATTCTGCTTTGACCGTTTAATAGGTCGGCCTCTTTTTTAAGGATATGAGGCAAATCCGATGCTGTATAGGTTCCTGCTACGTAAGCCATTTTAAATTGTTTTTATGTTAATAATGCAAGGAATCTTAAACCTCTGCGGCTGCTAATTCCTCTAATTGTGCCAATGCTTGCGCTCTTTCCTCTGGTGTAGCGGCATTTCTTGACTTCATTATTAACTCGTTTCGATCGGTTGGCTTTGGTGCCGGCTTTGCTTGGTGTTTGTCAGGGTTTCTCGGTGGTTCACCTCCTGTTTTTGCTGGTTCAAACAAATCTGATAAGTGGGATTTTACTATGTCTTCAAATGGTTTTGGCTCGTAACTCTTACCATCCGATTTTAGAACATAAATATCTTCACCATCGATTTCAAATTGCCTTGTATTAATAAGCGCCTGTAATGCCAAATCAAATGCTTTATCTGTGGCCGCAAACTCTTTTCTAAGTTCCGCAACCTTTGATTTTATAACACTGTTTCGGCTCTCGGTTTGCTTTTCCTTTTCAATGCTTTCCAGCTTTGTTTGGTACTCCGCTAAACGAGCTTCGGCAACCTCCAATTTCTTGGCAAGCTTTTCATCTGGCTTTGTTTCAGGCGGTTTATTCGCCTTATCAGCCAAATCAGCAATCATTGAGTTTATGTCTTCGCCCTCAGCTCCTGTTTTTTCAAGTTGCTTTTGAACTTCCCTTAAACCCCATCCTTTGCCCTCAGTCTTTGCGTCTGATCGAACTTTGTTAATATGATCTTTCAAAGTTTTTACCACCACCTCTTCAGATAGTGCTTCCTCGATATTTTCAACACTCAGAGCAGTTGCCAACTCATTTGCGGGTTTTCCAAGAAGCCCCGCTAACGCTTCAATTTTCATTTCTCAAAATTTAGTTTATTTTCTTCCAGTTACTTTTTGTCCTGGCTTTCTTCCTCTTTTGATGGTGTCTTTCGGTTGCTTAGAAACTCCGGTACTGGCTGTTGAATTATCTTTACCAGTTTCTTTGCTTCCGCTTTCTCCGCTGCTTCCTTGTCCATCATGAACTCCTGTTTGGTTTTGTGATTCAACACTAACACCTGCGCCATTTTTCGTTTCTTTAATGGTTAAAAATTCCGGTTTTTTTGGAGCAACATATGGTTTTAGCATATTTTGTTTACTCTCCGGTAAAAGGTCAAACTGTGCCTTTGTCAGCTTGACTAATCTGTTTCTTTCATCAACATAAGTTTCCATTATGACCAAGTTTTTTTGTCTCTTGGTGGATCGATTGAATCGACAAATTCCAATTCAAGGTTGAACAGCTTTGGCGTGTTCCTACCAGGGAAACTGAAATACGCCTTTGTGATGTTCATTTTGATGCCGTTGATACCTCCATAAAGGTGTGAATCGGTAGCAAACCAAAAGATTTTTTCGCCTTTACATTGTAGCTTTCTAAAGGCTTCATATCTCTGGTTGTTCATAACGGGAGTTGAGACCTTAACCGTTTGCTTTGGATTGATTTCAATTGTTTTTCCCTTTGGCAGTTCAATCGATGTACCTGTTGGTTCAGACTTGTCGCCTGTTACTTCGATATGTTTTAAACCACCGGCTGTTGTGTTGTCAATGGATGCAAACCAAGTTGTGATCGCCGCACTGTTAACAGCGTCATTAGCTGCAAGTCCAGTGCTTACCCAACCAGTAATCGGGTTTGCCGGTGTGCTTCCACTGTCGATGTCATCAAAAATAACGTCTGTTATTTCGCCCATTTCGATTGTCGAAACTCCAGCACACACATCACCAAAAACCGGTAATGTATCTGTGGTGCAATCTGCTGCGCAAGTGGGCTTATAATAAGTCTGTGCCATTTCTTTTTTGCTTTATTACAACAAAAGTAAAGCAACATATCACCGTTTACAATACATTGACTTACATTGTTATTATTGTGTTACACCTTAGCGAGTTGAAAGTGCATCCCGTCTTTCCTTTTCCATGTACCGCCCCAATCAAAACCGGCATCTGTAAAACACTTGACAAACCCACTTGAAAGAGTTGGTGTTTGGCCTAATCTATTCCATGAAGCGTTTACATCAATAGCGCACCCCCAAGCGTGAACACTGAGGTAAGTCATGGCAAGGTCAATGTTTCCAGCTTTTATGGCAGCTTCATAGTGTTTTTCGTATCCTCTCATAGGTCTGATGTTAAAGCATCCATCCCATGTCTTTAACTCTGTTACGTGCCCCCTATGGATTAGGTTTGAAAACGCCTGTTTTATGGGTTCTATAATTGCTTTGTTGCAATATATTTTTTTAGGTATCACTCCAATTTCAAGCTCAGGTGGTACGTCAAAAAGCACCATGTCTTTGTATTTGTTTGGGTCACCAAACTTTTTGTATAATTCTTTTTGTGTTATCATTTTTGATTAAATTAAAAAGGCGGCTTTTTACACCGCCTCACTATGGGTTGAGAAAAAAACATTCTTACTGTATTCCTTTTTCTTCTTTGGCTTCTTGCGTTGCCGTCAATTGGGCTATGAATGCAGCCACAATACCGGCATAACCTACCACTTTGTTTGAGATAGCAATCCACGCATCGGGTAAAATCACCCCTGCTTCCTGCAAAAATGCTGGTAATCCCATCAAAATGGTTAAAAAGATAGACGCATTTCGCACCCATTTAAAAAACGATGGCGTCTTTGCGAATAAACGCAAAATGATTTCATTTAAAAAGGTTCCTAAATTCATGGTTGTTTATTTTTGATAAAGTTTAAAAATTCTATACCCAGCCCGGATATAATGCCTGTTGTTTATTATGTCCCAATTATAACCGGCTTCGATGTCTTTGGTAGCCAGTGTTAACCCGGGTGCTAAAAAGTCTTTTCCGCTTTGCACGTTCCCAAATATTCTGATTGGCTCTTTTACAAAGGTCTTTTCAATGATCTTTTCTTTGGCCTTTAGATATGGTGTATAAAACGATGTATCAATTTGCCCAGCTACTAAATGGGTTCCTGCGATGTAACCAAGCGAATCAAAGTAAATGGTGTCCGTTTGAACGGTTACACCCTCTTTTACTTCGATTGTATCGGTTATTCTGGTGGTATCTCTCACTAATTGTGTAAGATATATTACCGTGTCTTTTCCTGCTTTAAATATCGTGTTGGTTATTGGCCTTACAACTTCACTTTCAACAGTCTTGTATTCCGTTTTAGTGACAATAGTAGGCTGTATTTGCTCTAATTCGTAGGTCTTATAACCAACAAACAAAAGCACTGCGATCATTAAAGCATCTTTTACGTTGCTTATTTTCACATTTGTATATTTTTGATATGTTCATTCCCTTTGTCTAATTTATGTAATGCGTTTTTATCGCATGGGCTAAAAAGCCAAAGGATTTTCTTGATTATTGCCATAATGATTTCCATTTTTATTTTATAATGTCATCGATGCGGGTTTTTATGTACTCCAATGTTTTCATCATATCGTTTTGGTCGTTCATTCTGACCTTAATTTCCGTCAATTTTTGCCCTGTCTCCTCCTGCAAATGATGGATTTTATCAACCAAAGTTTTTAAATACTCTTCCTGAGCGATTGCCTTTTTATAAAGCACAACAACAGCAGTAAATAAGATAGCCACTAACACACCATAAGCAATAGTGTTAAAAGGGCTTACCTCCATTAGTTTACCAACTGGTATTGAATCTATTTGCAGTATCATAATTTTTATTTACGGGTTCGCTACAAAGTTACTTTTATAGTAATCATTTATATCAAACCCATTTACTATTGTTACTATTTTGTTACTTATGCGGCATTACAAATATGCCTCCGTTTGTTCCGTTTATCCAATCATTGTATAAATTGGTTGTGTCGGCCAATACGCTATATCGATGCTTTGTTTTGTTTGTTCCGGTTTTCCAGTCCCCATATTTAACGGTTTCTTTATGACGTTTTACAGTTACTTTGAAAGCACTTGTTTCTACGATATTTGCCCCGTAAACAGCGTATTTATACACGTTCCCTTTATCCAATGACCAAACCTTACCATAAACTAATTCACTCCCATTTATTAGCTTAAATACAAGCTTGTAGTATAAATGAACGACGTTGTTTATTTTGATCTTATTGGTTTTCTCAACCCTGGATAAATACACACTATCAATTTGCTTTTTGTTAAAAGCCTCCTGAATGTGGATTGTGTCTAATGTTGTCCAATTGTCAGTACTTACGCTCTCTTGGTAATAAATAGGTAAAAATGTCCCTACTCTTTCACCTGTTTCATCTGTTACGGTTGGTTTTCTTTCGGTTCCATCCCATACATAAATCTTTTCTTCAAAATTCGTTTGGGTTGGTTCGGCTGGTTCAGTTTGGCACGATGCCAATACAATGAATGCAAAAAATAAAATATATTTCATGGTTATTAATTTACTATGGTATAAGTCTGTAAATGGTGAATATTCCAATTCCTGTTTGGGCAGATACGCCCCCCACTGATGTATAATTGAATGGCCTTACAAAACTTGAACTTGCAACAAGGTCTGTTGTAACAAGTCCCGTCGCAGTTGTACCGTCTGATTCGTCCACAACCTTATAATACCACCCAGCCCCTCCTTTGGGTACATAGACATATAATGTATAAAAGTCAGTTCTATCCGCTGTGGGGATGGGGAACCCTGAACCTAAATCTATTTGAGTTGCTGTTCCAGATGCATCGTTATGAAATATTTGAATATTAGTATCATTTGCGTCGTCCCATCCCATACCGAAACATTCAACTAAAGTTGTAGGGCTTACGTCTGTTGGTGCGGATGGGCTATTTCTAAGCCCAGCAAAAGCCCTTTTGGAAGTATTTGACACCCCGATTACCGGCCCCCATGTTACGGAATAAACAAATCCATCATCTTGTCTCACTTCGTCCACTTGACCTCTATATCCTGCAACTGCTGATGTTGAAGCCGTTGAAACTACATACTCGTATTTATGTGGCCGCGCCCTATAAGGACTTGAACTACTTATAGTAGTTCCGGTTGCCGCCCCGGTTGTTGTAAATTGAATTCCCATTGTGGAAATGGTGTTGGAAGATGCAATTGCAAAGCCTAATGACTTACCAATCAATAACCCCTGCACTGCACTTTCTAATGGGTTTGTATTCACGTCTAAATAAACGCTATCCGCCGCGTCGTCCTCATTCCATGTTATTGACGGGCCGACGGTGAACATTGCGACCGTGGTATCTCTAACCTGTTCATCTGTTAA
>ERZ724507.1237-NODE-1237-length-11162-cov-5.732511_pt1 | contig 11162 bp, 12 predicted proteins | sample MGYA00376040_ERZ724507 | MGnify/ENA primary metagenome ERZ724507 (study PRJEB28724, sample SAMN07190883) | activated sludge metagenome | isolation source: activated sludge of sewage treatment plant in Hong Hong | place: Hong Kong | collected 2016-03-17 ...
TCTTTGGATTGCGGAGTCGTTGTCGAAACAAAACGAACCGATCCAAGCCGCCGAACTGCTGGAAACGATTCCCAAGATCGTGCCGGATTCAAACCTGATCGCAAAGGCGGCCTATCGAACAGGAGAGGCCTGGTACAGCGCGAATGTGTGTTTCCGCGCCGTTGATTGGTTGGAGCGTGCCGTGGCGCTAGCGGATAAGGATCAGGCGGCTCCGATGGCCTTATCCCACCAGGCGGACTGTCATCTTCGCGAGAACCGGCTGCCGGAGGCCCGCACGGCGCTGAAGCAGCTCTGGCTCCGTTATCCCCAATCACCGGAAGCCCGCGACGCGAAAACGCGATTGGAGGGCGGTCTGGGAGGAGAGTCTTGGCTGCCGACTGCCGAGGAATATTTGATTCGAGCGCAGGCGTTTCTTGGACTCTCAATGCAAGCCGAGGCCGTGGAGGAGTTGCGGCGGTTTCTCTCGTTGGCTCCCGGGCATGCCCGCCGGCATGAGGCTCGCCTCAAGTTGGGGGTCGCCTATGTTCGGCTCAAACAATATGACCAGGCCCGTGAAACATTCCGCGGCCTCGTGGCCGACCGAGTGCAGGAATCAGCGGAAGCCACGGTATGGTTGGCCCGGGTGTATTTGCGGCAAAGTCTTGGCGACAAACTCATCGAATTGGCCCGATCGGCAGCCCAGGGTCCACTAGCCGGTGACCAACGGGCGATGGTGCATCTCTTTGCCGGCGTGTGGTTGGAGGATCAGGGCAAGTTCGATGAGGCGATCGGCATGTTCCGGCAGGTCGCGAAGCTGGGGGATTCAGCCAGCCAACGGGCTGAAGGGCTCTGGCGGGCCGGGTGGGCGCAATATCGGACCGCCCGGTATAAGGATGCCGCGGAGACCTTCCGTGCCGTTGTGGAGTTGCACGTCAATGGCTTTGAACCTCAGGCGATGTATTGGGCAGCGAGGGCCGAGGAGCATGGGAAGAACGCGAACGTCGGAGACCAATACGCGCGGGTCTGTCAGCGCCATGCCTATAGTTATTATTGCCAGCTCGCTGCGCGACGAACGTCGATACCGGCGAACCAGCCGGCAGTGGGATCGGTTGAACGGCCGGCCGGGGAAGAGATCGAACGGTTGCCGGAAAATCGGCGTCCCGAAATCGAAAAGCACGCGGTGTATCAGCGGGGAATCGAGCTCAAAATCCTGGGGTTTGCCCAAGACGCGGCGCGGGAGCTGGGAGCATTGACCGAGCAGTACAGTCGCGATCAGGATGTGCTGCTAGCCTTTTCAACGATGCTCAGTGAAGTGGGGGCGTATCATCCGGCCTTACGCGTAGCGAAAGTGCATTTTCGTGAAAAGTTAGAGCGAAGTGGATTGCCGACGGCACCGGCCCTATGGACTGTCGCCTATCCCACTGGCCTCGTTCCGACGATTGCCGCCCAGGGCGTGACCGGCGTCGATCCCTATCTCGCAGCCGCTATCATCCGGGAGGAAAGCCAATACGATGAAAAGGCGGTCTCAGTGGTGGGGGCGGTTGGCTTGATGCAGCTCATGCCGGTGACAGCCAATGCGGTCGCGCAACGGTACGGATTCCCGACGGTCGGCCGGGAAGACTTGTTTGACCAGGAAACGAATATCCGCCTCGGAGTGCGGTATCTGGGGCAATTGATCGAGCAGTACAGCGGCAATCTTGCCCATGCGGTCGCGGCCTACAATGCCGGGCCGATTGCCGTGAACAATTGGATCGCTGTACATCGGGGACGTGATCAAGACGAGTTCGTGGAGCTCATTCCGTACCAGGAAACGCGATTGTATGTGAAGCGGGTCTTGCGCAGTTACGGAGAATATCGCCGGCTCCACGGCGCGTCATGACGAGACCGGTTTTCTTGACAAGGGGGCATGAACTTTCTATATTTCGCCCCCATTAACCATCGTGTGTGACCATCACTTTGAATGAGGAAATACCATGACTTTAGATCGTCTCGATGCGCTGGAAATTCGGATTCGTGATCTCGTGAAGCTGGTGCAGGATCTCAAGCGGAAGAACACGTCGTTGGAGGACGAGCTTCGCCTGGCGCGTGAGCGGGTCGCGGTGCGCGATGATGAAAACCGGCGCTGGGAGCAGGAACGTCTCGATATCCGGTCCCGGATCGAAAAGGTGCTCGGCGAAATTGATTTGCTGGAGTGCCTGGATGAACCCAAGGAGGTGGCGTTTGACTAAAACCATTGACGTGGAGATCTATGGCCAGCGGTATACCGTGAATGGTGAGGCCGACGAATCCTACGTGAAGCAACTCGCCGAGATTGTTGATAAACAAATGAAACAGGTGGCGGCCGGTATGCGGTCGGCCACCCCGGCCAAATTGGCCGTGCTTGCCGCATTTAATCTTGCCCATGAGTTAATGGAATCGGAGCGGAGGTTTCGGCAGGATGAAGCCGATGCCGACCGCCGCGTAGCCTCCCTCATGGAGTCGATCGATCAACAGATGCCGTCCATCTTGTCGCGTTGAGTTTCACCTTGCTTTCACTGCACTCCTTTGTTATCGTTTCTTCGTTGTGTTGACCTGAGGGTCAACAAGAGCAGGAGAGGAAAGGACGCTTCGAATAAGGACGGAAAATCTGACGACGGTATTTGAGCTCTAAACATATGGAATCGCTGGTTTTTGTGCTGCTGTTCAGTGTGGTCGTGATTGCATGGATGAGTCAGGGGGCTCGGCCCTATGTGCCCGTGCGACAGGTGTGTCATCAACCAACGCCGATGTTGGAGAACCAGAGGCTCACCAGGATCTGGGGACATTCCCCGTGGCTTGAATATGCAACAGTTCGAACAAGGCGGCTCGGCTCTGTTCGTGCACGAGCTCACGTAAGAAACGATCTAGGTCGAGGCCGACCACGCCTCTACTTGGACTAGCGACGGCGATTCCGCACTTCGTGTTCGACTGGCTCAAGTAGTCAGGTTCCTTCCTGTCCAGCTATTCCTTCACTTCCTGCTCCCTTTACCACTGGCTGCGATTATTTGCAGGGTGACAGTGTGCCTGTCCCACTGCCGTAAGGGAGGTGGTTCCCATTTCTCTCAGCGTTGTAGCGTACATTTTTATCGGGTTAGTTGGAGCGGTCTTGGGCGCCGGTCTGTATGAAGTGTTGCGCCGCCGGTCTGCCATTACACGACGGGCCGAGGCTGAGGACCAGTCCACGCAGATCGTGCAGTCGGCCCAGCGTGAAGCCGAAAACCTCGTGAAAGAGGCCAAGCTTGAAGCCAAGGACCTCGTGTTTCAAGCACGAATCGAGCTGGAAAAGGAACAAAAAGCGAAGCTTGCCGAGGTCTCGAATGTGGAGCGGCGGGTGTCTCAGCGCGAAGAGGGGCTGGACAGGAAAGTCAGCCTGCTTGAGAAGCGTGATCAGGATGTGCTCAAGCGGGAGCAGGATCTCCTGAAGCGGGAAGAGGTGCTCTCGCAGAAAGATGCAGCCTGTGCACAGGCGCTCAAGCAGCATCGCGAGGCGTTGGAGCGGGTGGCCGGACTCACTGCCGAAGAAGCCAAACGGCAATTGATTCAGGAGATGGATAGTCAGGCTCGCTTGGAGGCTGCTGGTTTAGCCAAGCGGTTGCTCGAGGAAGCGAAAGAAAACGCGGATCGTGAAGCGCGGGAGATCATCGCCTCTTCAATTCAGCGCGTGACCCGTGATTATGTGAACGAGGCCACGATTTCGGTGGTGCCGATCGCCAATGATGCCATGAAGGGCCGGATTATCGGCCGTGAAGGGCGAAACATTCGCGCTATCGAGGCGGCCACGGGTATCGATCTCATTATCGATGAAACGCCTGAAGCCGTGATTATCTCGGGCTTCGACCCCCTTCGCCGCGAAATTGCCAAGGTGTCGCTCGAGCGGCTCATGCACGATGGCCGGATTCATCCGACCCGCATTGAGGAAATCGTCGAAAAAGTAAAGGTCGATATCGAGAAGCTGATGATCGAAGAGGCGGAAAAGGTCATCTTCGAAGTCGGCTTGTCGGATTTCCATCCCGAGTTGGTCAAGGTGCTGGGACGGCTCAAATATCGAACGAGCTACGGACAGAACAATTTGTACCATGCGCGGGAGGCGGCCTACATTTGCGGGATCATGGCCTCCGAGTTGAAACTCGACGTGAAACTCGCTAAGCGAGGGGCGCTGTTGCACGATATCGGCAAAGCGGTGAGTCACGAGGAAGAGGGGCCGCATGCCATGCTCGGCGCAGAGATCGCTAAGAAATACGGCGAAAACGCCAAGGTGGTCAATGCCATTGCGGCGCACCATGAGCAGGTGGAGCCTATTTGCCCCGAGACCGTGCTGGTCGCGGCGGCGGAAGCGCTCTCGGCGGCGCGTCCCGGCGCTCGTCGTGAAGCGTTGGAGTCCTACGTGAAGCGGTTAGAAAAGCTAGAGTCGCTGGCAACCGTTCACAAGGGCGTACAGAAAGCCTATGCGATTCAGGCCGGACGGGAAATTCGCGTGATCGTCAAGCAAGAAGATCTCTCGGATCCGGAATGTTTCCAGCTCTCCCGGGATCTGGCCAAGAAAATCGAGCAGGAATTGACGTACCCGGGACAAATCAAGGTCACGGTGATCCGGGAGAGCCGGTTCGTCGATTTTGCGAAGTGAGCGACAGCGTATGAAAGTCCTGATGATCGGAGATATCATGGGCGAGCCCGGACGACGGTCCGTGGCTCGCCTCCTGCCGAAGCTCATTGCCAATCACTCCATCGATGTGGTCGTCGGCAACGGCGAGAACGTGGCCGGTGGATTCGGCATTACGCCTGATCTGGTGGATGATCTCTTTGACCTCGGGGTTTCAGTCATCACCACAGGGAATCACGCCTGGGATAAGAAAGAAATTTTAGACGTGTTTCCTCGGGAACCGCGTCTTCTGCGGCCTGCGAACTATCCCGCGGGGGTGCCCGGGCGGGGTAGCTACATCTTCACGACGCCGGGCGGGGAGTCGCTGGGGGTTCTCCATCTCATGGGACGGGCGTTCATGCCGACCATCGATTGCCCGTTTCAAGTTGCCAAACGGGAAGTCGAGCGACTCAAGTCGCAGGTGTCGGCCATCGTGGTTGATATGCATGCCGAAGCCTCGTCTGAGAAGATGGCGATGGGACACTACCTTGATGGGCTGGTGACGGTGGTGGCGGGAACTCATACGCACGTGCAGACGGCGGACGAGCAGATTCTTCCCAAGGGAACGGCCTACATCACCGACATAGGCATGACCGGTCCGTTACATTCGGTGATCGGTATCAAAAAAGAGCTCGCGATTGAAAAGTTTCTCACGGGGATGCCGCGCCGGTTTGAGGTGGCGTCGGGCCCGACGGTGTTCTGCGCCGTCCTCATTGACCTGGATGCCACCCTCGGCAAAGCGGTGTCGATCGAACGTATCCGAGTGATGGATTGATCTGTCCGCTGACTTATTCCCTTCCGCTCGGTGAGCCATGACCGGGCACAATCTTGCGCTGCCATTGCTGCTGTCCGTGTCCGATGTGACGCGGCTCATCCGGGAGTCTCTGGAAGAGCAATTTCAGGATGTCTGGATCGAGGGCGAAATCTCGAATCTTCGTGCGCCGTCTTCCGGCCACCTCTACTTCACGCTGAAAGATAGCCAGAGCCAACTTCGCGGCGTGTTGTTTCGGTCCGGAGCCTTGCGGCTGCGGTTTGCCTTGCAGGAAGGCTTGTCTGTCATTGCGCGCGGGCGCATCTCCGTCTACGAGCCCCGTGGCGAGTATCAATTGATTGTCGACTCGCTCGACCCCAAGGGCGTCGGTGCGTTTCAACTGGCATTCGAGCAGCTCAAGGAGCGGTTGTCTCAGGAGGGATTGTTCGATGAGGCGCGCAAACGGAGGTTGCCATCATTTCCTTCGACGGTCGGGGTGGTCACCTCGCTGACCGGTGCAGCGATTCGGGATATTGTAGCCGTGCTTCGCCGCCGTTGCCCCACCGTCAATATTCTCATTGCCCCGGTTCCTGTTCAGGGCGAAGGCGCCGGGGCGTCCATTGCCGAGGCGATAGACGTCTTGAGTGAAATGCCGCAGGTAGAGGTGCTGATCGTCGGTCGTGGCGGCGGCGCGTCGGAAGATTTGTGGGCGTTCAACGAAGAGGCGGTGGTTCGCGCCATTGCTCGATCCAGGGTTCCGGTGGTCTCGGCTGTGGGGCATGAAATCGATGTGACGCTCTCGGACTTTGCCGCGGACCACCGTGCTCCCACGCCCTCTGCGGCGGCTGAGGCGGTGGTACCCGTATTGGCCGAGATCATGGAACGGTTGGATGAATTGGCCCGGCGTTTGCGCCGCCTTGTGGATACCATGCTGCAGATGCAGCGGCACCGGTTTGAGCGATCGCTCAGCGTGTTGGGCGAGACACGGTTCCGGATACAGGCGCAGGCTCAGCGGCTCGATGAATTGCAGGATGGATTAACGAGGGCCTTGACCGCACAGCTGACGGTGCTGCAGCGCGAACTGGTGGAGCGCCGACACCTCTTGCTTGCGCAGGGACCGCGCAATCGGATTGAGCGGTTCTTGGTGGTCATTCCTCAGCTCTGCAAGCGCTTAGAGCAGGAGGCTCGCCGCGGGCTCATGTCCAGGCGGCAGTCGGTGGCCATGCAGATGGCCGCGCTCGATGCGCTCAGTCCGTTAGCCATTTTACAGCGCGGGTTCAGCATCGTTCACACGATTTCTAATCGGAGGGTCTTGCGCCGGGCTTCCGAGGTGACAGTCGGAGAGGCAGTTGAGGTGACACTCGCCGAAGGACAATTGGTCTGTCAGGTCGAGAAGGTCATGCCCTCGTCGATATCTTGACCCGACCAGGAGCGCAGGCAATAATGTTTTGATTGACGGATGAGCAAAAGGGAGTTGTCGTGGCTGCCGTAAAATTCGAATATGCGATGGCGAGATTGGAGACGATCGTCGCCGAACTTGAAAAGGGAGACCTTCCTCTCGACGATTCACTGAAGATTTTCGAGGAAGGCATTCGGTTGTCGAAGACCTGTCTGAAGATGCTGGAGGACGCCGAACGGAAGGTGGAGATTCTGGTGCAAGAGAAAGACGGCAAAAAGCGCATTCAAGCGTTTTCTCCCGGTGAGGATGAGTTGGAGAACCCACAGTAGTCGTTTGGCTCTACGCGGGCCACGATGTGGCCTGCCCATCATCGTCGAACCTCCTCTCACACGTATGACTCAGAAACCTCGCCCAGAACGGGAACGCCTGGATCGTGCCCTGGTCAGCCGTGGGCTTGTATCCAGTCGTGAGGATGCAGCCAGATTGATCCTGGCGGGGCTGGTTCGTGTGGATGGCATCGTCGTCGACAAGGCGGCGAAACCGACAATGCCGGGTGCGCTGGTTGAAGTGACCGGGCCCGGATCACCCTACGTGGGGCGTGGAGGAGAAAAGCTGGCCGGCGCGCTGAATCAGTTTCAGGTCGATCCGAGTGGAATGGTCTGTTTCGATGTGGGATGTTCGACGGGAGGGTTTACCGATTGTCTGCTGCAGCGAGGCGCCACCCGTGTGTATGCCGTCGATGTGGGGTACGGTCAATTTGAGTGGCGTCTTCGGCAGGATCCGCGAGTGGTTCTTATGGAGCGGACCAACGTGCGGTACCTCGAGCCGGGTGCCATCGCGGAGCCGATCGATCTGATCGTGATCGACGTCTCATTCATTTCCCTCACGCTTGTATTGCCTGCGGTCGTTTCCCATCTTGCCGCGTCCGGTTCCATTATCACGCTGATCAAGCCGCAATTTGAGGTGGGGAAGGGACTGGTTGGCCGGGGAGGGATTGTGCGGGACGACGCATTGCGAGAGTCGACGGTGGAAAAGGTGGTGTCTTGTGCGGCGCAACTCGGCTTGCAGTCGGCAGGCCGCATGGATTCTCCGATCGAGGGCCGCAAAGGCAATCGCGAATTCCTCGCATGGTTTCAGCGGAAGGCCTGAATCCGGCCCCGTAGGCCGTCGCAGGATGGTCCTGGCCAATGGCCTTCTGGCAGGGGCAGGACGAAAACACTTTGAGGAAGCGGACAGAAGGTGTAGGCTGAGTTCCGATACAGTCCGGATGCTGCTGTTACGGCTGATGAAGGAGAGGCGAGGAGACGTATGAAAGTCTTGGTGACCGGAGGGGCTGGATTTATCGGATCACACGTTGTGGATCGGTTGCTTCAAGAGGGGCACGATGTCGTGGTGGTGGATAATCTCGTAACGGGCAAGCGCAAAAACGTGCCCAAGGCGGCGCAGTTCTATAAGCTGGACATCGAAAATCCCAAACTGGAGCGGGTTTTCCGCAATGAGCGGCCTTCTGTGGTCTTTCACCTGGCGGCTCAGATGAATGTGCGGCGGTCCGTCGAAGATCCGCTATTCGACGCCCAGGTCAATGTGCTGGGGACGTTGAATGTCTTGGAGCAGGCATCCAAGCATGGTGCGCGAAAGGTCATTTTTTCGTCATCCGGCGGGGCGATCTATGGAGAGCAATTAGCCTTTCCCGCACCGGAAACGCATGTCACGCAACCGCTGTCTCCCTATGGGATCAGCAAATTGTGCGGGGAGCACTACCTGTCCTACTACCACCGGATGAGCGGCATACAGGTGGTGAGCTTGCGGTATGCCAATGTGTACGGACCTCGCCAGGATCCTGAAGGCGAAGCGGGCGTCGTGGCCATTTTCATTCAGAAAATGCTGCGCGGGGAGCAGGCAGTCGTGAATGGGAATGGTCGCCAGACCCGTGATTTTGTGTTTGTGGAAGACGTCGTCGAAGCAAATTTAATGGCGATGGGCCCTCAGGTAGAGGGTGTGTACAATGTGGGGACCGGCATTGAGACTTCGGTCAATGACCTGTTCCGGATCGTCGTGGACCTGACCAAGGTGGAATTTAAAGAAGTGCATGGTCCGGCCAAGCGCGGTGAGCAAGCGAGAAGCGTCATTGACTGCGCAAAACTCCAGCGGACACTCGGATGGGAGCCGAAGGTCGAGTTGCGAGAAGGCTTGCGACGAACGGTGGAATTTTTTCGAGATGGACTCGGGTAGCCTCCCGGGCTAGTACCGAGGCACGGACGAATCTACCTGGACGGACCAGGCGTCGATACCTCCGATTAAGTTTTTTACGTTCCCAAACCCTTGCTGTAAGAGAAATCCCGTTGCATCCGCGCTTCTCATCCCGTGGTGGCAAACCGCGATAATTTCTGAGTTGCGATCTAGTTTCCCCAGGGACTGTTGGAGCGTGGCCAGTGGTACCAGGACTGACCCTTCCAACTTGGCAATGGCGTATTCCCAGGGCTCACGAACATCAACGAGCACAAGTTTGTCACCTTTATCCAACCTCGACTTGAGTTCTGTGGGTGTAATAGTAAAGCTCATCAATATACCTCCCTCTGGACTGAATGGTCGGATCATAAGGAGGCAGAAAAGGGGTGTCAACCCTGGTGAGGCCTTGCTGGGGAGTGTCTCTCAAGGTTCGACGCGTTCAGTCCGAAGAAGAGCAGCGGTATCAGATAAGCCGGACGGTTGGTTCAACAGTATGGGGCCGGGAAAATCCTGCATCGCAGGATGGCCGTTTTTTGTTTCTCTGTGCAATTCCTGCCCAGATTGGTAGGAGCGTTGTGCTGGAAAATGTGGGAAAATATCCCGTAAGTGGTTGATTTATATCAGCATGTCTGTGATTGGCGACAGGTATGGGCATGCAAATTGCTTTAGCAGGGGGAGGCGTGGACGCGCAAGGTTCCGAGGTCGTGGTATTCATCACTGCCTCGTCAAATGAGGAAGCAGAGAAACTAGGACGAATGGTCGTCGAATCCAGACTTGCCGCCTGCGCCAACATCGTGAGCGGGATTCGCTCAATTTTTCGATGGGACAATCAGGTCACTGTCGAGAATGAATGCCTGATGATCATGAAAACGACCCTGCAGCGGTATTCTGAGCTGGAGGCCGTGATTCGGCAGCACCACAGCTATACGGTCCCAGAAATCATCGCGTTGCCGATCGTCGCGGGCTCGGTTTCGTACCTGGACTGGATCAGGAGTGAAACTGCTAAGTAGCTGATTCTAATATGTAAAATTTTGAAAACTAAGGGTTGACCACCGGGCTTGAGATGGGTACACTGCAAAAGTCGGTGGTTGCAGTTTGAAAGTGAATCCGTGAAGGGGAGACCAGCCTATGAGCCAACAAACGGCTGAAACAAGTGATGCCTACACTGTCGTGGTTTTTCGAGGATCATCCTCCAAGCCACTCCGGTTTAGTTTCCCACGGAAATTCGTCCGCAAGCTCTTGATCCTGGCTGCAATTTTGATTGTGGCCGATCTGCTCGTTGTATCCCATTATGTGATTCGAACCGGAGAAGTCTGGCAGTTATCCGCTTTTCGAGCTGAGGCCATGGGTGCTCGGGAGCAAACTGCCGCCTTTTCTGCAGCCATTGATGATTTGAAGAAGAGACTGTCGGCCATGGGAGAGGTCAATCAACGGCTTCGGGTCATGCTGGGAATTGATACGACCAAGCCTGCTGGCGACCTTGCCAATGGGCGAGGTGGTGAAGATGGTCCCTTGCCGGATGGAAAGAGCAGTGTACCAGGGAATGGACCGGCGTCCTCAGGACTGGAATCTCGGCAGCAGGTATCGGAGCTCCGGGAGAATAACCAGTCCGATCTGGATTTCTCGACCGAGAGCATTGAAGAGGCGACCCAGCAGGTTCGTGAAAGCTTAGAAGCCCTCGTTCGGGAAGCCACGCAGCAGGAAGAAGCTCTCCAAAGCCTGACACAGGTTGCCGAGCAGCGCTCGACCCAATGGGCGTCCACCCCGTCGATCTGGCCGGTTCGCGGTTGGGTCACGTCGGGTTTTGGGCCCAGAGTCTCGCCGTTCACTGAGAAGCCAGCCTGGCACGACGGGCTCGATATCGGGGCCCAGGCGAACTCCCCCGTACAGGCTCCGGCCCTTGGTCGTGTGGTCACCGTGGCATTTGATTCCAAAATGGGCAATATGGTGAAACTGGATCACGGGTATGGCATTGAGACCGTGTATGGGCATCTCGCCAAGTCCCTGGTGAAAGAGGGACAGCGCGTGAAACGCGGCGATGTCGTCGCGCTCGTAGGCAGCACCGGCCTTTCGACCGGTCCACATCTCCACTACATGGTGAAGAAGAACGGCCAGGCGCTTGATCCGACAAAGTTTATCCTTGATTA
>ERZ724507.1238-NODE-1238-length-11153-cov-6.669941_pt1 | contig 11153 bp, 7 predicted proteins | sample MGYA00376040_ERZ724507 | MGnify/ENA primary metagenome ERZ724507 (study PRJEB28724, sample SAMN07190883) | activated sludge metagenome | isolation source: activated sludge of sewage treatment plant in Hong Hong | place: Hong Kong | collected 2016-03-17 ...
GACATAGAAAAGCTCAAGAAAGAACTGAGTAAATATGAAAACATCCAAGAACGACTCATTATTATTTCTCAATCTAATCAAAAAAATAGCGATCTCTCAGTTTTGCATGAAATTGAACATGACCAATCGCTTCGAGACCTCAGTTACTCAATGTGGAACTGTGCGGAGCGACCTGTGATGGATCAAATCTTACAGGAGCGACCGCCTGGCACAAAATTTGACACGGCGAATAAGGAAGTTAGCATTCGGGCATCTACTGTAAGCAAGAAAGATTCCCCCAAGTCGATGTGCAGTCACTGCAATAGACTCCATAATCATCGATAGAGAAAGCAGAAGGAAGCCGATGTCTACAGAAAAGACAGCCCAAGAGCAGCTCTCCAAAGAACTTGCTGAAATGATGGAACGCATCAATAAGTTAAAAAGCAAAATTCCAGCCAATATATCAATAACAAGCTCCGCCCTACGAGAAAATTGGCCATCACTAGAATCTACACTTAGAGAAGCAGGATGGTATCCAGAGAGAAGCATCGACATTTCCCCTTTCTTGAGCAATAAAAATCCACATGCGAATAAAATCAACACAATCGCAGCAGAATTCATCGCAAAACTAAATAATCTTTCAATCAAATTTCCACTAAACAAAAAAGATTCAACATATACATATCACTTCGATGCCGAGTCAGCAATGAGAAATTATCCCATAGACCTACGAAAAGACGACGAAGATCTTCTAAAAACAAAACTATGTCCAGTTGGCATTAGCGAAGATGAATATATCATACTACTCATTGCAGAGACAGGGCAAGTCTTTGCAAGCGTTGATACAGACTTAAGATTTGTTGCGAACTCGTACCAAGAGGCCCTTGAAAAGCTAAACAGGAATGAGCCGTTTCAGCCGATAGAGCTGTAGATTTCTTTTTAATAATCAAACCGAAGGCCCAGGTTGGGGAAGATGGGGAGGCCTACGACTCGGCCTTCTTGGTAGAGCTGGCGGCCTCCGTAGATAAGGCTCTCGGCGTTTTTGCGGTTGTAGAGGTTCTGGACTTCCAGAAACAGACCGAAGCGAAAGCGCCGAAGCAGAAACGTCTTGTCGACGCGCAGATCGAGCTGATGAAAGTCGGGCAGCCGCACGGCGTTCGGCTCTCCCGACAGCGCTTGGTAATACTGTCCCGACACATCGCGCAGACCGCCAACCACCTGCGTCGTCGGATTTCCCGTCACATAGCGGAAGCGCACGCCCGCGACGAGCCCCCACGGCAGCTCGTAGGTCAGCACCGCCGTCAGGATGTGCGTCTGATCGAAGCGAAACAGCCGCCACGGCTCGTCGGGATGATCGCGACGCTCGGAACGCGACAGCGTGTAGGCGACAAAGCCCCACAGCCCGTGCCACAGCGGCTGACGGAGCAGCAGCTCGCCGCCGTAGACCCGCCCAAGCCCGTCGTTTGCGTAGATCGTGTCGCGATCGGACACCACCAGGCTGCGCAGGTCTTTGTAAAAAAGAGCCAGCTCCAGGTGCAGGCCGCTGCGCAGATCCACGTCGCTGCCGAGCACATAGTGAACGCCCGACTGCCACTGCAAGTAGGGATTGCCAAAGCGCGGCGACAGCTCGGCTCCTTGCGGCGACTGATGGTACAGGCCCATGCCAAACTTCAGGCTGAAGCGGTCGGGAATCACAACGCCCCGAATGAGCAGCCGAGGCTCAACAAAGTGAAGCGAGCGCGACACCGTGGTCGTCGCCGTCGATTCGCTGTCTTCGTCGCGGCTCGGCAGGCGCAGATAATCGACCGACACGCGAAGCTGCGGCGAGATCTCAATCCGATCGCCCGCCAAGTGTAGCCGCGTAATCAGGTACGGCGAGGTCTGCAGAAGGTGATAGATGAGCAGCTCGCGAATCACCGGCCCCGACGAGCCCGAAAAGAAGCCATCGCCAAAGAAGCCGTTTTCCGATCGCCCGGCGTCCTTGATCATGTCGCCGCCACCGACGGGAATGTTCTGGCTGTCGGATGCTCCTTGGCCAAGCGGCATCATCGTCTCGACGCGCGCGCGCGCACCCTCGAAGTCGAGCCCAAGCGCGTAGTCAAACTGCGAGCCCCACTTTTGCCGAAACTCGCTGCGCAGGTTGTAGCCAAGCTGCATCACCCGCAGGTTCACCGGCTGTCCCCCGAGCCCCGCGTCGCCGGTCAGCACCGAAAACGTATCGCCGCCGAGCGACGGCAACAGCCAAAACACCGTGTCCTTGGAAAAGCGATGCGTGTAGCGCAGCCGCGCCCGGCCAAAGTAGGACGTGCTGTCGATGTGAACGCGGCTGTTGGGATCGGGATCCTCGACCTTGGCGGTGATGCGACTCGTCGCACCGAACACAAACAGGTCCAGCTCGTCCTTTTCGCTCGCGCTGTAGTGCGCCGCCAGCTGGTAGTCCCAATAAAACGGCGAGAGCTGCGTATCGCCCGAGTTAAACAGCGGCAAAAACGCCGACAGCCACGACACGCGCCCGCCGAGCGCAACGTGAAGCCGCTTGGTCACCGGCCCTTCCACCGTCACGTTTCCGTCGATCAGATCGAGCGTTGCCGAGCCATGCCAGCGATCGCTGCGCGGCTTGCGGGTGGTGACCTCGATGACACCGCCGAGCCCGCGTCCGTAGTCCGCGCCGTAGGCTCCGGGTCGAAAGGTTACGTCCGTCACAAACTCAGCGCTCAGCGTCGAACGAATGCCACCAAAGTGATAGACGCGCGGAATCTGGACTCCGTCGGCGTAGACCCGCGTGTCGCCCGGTGCCGAGCCCCACACCACGATCTGCCCGGCTCCAAACGGCGCACGCGCCACGCCCGGCAGGTTCTGAACGGCCTTGACCGGATCGTTCTGTCCGCCGGGAATCTTCTTTAGCTCGCTCACCGACAGCGACGTAGACACCACTTCTCGACGCAGCGGCGCGGCCTTCACCACCGTCTGAAACGGCTTGTCTTTGGGCGGCGCAAAATAAACGACTTCCAGCCGTCCGTCGGGCAGCGTCTCTTCACCTTGCGTAGGCCGAATCCGAGCCGATCGCAGCGACAGCAGCACCTTTCCCGGTGGCAGCGCGGAAAAACGAAAGCGACCTTCTTCGTCTGTCTCGACGGTCTGCGTCTCGTCCGATCCTGCGCGACGGAGCGTCACCGTCACACCGGGCAGCGGATCGCGGGTTCCTGCTTCGCGCACCGTACCGATAAGCTCGGCGCGATGCACCGTCTGTGTCTCAACGAAAGCATCTGGAGTTTCTTGCGCGATAGCCAGCGACGGGACCCAAGGTCCGAAGAGTCCAATGAACCCAAACAGGCGGAACGAAGTGCGGAAGCCACGTACGCCGAGGTCGCCCATGTCGGGCACGGTAGCGAAAAATCCGCCGATTTTGGGTGACTTCTCAGCGACTACGGCAAGGCCTTGAGCGCAGCTTCCGTCATCCGCAAAAGTGGCGCGGTCTGAATCGGTGCGCCCGTCGCATTCTTCATCCACAGGTCCGGCGTCAGCTGCCCGAGCTTCGCCATCCGCTCGAACTCTTTTCCGAGGCTGCCCGCTGGCTGCTTAGCCATGTGCTCCTCGATCTGCGCGGCGATCAGGTGTCCGATCGGATAGTCGGGCAGATACAGCGTGTTTTGGATCATGTGCGAGTAGATCCCGAGCAAAAGCTCGTCTTTTCCACCGAGCACCGGCGCGTAGTAGTGATTCCACGTCTCTTTGGCGAGCCGAACCACTTCCGCACGTAGCTCCGCCGGGGTCGCCTCGGGATGCTCGTACATAAAGTGCCACGTCGCGATCTCGACGAGCGACACGCCCGCCAGCTCCCAGGTATCCCAAAAGTCGGCCAGCACCCGACGGTGAATCGTCGCTGCGTCTGGCTTTTGCAGCCCGAGCAGCTCCATGTCTCGCTGCTGAAACACAAACGCCAGCGCCTCGGTAAACGCATTGTTGGGCACGCCCGCGAGCAGCGTGTCGCCGACTTCATACAGCGAAAACACCTGCTCGACGTTGTGACCCAGCTCGTGGACCGCGATGTTGTAGCCTTTGTAGTCCATTCCGAGCGCGCCAATCCGGGTCCGCAGCCTCGGGAAGTCACCTCGTCGCAGCGCTTGCATCGCGTGACCTGCGCCCCGAGACGCATCGACGCGAATGTGCTCGGCCAAAAACTTCGCGCGCTCGGGTGAAAAGCTCAGCTTTTGCAGCAGGCTCGGCAGGTCCGCCGCGAACGCTTGCGCCGTCGGATAGCGCTTGCGAGTCAGCGCATCCAGCTCGCTCTCGGGCACCTTGCCACGCGATCGAAAGCCCGCAAACCACAGATCATGCGGCTGAAGCTTCCGTCCCAGCTGTCGCTCCGCACGCGCTGCCACTTGGCGAACGAGCGGCGACTCGCAGATCTCGGCCAGCTGACGCACCACCTGCTGCTCGGGCATCTCTCGGGAAAGCTGAAAGCTGCGTTCGATCAGCGTCTTCGCCGTCGGAGAATACGGATCAAGCTGTCGCTGCGCTTCGGCCTGACCGAGCAGCAGCGCATAGCGACGATCGGGCTCACGCTCACCAAGCTTGTCCTGCGCCATCGGCCTGAGCGGCGGCGCATCGGCTTCGACTTCTTCCGTCGGAGCCATCGTCACTTGGTTCGAAAACGGATTCCAGTCCACACGCGGGTTGTCGATCACCGCCGCTGGAATGCTCTGCTCGACGATGCGCGTCATCGCTTTGGCGATCGTTCGCTGCTTGGACACACCGTCGGGATCGGCATAGTCCGCGCGCATCTCATCGCGTAGGTTCCAGTGACTGATCAGACGCAGACCTTTGGGCCACAGCCTGCGTCCTTTTTCGTCGAGCAGGTGATGCATAAACAGGTTGTACGACGCGATGTAACGCTCACCAGCGACGACAGACTCGGACACACGCTGCTGCACATCGGCAGGAACGCGACGGGCAAAGCGCAGCGCCAGCCGAGCCTGCGCCCACTGCTCACGCGACCACTTTTCACCGTCGGACAAGCGCTCGCTCAGCGTCGTCAACGGAAAGTTCAGCAGCACCACGAACGCGACCTTGCTGGCAAACAGATCCGCGACGGTGTGCGTCGATGGATCCACGCTCCCGAGCAGCGTATCGAGCGGCGACAGCGGTCCCGTATCGGTATCCGTCGGACGACGAAGCTCACGCGCCGCTTCATACAGGTGTCCGTCGAGCTGCTCGAGCACTTCCGACAGCCGCTCGTGGGTCTTTTGCAGCGTCTTTTCGTCGGAAATGAAGTGCTGACGGACAAACGAGGCCAGATCGCCATCTTCTTTGCGCCACAGCGCCGCGACCTGACGAAGACCGCGATCGATGCGCGCGCGCTGCGCCTGTCCGTGCTTGTCGAGCAGCTCTTTTTCCATCACCGTCCGCGCTTCATCCGACGGTGGCTCCGGCGAGCGCACAGGCGCAAACACCGGCACATTCGAGGCGGACTGATCCGGCGGAACCAGCGGACCACGGGGCACTGGCGTCTCCTCACACGAGGAGAGCGTCCACAGAGACAGCGAACAAAGCAGCAGCGAACCGTCGAGCGAGCGACGGGACCGAGACAAGCGAGCAAGCATGTGAGGAGATCCCGAAAAGAAGGGCTCTCGACGCCAAGCCAAGAGCCTGGCGTCAAGCGCGGGTGACGAAAACGCTAGCGAAGCGACTTGCGCAGGATGGTGCCGCCGGTGCCGGTGATAAACGACTCGGTCGACGAACCCGAGACACTGACGAGGTTGTTGTCGGTGCCGCTCTGCTCGTAGTTCCAGCTGGTGCCGTCGAAGTGCAGGACCAGACCGTTGTTGCCGACCGCGTAGATGTCGGTGGCGCTGCGGCCCCAGATCGCGCGCAGACCCTGCGAGATGATCGGGTTTGCTGCCGGGTTCAGATCCGTCCAAGTCTTGCTACCGCCGTTCCAGCGCAAAAGCAGACCACCCGAGCCAAGGCCGCCATCGCCAACGACCCAGACGTTGTTTGCATCCGCGCCCCAGACACCGCGCACGATGCGATCGGTGACGGGAAGCGGCACATCCAGCACCGAGGTTCCGTCGTAGACCAGCACGCGCGGCGCAAAGCCAGCGATCTGCTCGGTCTTGTCACCACCACCGACGATCCAGATGTTCTTGCTGTCGATCGCGTAGACGTCACGCAGCGTCGGAGCTTGCAGGATCGGCACCGAGATCGTCTTCCAAGTGCCGCCCGAGCGAACCAGGAAGGTCTTGTCATCACCGACGGCGTACGCATTGGTTCCATCGGTGGTGATCTTCAGCAGACGCGAGGTCGTCGGCAGACCTTCTGGCGACCAAGCCGAACCCGACCAGCGCAGCGCCTGGCCCTTCGATCCCGTGAAGTCATAACCGACGCTGAGCAAGTCGTTGCCATACGCCGTGACGGAATACAGACGCAGACCGATCGCGCCCGGCGACGGCAGCCAAGCACCTGACATGCCGCGCAGCGTGCCACCGGAGTCTCCGACGGCCAGCGACGTGCCATTCACGGGCGATGACAGACCGTACATCGTGCCGTTGTTGCCGGTCAGATCTTCGAGGACGCTGCTCGTCGTGAAGACGGAGCCATCGTAGCGGCCCGTGGTACCGGACACACCGACGACAAATACGTCGCTGCCGCTCGTGCCCCACGCGCCCGACAGGTGAACCTTGGGCGAGTTGCTGATGCGGTTGAAGCTCGTGCCGTCCCACTTGAGGAACATGCCTTCGCGCTTGGTCGGATCGCCAGCGGTTGGATAGCGAATGTCACCGACGGCGAAGACGCTGGTTCCATCGCTCCACAGGCCGTTGATGCCCGAAACCGTCGACGGATTCGTCGGTGCCAGCACCCAGCCCGTTCCGGTGCCAGTCCAGCGATAGATAAGTCCCGTGCGCGTCGCGACGAAGAAGTTGTTGTCGCTGATGCCCGAGATCGCAGCCCACGATGCTGACATCGGCGGACCGAACGAGGTCCAGGCGCTGCCATCAAAGCGGAGCAGCGTGCCGCTCTCGCCCGCCGCGTAGATGCTGGTCTTGCTGGTGCCCCAGATGCCGCGCAGACCGAACTTGACGGTCGCGGGAGCCAGCACGCGGCTGATCGTGGTGCCGTTCCAGCGCAGCAGCGCCGGGCCAGCGGTTAAGTGGTTGCCGACGAACCAGACATCGGTGCCGTCGCCGCCCCACACACCGTAGAGCTGTGCGACATCTTTTCCATCGGTGCCGAGCGGAAGCTGCGTCCACGCCGAGCCATCCCAGCGCAGCACGGTGCCACGATCACCGACTGCAAAGACGTTCTTCGACGAAGAACCCCAGATCGAATAGAGCGTGTTGTTCGTCGGTGAGCGAACGATGCTCCACCTGACACCGTCGAAGTGAACGATGGTTCCGGCGCCGCCGACGGCCCACACATCCTGAGCGCTCGAACCCCACGTCGCGAGAAGTCCGTTGCCCTGTGGCGCGGGGAACTGCCAGCACCAGCCGTCTTTGCTGCAACCAAGCGGCTGAACCGTTGTTCCACCGTCGGTGGTTGTAGGCATATCCGTCACCGTGCCGGTCATGTCACGGCTTACGCCACCGTCAGAGGTGGTGCCAGGGTCGGGGCAGCCTGTACCCAAAGTCAAACCGGCCACTGCGGTGACCAAAAGGCTCAGCCGCACAGAGGTCTTCGTGTTTCTGCGATCTACGTCGGTCATTCCGGCTTCCTCACATTGAAGTCACGACAAGCGTATTGAGAACCCGTAAGCGCGATTCAAGTTTCATCTTATCGTTTGGGAACGAGTGCGGAACAAATTTTGGCGAGATCTCCGAGCGGATCAGCGGAAATCATGACGAAACAGCGATACGAACTGGTGTTGTTCGACCTAGACGGAACCTTGGTGGATTCGGTGCCGGACTTGACGACGGCGCTCAATCTGATGCTCGACGAACGCAGCTTGCCCAAAGCGACGGAGCTGAGCGTCCGTCAGATCATCGGCGAAGGCCAGCGCAGCTTGGTGGAGCGAGCGCTCGTGCGGGCGCAGCGACAAGCGAGCGGTGAGCCGAGCGATCCATCCCGAGGACACGGCGACGGCAGCATCGCTACCAATGTGCTCGACGATGCGGTGCTAAGCTTCCGTCGACACTACAGCGCAAACTTGTGTGTCAAGACGCAGATCTACACGGGTGTCGTCGAGGTGCTGAGGACGCTGAGTGCGCACAAGACGCTGGCGGTCGCAACCAACAAGCCGGGACGCTGGGCGAGATCGCTGTGTGACTCGCTCGGGCTGTCGCCGCACCTTCGCTGGGTGCTCGGGGAAGACGACGTCGGGGCGCGCAAGCCCGATCCGAAGATCCTGCACGAGCTGTGTCAGCGCGCGAGCGTGCCCACCGAGTCCACGCTGTTTGTGGGTGATAGTCGCATAGACTGGCAAGCAGCCGAGCGCGCCGACATGGACTTTGCCTTCTGTACGTATGGCTATGCAGATGAAGTGACACTGCACACAGCCACCCAGCTTGATCGCGAATCAAGCCTTCGCCACGGCAGTCCACAGCGGCCTTATGTCTGTCAAACGCTCCTTGATCTGCTGTCGCTGACGGAGATCTAGTCGACGCAAGCAAGCGTTGGCCGAACCATTTGTCGTCAGGCTTTTACGCCACACCGGGGCCGTGGTATTTTTAAACAAAGGCTTATCGCGCTAAGCCTGCGTAAAGAGTCAAGGTCACGCCCGGTTTTTTGAATGACCGACAAAATGCCAAAACCCGATGATGTCGTCGCTGGCTATCGCATTGTGCGCGTCATCGGCAAAGGTGGCATGGGCGCGGTCTTCGAGGCTGTCGACGACAAATCGGGTCAGCGCGCGGCCATCAAGGTGCTGCACGCGCACCTGTCGCAAGACCAAGAGACGACGGCGCGGTTTTTGAACGAAGCCAAGGCAATTGCGACGCTGGATCATCCTGGCATCGTGCGACTGCTCAGCAGCGGACCGCTCGACGACGGTGGCTGTTACATCGCGATGGAGTTTATCGACGGTGAAACGCTGTCCGCCAAGCTCAAGCGAGAAAAGCGACTGGGACGGGAAGGTCTGCGGCTGGCGAGCCTGATCGCCTCGGCACTGCAAGCTGCGCACCGTCGAAACATCGTCCATCGCGATCTCAAGCCGTCGAACATCTTGATTCCAGCGAGCACGCCCGACGGGCTGTCGGAGATTCGCATCATCGACTTCGGCATCGCCAAGATGGCCGCCGAGGATCGCGAGGTTCAGGACTTTCACACGCGCACCGGGACGATGATCGGCACGCCGGTCTACATGGCCCCGGAGCAGTGTCGTGGCGTCGCTGTAAACGATCGCACCGACGTGTACGCGCTCGGGATCATCCTGTATCAGATGCTGACGGGACGACCGCCGTTTTACTCGCAGGCCGACGGAGACATCCTGGCGATGCACATCTTGGTGCCGCCGCGTCCGGTGCGAGAGATGGAGCCAGCGGTTCCCGAAAAAGTCGCGTCCTACATCGAGCGCATGCTGGCCAAAGAAGGCAGCGAGCGACCGTCGATGGGCGAGGTCGAGCTACAGCTTCGCGCGCTCACCGACGATCCAAGCTGGTCAAGTCCAGGTGCTGCGCCCGCAGCGGAGTCAGCCGGCGTCTCGACGGAAGCGATGGTGCCTGAGACACCGAACTCGATGCCGACGCTGGCCAGTCGAGCCTTGGCTGCGCCGACGCTGGGTGGTGCGATGGGTCAGTCTTCACCGTCGACGCGAGTCAGTCCGATTCGTCGCGGTCTGGCGCTGTCGCTGGCGGTGCTGGTGGTGCTGGGCTCGCTCGTGGCGGCGCTGCTTATGCGGAAGGCGCAACCGACCAAGCCCGTCGTGGTGTCGCAGCCAGCCGTCGTGGTAACGCCGCTGCCCAAGACCGTGCGCTGGATGCTGAAGACGACTCCCGACGGGGCGGAGCTGTTCGATGCGTCGGGCAAGCTGCTCGGACAGACGCCGTGGTCGCACGAGCAGCCAAGTGGCACTGGATCGCAGACCGTCTTCGTCAGAAAAGCCGGCTTTGGTGAGCTTCAGCTCAGCTTTGCCAATGATCGCGACGTCGAGCGCAGCGAGGTGCTGACCGCGAGTCAGCCGTCGCCCACGCCGCCGCCGCCCGTCGCTGTGACTCGTCCGCAGCCCAAGCGAATCGCTCCGAGTAAAGGCCGCAAAAATGACAGCCTCATTTTGGACTTTAAGACCCACAAAAAGCTCAACTAGCGCCCTCGCGCTGTCGCTGCTGCTCTTTGCCAGCACGCGCGCACAGGCGGCGGATGACTTTGCCAAGCGAGTGACCAAGGCGCAGCAGTGCTACGAAAAGAAGCTCTACGACTGCGCGATAAATGAGCTGGAGGCGGCGTACCTGATTCGGCCCATGCCGGCGCTGCTGCTCAACATTGCGCATGCGTACCTGGACTTTGGACGGCCCCGCGACGCGATCGTCTACTACGACCGCTACATGACCGAGGAAAAGAACCTCGCGCCCGAGGCCCGTGCCGACGTCGAAAAGTTCAAGCGTCAGGCGGAAGACAAGCTGGCCCAGACGCAGCCCGTCGCGCCGCTGCCGCCTCCGCAGACGATGAATCAGGCGCCCACACCGCCGCCGGAACAGCCACCGGAAGTGACACCGCAGCCCGTGACGCCAGCGCCAGTCCAAGCATCGAGCGACGGACAGCCCTCGGCAGCTGCCAAGTGGGCTCCGATTGGAGCCATGGCCGTCGGTGGAGCGCTTCTGATCAGCGGATTTGCCGTCGGTGGTGTCGCGATGTCGACCGCCAAGCAAGTGGTCGGCACCGATGGTCCGTTTGACGCCGCGCTGGATAGCAAAGGCAAGACGCTGAGCAATGCCGCGATCGCGCTCGATGTCATCGGTGGCGTCGCTCTCGTCGGTGGATTGATTCCAACGATCATTCGGCTGACCAAAAAAGCGCCGCCTGCGCCGAGTGTTCCCGCGTCGAGCCCGCCCGCCGCCGCGCCGGATGCCCCACAAGTCTCGGTTTCGTTCACTGGTCGTGGCCTTGCCGTCCTCGGGAGGTTTTAATGCGCCGCACGCTCTTCGCCGCCCTGCTCTTCGCTGGCTGTTACAACCCCGATTACGCCAGCAAGTCCTGTATCGACGACAAAGGCTGTCCCGAAGGCTACTTCTGCGTCGCTGGCA
>ERZ724507.1240-NODE-1240-length-11148-cov-7.683494_pt1 | contig 11148 bp, 10 predicted proteins | sample MGYA00376040_ERZ724507 | MGnify/ENA primary metagenome ERZ724507 (study PRJEB28724, sample SAMN07190883) | activated sludge metagenome | isolation source: activated sludge of sewage treatment plant in Hong Hong | place: Hong Kong | collected 2016-03-17 ...
CGTCGTCGCGGATGTCGAGCAGCCCGCCGACAGCCTGGAAATGTTCGTCGATCGGCTGCGGCATCTGCTCGCTTTCCGGCGCCAGCGCCGCGCCGATGTTCTGCAGCAATATCGTGTTGGCGAGAGTGATGCCCTTGGCGTTGCGGTAGTAGCCCTGCATCAACTGTTCCGAGGCGCGCCTGGCGGCGGTCGATTCGAGTCCGTACTCAGTCGCCAGCGCGTTCTGGTAATCGAACAGCAGGCGGTCCTCACGCCGCCCCGCCATCAGGTGCAGGCGAATGCGCAGGTGTTGCAGGTACTCCTCGCAGCACCGGGCAAGCCGGCATTCCTCGCCAGTCAGGAAGCCGTGCCGCTCGAGGTCGGCCCAGGTCCTGCCGTAACCGGCCGCATGCGCCGTCCAGAAGATGGCCTGCAGGTCGCGCAGGCCGCCCGGCGCTTCCTTGAAATTGGGTTCCAGACTGTACGGCGTCTCGTTGTAGCGCAGGTGTCGTTCCTGCTGCTCGAGTCGCTTGCGCTCGAAAAAGACGAGCGGGTCGAGGTTGCCGCGCAGTCGCTTCTCGAAGGCGGAGAACAGGTCCCGGTTGCCGGTCAGCAGACGGGATTCGAGCAGGGCTGTCTGGACGGTGATGTCGGTGGCTGCCGCGTCGAGGCATTCCTGGATCGTGCGCACGCTGTGCCCGATTTCGAGCCCGGTGTCCCAGAAGTTGCCGACCAGCGTCTCCAGTTTTTCCTGGACCGCAGCACCGGGTTCCTGCGGAAGCAGGATCAGCAGGTCGATGTCGGAGGCCGGGTAGAGTTCCCCGCGTCCATAGCCGCCAACCGCGGCTAGCGTCAGCGAGGCGGGAAAGTCGAGGCTGGTCCACAGCCGGGTCAGGACGTCGTCGACCATCCGGCAGCGATTCGCGAGCAGGGCCGCGGCATCGTTGGTCTGCGCATAATCCTTGCGCAGGGCTTCCTGCCCTGCCTTGACCTCGTTGCGCAGCACCGCGACGTCGATGCCCATCAGGTGATCCAGTCGGGTTTCGGTCGGGCGCCGGCCGAGAGCGTCAGGACTTCGTGGCCGGTTTCGCTAACGAGAACCGTATGTTCCCATTGCGCGGAGAGGCTGTGATCCTTGGTGACGATGGTCCAGCCGTCGGCCATCTCGCGGATGCCGGCCTTGCCGGCGTTGATCATCGGCTCGATAGTGAAGATCATGCCGGGTTCCATCAATGCGCCGGTGCCGGCCTTGCCGTAGTGGGTCACCTGCGGATCCTCGTGGAACTTGGCGCCGATGCCGTGCCCGCAATACTCCCGGACAACCGAGTAGCCGTTCCTTTCCGCATGTTTCTGGATAATGGCGCCGATGTCGCCGATGTGGCCGCCGGGGCGGACCACTGAAATGCCCAGCCACAGACATTCGAAGGTGATTTCGCAGAGGCGCCTGGCCTGGATTGAGGCATCGCCGATCAGGAACATGCGGCTGGTGTCCCCGTGGTAGCCATCCTTGATCGGAGTGACGTCGAGATTGACGATGTCGCCGTTCTTGAGCACGCGGTCGCCGGGCACACCGTGGCAGACCTGATGATTGACCGAGGCGCAGATCGATTTCGGGTAGGGGTTGTAGCCCTTGGGCGCGTAATCCAGCGGCGCGGGAATGGCGCCCTGCACGTTGACCGTGTAGTCGTGGCAGAGGCGATCCAGTTCATTGGTTGTCACGCCAGCCCTGACGAAGGGTTCGATGTAGTCGAGCACCTCGGAGGCAAGGCGCCCGGCAACGCGCATCTTTTCGATTTCTTGCGGCGTCTTGATGGAAATGCTCATTTTCGGGGGCGGGCAGAACGGTTGGGAGGGCGCCAAGGATAAAGGATTGGAAGTCATTCTCAAAGCTGGCGGCGCGGGTGGCATAATTTCGCCTTTCAGTATTCCGGTTGGCAAGCGATGAGCATCCTTCTCCTCGGCAAGGACGGCCAGGTTGGCTGGCAGTTGCAGCGCTCACTGGCGCCGCATGGGCCGGTCATCACCTGCGGCCATGCCGACTGCGACCTGACCGACCTCGATCGGCTGCGCTTGCTGGTCAGGCAGATCGGCCCATCGGTCATCGTCAACGCGGCGGCTTACACCGCGGTTGATCGCGCCGAGGCCGAACCGGAACTGGCCATGCGCATCAACGGGGAGGCGCCGGGCGTCCTGGGGCAGGAGGCGGCAAGGCTTGGCGCATTGCTGGTCCATTACTCGACGGATTATGTCTTTGACGGCACGAAGCCGGCGCCCTACATAGAGAGTGACCCGACCGGTCCGCTGGGCGTCTACGGTGTCAGCAAGCTGGCGGGGGAGGAGGCAATCCGGGCTGCGGGGTGCAAGTCGGTCATCTTCAGGACGAGTTGGGTTTTCGGCGCGCGCGGCGGGAATTTCGTCAAGACCATCCTGCGCCTGGCGCGCGAGCAGCGGACACTGAATGTGGTCAGCGATCAGGTCGGCTCGCCGACGCCGGCGGCACTGATCGCGACCGTGACCGGCATCGTGCTGGCAATGCTGCGTCAGGGTCACGCGATGAACCGCGAGACGCAGCGCCGCTACAACCTCTGTTGCGGTCGACCGGTCAGTTGGCACCAATTTGCCCACGCCATCGTCGATCTGGCGGGGGCGACGCCGGGGTTCGACCTGCGCCTGAAGCCGGAGGCGATCATCGCCATTCCCAGCAGCGAGTATCCGACCGCTGCCGCGCGCCCGGCCAATTCCCGGCTCGACTGCGGGCGTTTGGAGAAGGAGTTCGGCTTGCGGATGCCGGACTGGCAACCCTATCTCGTGCGCATGCTGCAGTTGCTTGCGCTGAAACAGAACGGCTATTAGCTTCCTTCGCAGAGCCCGGCAATGCTATAATTCAAAAGTTTTTTCGCGATGAAAAAGTCTCGAAGAAGCGGTTGCAGGCGCTCTGCGTGCAATCAATCCACACATCCGCCGATTAAGGGTGTCCGCCAGAATACAAGAATGGCGGGCGTTTCAGGCGGGTGGCGGTTCAACCCTTAAAGGAGTTTCGTATGTCCGTAACCATGCGTCAAATGCTGGAGGCCGGTGTTCACTTCGGTCACCAGACCCGTTTCTGGTCCCCCAAGATGGCTCCGTACATCTTCGGCGCCCGCAACAAGATTCACATCGTCAACCTCGAACAGACCCTGGCCAAGTACAACGAAGCCATGGGCTTCGTCAGGAAGCTTTCCGCCAACCGCGGCACCATTCTGTTCGTCGGCACCAAGCGCCAGGCCCGCGAAATCATTGCCGAGGAAGCGCAACGCGCCGGTGCCCCCTACGTTGACCAGCGCTGGCTGGGCGGCATGCTGACCAACTTCAAGACGGTCAAGACCTCGATCAAGCGCCTCAAGGACATGGAACTGGCGGTCGAGGCGGGCGACCTCGAGCGCATGCCCAAGAAGGAGGCGCTGAACTTCCGGCGCGAACTGGAAAAGCTCCAGAAGTCCATCGGCGGCATCAAGGACATGCCCGGTCTGCCGGATGCCATCTTCGTCATCGACGTCGGCTACCACAAGATCGCGATCACCGAAGCCGGCAAGCTCGGCATCCCGATCATCGGTGTCGTCGATACCAATCATTCACCGGTTGGCGTCAACTATGTCATCCCGGGCAACGATGACTCGTCCCGTGCCATCCAGTTGTACGCCCGCGGCGTTGCTGACGCGATCCTCGAAGGCCGCAGCCAGGTCGTCCAGGAAATCGTCGCTGCCGGCGGTGACGACGAGTTCGTCGAAGTCCAGGACGAAGTGGCGGAATAAGTGTGCAGGGGCGGGGCCGGCGGCCCCGCCGGTTTGAAGAGATCAGGAGAACGAGTATGGCGGCAATTACCGCAAGCATGGTGTCCGAACTGCGCGGCAAGACCGACGCGCCCATGATGGAATGCAAGAAGGCCCTGACCGAGGCTGACGGCGACATGGCCAAGGCGGAGGAAATCCTCCGCGTCAAGCTCGGCAACAAGGCAACCAAGGCGGCGACGCGCATTGCCGCGGAAGGCGTGGTCGGCCTCTACCTTTCCGCTGACGGCGCGCTTGGAGCCCTCGTCGAAGTGAATAGCGAAACCGATTTCGTCGCCAAGAACGACGAATTCATTGCCCTGGCGAAGGGTTGCGCCGAACTGGTGGCAACCCGCAATCCGGCCGATGTGGCGGCGCTGTCGGCGCTGCCGATGGGCGAGGGCACGGTGGAGACCACGCGCACCGCGCTGGTCGGCAAGATCGGCGAGAACATGGCGCTCCGCCGCTTCGCACGCATCGAGGCCAGCGGCAAGCTGGCCTACTACGTTCACGGTGGCTCGAAGATCGGCGTGCTGGTCGACGTCATCGGTGGCGACGACCAACTGGGCAAGGATCTGGCGATGCACATCGCCGCCTCCAAGCCGAAGTCGCTCGATGCTTCGGGGGTGCCTGCCGATCTGCTCGATACCGAGCGCCGGATCGCTGTCGAAAAAGCCCGCGAAGCCGGCAAGCCGGAAGCAATGCTCGATAAGATCGCCGAGGGTACCGTCCAGAAGTACCTGAAGGATGTTACCCTCCTCGGCCAGGTCTTCGTCAAGGCCGAAGACGGCAAGCAGACCATCGAACAGTTGCTGAAGGCCAAGGGTGCTTCCATCGCCGGGTTCACCTTGTTCGTGGTCGGCGAGGGTATCGAGAAGAAGGTCGACGATTTCGCCGCCGAAGTGGCCGCGCAGGCCGCGCAGGCCGCGGCGGCAGCCGCCAAGGTGTGATTCTCAAGGAAACGCCATGTCCGCTCCCAGGTACAAACGCATCCTGCTCAAGCTCTCCGGCGAAGCCCTGATGGGCGATGACGCCTACGGCATCAACCCGCAGACCATCGCCGGGATTGTCGCCGAGATCAAGGCGGTTGCCGACCTGGGCGTGGAAATCGGCGTCGTGATCGGCGGTGGCAACATCTTCCGTGGCATGGCCGGCACGGCCACCGGGATGGACAGGGCCACCGCGGATTACATGGGGATGCTGGCGACGGTGATGAATGCGATGGCGCTCTCCGACGCGATGCGTCAGGCGGGCTTGAAGGCGCGGGTTCAGTCGGCCCTGCGTATCGAGCAGGTCGTCGAGCCGTATGTTCGCGGCAAGGCCATCCGCTATCTGGAAGAAGGCAGGGTGGTCATCTTCGGCGCGGGAACCGGCAATCCCTTCTTCACCACCGATACCGCTGCGGCGTTGCGCGGATCGGAAATCGGTGCGGAAATCGTGCTCAAGGCGACCAAGGTGGACGGCATCTATTCCGCCGACCCAAAAAAGGATCCTGCCGCGACACGCTTCGACCGGATCAGTTTCAATGATGCGATCGCAAGGAATCTCGCGGTCATGGATGCCACCGCGTTTGCGCTGTGCCGTGACCAGAAGTTGCCGATCAACGTGTTCTCGATCTTCAAGACCGGCGCGCTGAAGCGCGTGGTTTGCGGGGAGGATGAGGGCACGCTGGTCTATTGTTGAGGGAGATACCGATGATTCCTGAACTCAAGAAGAATGCCGAGAGCAAGATGCAGAAGACGCTCGAGTCGCTGCGCGGCGATCTGTTGAAGATTCGCACCGGCCGCGCCCACACCGGGCTGCTCGATCATGTCCTGGTTGACTACTACGGTTCGCTGATGCCGGTTAACCAGGTTGCCAACATCACCCTGGTCGATGCTCGCACCATCGGCGTGCAACCGTGGGAGAAGAACATGGTGCAGAAGGTCGAAAAGGCGATTCGCGACTCCGATCTCGGACTCAATCCCGCTTCCCAAGGAGAACTGATACGGGTGCCGATGCCGGCGCTGACCGAAGAGCGGCGCAAGGAAATGATCAAGGTCGTCAAGCACGAAGGCGAAAACGCACGGGTGGCGATCCGCAACCTGCGCCGTGATGCCATTACCCACCTCAAGGACGCGCTGAAGAAGGGAGAGATTCCCGAGGATGACGAGCACCGGGCGCAGGACGATGTCCAGAAACTCACCGACCGGTACATTGCCGATGTCGACAGGATGCTCGGCCAGAAAGAGGCCGAACTGATGCAGGTTTGACTGACGCTTCAGGCTGACCGCAGCCCGCATGGCCCTCTTCACCAGTTCGACGCGGCAGGTTCCGCAGGCAGTGGCCGTGCCCCGGCACCTCGCCATCATCATGGATGGCAATGGCCGCTGGGCCAGGAAGCGCCTCATGCCGCGTTTTTCCGGCCATGCCAAGGGTGTCGAGATGGTGCGCGAAACGGTGCGTTCCTGTCTCGAGCGCGGCGTGGAATTCCTGACCCTGTTCGCCTTCAGTTCCGAGAACTGGCGCCGCCCGCCGGAGGAAGTCAGTCTGCTGATGCAGTTGTTCGTCAAGGCGCTGGAGCAGGAGGTCGACAAGCTTGACCGCAACGGCGTGCGTTTGCGCATCATCGGCGACCTCTCGCGCTTCGAAAAGCGCCTGCAGGAACTCATCGTTGCCGCGGAGGCGCGAACCGCCGGCAACACGCGTCTGCAACTGACCATCGCGGCGAATTACGGAGGCCGCTGGGACATCATGCAGGCGGTTAACGCCATGCTGCATGCGCAACCGGGAAAACAGTCCGGCTGGACCGAAGCCGATCTCGAGCCCTTCCTGGCGATGAGTTTCGCCCCCGAGCCCGACCTTTTCATTCGTACCGGCGGCGAAGAGCGGATCAGCAACTTCATGCTCTGGCAACTTGCCTATACCGAACTTTATTTCACCGGAACCCTGTGGCCGGAATTCGCACGTGCCGAGTTCGACCTGGCGTTAGCCTCTTTCCAGAAACGCGAGCGCCGCTTCGGGCGGACCAGCGCGCAGCTTGTCGGCGACGAGTCCGATGCTTAGGACCCGTGTCATTACGGCGCTGGTCCTGGTGGCGTTGCTGCTGCCCGGCCTCTTCCTGCTGCCCCAGACCTGGTGGGCTCTGCTGGCGGCCCTGTTCATCGGTGTCGCGGGCTGGGAATGGGGCGGACTCCTTGGTCTGGGCGATCTGCGGCGCCTCCTTCTCGGTGCGGCGCTGACGGTTTTCTGCGCGGCCGTTGCGCTGCTGGCGCCGGCGGCGATGGGAGTCGGCGGCGGGTCGGGGAGTGAGGCGCCAGCGGCGTGGGTCATCGCCACCTACCTGGTGGCGGCCGGTTTCTGGGGTGTGCTCGTGCCGTGCTGGCTGCGCGCGAAATGGCGCCTGCCTCGTGGCTTGGCGGGTATTCTGATCGGCTTGGTGGTCCTCTTCCCGACCTGGCTCGCCCTGGTTCAGATCAGAATCCCCGGCCCCGGCGTCCTGCTGGCGGCGCTTGCGGTAGTCTGGATGGCCGACGTGGCGGCTTATTTTTCCGGAAGAGCTTTCGGCAAGCGCAAGCTGGCGCCCTCGATCAGTCCCGGTAAGACCTGGGAAGGCGCCATCGGCGCCGCTGTTGGCGTCGTGCTCTACGGACTCGCCCTGCGCTTCGCCTTCGCCTTTGCGCAGGTCAGTCTGCCGTTATGGGTGCTCTGCCTGCTGGGCGTCACCGCGATCAGCGTCGTCGGCGACCTGTTCGAGTCGATGCTCAAGCGGCAGGCGGGCATCAAGGACAGCAGCAATGTGCTGCCGGGGCACGGTGGCGTCCTCGACCGGATCGACAGCCTGACCTCGACGCTGCCCGTGGTGGCGCTTCTCTGGCTAGTGCTACGGGGTCAGGGGTGATTCGCCAGAACGTCACGGTTCTTGGCGCGACCGGTTCGATCGGGGTCAACACGCTCGACGTGATTCGTCGTCATCCCGAGCGCTTCGGCGTCTTCGCGCTGTGCGCGAACAGCCAGGTGCAAAGGCTGTTCGAGCAGGTTCGCGAGTTTGTCCCGAAGTATGCCGTCGTCGGGGATGCACTGCTGGCCGATGAACTCGCGCAGCGCTGCCGCGATGCCGGCTTGTCCACAACGGTGCGCCACGGTGTCGGGGCGTTGCGCGAAATGGCGGCCCATCCCGAGGTCGATACGGTGATGGCGGCCATTGTCGGCGCTGCGGGACTCGAGCCGACACTGGCAGCGGCGCGGACAGGCAAGAAGATCCTCCTGGCCAACAAGGAAGTGCTGGTCATGGCTGGCGAGTTGTTCATGCGGGCAGTACGCGAGCATGGCGCACTTCTGCTGCCGGTCGATAGTGAACATAATGCAATATTTCAATCACTTCCATCTGATATCTCACGTGGAATATCAGCTTGTGGCGTGCGCCGGATACTGCTGACTGCGTCGGGCGGGCCGTTTCGCACCCTGGCGCGCGCCGATCTCGACGAGGTGACGCCGGAGGCGGCGTGCGCGCATCCGAACTGGGTGATGGGGCGGAAGATTTCGGTCGACTCCGCCACGATGATGAACAAGGGTCTCGAGGTGATCGAGGCGCACTGGCTGTTCGACTGCCCGCCCGAGCAGATCGAGGTGGTCGTGCATCCGCAGAGCGTGATTCACTCGCTGGTGGAATACGCCGATGGCTCGGTTCTTGCCCAGTTGGGCAATCCCGACATGCGGACGCCGATCGCATACGCGCTGGCCTATCCCGAGCGCATCGACGCCGGCGTGCCGCCGCTCGACCTGCTCGCGCTGGCAAGGCTGGATTTCGAAGCCCCCGATCCCGATCGCTTCCCCTGCCTGCCGCTGGCCTACGCGGCGTTGCGCGCGGGCGGAACGGCTCCGGCCATCCTCAATGCGGCGAACGAGGTGGCGGTTGCCTCCTTTCTCGACCGGCGCCTGCCGTTCCCCGGCATTCCCCGGCTGATCGAGGCGACGCTGGCGGCCTTGCCCGCGGGCGCCGAGGGCAGCCTGGACGACGTGCTGGCGGCGGATGCCGAGGCGCGCCGGATTGCCGCAGGCCTGGTCATGGAAGTTGGCGCCACGTGAGCGACATTCCGTTCTATCTGCTGGCTTTCATTGTCGTTCTCGGTGTGCTGATCGTGGTGCATGAGTTCGGCCACTATGTCGCGGCCCGCTGGTGCGGCGTCCGGGTTCTGCGCTTCTCCGTCGGTTTCGGCCATGCGCTGTGGCAGCGCCGTTTGGGGAAGGACGGCACCGAATGGGCAATCGGGATCTTTCCGTTGGGCGGCTATGTCAAGATGCTCGACGAGCGCGAGGGCGAGGTTGCTCCCGAAGAGCGTGAGCGCGCCTTCAATCGCCAGTCGGTGGCCAGGCGCAGCCTGATTGTCGCCGCCGGTCCGGCCGCCAATTTCGTTCTGGCAATTCTCCTGTACTGGGCTGTCTTCATGCACGGCAGCGACGAACTGCTGCCGATTCTCGGGACGCCGCCGGCGGCGTCGCCGGCCGCCATCGCCGGCGTCGTCAATGGCGAACAGGTGCGGGCGATCGATGGACAGGCGGTGGCTACATGGAATGACCTGCGCTGGACCTTGCTGCAGAAGGCTGCCAGTCAGGAAAGCGCCGATCTGGAAGTGATCAACGAGCAACGCGAGATCGCGGTCCGCCGCTTGCCGTTGCAGGCTGCGGGTGACGAGGGATGGGAAGGCGACGCGCTGGACCGTCTGGGGATCAGGTTTTTCCGCCCGAACCTGCCGCCGGTCATTGGCAAGGTGATGCCCGGCAGCCCCGGCGAGGCTGCCGGAATCCGCAGCGGCGACACGATACTCGCGGTTGATGGAGTCGAGGTCCGCAACTGGCACGACTTCGTGTTGCAGGTGCGCGGCGCTGGCGAACGCCAGGTGCGCATCGACCTGTCGCGCAACGGGGCGGCGGTTGCGGTCGACGTGGTCCCCGAGGCCGTTTCCGAGCGTGGCAAGCGGATCGGCCGGATTGGCGTCGCGGTTGCCGAGAATCGTGATGCGAGCCGCGAGGTCAGGGTATTCGTGCGTTACGGGTTCCTGGCGGCGGGCGGCAAGGCGCTTGTGGAAACCTGGGACAAGTCGGTGTTTAGCCTGCTGATGTTGGGCAAGATGGTCACCGGCGAGGTTTCGTGGCGTAATCTCTCGGGGCCGGTGACGATTGCCGACTACGCGGGCCAGTCGGCGCGCCTGGGCGTGGATTACTACCTGAAGTTCATGGCCCTGATCAGCATCAGCCTGGGGGTTCTCAATCTGCTCCCGATCCCGGTTCTGGACGGGGGACATTTGCTGTATCATATGATCGAAGTCGTCAGACGGAGGCCCCTTTCCGAGCGGGCCATGGAGATTGCGCAGCAAGTCGGTCTCTCCATACTTTTCGTCGTGATGGCTTTCGCCTTTTTCAACGACATGAACCGCCTGCTTTCCGGCTGAATGATGAAGAAATCCCTGCTCTCCCTTCTGGTCGCCGGACTGTTCTCGCTGCCCGCCGCGGCATTCCAGTCGTTTATCGTGCAGGACATCCGCGTCGAGGGGATTCAGCGCACCGAAGCAGGAACGATCTTCAGCTATCTTCCGCTCAAGGTCGGCGACACGCTGACCGAGGAAAAGGCCGCCCAGGCGATCAAGGCACTGTATGCGACGGGTTTCTTCAAGGATGTCCGCATCGAGGCTGAAGGCAACGTCATGGTCGTCGTCGTGCAGGAGCGCCCGGCGATCGCGCAGATCGATTTCGTCGGGATGAAGGAGTTCGACAAGGAGGTCATTCTCAAGGCGCTCAAGGAGATCGGCATTGCCGACGGGCGGATCTTCGATCGTTCACAACTCGACAAGGCCGAGCAGGAGTTGAAGCGCCAGTACCTGACCCGCGGCAAGTATGCGGTGAATATCACGACGACGGTGACGCCGCTCGAGCGCAACCGGGTCGGCATCAACTTCAATGTCGAGGAAGGTGATTCTGCCAAGATCAGGCAGATCAACATCGTCGGCGCCAAGGAATTCAGTGAGAAGGAACTGCTCAGCCAGTTCACGCTCACGACGCCCGGCTGGATCACCTGGTACACGAAGAACGACCAGTATTCCCGGCAGAAGTTGGGGGCCGACCTCGAGAAGCTGAAGTCGTTCTACATGGACCGCGGTTTCCTCGAGTTTGCGATCGAATCGACCCAGGTTTCGATCTCCCCTGAGAAAACCGATGTCTTCATCACGATCAACGTGAGTGAGGGGGAGCGGTATCAGGTTTCCTCGGTCAAGCTGGCCGGCGATTTCTCGATCAGCGAGGAGGAACTCGACAAACTGGTCCTCGTCAAGGCAGGCGACGCGTTTTCCCGCGGGCGGCTCAACGATACGACCAAGGCCATCGGCGA
>ERZ724507.1244-NODE-1244-length-11121-cov-4.816646_pt1 | contig 11121 bp, 7 predicted proteins | sample MGYA00376040_ERZ724507 | MGnify/ENA primary metagenome ERZ724507 (study PRJEB28724, sample SAMN07190883) | activated sludge metagenome | isolation source: activated sludge of sewage treatment plant in Hong Hong | place: Hong Kong | collected 2016-03-17 ...
TCCCTCGGTCACGGTCTCGTTCCTCGTAACTTTCCTCGTCCCTCGTCCCTCGGTCACGGTCTCGTTCCTCGTAACTTTCCTCGTCCCTCGTCCCTCGGTCTCGGTCTCGTTCCTCGCCTCACCTCCCTATCTCCACCCAATCCCCATGCTCCCGAATCAGCCCGATGAGCTGATCCACCGCTTCCGCTTCGTCGATGTTGCGTTTCACCACTTCGCGGCCTTTGTAGAGGGTGATCTTACCGGGGCCGGTGCCGACGTATCCGTAATCGGCATCCGCCATTTCACCCGGACCATTCACGATACATCCCATGATGCCGATCTTGACGCCTTTGAGATGATCGGTACGCGCGCGGATCTTCGCCGTCGTTTCCTGTAAGTCGAACAAGGTACGTCCGCAACTCGGACAGGAGATGTATTCCGTCTTCGAGATGCGTGTACGTGTCGCCTGCAGGATGCCGAAGCCGGTGCTGTTGATCGTCGCTTCCGACGCTACACCCGGTGCCTTGATCCAGATACCGTCGCCCATGCCGTCGAGCAAGAGCCCGCCCAGGTCGGTGGAGGAGAAGAGCTGTAACTGCTCCGGAGATAAGTTGGCGTAGTTGCGCTTCAGGATGACCGGACAAGGACAGCTGCGCTCCATCAGGATCCGGATCGCGTCGCGCTCTTCCGCCATGCCGTGTTCCGCCATGGTATCGACCACCAGCACGACCGTCGCATCGAGCCGCTGGAGATCGAATGCCGAATTTTCTGTTAGGGTTTTCCGATCAATGGCAACGAAGTTCAAGCGTTCGGAACGCTTCATCGCCCGGAAGTATTCGTCGGCACAGAAGAGTGGATAGTAGCGTTCTTTATTTTCCAGCCTTGCAAAGGTCCCGGAGTTCACGATGATCCCCAGCGTGCCGGGGATTTCAAAGTCGAGCACCTGATCGCCGGTGTACAGGAAATCACACGCCTGATCCGTCAGGTTCCACTTGTCAAGCGGAACCGAATACTGATAACCCACACCGAACAACGAAGCCGGCGTGATCGTCTCTTTCTTGCTATAGTCCGCGATCACCCGCGGCACCTGCTTGCCACCCACATGCAAAACCTCCCGCGTCTCCCTCCGCGAATAATCATAAGGCGAATAAGGCAAACTCCATCCACCATCCGCCGAAGCTTCAGCGAAGGCGGACAGTCCAACGGTCTCGTCCCTCGTCCCTCGCCCCTCGTCCCTCCCTTTTCGCTCCTCGTACCTCCTAACCAACGCCAGTGCGACAGGAATTTCGAACTCGGGATCCTCCGTCAACGATACCCGGATCGTATCACCCAGTCCGTCTTCCAGCAGGGTGCCGATGCCTACGGCCGACTTGATGCGGCCGTCTTCGCCGTCGCCGGCTTCGGTGACGCCCAGGTGCAACGGATAGTTCATGTCGTGCTCGCGCATGGTCGCGACAAGCAACCGGTACGCCTGTACCATCACCTGGGTGTTGCTGGCTTTCATCGAAAGCACGATCTGGTGGAAGTTTTCCGCTTCGCAGATGCGGAGGAATTCCATCGCCGATTCCACCATGCCCAGCGGCGTGTCGCCGTAGCGGCTCAGGATGCGGTCGCTCAACGAACCGTGGTTGGTGCCGATGCGCATGGCCGTACCGTATTCCCTGCAGATGCGCACGAGCGGGGTAAAGCGTTCCCGGATACGATCCAGTTCGGCTTCATAGGCGTCATCGGTATAATCGATGGATTCGAATTTCTTCTTGTCAGCGTAATTGCCGGGATTGACCCGCACCTTTTCCACGATCCGCGCGGCGACTTCGGCCGCGTTCGGGGTGAAGTGGATGTCGGCGACGAGCGGTGTGGCATAACCGCGCTTGCGCAGTTCCGCCTTGATGTTTTCCAGGTTCTTCGCCTCGTTCACACTGGGCGCCGTGATCCGCACCAACTCGCAGCCTGCTTCGATCATCCGGATACTCTGCGCGACGGTGGCGGCGGTGTCCATCGTGTCGGTCGTGGTCATCGACTGCACCCGGATCGGGTGATGCGAACCCATTAAAAGTTCGCCGATCCTGACCTCTCGTGTCACGAAGCGGGAGTAGTGTAGCAAATCGTTGCAGTAAGGACGTTGCGGCTGATTCACGGGAACCTGAAAATCTTGAAACAAAGATAGGGGTTAATGGTTCAGGCCACCGGTACGGGCCGGCCACGAAAAAAGCCGCCGGAAAACGACCGGCGGCTTTGGTACTGCGGGGAACACGCAGTGACACACCACTGAAACACAAAACTGGAACTATTCTTTGATCAGACGCGTGCTCAACCGCGCGCCGTTGCTTTGAGTGATCTCCAAAAGATACAGTCCGGCCGGCAGGTCACCCAGCTGGATCAGGCTCGATTCCGGACGCGGGATGCTCCGGACCATCGCCCCGCGAGTATCGTAGATTCTTACCCATTCAAGGGATTTAATTTCGCCGGTTTCGAGCAGGATATGATCGGTCGCCGGGTTCGGACGGATGCGGATCGGTTCCAGACGGGTTTCGGGAGCCGTCTGGGTCAGCCGCAGGTAATACAGTTGCAGGGTGATGCTGTCGGCGGGAACCACCATGCCGCGCGCTGCCGGCCAAACGACGATGATGTTGTCGCCTCCGTCATAGTAAGTGGGACGGAACTGCAGGTTGGGATTGGATAAGGTGGCCGCGCTGCCGGGGGTGAGGATGAAGTTGGCCGAGTCGCCGGCCAGGGTGTCGACGAGCTGCGGGTTCGCTATGGCCAGAATGTCGATGGCGCCCTGAAAGGCTCCCCCACCGGTGTTCTGGACCACGGCACTGAAGGTGTAGCGCGTAGTGTCCGTAATGGTATCGCCCTGTTGCGTCGGTATCCCCGTGATCGACGTGATGGTCAGGCGGGGAGCCTGGGCGTATAGGGTCGTGAAGTTCGTCAGGCCGACGATCAACACGTAAATTGCAGAGGTGAGGAGCCGTTTCATAGCGTTGGTATTAACCCAAATCAAAAGTACGGCGGGATTTGGCGGTTTCCCACAGGATTTGTAAATTTCCTTACGCGTTCAAAGCCTGTTTATCATGGATATCCTGCCTTCGGTCATTCACCGCATGACCCGCGATGAAGTGAGGTTTTTCAAGCTGTTCAGCGGTCGCAGTCACGATCGTGCCGACCGGCTCGACAAGCGACTTTTCGATCTCATCCGACAGGCCGGGGAGGAGTACGACGACGACAAGGTGTTCGAACGTTTGTACGAGGAAGGAAACAAGAACGCTTATTACCGGCTCAAGAACCGCCTCTTGCAGGATGTCGGCAAGAGCCTCACACTCCAGCACTTCGACGACGACGATACCGTCCACGCGCTGCATTTGCTCGGACTGGCGAAGTTCCACCTGGGACGAAGCAACACCCGGGCGGCGCACTACTACCTGCGCCGGGCGGAGTCGGAGGCCGTGAAGCTGAACCAGTACGAATTGCTCGACCTCATCTACGGCGATCTCATCCGCCTATCGCACGAGCAGGTCTCGGTGAATCCCGAAGAGTACATCAAACGCCGCCGCGAGAATCTGGAGCGTATCCACCAGGTCCGAGCGATCGATGACCTCCTCGCGGCCGTCAGCTACCGCATGCGCGTGACCCAGAATTTCGGCAGCGGAAAAAATCCGGTCATGCCGCTGCTCGAAAAGATCGTCAACGAGTACGCGCACGACCCGGCACTGCTGCGCAATCCGCAGGTGCGCTTCCGGTTGTACGAGGCCGTCACCCGCATTCTCCTGCAGAAGCGCGACTACCCTGCCCTGGAAGAGTACCTCCTGGGGACCTGGAAGGAATTCAACGAGACGAAACTCTTCAACCGCGGCAACCACGACGCGAAGCTGCAGATGCTGGTCTTCATCGTCAATACGCTGTTCAAGAACGGCAAGAGCAAGGAATCGCTCCACTATGCCGCCATCCTGCATACCGCCATGGAGGAGCACCAGAAGTTCCTCTATGGCAAGTACCTGTTCTTCCATTACAACGCGCTGGTCATCAATTATTCGAAACTGGATAAGGACAAGGCGATCGCCATCCTGCAGGAGATGAAGGCGAACGAACGCATCCGCTCGACACCGTTCTACGAGATGTTCGTGTACCTCAACCTGGCGGTTCTCTACTTCGACAAAGCCGAGTTCGGACAATCCATCCGCCAACTCAGCCGCCTCTACCTGCTCGACGCCTACCGCGATGCCGATCGTTCCCTGCAATTCAAGATCGCCATCGCCGAGCTGATGATCCGCTACGAACTGCAAGACGAAGAACTGCTCGAACGGAAACTACGCGAAGCGAAAAAGGATTTCCGCGACCTCATCACCAAACGCCAGCATCCGCGTGAAGTCAAGATGCTCCACATCCTGCAACGCATGCTCGAAAGCGAAAACCTGCACAAAGACAAAGTGCTCCAAAAACAAATCCAGGAACTCCTGGCCCCGACACCCGAAACCGAAGACGCGGAGATCCTGCAGTATGGGAATTGGCTGAAGAGTAAGCTGGGGTAGGGGGAGCTGGGAACTGGGAACTAGTAACTAAAAACTGGTAACTAGAAACTGGTAACTAGAAACTGGTAACTAGAAACTGGTAACTAAAAACTGGAAACTAGAAACTGGAAACTAGAAACTGGAAACTAGAAACTGGTAACTAAAAACTGGTAACTAGAAACTGGTAACTAGAAACTGGTAACTAAGAACTAATTAATAATTACCAATTACCAATTACCAATTACCAATTACCAATTACTAGTTACTAGTTACCAGTTACTAGTTACCAATTACCAATTACCAATTACTAGTTACTAGTTACTAGTTACTAGTTACCAATTACCAATTACCAATTACTAGTCACCAATCACCAATCACCACGTTCACCTCCTCAACAACCCCTTACAACTCCCGTCCCGGAACTGATTTTTCAATTTATAGGAGCCGAAGAGTGCTGTGGTGAAATAGTAGGTGAGATGGGCGTTGGTGTAGACGTACCAGTCCATCGCCTTGGGGTTGCCGCGTTTGGAGAAGCTGGCTTTTCCGTTTGGCAGATCAGGGTCGTTGGAAGGGTCGGAAAGGTAGAGCGCGACGGGTCCTTGTTCCTGTAACATTTGCGCTTTGTCGGGATAGCGACCGCTGACGTCGTCGAGGTAATCCGTAAACAGCCGGCGAAAGCCCGTCTCCACACCGAAGTCGAAGTTGGACGTGATCTTCACCTGGAAACCGATGCCCATTGGAATGCAGAACTGCTGCAATTTGTATGGATCGGGATAGTTGCCCGAAGAGAGGTACTGTCCTTCGGTACCGACTTTCTGCAACCGGTACGTGACGCCGTTGCGCGTGGTCTTCGGATCGAAACGGAAGTAACCGAGACCGGCGAAGAGGTAAGGCGCGATCCGGTTGCGCTTCGAAAAGCCTTTGTTGCGCGATTCGAGTTTGTACAGGACGTGGATGCCGGCCTCGTCGATGTCGCTGAAGAAATTCAGGTTGCGGGATTCGTTTCCGGAAAACGTACCGCGCGCGTCGTCGGCCGTCACCCGTCCATGGAAAGCGGCCAGGCGAATGTGTACGCGCGAGAAGAAAAGGAAGTTGACGTGCGCACCGGCACCGAGCCGGGTAAACACCAGCGTGAAGTTGTCGTCCAGTTCGCCGATGTAATTCGTGCCGCCGGCCGAGATGCCGATGCCCATCACGCCGCGCTGTTCCTGAGCTGCGCTTCGTTGTAAGCATACCAGCAACAGCAGCAGGATCCCTGCGGCACGCGCGGCTGACCGGATGCGGTAATGGAACGACATGGAGGGCGCAGGCTGGATCAGGCGGGTAAGGCCTCGAATCGATAACCAAGTTCCGAAAAATGTCCGAGAACCCGGGGAAGCGCGTGGCGCAATCGTTCTTCGGCTTTCAGGCTGTCGTGGAAAACGATGATCGATCCCGGCCTTGCACTGCGCAACACGCGTTGCAGGCATTCGTTCGGCTGGATGCCGCGATCGTAATCCTTGCTCAAGACATCCCACATGACGATCCGGAAACGTTTGCGCAACGCCCGGATCTGCGTCAGTCGGATGCGACCGTAGGGCGGACGAAACAGCCGGGATCCGACACGGCGATCACATTCCTGAACCTCGCGCAGATAGGCACGGGTCGGGGTGTTCCAGCCGTTGACATGATGTTCCGTGTGATTGCCTACCGTGTGACCGCCGGCCTGCAGGCGCTGCAACAGCTCGGGGTGCTTCCGGACGTTTTCGCCCACCACAAAGAAAGTCGCCTTCGCCTGATGACGCTGCAATTCCTCCAGCACCCAGGGCGTCACCTCCGGAATGGGCCCGTCGTCGAACGTCAGGTAAAGGACCTTTTCCGTGGTCTCCACCCGCCAGAGCAGCGAACGAAAGAGTTGTTGAAGCAACAGCATGGGCTGAAAACACTTCGGGTTCCGGGCCGGGCGAAAGAGTGGTCTCCTTCGTTCCGAGCCGGAACCCGAAGATAGGACGTTCCGATCAGAAGCCGGCTTTCTGTGCCTGCTCCATGAAGCGTTTCTCGATCTTGTCGGCGAGTTCCTTCTGGTTGGTTTGTTTCATCGTACCGGAAAGCGCCTGCAGGATGTACAGGGCCTGGTTCATGTCGGTATCCACCAACTTGTAATAAGGAGTGCCTTTGAGCGACAGGTAATACTCCATGTTGTTGTTGTAGATCTCCGAGATGCGTTCCGCGATGGCGTTGCCCTTGCCGATCAACTCGTTCTTGCGGTTGAGCTCCAGATCGTTGCCCGCCAGCGTATCGGTCACTCCGTAGATGCCGGCGGCACGGTAGTACAGTTCGGCAACTTTGGTCATGAAGTAGTTGTATGGAACCTGCTTGTCGGGCATGACTTCCACGCATTTGTCGAGCACCTTGATGGCGGAGTCGCGCCGACCGGCATTCATCAGCTCTTCCGCCAGGCGGGAGAAGTTGATGCGGAAGTTGGTGGTCATGCGCAGGTTGTTCTCGTCGAGGTACACGTGCTCGTCGTTCATGTTGCCGAACACGAACTTGTTCATCACGTTGTTGTACATGATGTCCTTGTTCACGCGGCCCGGAACGATGTCGGTACGCTGGTCGTTGCGGATCGGCACGATGCGGTAGGTGAGGCCTTCGAGCTGGAAGTACGGCTCGAGGTTGAGGTAATTGTCGGAACCTACGGTGGTGGCGAAATAGATCGGGCGCTTCCAGTTGTTGTTGGCCAGGATGTTGAGGATCATGAGATCGTTCTTCATCAGGTAGTTGCCCGAAACGTCCCACACCATCTCCTTCACGATCTTATCGGCGTCTTCTTTCGATACGGCGCCGTTCGCCATCACCGCGGCGGAGTCGATCGTGAGCTTGATGCGTTTTCCGGGATAGTAATTGATCATCTCACCGCCCTGGGTGCGTGCCTTGGCGGCCGGATCGTCGCTGCCCATGAAATCCACGAGCTTCTTCAGTTCGATCGGCTCGGTCATGCCGCGATCGTAGAACGGAACGTAATCGCGACGGCCCAGGATGTACTTGTCCTGCGTCCAACTGATGTTGATCGGGTCGGAATCGTAATACTTCCGTCGGAGCTGGTCGATGTACCAGTCGGTATTCAGCAGGCTCAGGTTGACGACCCGCACATCCGTGCGCACGCCTTCCACCTCCTGGGCGTACCAGAGCGGGAAGGTGTCGTTGTCGCCGTTGGTGAACAGGATCGCGTTGCGTTCGCAGGATTCGAGGTAATCGACGGCGAAGTCGCGCGAGGTGTAACGGTTCGAACGGTCGTGGTCGTTCCATTCGGCTTTGGCCATGACCACCGGCACGGCGAAGGTGCAGAGCAGGGTGGAGGTGAAGGCCGCCACCGTACCCGGAATGCGTTTTCGCAAAAAGTCGTAGATCGCCAGCACGCCGATACCGATCCACATCGCGTAGGCGTAGTAGGAGCCGGCATAGGCGTAATCACGCTCGCGCGGCTGTTGCGGAGTACCATTGAGGTAAATGACGATCGCGATGCCGGTCATGAAGAACAGCAGGAACACGACCCAGGCGTCTTTGTTGTCGCGGTTGAAGTGGTAGATCAGTCCGATGATGCCGAGGATGAACGGCAGGAAGTACAGGGTGTTGCGCGCCCGGTTGTTGGTCATGCTTTCGGGCAGCTTGTCCTGCGGACCGAGACGCATTTCGTCGAGGAACTTGATACCCGAAAGCCAGTTGCCTTTCGTGATGCCGCCGGGACCCTGCAGGTCGTTCTGACGTCCGACGAAGTTCCACATGAAATAACGCCAGTACATCTCGCCCAGTTGATAGACGAAGAAGAACTTCAGGTTCTCACCGAAGCTCGGCGTGCGGTCGCCTTTGACATCAGCCCACTTCTTATACTCCTGTACGTGGTTGGCCTGGTTGCTCCACATGCGCGGGAAGATGGTGGTCTTGTCGGCTTCGTACACCGCTTCCACCTTGCGGCCGGCATCCACGTACTTCGACTCACCCGGTACCTTGGCCCAGGTGCGCTCGCCTTCTTTCTGGTCAACGACTTTCGCGTTGTAGAACTGACCATAGAACAGCGGACGATCGCCGTACTGCTCACGCTTCAGATAAGAGATGAAGCTGAAAACGTTTTCCGGATTGTTCTCGTCGAGCGGCGGGTTGGCGTTCGAGCGGATCAGGATCTGCGCGAACGAGGTGTAACCGATGAGGATGAAGACCACGCACAGGATCGAGGTGTTCCAGACCGGCAGGTCCTTGCGCTTGGTGTAGATCAGCGCCCAGGTGAGCAGGCCGACGATCAGGAGTCCGTAGAAGATGATACCCGATCCGAACGGCAGACCCAGCGTGTTCACGAAGAACAGGTCGAACGATCCGGCGAGGGTGATGACTTCCTGGATGACGCCATACTGGATGAAGACCAGTGCCGCGCAACTGATGAGAAAGGTGTAGATGATCCCCTTGGTGGTCGCCTTCTGCGTTTTGCGGAAATAGATCACATAGGCAAGGGCCGGGATCGCGAGGAGGTTCAACAAGTGAACTCCCACAGAGAGGCCCATCAGGTAGGCGATCAGGATCAGCCAGCGCAGGTTGTGCTTCTCGTCGGCGACGGCGTCCCACTTGAAGATCAGCCACACGACGATCGCCGTGAAGAACGAGGAGCTGGCGTAAACTTCCCCTTCGACAGCGGAGAACCAGAATGAATCCGAGAAGGTATAGGCCAGCGCACCGACCACTCCGGCACCCATGACGGCGACGAGTTTGTCGGTCGTTACCTCACCCTTGCCGATCGTCAGCTTCCTGGAGATAGCCGTGATGGTCCAGAACAGGAAGAGGATGGTAAAGGCGCTCATCAGCGCCGACAGGATGTTCACCATCACCGGTACGTGGGCGATGTTGTCGGGTCCGCCGAAGATGATGAACACGCGCGCGAGGAGCAGGAAGAAAGGAGCGCCCGGCGGGTGACCGACTTCGAGTTTGTGGGCGGTGGCGATGAACTCGCCGCAATCCCAAAAGGATCCGGTAGGCTCGATGGTCGAGATGTAAACGTAGGAAGCGATCAGGAAGACCAGCCAGCCCACCAGGTTGTTGATGCGGTTATAATTCATGGAATTTGAATTCGTTGGGAGCAAAAAGAAGTGCGTGCGAAGGTAAAAATTTTAAGGAAGGAAGCCTTTTTAAGGTGAATTTGGGACATCGGTTAATCTCCCGGATTTCCCAAAATGAGAGGAATGCAACAAGGTGGCAGTTGAAGGCGCAAATCGGGCTGCTTTTTCGTCTGTCAATGGCAAAAAGTAGGTTTGAAAATGAATGGTTGGAAAGGGTGGGCACCTACTTTCATTGTAAGGTAAACAACTGTTTATCATTTTTTTACATTTGCCGCCGCCGTATACTTTGAAAAGTTCCCGCAGGCGCGGGAAACCTCAAAGTTCGACACATGAATAACATCCTACGCAACATACTCCGGTTGATCATCCTGGCCGCTCTGCTCACGGCAGCGGCCTGGCCGTCGATGGCGGTCAACCCGGTTTACATGGGTACGCTTCCTGCCCAGGTGAATGAGTCCTCCGGACTTTCGTTCACCGGCGGTTCCAGCTTCTGGACGCACAACGACGGGTACGGCGATAACAACCTCTACAAGGTCTCCAATACCGGAACGCTTTCACGCACCGTCACCGTGCTGAACGCGGTGAACGACGATTGGGAAGACCTCTGCCACGATGTTTCGCGCACCTGGTTGTACATCGGTGATTTCGGTAATAACGATTGTGACCGGACCAACCTCCGGATCTACCGGGTACCGTATCCGTCCTATGTCTCTGGTACGACGGTAACGGCGGAGGAGATCAGCTTCACCTTTCCGGACCAGCATGCGTTCCCGTCTCCCTGGATGAACTTTGATGTGGAAGCCTTCTTTCATTTCAACGGCCACCTGTACCTGTTCACCAAAGCGGACGGCGACGCGATCGGTTACACGAAGATGTACCGCTTGTCCGACGATCCCGGCTCGTATAGCGCGACGCTTGTCGACAGCTTTTACACCAACGACCGCACGACCTCGGCGGATATCAGTCCCGACGGCAGCAGCGTCATTCTCATTGCCAACACGCGTATCCACCTGTTCCGCGGTTTCAGTGGCGATGATTTCTTCGGCGGTCAGCATACCCTGATCAGCATCAACGGCACCTGGGCACAGCGCGAGGCCGTCAGCTTCTGGAGCAACAACGAGATTTATCTCTCGAATGAAGACGCCGGCGACGGCAACGAACTCGATTACATCGACCTCAGTCCGTGGATCCCGGCGATGACCACCGGCTTGTCGCACATCAACGAGAGCGTCGACTTCTCGGTCTATCCCAATCCTGCGCGCAACTTCCTCCAGGCGAACGTCGGGAACATCAACGGCAGCCTGTTGTTCGAACTCTACGACCTCACGGGCAAAGCCGTCCGCACCCTTCGCCGCGAAAGCGCCACGGAACAACTCCGCATGGACGTAGCCGATCTCCCGCAGGGCGTCTACTTCTGCAAGCTCTTTCTCGACAACCGCGAACTCGGCAGCAAACGCGTGTTGATCAGCCGATAAACAGTTCTCCAACGATATCAAAGCCCGCCGGATGGTGGGCTTTTTTCGTTTCAGAGCACGGCCATTGTGATGAAA
>ERZ724507.1245-NODE-1245-length-11117-cov-17.034081_pt1 | contig 11117 bp, 13 predicted proteins | sample MGYA00376040_ERZ724507 | MGnify/ENA primary metagenome ERZ724507 (study PRJEB28724, sample SAMN07190883) | activated sludge metagenome | isolation source: activated sludge of sewage treatment plant in Hong Hong | place: Hong Kong | collected 2016-03-17 ...
CCTGCACCACTTCCCATTAGCTACCTTCAGACAGGTGAGCCATGAGCCATTCTGCACGTAATAATGGCGCATTCGACGCCAAAAATCATCCGTTCATTTCTGAAACAGCCGAACTCCAGGCCCTCGCGGAGTGTTGCTGGCACAACCAAGCCAACCTGATTACCCAGGCTGCCGAGCATTTCGGCACCCGGTCATCGCTCATAGCCACCGTCGTATTGCCCGTAGTGCTTCAGGCCATGGCCGGAGCGCAACCCGACAAGTGCGCAATGAAGCAGACGGTGATTGAAGCCATCGACAAAGGCTTTGATGACTGGCTACGCAACACGCCCGTTCGGGGAGGTGTGCAATGAGCGCCTTCACCTGCACGCTGCAAGACGCGCTTAACCACCTGGAACGTGTCACCGGCTTTGCCCCGCAACGCAGCGGTAACGAATACAAAGCCCGCTGTCCAGCCCATGATGACCACACGCCGAGCCTGAATATCCGCGAAGGCGACAATGGCAAGGTGTTGTTTAACTGTCATGCCGGTTGCAGCTACGAAAGCATCGTTGCCACCCTCGGAATAGACCGGAAACCCGCTCCGCAAGGCCAACGGTGCATCGCAGCGACCTATTCCTACTGCGATGAATCCGGCGGGGAAGTGCGTCAAAAGCTGCGCTACGAACCCAAGGATTTTCGTATCCGCCATCGGGATAAAGCAGGGCAATGGGTTTACAAGGCGGGCGACGGCCCCGCCGTGCTGTACCGATTGCCTGAAGTCAAGGCCGCGATAGCTGACGGTCGCACGGTCTTTCTGTGTGAAGGAGAAAAAGATTGCGACCGGCTGGCCGCGCTGGGGCTGGCGGCGACGACCAATATCGAAGGCGCGGCCAAGCCTGACCAAAAAGCCAAGTGGCGACCAGAGTACACCGCCCAGCTTGCCGGTGCGGCCCGCGTGGTTTTGTTGCCGGACAATGACCCGCCTGGACGTGCGCACATGGCGCACATCGTCAAACAGATTCGCGGCAAAGTGGGGCGCTACCAGACCCTCAAGCTTCCCGTTCCAGCCAAAGGCGATGTATCGGACTGGCTGACCGCAGGGCATACCGTAAACGAACTTAAGGCGCTGGTGGAGTCGGCACCGGAACCGACCGCCGAACCGCAACCAGCCGTAGTCGGCCCGGCTGGCGCTGGCGCGGTCGTCAACAACGCTGATCTTGCCCGGATGTTCCAAACCGACCTTGGCAATTCCGAACGGCTGGTTGCTCGACACGGCCACGACCTTCATTACTGCTTCGATTTCGGCAAGTGGCTTGGCTGGGATGGTGTGCGATGGGCTATCGACCGCGACGGCGCGGCGATGGACAAAGCCAAGCTCACCGCCCGCGCCATGCTGGCCGAAGCTGCGACGTTGGGTGACAAGGAAGACTCGCGCAAACTGGCCGCGTGGTCCTTTCGCTCACAGGCTCGCGAACGCCTGTCCGCCATGCTGTTCCTGGCGCAATCCGACGTACCCGTTCGACCCGAACATCTGGATACGCATCCATGGTTGCTGAACGTCCAGAACGGCACGCTCGACTTGCGGACGGGAACCTTGCGACCCGCCGACCGCGCCGACCTGATGACTAAGGCCGCGCCCGTGGCGCACGACCCCACCGCCACTTGTCCCGAATGGCTGGCGTTCCTCAATCGGATTTTCGACGGCAATCAAGAGTTGATCCGGTACGTCCAGAAAGCGGCGGGTTACAGCCTGACCGGCGACGACCGCGAACAAGCCTTTTTCGTCTGCTACGGCACGGGGCGCAACGGCAAGTCGACCCTGTTGGAAACCCTGGCCGCCGTCTTGGGCGACGACTACGCGCAACAGGCCGCGCCCGAACTGCTGATGCAGAAAACCCACGACCGCCACCCTACCGAATTGGCCGCATTGCGCGGTATGCGGCTGGTGACCGCCATCGAAACCGGGGAGGGTAAGCGACTGAACGAACCGCTCGTCAAGCAGCTCACGGGCGGTGACCGGATTTCAGCCCGCTTCATGCACGGCGATTTTTTCACCTTCACCCCGACTCACAAGCTATGGCTGGCGACGAACCACAAGCCGACGATTCGCGGGACCGACCTTGGCATGTGGCGGCGAATCAAGCTGATCCCGTTCACCGTCCAAATTCCCGACGAGGAGAAAGACGACGGTTTGAAGGCCCGGTTGCGCGACCCGGAAGCCCGGCAAGGCATTCTGAATTGGATGCTTGAAGGGGCGCTACTGTGGCAGCGGGAGGGGCTGAAGCCACCCCAGGCGGTGAACGACGCCACGCAAGCCTACCGCGAGGAAATGGACGTGCTGGCCGCGTGGCTGGCGGATTGCTGCGTCATCAACAAGCGGGCGGAAGCCAAGGCCGCCGACCTTTACGCCAGCTATACCGACTGGTGCGACGCCCAGGGCGAAAAGCCGGAATCGCAACGCAGTTTCGGTTTGCGGCTGACTGAACGCGGACTTGACCGTAGACGCGGCACCGCTGGCGCGCATCGCTGGTTTGGAATCGGGTTACTTGCGCCAAGTGACGTAAGTGACCCAAGTGACCCTGATTTCAATATTAAGAAAGCCAATTCTGGGGGGGATATTTCAAACCTTGGAAATAGGGTCACTTCAGTCACTTCAGTCACTAATTCCCCCGCTGATGCCATTTCATCGCATCTTAGCGATGGGTCAAAGCCTGTTGATGGTGGAAATTCAACGAACATGCCGGATTTCCGCGAACGAAAATCCAGCGCTAAGCCTGGTTATCCACCTGTGGATAACTCTCATCCCGCCTCTCCCTCTGTGGAAACCAAGCTGCCACAGGCCATCAAGCCGCTGGTTTGCACCTGGAATGGCCTCGACCGCCTGATCACGAAGTGCGACCGCCCGGAACCGAACGCCGATGGAACGGGATGTGCGACGTGTGGCGCGGTCAAGACCGACGCCTGGGTGGTTGACTGATGGCCGCGCTCGCCCTGGTGGAGGTCGCCGCCGATCCGATGGCCGCCGTTCGGGCGCTGAACCGGATGCGCGCCGCCGGCTTCTCCCTGCGGCTTGATGGTGGCTCCCTGGTGGTCTCGCCCGCCAACCGCCTGTCGGCCAAGCAACGCGCCTTTATCCAGCGCCACAAGTTTGTCCTGGTGGAACTGCTAAGCGATGCCCACACGCTGCACGAGGCGCTGATGGTCGCTGGCGCGGCGGGACTGGACTGGCGCGAGGGAACCCCCGCCGATTGGCCGGATGACCGTCTGCTGGCGGCTGACGAGGTGCTGTACAGCGAGGGGCGGATGGTCATCCGGAACGGGCGGCGCTTCCTGCATGAAGGCGCAGGAGTGCGGCCATGATTCGCGCCCTCGTATCCGGCAGTCTCTACGGCGACCCGCAAGCCCGCACCAGCCAGACCGGCAAGCCGTTCACCACGGCCAAGTTGCGCGCCGATGGCAAAGACGGCGTATCCGTGTGGTGTTCGCTGATTGCGTTCGGCGAGCAGGCCGACCGGCTGGCGCTGCTCAAGGCCAATGCCGCCATCTCGGTATCGGGCAAGGCCGAACTCCAGGCGTGGGCGAACAAAGCAGGCGAACCAGCGGCGGGTCTATCGCTGGTGGTGGATGATCTGGCGGCGCTGAAAGCCAAGCCAAGGCCGCGAGCTGCGGCCCTAGCGCCAGCAGGATTCGACGATCAGAAATTTGAAAAGGTGAAAGGGTTATGAGCAATCTGATACAGATCGAAATGACGCTGGACGAAGCCCGCGAAACCGACCGGCTGATCAAGCGCCACATCAACACCACCCGCTACCTGCTGCTGGACATTCGTGATAGGAATGGCTGGAAGGCGCTGGGGTATGAATCGTTTGGCCAACTCAGACCATTAGCGCAAGTTCCCGAATCTGAGCGCAAGGCGATTTGGGACGAAGCCACGCGCAAGGCCGAAGAGGAACAGGCCAAGTTGACGGCCCGGCTGGTTGAAGAGGCGGTAGCGGAATGGAAGCGGCGCGCCCATGAATTTGGAGATGAATCCAATGAACGCCGCAAGAAAATCAGAGAACTGGAAACGCAGGTTGATTTGCTGAAAGCGGCGGAGCCTAAACTTACTCAAGCTAGAAAATTGGCTAAATCCAACGAATCTAAACCTGTAAGTACCTCATTACCTAATCCAGAAAATAATAGTATGCATAAATTACCATTACCATCTAATAATCCATCATCTTCACGAGATGAAGAACAGATGGATTATACGCGCCAATATGCACATGCTTTTCGAGATCATGGTCAATTTCTCATCCTTCTCATGATGATTTTGGTGATGAATCTGTACCTTGAGATACTTTCTATACTGAATTAGCGCAGTCAATCGAATTGACCTTTTTTATGCGGAAAATCTGGCGATAGCCTGAGTAACCAGACAGCTTGACTCAATAAAATGTTATTTCAAACCCGCAATGATCCGAGCGACCTGCTTCCGATGATGCGGGTTTCCTTTTGAGTTTCGATAGCCTTGTGCTGATAGCTGGTCTGCTATCTCCTGAAAGCTGGTGATGCCAGACTGATAGCATTGAATGACCGCTTCTTTGAAGCTGGCGGCTTCAGATTCAGACACGGGATGATCAGACTGCTTGACGCGACGGGAGGCTATCGGTTTGCTTTCAGGGGATAGCCTCTTAACCTGTTGTTCCAGTTCGTGAAGCCGCGCTTCGACCTCAGTTTTCCAACTTTCAGTAACCAGACTGCTTTCAAGTGATTTCGGCTGATAGCGGTCAAGCAACCGTTGAAGCATGTCGCCAAGCGGCCACCGTTCGGATTCCGCCAGCGCCTTGAACGCAGCGGCGGTTGACGGATCGCAACGGATGTTGAGTTGTGTAGTTTTCGCGATCATGCTTTCACCGGCTATCAGCCTCGGCATCAAATGATGCCAGAGGATAGCAGCGGCAACTTCCCTACGCTCGCCATCCTTGATGTTGCTGGCGTGTAGTTATTACGACACGCCGAAAACCGGATTCCCGCCAGCGCCCGCCATGCAACCCGGCGATGATGGGACAGACCCCGATTCAGCAGCGCCAGCGCCACAGAATCCAGCCAGCGCACAACCCGCCATGCCGCAAAGCAAACTGACACGAGGGGAACCCTGTGTGTCAAAACGCTTGTAACGCGGTAACTAACCCAGTAGAATAGTAACTGTGTTACTAACTATGGGAAGCGGCGAGCATGGCAACGGCAATCGGTTACATCCGAGTTTCCACAGAAGGACAAGCTGTTGACGGTGTGAGCTTGGACGCGCAACGCGCCAAGATAGAAGCATGGTGCGAACTGAACGATTACAGCATAACCGCCGTGCATGTAGACGCGGGCATCAGCGGGAAATCCGCCGACAACCGGCCCGGACTACAGGCCGCATTGCAAGACTGCCGGAAAGGATCGGCGCTGGTGGTCTACTCGCTTTCCCGTTTGGCACGGTCAACCAAAGACACTATCGAAATCAGTGAACGGCTGGCAAAGTCGGGCGCGGACCTGGTGAGCTTGTCCGAAAAAATTGATACCACTACCGCCGCCGGTAAGATGGTGTTTCGGATGCTGGCTGTACTCGCAGAATTTGAGCGCGATCAAATCAGTGAGCGCACCACTACCGCTATGCAGTTCAAGAAAGCACAGGGCGAACGAGTAGGCGCGGTTCCTTATGGTTACGATCTATCCGCCGATGGTGTCAACCTGACAGCTAACCCGGTTGAGCAAGAAGTAATTGTGCAAGCGCGCGAACTTCATTCGGGCGGAATGTCGCTACGGAAGATTGCCACTGAACTTCAGCGGCGCGGATTCAACGCCCGCAATGGCGGTGCGTTTCAATCTGAACAGGTTCGTCGGATGGTGGCGTAATGACTCGTGTGATCGATCTACCCCGTATCCGCCATGCTTTATCCGAGTTGGATCGGATTGCCGCTGCATACCCTGAGATATGCCAACATCAAGGACATTGGGATGAATCCACAGTGAAGGACATGCTTATGCCGAAACCAGCGAAACAACGAGTTGCCGAATATCGGGATCGGATTCGGGAAAAAGGTCACGCTAGACTGGCTGCGTACATTACGCCAGACGCCAAACTATCGCTTGATCAACTACGTCAGGCGCACCCTGATTTGACACTCAATGAGTTGTTGAGCCGATTAATCACAGGGCAGATTAAACAGACTCCACAGAATATCCGCTCATGATCTTGATGTTTGGCCGACATGCGGCGCAACGAATGTTTGAACGGGGAATTACCCAAGCGGACGTTCAGACCGCGCTATCGGCTGGACAGGTGATTGAAGACTATCCCACAGATTACCCTTTACCTAGTTGCCTGTGGATGGGCTATTCCGGTAGTCGCCCGTTGCATATCGTTTATGCCAATTCGCCTCAAGGAGATCGGATTATTATTACGGTCTACGAACCGGATGCTGCACTATGGACTGACAATTTTACCAAGAGGATAATCCGATGAAATGCGTCTTTTGCCCTTTTGGAGAAACTCGCCCAGGAACGTCCAGTATCACCCTGGAACGCGAGGGAACGATTATCGTTGTTCAGGAAGTGCCTGGTGAAGTGTGCGATACCTGCGGTGAAGCCTATTACAGTGATGAAACGACGGATGAATTACTCAAGCAGGCTGAACAGGCTTATCAAGACGGGATCGCAGTTGAAGTACGGAGCTATCAAAAAGCAGCATAAGCTATTTTCTTTACGCTTCCTGGATACCCGATCATGACCCCTGCAAACCACGCTAATCGTCGGCATCCTGGCACGGCTGGCAAAAGTATTTAATAAGGAATAAAACCTTTGACCACGATGAATGAAACCGCCGAACCGCTGACAGCTATTTCTACTTTAGTAGAATTTATGGACTGGGAGAATCAGCAGCAGACCCGCCATGAATGGATGAATGGCCGCATTGTCGCCATGACCGGCGGAACGATCCGCCATGTCAAACTGATTGCCCGATTGGTTCGGAGTTTGGGAAATCACCTGGACGGTACGCCCTGTGTGGTTCTGGCGTCGGACGCCAAGGTGCAGGCGGCCCTCAACGTGTTCTATCCCGATGTGGTGGTCAGTTGCGCCGAACAGGATGATCAGGATGTGATCTGCAAGGAACCGAAGCTGATTATCGAGGTGCTCTCTAATAGCACTGCTACCCATGACCGCACCAAGAAGCGGCTGGCCTATCAGCAGATCGAGAGCTTGGAAGAATACCTGTTGATCGCTCAGGAGGTGCCACACCTCACGATCTACCGCCGCGCCGAAGACTGGCAACCGCTGGATGTGATCAGTGGAACGCTGGAGGTCGGATCGGTCGGCTGGACACTGGATTTGGCAGAGCTTTATCAGGGGTGTTTCTAATAATCGCGCAATACATTATCAACCCAAGTGGCGAACGGTATCCGTGATTATCCCGATTACCGACTACGAGGATTTACTGAGAGCAGCCAGTTTGAAGCAGTGCAAACTGCAAGAAACGCTCGCAGAAAAATAATTCGCGGTAGGCTTGCGTTTTGTGCTGAAAAGAGTGTACCTTATAACATTTATTTGCAGCAAAAAAATCGGGTCAGCCTCAGAAGCTAACCCGATCTGGAGTTTCGAGCTTCGTCGGCTGTTGAGTTAGAAGACTTCACCGACAAAAGCAATTTATTTATTTATTTACAACTGCTTTATTCAAGCAGTATTGGGATTGTACCGCAATACTCTCTACTTGAATATAGCAATCCTCTCAAGGATTGTTTAATGTCTACTACCAGCAAAGTATTAGTTTCATCGTCAACTGCATTAACGATTTTTCGTAACTATTCAAATCGTCCCGCCGCCAACCGCTGCTCGCTCAAAGCTTACACTGTCAGGCGTCGGGCTGATGGTATCCGCCGACGATAGTTTGACCGGCCTTGACCTTGACCACGTTCTGAACCCGGACACTGGCGAACTTGACCCGCTGGCTATCGAGGTGCTGAAACGGTTCAAGGATACCTACGCTGAAATTTCTCCAAGCGGAACCGGATTCAGAATCTGGTGCTACGGCAAAGCAGCGCGATCTGGAAAGTGTGAAGGTGCGCGCAAGTGGCTGGAAGTCTACACCCACCCGTCAAACCGCCACTTGACCACGACCGGCAACCGCTACGGCGCGGCAACCGCCGTCACTGAACAGCAGGCAGCTCTGGACTGGCTTCATTCCCGGTTCATGGCCGCGCCAAAGAAAGTATCCACAGAGAGGAAGGGCAAACCTTCCTCCTTTCCTGTGGAATCTGCTTTCGACCTGGACGAGGCCGCGCTGCTGAACAAGGCCCGCAAGGCCAAGAACGGCGCGGCCTTCGATGCGCTTTGGTCTGGCGACCTGTCGGCGCACAACGGCGATCATTCCGCTGCTGACCTGGCGCTGCTGAACCTGCTGGCGTTTTGGACAGGTAAGGATGTGGCGCGGATGGATCGGCTGTTCCGGCAGTCCAGCTTGATGCGCGACAAGTGGGATGTGGTTCACGATCCGGCGAATGGCCGAACCTACGGCCAAATGACGGTAGACAAGGCCATTACCGATGGTCGGGACACCTTCACCGGTAAGAAGCCGGGAGCCAAGGCCACCTTGCCAAGGGCGGCAACCGCCCCGGCTCTGGACGACCAGGAGGAGGGAAGCGCACCCCCTCTTAAACTACCTACGGTCAGTCCCTGTACTCACCTAGCGAACTCGTACCGCATCCGCCATTACTACAAAGGCCGGATTTGGTATGCGCTTGGCGTCGGCTGGATTCTGTGGACGGGGAAGTTCTGGCGATCCGACCCCACCAATGAAGGTTCGATAGCGACCGGGTTTGTAGACAGCTTATCCCGACGCATCGCTACAGAAGCTGGTGCTGTTACCCGCCGCGCTTCTGAGGAAGTAGATGGCGACCGGCGCAAGGCGCTGATGACTCAGGCTGAAAGTCTGATGAGATGGGCGGTTCAATCCGAGAACGAGCGGGTCATTGCGTCGGGACTGAAGCTGACCAAACACGCATTACTGATTGAATACGGAACCCTGAACGCTGATCCCTGGCTGTTCAATGTCCAGAACGGCACGGTTGACCTTCGTACCGGTACATTACGGCCTCACAACCCCACTGACCTGATTACCTTTATTTCCCCAGTCAGCTACGACCCCGCCGCCCTCTGTCCGACTTGGGAGCGGTTTCTGTCTGAAGTCTTCGCAGGCGACGCCGACATGGTGGCCTTCATCCAGCGGGCAATCGGCTGGTCGTTGACCGGTGTGGTCAAGGAACGCGCCCTCTTCTTTCTGCATGGCAACGCCGGGAAGAACGGCAAGACTACGATGGTGGAGGCGATGATGAAGTTGGTGGGCAACTGCGGTGAATCCAGCTACGGCTATGGCCGCAAGGTCGGCGCGGACACCTTCATGAAGTCGAGGAACTCGGAAGATAACCAGCGCAAGGCGGCGACCCTAGCCGGCCCGCGCTTCGTCTGCACCAGCGAAGTTGACGAAGAACACCGGCTGAACGAGCAACTGGTGAAGGACATCACCGGCGGCGACACCCTAGAAGGCCGGCGACTCTATCAGGAGGCGTTCACCTTCAAACCGCAGTTCAAACCTTGGATGTACGGCAACCACAAGCCGGAGATTCGCGGAACCGATGACGCCATGTGGTCACGGGTACGGCTGGTGCCGTTCGAGGTGAGCTTTCGAGGCCGGGAAGATTTGGATCTGGCCGACAAGCTGGAGGCGGAACTGTCCGGCATTCTGAATTGGGCAATCCAAGGCTGCCTGGATTGGCAACGAACCGGACTGCAACCGCCCGCTAAGGTGCAGGCTGCAACCCAAGCCTACCGCGAGGAAATGGATGTTTTCGGCCCGTTTATCGCCGAGTGTTGCGTGATCAACCGGGCTGCCGATGTAAAGGCCCAAGACTTATGGAATGCCTACAGGGCATGGTGCGCTGACAACGGTCACCGGGAACAGACTCAACATAAGTTTGGCCGTTACTTGACCGCGAAGGGATGGAAAGATGAGGGAACCAAGCCTGTTAAACGGGTTGGAATCGGCTTGCTGGAAAAGCATCATGCCGACCATACCGACCATACCGACCTTATTCCAGAAACTTCCCTTATAGAACCTCTCTATAGCGACTTTCCGGAAAAAGGTCGTAAAGGTCGTAAAGGTCGTGAAGATCAGCAGACTTCCCCCGCTGATGCGCTTTCATCGCATCTTGTTGATGCCTCTCCTCCTGTGGAATCCAAGCCGGTCTGCTCACAGTGTCGGCACCTTGCGCCCGTGATAGGCGGATGTAAGTGTTTAATCCATAAAGAAAACATCGCCGCGATCAACACTGAAACCTGTAACCAGTGGGCTGCCCGTGGCCTGATCGGGGGTGTGAAATGATTCGCTGTCTGCTCACCGGCCCTCTCTATGGCGATCCGCAAGCCCGAACCAGCCAGGCCGGGAAGCCGTTCACCACGGCCAAGTTGCGCGCCGATGGCAAAGACAGCGTATCCGTGTGGTGTTCGCTGATTACGTTCGGCGAGCAGGCCGACCGGCTGGCGCTGCTCAAGGCCAATGCCGCCATCTCGGTATCGGGCAAGGCCGAACTCCAGGCGTGGGCGAACAAAGCAGGCGAACCAGCGGCGGGTCTATCGCTGGTGGTGGATGATCTGGCGGCGCTGAAAGCCAAGCCAAGGCCGCGAGCTGCGGCCCTAGCGCCAGCAGGATTCGACGATATGGAGCGCTGGTCGTGAGCGCGATGCAGCGCCGCAAGGGCGCGGATGGTGAACGTGAATTGGCGCGGTTGCTCAGAGAATCCCTTGGCGCGGGCGTATTTCGCAACCTGGATCAACCGCGTCAAGGTGGCGCGGACTTACTCGGCATCGCCGGATGGGCGATTGAAGTGAAGCGAGCGACCCGGCCCGCCTTGGCCGCCTGGTGGTCGCAAGCCTGCGCGCAAGCCGACGCACTGGCGTGTAGACCGGCCCTGGCCTATCGGCTCGACCGGCAACCGTGGCGCGTGGTGGTGGCGTTGCGCCACATCGCCACCGGCTTTGAATTCGCGCCGCTCGAAATGCGGGTCGAGACAGACCTGGAGGTATTCACCGCGCTGGTGCGCGAAACCATCGGTTAGGCG